>Ga0126380_10000678_pt1 | contig 11851 bp, 9 predicted proteins | sample PanSoiMetPlot_26_FD_92544 | JGI IMG/M metagenome (GOLD analysis project Ga0126380, IMG submission 92544) | Tropical forest soil microbial communities from Panama - MetaG Plot_26 | ecosystem: Environmental > Terrestrial > Soil > Tropical forest > Bulk soil | place: Panama | collected 2016-02-17
GGCGTTCGGGGGTCGATAAACCCGATAACGGGCGCCGCGAGCTGCTGCGTGTACGCCACGCGGGGCCAGCCAATAGCCGCGCCACCGATAAGGGTTATGAACTCTCGGCGCCTCATGTTTGCCCCGGGCCGAACCACCGAACAGTGTAGCGGCTTAGTCGGGTACCGGGGAGAGGCCAGGGATGTCCGCTTTGAGTCATAAGCAGACGCGTGCAGCGCAAAAGCTTATGTCCGCCAAGGGCCAATAGCGGACATAATATCCCAAAGGCTCTTCGATCCTCACGCTCTCGTACGAGTGAACCGGGCTTGAAAAAATTATGAATAAAGCGGCGCAGATTCTTATGCGCTAGGAGCTCAAATTTGGTGCTACTGCTCGGTAGCTCCCATTTTTAAGCCGCGACCAAGCGCAAATTGTCCGACCGCGCCCTCGACGTGGAACTCGATCCCGGTCATCTTTGCGAACAGATCGATGTTGGTGGTACCGACCGCACATCCGCCGAGCCCCGTATCTGTCGCGATCAGGTAGAGCGTCTGAGTCAGTACGCCGACGTCCTTCAGTAGGAGCGCATACGCGAGCGAGCAGTACTTCCACGAAATCCGACCAAAGCGAGCCGCAATCGTGATCAGGACTTGAGGTGCGGCCGGCGCGTCCAATGCAAATTTAGCCCCGGTCAACAGCGCTTCGAGATAATGCGTGCGGACGGCTATTGGCACCAATGCGTGTTCCCCCGCATCGTAATGATAGAACCCTCGGTCAAGCCCTTTGCACTTGTCCACCGCAAGGTAGAGCTCGAGCTCGTAGCTGGCGCCCGCAGACGGATACGGCTTGACGGCGTACTCAACCGCCGGATCGCTAACCCCAAACCCGATGTTGCTTTTCCATGTCGACAGGACACGTGCCGCGCAGTCGAAGACCCGCGAGAGCTCGGCGAAAGTGATTGGGCTCCGGTCATCGAAGGTGCGCGTCGAGTGACGGTCATGCAGGACTTTTGCAAACGGCGAGATTGTCATCGAATGCGCGGCGGAGAACTTGCGCATATTGATCTTCTTTCCTGGCCATCGTGGCCGCACCGCGGGGAGCGGAGCCACGACACCCGCATAGGGATAAACCCCACCCAGCGGGTTGGCGTGTCGACCTTCCGTGCTACGCGCGTGGAACAGAAGATCGTGAAAGTCCCATAGAACGAGGTTGGGGTCACCCTCGGCCAAGCGGGGGCCCATGTGAGCAGTGGCCTCAATCTTGAAAAGGATCTGGCAATCAACCAACAACGCGAGAAGCTCGATCCCCGGAAACCCATTCTGTCGACGAAACCCCTTGATTTGTTGAGGCGTGGACAGTGCGGCGATCGCGGTCGCAATCTTCGGATCGCAGATTCTGAACAGTGCATCTGCGCGCGGCGATTCCAACACTAGATCGTTGCCACGCCGCCGCATGTACGCAAACCGTGACAGGACGAGAACATCTGCATTGCCGAGCGGCGAGGTTCCCGGCCAGTAATCGGCAACTTGCGGCTCGATAACAACCTGGTCTTCATCGTTTCGTGAGTTCGCGAGGGCGTACTCCAATAGACCATGTCTGGCCAATCGTCGGACCAAAATGTAAATTTCCTTGTCGATGTTCCGGCCGCCGGACGAAACGGAGGCGAGCGGACGACCAATTTGCAAGTCGTGAGCGCATACCGCCGCGGCAGCGCTGAACGCTCCCAAATCTACTGAATGGCCGCCGAAGCAAGCGAAGATGTGTCCGCTTGCGTGTGCTTCAAGCGAGACATGCCTACCGAGCCGGGCAGAAATCGTTGTTGGCGATACGGCCCGTCGCTCTCTTTTTGTTTTGCGAGCGCGCAAGCCCGTAGTAACCCTCAAGTGTGGGGATGAAGTGGATTAAGCTCTTTTTCCAACAGCGGTCGGTCCCGCAATCCAAGCTTTATCGGAACATCGTAAAGGCGGCCCGGTGCAAAGCGGCGATAAAAATGCCTCATCCCCGGAACGATCACCCTGACGACCGGTACATCGATGTCGGGACGTGTCTGATTGAGAACGAGAAAGTCGAGCCCCTTCTGCTTGGTCAGACGGAGGCAGGCAGCCACCTGCTCGCGCGAGCTAAGGCGGCCGACCTTCGAGCGAAAGTCAGGTTGGATCGCAGTTTTGTCGCTGGGCGTCAAAAAGGGATAATCGCGCAAACGCAACGGGGTGGACCCATCAAGGCTCGATTTGTCTCCGGTCCCACCTCCCATGAGGCCAATGGACAGAAATTGGTTCAGTTCGGTCATCGCGCGGAGCAACGCAATCCGCGTATCAAAGTGTGACCCGGATCCAAACTCGATATTTTCTTGCGAGTTATGCAACCAGTGCATGATCGCCACGAAGCTCGGAATCCCGAGATCACTTGTGACGTCGAGCACCCAAATCCGACGTCCGGTTTCGGCTAGCTGGGTTTGCAGATCGCGGACGTAGGCATCATCAAATTGGCGCAGGTCCACTTGTGGCCGGCGCAATTGATTGTACCACCAGATTGCGTAGGCATCCCGTTCCACCAGTTCGAGAAAGCCTTGGACGATTGCTTCCTCGATCGTGTTGCCGGCCGCGCAGCCATTGGAATCCGCGTATATTTGACCGGGCCCCCTATAGAAAAAATACAAGAGGCTGGTCGGAACATATTTGAAGCGTTTGTCGCGCAGAGACCAAACCGGCGACCACTCGATCTCTGCAGACTGATCGAATAAAATCGGAGTTGAGGGCGGCCCGTCTGGGCCATTTGCCGGCATCCAGTCCCGCAACTGCGTGTCGCTAAACAGCAGGACGTCATTCGGAAGGATCGCCTCGCCTGACCGAAAATCCTTGAACCGTCGTGCTTTTCTGATTTCGTCGCCCTGATAGATCCCCGAATAACGCTCGATCGCCTCCATGAGCGCGCTGGCTTCCCCCTGCTCGGCGGTGCTGCCCTTACCGGCACTACCGCCACCACTGAGTCCGGCCCTAAGCTCATTGACGGTCGCGGCAGGCACCGAAAAATTGTGCGTGGCAAAGTAGTTGGTGTTCAGGGGCAAGTCGGCTTCGATCCGTTCGAGACGCGAGACGACGCCTGTGAGAGGGCTCACGTGTTTCCGGAAACGTGCAACTGTGGTCCTCGGCGAAACGGTTCGGTATCCCCCGCTCGTCATGACCACCTTACTGCCAGCACCGAGCTCAACTGGCACCGGCGCACGGGTTGGGTCACGGAGCTTCTTGCGGCCGCAAGTCGGACACTGCGGGCGGGCCGCCACGTAATGCTTCGCGATCGCCGAGCCCAATAGATCGAGGCTCACGATGTGATCGCTCAAATCCGTGCGAAAATCGGTGGCGACCGCTTTAGCGATCTCGATGGCTGCAAGCTGGATCCCATTCTGTCCGAAGTGGTGCTGCACAAGAGGCGAAACGCTTACGGAGCGGACCGGCCCGCGCACGAGAAAGGCCTTGACCTCCCGGTTCCGTTTCATGCGATCGGCAAGGCAAACCCAACAGGCGCTCTTGCCTGGTCTGAACACTGGTCCCACTAGGGGGAAGATTCCGGAGGGCTGGACGAGCAGCCAAGGCGTACGGTCCGACAAATGACGCCGGTTCATTTCATCCAATCGTCGTTCGAGGTAGTCACTCACCACTGTAATCGTTAGGTCAGCGGATCGCTTTACGACGCGAACTCCCAACGCCGTCAGAGCACCTTCGAGCTCCCCTGCACCGCTTACGTCGATTGCTTGAATGAGCACACGACATTTCTGGAGATTTCTCGCAGCCGTCTCCGGCGACAGACCTAGGCTCGCCCAGTAGGCTGCTACCACGCCGGCCGAAAATCGCGATGAGGGGACAATATGACGCCGATCGAATAGCCTTTTCAGCGCTTCGTGGATTTTGTCGGTTGGAAAATCTTGCCCCAGCTCACGTACGAGCTCGCGAACGCTTTTTCCGCCCTCTCCCATTGCCGATGCAAGCGCACAATAGAGCTCGCCGTGAAGAAAGAACTTTCGGTCCTCGGAATAGAGACACACGACATCGGGCGGCAGCACATAAACAGTGAAATTCGGTGCGAACTGTGGAACGTCTTTGCCGTTGAGCGGTGTATGGCTTTTCCCGTGTTCGTCCGTCATGACGTTCGTACGCGCACTCTGTACCTCCGGTGCAAGGAGTATCGTCCCGCTGCGAGAGCTTCGTAATTCGCACGCTGGCGTCTTTCGTCTAGCGTTTCTTGATAAAGTTGGCTACCCCGTGGTCATCGGCGGCGCACAGCACCGCAAACAAAATTGCTGCGGGTCAGTCGAGGCTGAACAGGCCGTGCCGAGATGTTCACGTAACCGGAACCTGCTGGAGGAGGGGCCGCCTGCCAATGACGGGGGCTACGTTAGCAGACCACAACCCAGCCACGGCGTGTCCACACCCAACAGCTTCCGCCGCAGCCTGCGCAAGCTAACCACCAACCTCCGCAGCCTCCCCAGCCGCCGCAACCTCCGCAACCTCCGCACCTAGCTGCACAGCCGCACCTAGCGGCGCAACGAGCTATTGCGCACCGGCCTGCGCAGCCTCCGCACCTGGCTGCTGCGCAGCCTCCGCACCTGCCGCAGCCTCCACAGCCACGGGCGGCCGCAAGTCTTATGCCCTGGCCGAGCTGAGATTCGTTTTCCTTGTCGAAGACATAAAACGTCCCCAAGCTGACGTCGGCGATTTCCTCCTCATCGAGAGTAATGACTGGACGAAGTAAGTTGTCTTGCAACGATGTCCCCGGCGCGGTCGCGGAGGCGCCGTTTGCCATCATCAAAGATGCCCCAGCGGCTCCTAATGCCGGTAAGGCTATCCTCCGATGCTTTCGTTTCGAAGCTCGTTTCGCATGTGCCATGGTTGAACCCTTTTGTAGGTGCGGGCCAATCCAGTCGTATCCATCTCTCGACCTCACATGCCCAGCGACGAAGTTGGGCATGTTCCCTCACGCACAAAAATCTCTCAGAACGTGCGAACGCATTCAAATCACAAATGATTTAGTTTCTAACAAATAAGTTAGCGTGTGGGTCAACGTCTCCCCGTGTCCGTTTTACCCGCAAAGCAGGCATTTTCGGCGCAAAACATCGATATTCCCTTTGGCCCATAGCGGACATGAGTACCTAGCGGGCATCGAGCGTGTCAGAGCCACTCTGTTCAATGAGAGCCCAAATTCTTGCGGGGGTGAGTGGTAACTCCTTTGGCTCCGCGCCGAACTTCACCAGCGCCGCGGCGACCGCATTCCCGATTGTTGCTGCCACCGATACGATACCGCCCTCGCCTGCCCCTTTAGCGCCGAGCGGGTTGGTAGCCGAGCGCCGAAGCTCGAGCGTGACACCGCGGACGTTAGGAAAGTCGGTCGCTAACGGTAACAGGTAGTCCGCAAAGGACGCATTCTGAAGCTGGGCGTTCTCATCGTAAATGAGATGATCCAAAAAGACACCGCCTAAGCCCTGGACCACTGCCCCGATCGCTTGCCCGTGGACAATCCCTGGGTTCACCGCACGGCCGACGTCTTCCACAGCAAGATAATCAATCACTTCGACATGCCCGGTTCTCTGATCGATAGCCACGTGCGCTGCGTGAGCGCCGTAGGTATAGGTGCGTTTGGTGTTGGCGAATGTGCCGCTCGCGACAATAGCGCCGGCCAATGCGACGAATTTCGCGAAGGTCACTGAGTGGCCTGACGGATCCCGAATTTGCCCATCGGAAACTTCAATCGCCTCCACTGCGCACCCGAATTGCGCTGCGGCTGCAGTGCGAATGGAGTTGAGCAGATTTTTACAGCCATCCAGAACCGCAGAGCCCCCCATCACCAGCGCGCGCGAATGGTACGTACCGAAGCCTTCATGCACCAAAGTAGTGGAACCGTGCCGAACACGGAACGCATCAAACGGCAGCCCGAGCGCGTCAGCCGCGATCTGCGCCAACACAGTCTCCAAACCCTGCCCCAGAGCCGAAGAACCAACGTCGATCGTCACCATCCCATCGCGCTCAAGCGTCAGCTTCGCATTCTCGCGCGGTCCAGCGCCCCCGCTCTCGACAAAGCATGTCGCGGCCAGGCCCTGATAGCGCCCGTCGATCAGCTGGCCTTGCAAATGCTGCCTTTGGTGCCAGCCAAACTCCTGCAAACAGCGTTCGAATGCGGCGTGGTAATCTCCCGTGTCGTATTCTGTTGGCGTTTCGTACGGCACGAGCTGTCCAATTGAATACGGCAGCTCAGATTCCGTAATTAGATTTTTGAGTCTGAATTTGACGGGATCGATACCGAGGTCTCTGGCGGCCATATCAAATAATCGTTCGCGGAAGAAATTCGCTTCGAAGCGCCCGGGAGCTCGATAGGTCCCAACTGGCGTCTTGCTGGTCATGAAGGCGGCGACGTCGACCTTCAGATTTCCGATGCGGTACGGCCCATGCAGAAACTGTGCGGCCTTGGCTGGCACAACACCACCGTTCGTGCGGATATACGCGCCCATGTCGCCGTAGATCCGACCGCGCATTCCGAGAATTGTACCATCACGCCGGCACGCGATCTCTAGCTCGCAATCGATCTCGCGTGAATGGTTCGCGGCGAGAAAATGCTCGCGCCGGTCCTCGATCCATTTCACCGGCCGCCCAACATGGCGCGCCGCAAACGGAATGAGGAAGTCCTCGGGATAGAACTCTCCTCGGACGCCAAAGCCGCCGCCTACATCGAGCTCGATCAAGTCAATATCGTTTTCTTGCAGCTTCATCATCACCGCAAGAGTGCGCCGGTTGAAAAAGTTTACTTTCGTAGCTGCGGTGACGGTGAGATGCGCCCGCGCAACGTCCCACTCCGCGGTGAGTCCCCGCGTTTCCATTGGCGCGGCCGTGTGCCGATGCGCACGGAAGAATTCCAGTCTTTTGTACTCCGCCGAAGCGAACGCTTCGTTGGTGTTACCAATCTCCGCCGTATAGCGGGCTGGGACGTTGGTCCCGTTTTCCTCAAACAGCAGTGAACGATCCGCTGCGGAGGTGGGCCAGTCGGGGATGGCATCTAGGTTTTCGATCGAGAGATCGATGAGTTCCAAGGCATCTTCCGCAATAGCGCGGCTGTCGGCCAACACGACCGCCACCGGCTCACCCACATAGCGAATCTTCTCCGAAGCGATCACTGGCTGAAGGTACTTTTCAAATCCGGCAATGGGCGCCAACCGAAGTGGGATGCGCGGAATGTACGCTCCGATATCATTCGCGGTGATGACCGCACGAACGCCCTGCAGCCGAAGCGCAGCCGCGACATCGAGTCCGGCGATGCGCGCATGCGCGGCAGGACTGCGGAAGATGGCGGCATGTAAGACGTCGGGTGGCTCGTAATCGTCCGCGAATTGCCCTTTACCGAGCAGGAAACGCCGATCTTCCGCGCGCTCGACGGCTTGGCCGACTAGCGTATTCGATCCCCCCCTCTGCGGCGACGCGCTCATTGTCCGCGCTCCTCCCGAGACGCGTAGGCCGGCCGTGCGTCCAGGATCGCCTCGACAATCGAGACATACCCGGTGCAGCGGCAGACATTTCCCGAGAGAACCTCCCGCACGCGATCCGCGCCTGCATCCGGCTCCTCACTCAAAAGCGCGTGCGCTGTGGTTAAAATGCCTGGCGTGCAGAAACCGCACTGCAATGCATGATGCCTACGAAATGAGGCTTGAAGCGGCGAAAGCTGTTCGTCGTTGGACAGGCCTTCAATTGTGACTATCTCCACGCCGTCGGCTTGTGCCGCGAGCATCAGGCAGGAGCGCACCGCCGCGCCATCCACGATCACCGTGCAGGCCCCGCACACACCATGCTCGCAGCCGACATGCGTACCGGTCAGTTTCAGCTCGCGTCGAAGGCAATCAGCCAGACTAGTGCGCGGCTCGAGGTTCACCTCAACGCGCTCGCCATTCACTATGAACCTCGTCACGATGTTAGTCATGCGTGTTCCTTCAGTTCTGCCGCGCGACGCAACGCCCGCTCGACCAACGTCTTCAGCAGCGCGCGACGGTAGGCAGCCGGCGCGTGAATGTCATCGTGGATCTCGAGATCATTGGCGGCGAGAGAGGCCACGCGGGCAATCGTCTCATCGTCCACTTGATATCCAGCCAAAGCGGCTTCGCTTTGGTTCAGCCGCACAGGCGTGCTGCTCACGCCGATCGCGCCGACCCGTGGATCGAGGGTCTTTCCTTGTGCGTCCATGTCATAGAACAAGGCGACGCCAGCAAGCGCGAAATCGCCCTTCCGTCGGGCGAATTCTTCGAATGCCCAGCGTCGGTGAGCTTTCCAGGCCGGCAGGCGAATGCTGATAAGGAGTTCATCCAGATTCAGAGCTGTCGTCAGAGGTCCGTTAAAAAACTCCGCGGCAGCGATGGTTCGCGCTCCGTGACTTCCGACTGCAGTAATAATTGCATCGCACACAAGCGCGAGCCCCGGCAATTCCGCAGCCGGATCGGCGTGGGCCAGGCTGCCACCCACCGTACCTCGGTTTCGGATTTGATAATGCGCAACGTGTCGCACCATTTCGGCGAGCAGCGGATGCGCACGCGCTAGTGGCCCGTTCCGTTCGATGTCGCGCCACCGGACGAGCGCGCCGATTTCGATTCCATCCGGACTGATGTCGATTCGTTTCAGATCCAGCCGTCCGATGTCGACCAGTAACTTCGGCGCGGCAAGCCGAAATGCGAGCATCGGCATCAGGCTTTGCCCGCCAGCGATCACCTTCGCTTCGCCCCCGTGCGAGCTAAGCAATTTCACCGCCTCATCGACCGTTTCCGGCCGCGCATATTCGAATTGGGCGGGCTTCATTGCACTGTGTTCATGTAGGTGACATTGGCCAGTTCTCAGCCGAGCAGTAGTTGGTCATCGGCAAGTTCCGTCCCTTCCTTCCGCCGGAAGTGATCGAGGAGATTATCGAGCGTCACCGAAGCCCGCTCGACCCCGCTGATATCAAGAATGGCCTCGCCCTGATGCAGCATCACGATTCGGCTGCCGAAATCGAGTGCCTGGCGCATGCTATGAGTCACCATCACCGTTGTGATCTCGAACTGCCGGACGACAGCATCGGTCAACCGCATCACTAGATCAGCCGCACCAGGATCAAGCGCTGCGGTATGCTCGTCGAGCAGCAGGATCTTGGCCGACCCGAATGTCGCCATGATCAGCGACAGCGCCTGCCGCTGCCCGCCAGAAAGCAGTGCGACTCGATCGTCGAGCCGCTTTTCCAGACCAAGATTTAGAATTGCGAGTCGTTCGACCGCACGTTTGCGTAAGCTTTCCGTAATAGCGAAACCGAAGCCCCGCGGTGACGTGCGGCCCGAGGCAATCGCGATATTCTCCAGAATAGACATCTGCTCGCAGATCCCGGAGCGCGGATCCTGGAACATCCGCGCGATCATTGGCGCTCGCGCATGGATTGGCAATGTGGTCACGTCTGCATCGTCGAGCAGAACACGGCCGGTGTCTGGGACGAGTTCGCCGGAAACAATATTCAGTAACGTCGATTTTCCCGCACCGTTCGAGCCGATCATGGTGACGAATTGACCTTTTGGGATCGCGAGATTAACCCCGCGCAACGCCTGCATCTCCAGCGGAGTGCCTCTATTAAACGTGATCGCAATGTCGGCGAGAACGATCATTTCGCGAGTGCACCCTTGAAGAGCCGGAATTTGCTGCCCGGCGCGACCAGCGCAATGGCGACTAGAATGGCAGTAACGAGATTGACATCCGATGCGCTCAAGCCAACTAAATCAGAGTTCAAGGCGAAGGCGATCGCGATCCGATAGATGATCGAGCCGAGCACGCAAGCTAAGGTAAGAAGCGGAATGAGTCGCGACGGCATTACCGCCGTGCCTCCGATCACAGCGGCGAGACCGATTACGATGACGCCGATACCCATGGACACGTCCGCCGCGCCAAGTATTTGCGCGAACAGGCCGCCAGCCAGTCCGGTCAAGCCATTCGCGATCGCAAGTCCGACGCAGATCATTAGGTTGACGTTGATGCCATTCGCCCTGGCCATGCGCGGATTGGCGCCGGTCGCGCGCAGGGCCATACCGAATCCGGTGGCGAGAAACACATCGAGGAGCAGCTTCGCGACTATGACGACGATGCCGACGACAATAAGGGGCACGTACAGTGATGGAATGCCCAACTGTTCGCCGAACGTGTAAACCGTGGGGACGTTCAGTAAGCCCACGTTCGGACCACTCATGATACGGAGATTTACCGAATAGAGCGCGATGGCCGTAAGGATGCTAGCGAGAATGTGTAGGATGCGGAGCTTCAGATTTAGATAGGCCGTTGCCAATCCGGCGAAACAACCGGCAACTCCGCCGACAGCGGTCGCAGCCCAAGGATCGAGCCCGGCAACCATCAACTTGGCCGTCACGGCAGCCCCGAGCGGAAATGAGCCTTCGACCGTCAGGTCCGGGAAGTCCAAAAGCCGAAAAGTCAGAAACGATCCGAGTGCGACGAGAGCGAAGATCAGGCCCGTTTCGACCGCACCGACGAATGCAAATAGCGTCAAAACCTAACCCATCTTTAACATTTCAGTAGTTGGAGACTGTATCCGCCGGCCGTTTTGCATAGATCGCCTTAATACACGTGCGCCGCTCGCTTAAGCATCTCTGGCGGAACGGTAACGCCCATTTTTTCTGCGGCGTTCTTGTTAAGGTAGAGCGACAGCGCGTCGGGCAGCTTGGACATATCGAGCACGTCAAGGTCGCCCGGCTTCGTGCCTTTCAGGACCTTGTCGACCATATTGGCGGTCTCCACGCCCATACGCTTGAAGTCGAGACCGATCGTCGCGACAGCGCCCCGCTCGACACTGCGCCGCTCGGAGCTGAACAAAGGTACCTTGCCGTCCTGCGCGATTTTCACCAGCGCTTCGAACACCGCATAAACCGTTGTGTCATTTGGTACGAAAATCGCGTCTACCTTTCCGACCAGCGCCTGTCCGGCGGCCGGAACGTTGTTGAGGCCCATGGCTGGCGAGTCGACCGTCTCGAATCCAAATTTCGGTGCCATTTCCTTGATCGCCTTCGTGGTCACGATCGAATTCGGCAGGCTAGGATCGTAGACGAAGCCGAGCTTTTTCAAGTTCGGCACCAGCTGCTTGATCGCTGTGAGCATCTGCTCAATCGGCACGGGGTCAGCGACACCAGACACGTTGCCGCCCGGTTTATCGAGCTTTGGCACGAGCTTGGCCGCGAGCGGATCGGTCACGGTCGAAAAAACGATCGGGATGTCTTTCGTTGCGGCTACAACCGCCTGGCTGGTGGGTGTCGTAATTGGAACGATCACGTCCGGTGCGTCGCCGACGAACTGACGAGCAATCTGCTGCGCAGTTCCGAAGTTCGCTTGCGCGCTTTTGAAATTAATCGTGAGATTCTTGCCTTCGATATAGCCACGCGCTTTGAGGCCCTCAAGAATTCCGTCGCGCACCTCAAGCAACTGAGGCGTGTCACTCATCACAAGAATGTCCACTTTTTTCACGTTGTCGGCCTCTGCCGCGCTCAAAAGGGCGCCGGCAAACATCACAACGACTGAGGCGATGGACAGCGTCTTCATCTTACCCTCCCCAAAACATGATCTTTTTTGTGCGCGTTATCGGGCAAGCTTAGCCCTGCCGCGCGGCAAGGCAAGCGGCAATCCGCGGCAACAGGACGTTGTGCAAGTTAGCAGGCCTGCCATCAGCTATCTCGGCAAGCATGGAAACAGGGAGCGCGGATTCTGCTCACAGATCGCTTGGATTTCCTCGGCCGAAAACCCCGCCGCGCGCACGGTGCCGATAGGATCGAGATCGGCTGGCGGAAACGAATAGTCGCTGCCGACTACAATTTGCGCGGTCCCGACAC
>Ga0126380_10000680_pt1 | contig 11848 bp, 8 predicted proteins | sample PanSoiMetPlot_26_FD_92544 | JGI IMG/M metagenome (GOLD analysis project Ga0126380, IMG submission 92544) | Tropical forest soil microbial communities from Panama - MetaG Plot_26 | ecosystem: Environmental > Terrestrial > Soil > Tropical forest > Bulk soil | place: Panama | collected 2016-02-17
GATGGGGACGACTCCGGCGGCCTCCTCGGCCAGGTAGGCGTCCTCCGGCTCCGCGGCGCCCGCTTCCGTCCCGGGCGGCCCCAGCCCCCAGGGGCCGTCCTCGGCCCGGGATGCGGCCGTGCGCGCGGCGGCCCGCGCGGCCCCGGCCCGCAGGCCCGTGATCCGGCCCGTCTGCGTCCCGCCGTGCCGGGCCGTCTTGCGCCGGTCCCCCGAACGGCGCAGCCGTTCCTCAAGCTTGGCCATCGCCCGGTCGAGCGCGGCGAAACGGTCATCCGCCGCCGCCTCGGCGCGGATAGCCGGGCCCCGGGACAAAATGGTCAGTTCTACCCGTTCCCGCTGACTCGACCGCCGCGGATTGCGTTCCGCGGAAACCTCGACGTTCACTCTGATCGCCTTGTGTGCCAGCTTTGTGATCTTGTTGAGCTTCGCCGACGCATAGCTGCGGAACCGCTCCGGCACATCAGTGCGACGACCCTTGAAGATGATGTCCATGCCGGACCCCCTTCATCCCGAGTCAGGTCCCAGGTCTGGGCACCCGCCCGGCCGACCTGGTCTTCGACCCCACATCCGCCTGCTGAGGGGTTCGCGGCCTGTCGCCACTACTGCCCTTCTCCCGGCCCGGTGGGCATCGGATCCCCCGGCGGGGCAGGACTTACCTCTAAGCCGCACCGTGATCGGTCGACGAGAAGTCGCCTTACGTGGGCCGTTTCGCCTGCGGCTGGCATCGGCTTGCCAGGACGGGCCATCTGCTCCTCGCGGGTGGCCCAGCCCGGCGCAACCACGGACCCGGGCGGGTGCCATACCTCGAAAGTAGCCTGACCAAGGCTGGATGTCAGGACGCTGAGGCCGGTTATCCCGGATAAATGGCAGCCTGGCCAGGCGGTATGGGCGCCGGCGGCTGATCGAGCCCGATAGCACTTTCCATCGCGCCGTTCTCTAGGCCCAGATAGATCGGGTGGCCTGGGCCCGCAGCGGTGATCGTGGTCATCCCCGCCAGCTTGATTTGCGAGCTGGCGTTGTCCCCGTCGACCGGTACGTCCCAGTACTGGGAGTCCTCCCCCGACCCGGTGATGACCAGGATGTGGTCCTCGCCGTACCAGGTGAGCGCGGTCACCGTCGGTAGCGTGGAGCCGAGGGGGGCGGTAGTGCTGAGAAGGTATCCGGTCCCGTCGTGCCTGGCCGCGGCGAGCACCAGGTGGGCCTCCGCGCCCTGGCCGACGATCATCGCCACGCGGACTCCGTCCGGGGCAACCCGCAGGCTGGTCACCGGTCCCAGGCCCGAGGGCAGTTGGACGCGATGGGCGCGGCCTTGCCCATCGGTCAGCACCCAGACGCCCTGCCGGTGCCCCCTCGTGCCGACGACCCAGAGATCGCCGGAGTTGTCCCAGCTCAGCGAGCTGAATGAGGTGCCGGTGAGCTGTTCGTGCAGTTGCTCAACCGACTGCCGCCTGCTAGTCCCGGTGGGGACCAGTTGCCCGGTGTAGACGGTGTTCGACGGGCCCGCGAGGCCGGCCAGGTGGCTCTCGTCCGGCGACACGGCGATCTTGCTGAGCGGTACCTGTCCGGCGCCGGTGCCCCCGGTCACCACGGCACTCCGGTCTGCCCCAGCGCTGATGCTGTGGAGGACGCCGCCCTTTGCCAGGTAATAGGCCCTCACGTCCGCGGGCAGGTGCGGGATCTGCTGCTGGTAGACGCTCAGGCCCAGGGCGGTGCCCGGATGGTGCGGCGGGTGCCAGAGCTGCCCGTTGATCTTGACCTTGACGGCCCGGAACAGCGGCGTGCTGTAGACCGGGCTGGTCAGCGTGGCTACCAGCTGGGCGGCCATCAGATCCTTCCGCACGCCCTCGGCGTGGGCCGGCACGGCGATGTTCACGATCGCGGTCCGGCCGCCGGATGGCCCTGGAAACACCTGGATGGGCGGCACCAGGTGGGATCGGGGGGGAAACGCGGACTGGGCCGCGTTCTGCAGCCATCCGGTCGGGCCGTTGATCAGGTCGTGGATCAGCGTGACCGGCGCCGGGTTCTTGCCCTGGATGGGCACGAAAACGGGGTAGGGCACCAGCTTCCAGTTCCGCAGCCCGTAGTAGTACAGATTCCGCGGCGTGTATTCCAGCTGGAACAGGTCGCTGGTCAGCAGCAGTTCGTGGGAGAGCACCCCGGCGATCTTGTAGAGCCCGCCAGCGTATTGCAGGACGAACTCCTCCTTCGGCGTGCGGCCGGGCGTCGGGATGTACTGCCCGGTGCTGCTCAGCCTGGCCTGCTCCTGGCCGGTCACCACCACGGTCGGCTTGGACCCCGGCGGGTTCAGCCGGGGAGACTGCCTGGTCACGTCCGGTTCCTTGGTCAGGATCGTCACCTCGGTGCCCGGCTGCCAATTTCGGCTGGCGGCGCCGGTCAGGTACTGCCTGGCCACGCGGAAGTCGTCGGCGCCGATGGCGCTGGCGATCAGGAAGTTCCTGACGACGTCCTCCGGCCTCCAGCCCGGCTGCGGCGGGCGGACCAGCAGTCCGCAGCAGGGCCCCGCGCCAGGCGGGGGCGCGGGGGCGGAGCCGGGCTGCGGGCCGGTGCCGGAGGGAATGAACGAGCATCCGCTGGCCAGCGCGGCCGTCGCCACCAGCCCTGTGACCAGGTCGGTCCAGCGGCGGGGACGGCGGGAGACGGCGAGGCTCGGGTCAGGCATCGCGACTCCCCCGCTCGGCGCCGCTGCCGCCGGAGTAGGCCACGGAGTCCACGTCGGCCACGCCGTCGGCGGCGGCTATCTCCTCGTCGGGGCACAACGGCAGCGGGGATCCGACAAGCTGCCCACCCACCGTGCGCGGCAGCGTGAGCCGGAAGACCGAGCCCCTCCCCCGCTCCCCCCAGGCCTGCAGCCAGCCCGCGTGCAGCCGGGTATCCTCCAGAGCGATGGCCAGGCCCAGCCCGGTTCCGCCGGTGGTCCTGGCCCGGGCCGGGTCGGCACGCCAGAAGCGGTCGAAGACGAACTGGTGCTCGCCGGGACCGATGCCAAGCCCATGATCACGGACCGCGACCGCCACGGAGTCCCGGTCGGCGGCGACGGTGACCACCACGTCGCGTCCCTCGCCGTGCTCGACCGCGTTGTCCAGCAGGTTGCGCAGCACCCGCTCCACCCGGCGGCGGTCCACCTCGGCGATGCACTGGTCAGGTGGCAGCCGGAACTCGATCCTGGTCCCCCGCTGGGCGGCAAGCTGCTCCGCGTCCGCCGCCGCGCGCAGGACGAGGTCGCACACGTCCGCAGACTCGGCATCCAGGGTCGCCACGTTCGCGTCGTGCCTGCTGATCTCCAGCAGGTCGGAGAGCAGCGCCTCGAACCGTTCGAGCTGGCCCTGCAGCAGTTCCGCGGATCTGCGGGCGGCAGGGTCCAGCTCCTCCCTGGACCCGAACAGGACGTCCGCAGCGATCCTGATCGTCGTCAGCGGGGTGCGCAGCTCGTGCGAGACGTCGGATACGAACTGCCGTTGCACGCTGGACAGTTCCTCCAGTTCCCGCAGCTTGTCCTGCAGGCTGGCGGCCATCTCGTTGAAGGAGTTGGCGAGCGCGGCGAGGTCGTCGGCGCCGCGCGCGGCCATCCGCTCGTCCAGGTTCCCGGCCGACACCCGGCTCGCCGCCTGGGCCGCCTGGCGGATCGGGACCACCACCCAGCGGGTCACCAGCGAGACGATCACGGCCAGCAGCACCACCAGCCCGAGGCCCGCCAAGATGAGCGTGTTCTGCACAAGGCTCAGCGCCTGCATCTGCTGTGCGAGCGGGAACAGGTAGTAGAGCTGGTCGTCGCCGGAGATGGGGACGCCTACCGCCAGCGCGGGCCCCACCGGCCGGCCATCCGCGCCCAGCAGTGTCGTCGACATCGTGTAGAAGAGGGGGGAACTGCCGTTGATCTGCTCCCCAGCCACCTGCTTCTTCAGCGATCCGGGGATGCTTGGCGCCAGCCACCGGTTCGCCATATCGCCAGTGACACCGGCGAGGCCCGACTCGGTGCCTCGCTGCAGCACTACGACGTAGTAGGTGTTTCCCAGCCCGCTGCCCGACTGCAGCTGGCTGACCAGCGAGATCAGGGCCGATGTGCTGCTCCCGTTCGGGCCGACCACGTGAGGGTCGCTCTGCGCGAACGTCAGCCCGTAACCCGTCTGGGCGATGGCCGCCTTCCGCTCGCTGTTGAGCAGCCCGCTGGCGATCTGCTGCATCAGGAAGATGCCGAGCACCGCCACGACGGCCACGGAGACGACCAGGGTGGTGCCGATCACGCGCAGTTGCAGCGACCGGTGCCAGCGCCGGGCCATCAGGCCGGCCAGCGACCCGGCCTGCCGGCGGGCCACCCGCAGCGCCGTACCGAGCCCGGGCGCGAACCGGTGCACGGTGCGCAGGGCCGGGTCGGCCCAGGCCGCCAGCCGGGCGCGTCCCGCGGCTACCGGCGTGCTCATGCCTGCCTCGCCGCCGCCGGTCAGGCCGGCCCCGCCTTGTAACCCACGCCGCGGACCGTCACCACGATCTCCGGGCGCTCCGGGTCTTTCTCGATCTTGGCGCGCAGCCGCTGCACATGCACGTTGACCAGCCGGGTGTCCGCCGCGTGCCGGTAACCCCAGACCTGCTCCAGCAGGACTTCCCTGGTGAAGACCTGGCGCGGCTTGCGGGCCAGCGCCACCAGCAGGTCGAACTCCAGCGGGGTGAGGTTGATCGGCTGCCCGTTGCGCTTCACGGAGTGGCCGGCCACGTCGATGGTGACGTCCCCGATCTGGAGGATCTCCGGTACCGGGTCCTCGGTCCGGCGCAGCCGCGCCCGAACGCGGGCGATCAGTTCCTTCGACTTGAACGGCTTCACGATGTAGTCGTCGGCGCCGGACTCCAGCCCCAGCACCACGTCTACCGTGTCGCTCTTGGCCGTCAGCATGACGATTGGCACACCGGACTCGGTGCGGATCTGGCGGCAGATATCGATGCCGTCCAGCCCCGGCAGCATCAGGTCGAGCAGCACCAGATCGGGCCGGATGTCCCGGAACGCCTGCACGGCGTGATCGCCGTCGGCGACGAACATCGGGTCGAACCCCTCACCCCGGAGCATGATGCCGATCATCTCGGAGAGGGCGGCGTCGTCATCGACGACCAGCACACGTCCTTTCATGGACCTCATCGTTCCACGGAAATCTCGGTTGAGGCACCCTCTAGGGGCCCACGGCGGGTGCCCAGGTCATGCAGCGTACCTGCATTGACGGGGCGCGCAATCCCATGCTCGGTGACCAGCGCGGTCACCAGCTCGGGCGGCGTGACGTCAAAGGCGGGGTTGTGCGCCGCGCTGCCCGGCGGCGCGACCGCGGTCCCGGCGAACGACGTCACCTCGTCATCGGGCCGGTGCTCGACCTTGATGTCGCGGCCGCCCGCGGCCGCGAAGTCGACCGTGGACACCGGCGCGGCAACCACGAACGGCACCCCGTGGTGGTGCGCGAGCACGGCGAGCCCGTAGGTGCCCACCTTGTTGGCGACGCTGCCGTCGGCGGCGATCCGGTCCGCTCCGGTCAGCACCAGGTCCACTTCCCCGGCGGCCATCAGCGACGCCGCCGCGGAGTCGGCCAGCACCGCGTGCGGGATGCCGGCCCGCCCGGCCTCGTAGGCGGTCAGCCGGGCACCTTGCAGCAGCGGGCGGGTCTCATCCACCCACAGCCGGGCCACCCGCCCCGCCCGGTGCGCCGCGAGGATGATCGCGAACGCGGTGCCCTCGCCGGCCGACACCAGGGCACCGGTGTTGCAGTGGGTCAGGATGCGGCACCGGTCCCCGACCAGGCCGAGCCCGTGCCCGGCGATGGCCGCGCTCGCCGCGGCATCCGCCGCCTCGATCGCCCGTGCCTGCGCCAGCGCGGCCGCCGCCGCGCGCCGCCGGCCCGGTGCGGTGTCCCCGGGCTCGGCGTCGCGGGCTGCCCGGTAGGCGGCCAGGGCCCGCGCGGCGCCCCAGCTCAAGTTCACCGCGGTCGGCCGGGACCGGCCCAGCGCGTCCGCCGCCGCTGCCACATCGTCGCCGCGGTAGGCGGCCAGCGCGACACCGTACGCCCCGGCCAGGCCCAGCAACGGGGCCCCGCGGACCACGAGCCTTCGTATCGCCTGATCCAGGGCCGCGACGTCGCGGCAGAGGAGATATTCCTCCTCGGCCGGCAGCCTGGTCTGGTCCAGCAGCACAACCGCCGGCCCGTCCGGCGGGTCGAGCCAGCGCAGCGCGCGGGTGTCCACAGCCCGAGTGTGCGCCATCGGCGGTCGCCGGTCGAGCCCGGCCATGGCCCGGCGCCGGAAACCTGGAATACCGGAATGGCCGGAGCGCCGTTTCACCGCCGGGCGCTTCGTGCGAGTATGGGCGCCAGCGCGGGGCGGGCCCGGCACCGGCATGCGCCGTGCCCGGTAAGGAGAAACATGACAGACAACGTGCCCCCGGGCGGCAACGGCACCGGGGAAGGCGGGAACGGGGGCGGGCCGCAGCCATGGTTCCCGCCCGCCGGCGAGCCCGGCGGATACGCCCCGCCGCCGTACCAGCACGGCCAGGAGCCGCCGGCCGGCGGGTACGGCCAGCCGCCCGAGGGGTACGGGGCGCCCGGCGGGTCCGGGCAGGGCGGTAGGTACGGGCAGGGTGGCGGGTACGGGCAGGGCGGCGGGTACGGGCAGGGCCGGCCCGGGCAGCCGCGTTACGCCCCGTGGCCGAGCCAGCCGCAGGCACCGAAACCCGGCGTCATCCCGCTGCGGCCGCTGGGCGTCGGCGAACTGCTGGACGGGGCGTTCACGTCGATCAGGCGCAACCCGCGGGCCACGCTCGGCATCGCCGCGCTGCTGCTGACCGCGTCCGCGGTGATCACCACCACGGTCTCGCTGCTCCTGGTCCACTACGTCGGGACGGTGACCCTGCCCGAGCCGGGCCAGCAGCTCACCGACGCCCAGGCAACTCACCTGCTGAAGCGGATCCTGGAAGTCCTCGCGCCCATCGCCGCGGTGTCGGCCGTGCTCGCGTTCATCGTGGACACGGTGCTGACCGGCCTGCTCACCGTCGTCATCGGCCGCCTCGTGCTCGGCCACAAGATCACCGCCGGTGAGGCCTGGCGCATCGCGCGGCCGCGGATGCCGGCGCTGGTCGGTGTCACGCTGCTCATCCCGCTCATCCTGCTCGGGGTGTGGGCGGCCTACGCGATCGTGCTTGTCCTCGTCGCGGTGGCGCACGCGCCGGGCGCGCTGATCGGCATCCTGGCGGTGCTGGGCGGGATCGCCGCGATCGTGCTGACCATCTGGTTCGCGATCATGTTCCGGATGGCCGGGCCCGCCGTGGTGCTGGAGCGGGAGGGACCGGCCCGGGCGCTCGCCCGGTCCTGGCGGCTGGTCCGCGGCAGCTTCTGGAGGGTGCTCGGCATTACCCTGCTGGCGAGCCTGATCGTCGTGGTGACCGCGGGGGTGCTGCAGATCCCGTTCGGCCTGTTCGCCGCGCTGGCCGGCGGCGGCAGCTCGCTGCTGCCCAGCACCGGGGGGAGCGTGGCGGGCATCCTGATCAGCGCCGTGGGCGGCGTGGTGGCGGGGGCGGTGGCGCGCCCCATCTCCGCCGGGGTGGCCGTCCTGCTCTACGTCGACCTGCGGATGCGCAGGGAAGGGCTCGACCTTGTGCTGCAAACCGCGGCGGGCGGCGACGGCGCGGCGACCGGGGACGAGTTCGCCTCCCTGTGGCGGCCCGGCACGCGGACGGCGCGGCCGGGCCAGGGCGCGCAGCCGGGCGCGGGAGCGGGGCCCGGCTCGGGCCAGGGCGCGCCCCCGGGCCCGGGCGTACCGCCCGCCGGCGGCCCGCCGGCGTGGTGACCCGCGGCGCCGGCGTCCCCGCCCGCGGCGGGCCGGCTGGGCCGGCCGCGCCCGCCGGCCTCCCCGGCACCCGCCTGGCCATGCTGGCCGTGCCCGTGGGTGCCATTCCGGTGGTCGGCAGGGGGGCCGGGCAACGGCTGGCCCGCACCGAGTTGTCCAAGGCGATCTACCATCACCAGCCGCCGCTCACCGAGCGCGTCGTGCACTTCCTGCTGGCGTGGCTGGCCCGGCTGTTCCGCGCGACGCAGGGGCTGCCCGGCGGGTGGTGGGGGTTCGTCGCCCTGGTCGCGCTGGCCGTCATCCTGGTCGCCGTGGTGCTCGCCAGGATCGGCCCGGTCGCCGGGGCGCAACGCCGCCGGGCCGGGCCCGGTGCCGCGGCCCCCGCCCGCACCGCGCGCGACCACCGCGACGCGGCCGATCGGCTGGCGGAGTCCGGTGACTACGCTGCGGCGATCTGCGAGCGGGTCCGGGCCATCGCGGCGGAACTCGACGAGCGCGGCATTCTCCTGCCCCGCATCGGGCGAACCGCGGATGAGTTCGCCGCCGAGGCCGGGCGGGCCCTGCCGCCGCACGCGGCCGGCCTGGCGGGCGCGGCGCGCCTGTTCGACGAGGTGCGGTACGGGCAGCGCCCCGGGAGCCGGCCGGGCTACGAGCGGGTCGCTGGCCTCGACACCGAGATCGGGGCAACCGCCGGACGGCGCGGCGCCGCAGGCGCCCCGGCGGAGGCGGGCGCCGGGACGTCATGACGGTCACCGCGCCCGCACCGGCCGGCCCGCTCCCGGGCCAGGGCTCGCCCGGGGCGGGCCCGGGGCGCGGCGCGCTGGCGGACTGGCGGCGCTGGCGCGCCCCGGCCGCGGTGGTCCTGCTGGTCCTGCTCGGCGGGCTGATCGTGGCCCTGCTGCAGGTGCCGGCGCCGGTGGCCGGGCCGCTGGACCCGAACGACACCGGCCGGGCCGGCGCCCACGCGCTGGTCGCGCTGCTCCAGCACCGGGGCCAGGCGGTGACCAGGGCGGGCTCGGCGACCGCGGCCGCCGCCCAGGCCCGGGCGCGCGGGACAACCCTGGTGGTCACCAGCCCGCGGCGGCTGGCCGGCGGCGACCTCACCGCGCTCGCCCGGCTCCGGGCCAGCGTGCTGCTGGTGGCGCCCGGCCGCGCGGCGCTCGCCGCCCTCGCTCCCGCGGTGACGCTGGCCGGCACGGCGCTGGTCCGCGACCTGCCGCCGCGCTGCGGCCTGCCCGGCGCGGTGGCGGCCGGGGACGCGGACCTGGGCGGGCTGCGGCTGCGCTCCACCGCGCCAGGAGCCTGGCGCTGTTATCCGGAGAGCGCCGCCAGCCCGTCCCTGCTGGCTTCTTTGGTGCGTTACGAAAGCCGGGGCCGGCTCGTCACCGTCCTGGGCACGGGTGCCCCACTGGCCAACTCAAACCTGGGCAACCACGGCAACGCCGCACTGGCGCTGAACCTGCTCGCTACCAGCCCGCGGATCGTCTGGCTCGTGCCGAGCCCGCTGCCGGTGCCGGGCGCGGCTGCCCCCGGGCACCGCCCGCTGACCAGCCTGATCCCCGCTCAGGTGTACGCCGTGGCGATCCAGCTCGGCGTCGTCGTGGTGCTCCTGGCCCTGTGGCGGATGCGCCGCCTGGGCCCGCTGGTGACCGAGCCGCTGCCGGTGGTGGTGCGCGCCTGCGAAACTGTGGAGGGCCATGGCAGGCTGTACCGGTCCCGGCGGGCGCGCGACCGTGCCGCCGCCGCGCTCCGGGCGGCCGCGCTCGGGCGGATCGTGACCCGGCTCGGGCTTCCGCGCGACGCGCCGGCCGACGCCGTCTGCCAGGAACTGGCCAGCCGGGCCGGGCGGGATCCCGGGTCTATCCGGGCAATCCTGTTCGGGGGGGTCCCGGGTGACGACGCGGCGCTCCTGCGGCTCGCCGCCGACCTGGACGCCCTGGAAGGACAGGTGCTGACCCTGTGACAGCCGACTACCCGCCCGTGGCCGGGCTCGACGACGATCCGGCCGGTGGTCCGGGTGCGGGTGCACCGGGCGATGCGGGCAGACCGGGCAGCGGGGGCGGACCGGGCGGCGCGGGCGGACCGGGCGGCGCGGGCGAGCCAGGGCGCACGGGCGCGGGTGAGCCGGGGCGCGCGGACCCGCGTGCCGCGCTGGAGGCGGTCCGCGCGGGCGTCGCCAAGGCCGTGGTGGGCCAGGACTCCGTCGTCACCGGCCTGGTGATCTGCCTGCTGTGCCGCGGCCACGCCCTGCTCGAAGGCGTCCCTGGGGTGGCGAAGACCCTGCTCGTGCGCGCCCTGGCCGGCACGCTGTCGCTGCGCAGCGCCCGGGTCCAGTTCACCGCCGACCTGATGCCCGGGGACCTGACCGGCTCGCTGATCTACGACGCGAAGACGGCGCTGTTCCAGTTCCGTGCCGGACCCGTCTTCACCAACCTGCTGCTCGCCGACGAGATCAACAGGACGCCGCCGAAGACCCAGGCCGCGCTGCTGGAGGCGATGGAGGAACGGCAGGTCTCGGTGGAGGGAACCCCGCGGCCGCTGCCCGAGCCGTTCCTGGTCGCGGCCACCCAGAACCCCATCGAGTTCGAGGGCACCTATCCGCTGCCGGAGGCGCAGCTCGACCGGTTCCTGGTCAAGCTGACCGTGCCGGTGCCCGGCCGGGAGGACGAGATCAGCATCCTGGCCCGGCACGCGGCGGGTTTCGACCCCGGCGACCTTGCCGCCGCCGGGATACGGCCCGCGGCGACCGCGGCCGACGTGGCGGCGGCCCGCGCCGCGGTGCGCGGCGTCCGGGTGGCACCCGAGGTGGCCGGGTACATCGTGGACCTGTGCCGGGCCACGCGGCAGTCCCCCTCGCTGCGGCTGGGCGCGTCCCCCCGTGGCGCGACCGCGTTGCAGGCCACCGCCCGCGCCTGGGCCTGGCTGGCGGGCCGGGACTACGTCATACCCGACGACGTGAAGGCCCTGGCCCGGCCGACCCTGCGGCACCGGGTGCAACTGCGGCCGGAGGCCGAACTGGAGGGCGCCACGGCCGACGGCGTCGTCGACGCGGTGCTCGGCTCGGTCCCGGTCCCCCGGTGAGCCGGGAGGGCGGCGCCCGGGGCCGGCCATGGCGCTGACCGGCCGGGCCGCGCTAGCCGCCGCGGCTGGCGCGCTGCTGATCCTGGCGTTCCGCGCCCCGGCCATGCTGGTCGTGGTGAACGCGCTGCTGGTGGGCGGGGTCGCGGCCGACGTGGCGCTGGCGGCACCGGTGCGCGCGATACGGCTCAGCCGCTCCGGCGACACCCGGGTGCTGCTGGGAGAACGCGCGTCGGTGGAACTCGGGGTGGAGAACCCGTCGCGGCGCACCCTGCGGGCCGTGGTCAGGGACGCCTGGCAGCCGAGCGCGGGCGCCGCCCCGCCGCACGCCCGGGTCCTGGTCCCGGCGGGCGGGCGGGCGCGGCTGACCACCGCGCTGTCGCCGGACCGTCGCGGGGACAAGGCCGCGGTGGCGGTGACGATCCGTTCACTCGGCCCGCTCGGGCTCGCCGCCCGGCAGGGCAGGCGGGCGGCGCCGTGGACGGTCCGGGTGCTGCCCCCGTTCGGCAGCCGCAGGCACCTGCCGGAGAAGCTGTCCCGGCTGCGCCAGCTCGACGGCCAGCACCGTGCCCTGCTCCGCGGCCAGGGCAGCGAGTTCGACTCGCTGCGCGAGTACGTGATCGGCGACGACGTGCGGTCCATCGACTGGCGGGCCACCGCGCGGCTCCGGGACGTCATGGTGCGCACCTGGCGCCCGGAACGCGACCGCCAAATACTGATCATGCTGGACACCGGGCGCACCTCCGCCGGGCGGGTCGGCGGCGTCCCCCGCCTGGACGCGGCGATGGATGCCGCGCTGCTGCTCACCGCGCTCGCCTCCCGCGCCGGGGACCGGGTGGACCTGCTGGCCTTCGACCGGCGGGTGCGGGCGCGGGTGGTCGGGGCGCCGCGCTCGGCGGTGCTGTCCTCGGTGGCCCAGGCGATGGCCGGGCTCCAGTCC
>Ga0126380_10000682_pt1 | contig 11843 bp, 10 predicted proteins | sample PanSoiMetPlot_26_FD_92544 | JGI IMG/M metagenome (GOLD analysis project Ga0126380, IMG submission 92544) | Tropical forest soil microbial communities from Panama - MetaG Plot_26 | ecosystem: Environmental > Terrestrial > Soil > Tropical forest > Bulk soil | place: Panama | collected 2016-02-17
CGCCGGCATTGCCTACGTCGTCACGTTCTGATTCGCCACCCCGCGCAGTTCGCGGGTGAACAAGAGGCGGGAGCGCTCTAGTCGAGCCCGCCCATCTCGCAGATGATCCGCCACTCCGCGTCGGCGACGGGCTGGACGGACAGGCGTGGCAGCCTGACCAGGGCCATCCCCGCGAGCCGTTTGTTCGCCTTGATCTGGTCGAGCCCGACCGGCGTGGGCAACGGCCGTACCGCGGCGACGTCGATGGCGCGCCAGGCGGAGTCGGTCGAGTCGGGATGCGCCTCCGCGATCACCTTCACGATGCCCACCACCGCGCGCTCCTTCCCCGTGTGGTAGAAGAACGCCTGCTCGCCCTTCTTCATCGAGCGCAGGTGATTCTGGGCCGAGAAGTTGCGGATGCCCGTCCACTCCGCTCCTTCACGGCCTTTCGCGACCTGCTCCGTCCACGACCAATCGTCGGGCTCGGATTTGAGGAGCCAATGTGCCATGGCACTCGATCCTCTTGGCCTGCGGGTGAGAGTCGGCACCCTCGGATAGCGCCCCCACAGTAGCCGAGGCGACCGGCATCGTCCATCCGCTCACCCCTGCCGCTTGCCGCACAGGAAGACGAGGTCTCTCGGGTAGATCCCCGTTCTCACCAGCTGGTCAGATGCGACCAGCTGCTCTCCGAAGACCGTCTCCACCTCGAAGCCGGCCTCGAGCAGTCGATCGGCGATATCGAGGCCGTAGAGTCGTACGTGATCCGCTTGCCAGAACACGCGCTCGCGCTCGGCCGGCTCGGTGATCGAGGGGTCCTCGAAGGTCGGCTTGCTCGAGATCGGGACCTGGATCATGGCCCAGCCTCCCGGCCTCAAGATGCGAAACAGCTCGCGCATCGCACGCCGATCGTCATGCACGTGCTCCAGGACATGGCTGCACAGGATGACGTCGAACGACGCGTCCGCCATCTCGATCCTGGTGAGGTCGAGCGTGACCGCGGCATGCGGGCTGTCGAGGTCGGCGGACACGATCTCGAGATTCCGGGCGGCGCGCAGGAGCTGGGTGAGCGCGGGCTCGGGAGCCGCGTGGAGGATTCGTTTCGGCCGTCCATCCAGCAGATCGGTTCGCGTGCTGAGGAAGAGCCAGGCGAGGCGAAGCCGCGGGTGGGACAGACAGACCGGGCAGACGGCGTCCTGAACTCTGCGCGAGGGAGGGCCGTGGGTGAGGAATCGCCGGCATCGGCTCTCGCACACGGGACAATATCTGGCGCGGCCGAAGAACGCCACTCGCACGATCGGCCGGAAGAGATACCACGCGCCGATGGCCAAGGGCTCGACGGCAGCCGGCAAGAGCGCCTTGATCCTGGAGACCATGGGCGGCGGCGTTAGCCTCGACGGACCTGGCGTGAATTCATGACGGTGCTCCGGTTCAGGCTAGCAGAGGGGTGGCGCGCCCAATGGCAGAGTAGAATCGCCTGCATGTGGGGCACCCTCGTGGCTCGGCTCGCGTCACGGAACCTCCACGGATCCGTATCGCCTCGACGCGTGGAGATCGACGCGCCGTGACGAGGTCGCGTCACGAAAAGATGGTTGCCAGCCTGCGGATCCGCATCCTCGCAGCCACCATCTACCGCCGCGTCGTGGTGATGGAGCGCCGCCTGGACCACACACTACCGGAGATTGCCGCGCGCGTGCCGGTGCGGCCCCGCCTCCTCGCGCGTTCCGATCTCGAGTCGTATGCGCAGCTTCGGCCCGATGCCGGGGCGGCCACGACCCAGCGACGGCTCGCTCAGGGCCATCAATGCTTCGCGCTCTGGCATGAGGGACAGATCGTGCACGCGGGCTGGACGGCGACGCGGGATGCGTGGGTCGACTATCTCGACTGTCCGTTCCCGCTCGGCGCGGGCGACGTCTACCAGTTCGACTCGTTCACCGCACCGGCCCTTCGTGGGCTCGATCTGGCCGGGGCCCGCATCGCGTGGATGTCGCGTCACCTGCGCGACTCCGGATTCCAGCGGCTCTTCGCTGTGGTATGGCCGGAGAACACCGCGGGGTTTCGGCCCCTCGAGAAGATGGGCTACCGGCGGTGTGGATGGCTCCGCGTCATCCGGCTCGGCCGCTGGCGACATACGATCGTCTCCTTTCGCTGACCTCGATGGCCGACGCTCAGCGCGGCTCGCGGCGCAGCCGCTCACGCCAGTACCCCGCCGCCGTCGCGACCTGCGCGAGCAAGAGCAGCATGGTGAGAACAACGGGACGGCGCTCGCGGCTGGCGAAGGGAGATGCGACGAGCCGTACGTAGAAGGACGGCGGTGTCCGGGCCGGCCGCCGATGCGCGGCGCGGGCCAGCGTCCGATGGAAGCGAAGGGCGCCGTGTCCATAGGTGAAGTGCTGACGCCAGAAGCTTTGGAGCCCGAGGTGGTGCTCGTGACGCACCACCGCATCTGGAGCATAGGTGAATCCGCCCCCCGACCGGCTCCAGCGATGGCAGAACTCGCGATCCTCGCCGGCCGCCCGCGGGTAGCTCGTATCGAAGCCTCCCCGTGAGCGGAAAAGCTCGGCGGGCACGGCCAGATTGTTCGACGCGAAGAAGACGCTATCGCCATGAGAGGCGTGCCATCGGGCGAAGTAGTCGACGAGAAGGTGGGTCGCCGTCGAGTATGGATTATCTGGCAACGCGTTCAGCGTGCAGCCTCCGATGGCGTGGTCGGGCCCTTCGGCGATCTTCGCCGCCACCGCGCGGAGCCAGCCCGGCTCCGGCCGGCAGTCGTCGTCGGTGAAAGCGATGTACTCTCCGTGGGCTCGCGCCGCACCCGTGTTGCGCGCGGCGGCGGGACCGGCGTGAGGCTGCGTGAGCAGCACGAGCTCCATGCCGGAGGGGACCCGAGGCAGCTCGACTTGGCCGCCGCCATCATCCACGATGACGGCTTCGAAGCGGTCGCGAGGATAGTCGAGGCGGGCGATGGCGTCGAGACACTTCGCCAGGATCGCGGGGCGGCGATAGGTCGGCACAACGATCGAGAAATGCGGAAGCACGATCAGTGGCCTCGCGCCGGCCATGGCTTCATGGCTCGAGCCGCGACAAAGGCCCCGGTGAGATAGCGCGTCGGGACCGTCTCGAGCTTCTCCAGGTGGCGGAGGCCGGCTCCGATGGCGCGGCACAGTCGGGCACCTCCCACCCGCTGCGCAGCGTCCATGGCGGCGGAGAGATGATTCTCCAGGCCGTGAAGGATGGCTGTCGTGTCATGTACGTGGTAGCCGATCCGCCGGAGGCTCGCGGCCAGCTGGCGACGCGAGAGGGTGCGGCCAAGGAAGAACGGGTCGGGGCGCAGCACGCGCTTGAACGCGCCCACGAGCATGGACAAGCTGTGAGGGTTGTCGAGCGTCACCACCAGGACGCCCCCCGGCTTGAGCACGCGGTAGAGCTCGCCGAGGGCGGCGTCGATGAGGCGGAGGTCGGGAAAGTGATCGAGCGTCGAGTTGGACACGATGACGTCGAACGCATCGCCCTGGAAGGGGAGGGCGAGGACGTCGGCGGCGAGACACCGGGGCGGTGGCCCCGCTCCGGCGAGCGCACGCTCGGCGGCCCGGCGCGCGATGAGGGGCGAGATGTCTATGCCGAGGCGTAGCCGCGAGGACACGAGATCGAACAGGAACTGGTCGGAGCCGTGCGCTTCCTCGAAAAGATCCGTTTTGAGGACGCGGGCGCCCGCCAGATCGCCGCACCAGCGCCGGATGAGCGTGAGGTGCGCGTCGCGCTTGAGCCCGCCCACGATGGCGTCGTGATAGTAGCCCCCGGCAATGCGCTCGGACACGCCGTCCCAGTACGCGGAGCTCGTCACCGCCCCGCCGACGGGGGAGGGCGAGGATGGAGATTCGGGAACCGTCACGACGTCGAGAGTACCCTGCGGAGACGCCGGTCGGCTCGTGTTTGCTCGTGCCTTGAATGTTTCGATGCTGGCCGCTAGAGTGACGGGGTCGATCATGGGTGCCTGGCCCGTCGTCCGGATCGAAGCTCCGTCGTCAGGTATTCCGCGGTAGTCCTCGTGGCGGATACCGCCAGCTTCAGCGTGAGGGGATGGCGTCGCTACGCGGCCCTCACGTTCATCGCCGTGTGGCTCGCCATTCAGGTCACCGTGCCTCTCGTGCAGAAGCTCGGCGGCGATCCCTTCGCCCCCCGCTATCGCTACGCGCGCTACAGCTGGGCGATGTTCTCGCGCCCCGTCCCGCACTTCGAGGTGAGTATCTTCCGCACGCGTGGGGCGGGAGACCGCGAGCCCGTCCCCGACATCGATCGCGTTGTCCGTGGCTATCGGTCACCCGCTCCCATGCCGATGATCGCGATCTACTCATCCGACGCGGAGGTGTTGGATCGCTTCACGCGGCTGGTGACCACGCTGGCCCGTGACCGTCACGACGGCTATGCGTACGTGGCCTTGATCCGCTGGACGGCCAACCATCCGGGCGGAGCCGACTCCATGGAGATCCGAGCCGATGCCGCGCCCTAGGCTTGTCGAGCCGGACCGGTTCTGGACGGGCTGGTTCGATCTCGTCCCCGCCTATCGGCTGGCCACCCTCCGCGTCGTCCTCGCCGTCATCACCCTCGTTTTTCACGTGCCGAAGTTCAACCGGCTCATCGCCGACTACACGGGTTCCTCATTCCACGTGGCGCCGGCCTTCCCATGGATCCCCGTCTTGTCGCCCACGGTCGGCATGGCCCTGATGCTCGCCCAGGATGTCGCCGCCGGGGGCCTGTTCCTCGGATGGGCCCCGCGACTCTGCGCGTGGTTCCTCGCCATGGCGGGGTTCTACGTGATGTCGCTCGATCCGGAGTTCTTCGCCCATAACGCGCACTTCCATCTCACGCTCCTTGCCCTGATCGGCTGCTCGGCGGATCGCCTGTCGCTGCGCCGTCTCCTCGCGGACGACGACGCCGGCGCGCGTTGCCCGGCCTGGCCCGAGCGTCTGGTCGGCATCCAGCTCGCGATCGTCTTCTTCTACGCCGCCGTCGACAAGATCCTGAGCCCCTCCTGGGGTCTGTCCGGGGCAACCCTGGCGGCCCAACGCTTGAGCACGCGGGGACCGGCCTTCGATCGGCTGCAACGGATGATTGAGTCCGCGCTGCCCCGCCTCGCCGGTCCTCTCAGCGTCGCCACCATCGCCATCGAGGCCTTCGTAGCGGCGGCCGTCCTCGTGCGAGCGCTGCGGCCCACCGGTCTCGCCGTCACCGCCCTGTTCGTCCTGTATCTGGAGTTCGTGCTCAAGCCGGGAGGCTTCGCATGGGACGTGCTGGCGGGGCTCCTCATCTTCGCCCCGGCGGCGGACCGAAGGTGGAGGGTCGCTTACGATCCTGCGTGTCAATCGTGCCGGCGCAATCGGGCGCTGCTCTCTCCGCTCGACTGGCTACGACGACTCGGCTGGATATCCCTGGATGCCGCGGCAGCGAGCGAGGCCGCGGGCTTTCGTCTCGTCAGCCCGCGTGGCCGCGTGCGCAGGGGCTTCCATGCCCTCCGCGCGCTTCCTATCGTACTTCCCGGTCCGTGTCTCCTCGCGCTGATCGTGGCGAGGTTTGGCGGCGGCTTCCTGGCGGCTCGGGGCTATGGCGCGTGGGACGATTTACCCTTCTTCATGCTCGGTGGCTGGCTCGTGCTCTGGATTCCCGGTTTGGGACGCGTACTGGGCCAGCCCGTCTACGCCGGGATTTCGCAGACGTGGCACAATTGGCCGGAGGCTCCGCGCATGGGCAGCGGCGCGGAGGGCAGCGCACGGTGTTCGCACGCGCGAGGGATATGTGTTCGTGACCCATCCGCATGAGCGGGAAGGGCGGGCGTGGCGCGCGGTACCATTGGTCTCGGCCTAGTCATGCAGTGCCCCCGCTGTTCGGCCCAGAACAAGCAGGACAGCCGCTTCTGCACCTCGTGCGGAACAGCGCTGAGCTTCCCCTGCGCCAAGTGCGGATTCCAGAACGAGGCGGCGGCGCTCTTCTGCGGCGGGTGTGGCATGTCCCTCTCGGTGGTGCGATCCGCGCCCGCGGCCTCTGCAGCGGCGGCCTACTCGTCACCCAAGAGCTACACGCCGCCTCACCTGGCCGAGCAGATCATCGGCAACCGCGGCCAGCTCGAGGGTGAGCGCAAGCAGATCACCGTCATGTTCGCCGACCTCAAGGGCTCCATGGAAATGCTCGCCGAGCGCGATCCCGAGGACGCGCGACGGATCCTCGACCCCGTGCTCGAGACCATGATGGAGGCCGTCCATCGCTACGCGGGCACGGTGAATCAGGTCATGGGCGACGGCATCATGGCCCTGTTCGGCGCCCCCGTCGCGCACGAGGATCACGCGGTACGCGCCGGTTATGCTGCGATCCGGATCAAGGAAGCCATGGCCGCCCTCGCCGAGGAACATGAGGAGCGGCTCGGCGTGCGCATCAACTTCCGCATCGGGCTCAATTCCGGCGAGGTGGTGGTGCGTACCATCGGCAGCGATCTGCGGATGGATTACAGCGCGGTGGGGCAAACGACGCACCTCGCGGCCCGCATGGAGCAGCTGGCCATGCCGGGCTCCATCCTCGTGACGGAAGCCTTCACCCGCTTCACCGACAACTATCTGCACTTCAAGCCGCTGGGGCTCGTCGCCGTGAAGGGACTGGGCGACCCCGTCGATGTGTTCGAGCTCACGGGAGCCGAGCCCACGGGCACCCGCTTTCGGTCGTCGGAGGCCGCGCGCGGCCTCACCCACTTCGTGGGCCGGCAGGACGAGCTCAAATCGCTGCACGACGCCCTCGATCGGGCGGAGGCCGGCTCCGGGCAGATCGTGAGCGTGGTGGGCGAGCCCGGGCTCGGCAAGTCGCGGTTGTTCCACGAGCTGGTGCGCTCGTCGCGCGCGCGGAGCTGGTTGGCCCTGGAGACGGGCGCGGTTTCCTACGGCCAGATGACGGCGTGGATGCCGCTTCGCGATCTCCTTCGCACCTATTTCCAGCTCGAGGCGCGGGCCAGCGCTGGCGAGATCCGGGATCAGGTGGCGACCCGGCTGGCCGCCCTGGATCCGTCGCTGGCGGATTTCCTCTCCGCCATCCTGTGGCTGCTCGACGTGCCGACGGAGGATTCGCGCTGGGCCACCCTCGATCCCGAGCAGCGCCGCCAGTCGGCCCTCGATGGGGTGCGGCGCATGCTCGTCCTGCAGTCCCGAATCCGGCCGCTCCTTCTCGTGTTCGAGAACCTACACTGGATCGACACGGAGACGCAGACCTTCCTCAACCGTCTCGTCGATGGGCTGCGCGACACGCGGATCCTCCTCCTCGTCAATTACCGGCCCGAGTACCGGCACGCGTGGGTCAACAAGATCTATTACATGCAGATTCGTCTCGACCCCCTGACCCCCGCGAGTGCCGAAGAGCTCCTACGGGCCCTCCTGGGCGGTGACCCCGACCTGGCGCCCTTGAAGGCCCTCCTCATCGAGCGGGCGCAGGGCAATCCTTTCTTCCTCGAGGAGAGCGCGCGCACGCTCATGGAGACGCGGGTGGTGGCGGGTGAGCGCGGCGCGTTTCGCCTGGCCAAGCCACTCTCGAACATCCGCGTCCCCGCCACCGTGCAGGCCATCCTCGCCGCCCGCATCGATCGACTCAGCGCCGACGATAAGCGGTTGCTGCAGTCGGCCGCCGTGATCGGCCGGCAGTTCTCGCGACCGCTGCTGGAGGCGATCGTGCACGACCAGCACGAAGACCTCGACGGCGGCCTCGCCCGGCTCCAGGCGCTGGAGTTCCTGTACGAGACCAACCTCTTCCCCGAGATCGAATACACCTTCAAGCACGTCCTCACCCAGGAGGTGGCCTACGAGAGCCTGCTCCAGGATCGGCGACGCGCCCTCCACGAGCGCATCCTCGGAGCCATCGAGATGCTCGCCGCCGGCCAGCTCTCCGGCGAGGTGGACCGCCTCGCCCACCACGCCTTCCGGGGCGAGGTGTGGGACAAGGCTGTACGCTACGCGCGCCAAGCCGGTGACAAGGCCGTGGGTCACTCCGCCAACCGGGTCGCCGTGGGCTTCTACGAGCAGGCCTTGGCCGCCCTCGAGCACATCCCGGAGGATCGCGACGCTTTGGAGCAGGCCATCGACATCCGGCTCGACCTGCGCCGGACGCTCGTGCCTCTGGCCGATCGCGCGAGGATCCTCGGCCACATGCAGAAGGCGGAGGCGCTGGCCCAGCGCATCGGGGATCAGCGGCGGCTGAGCTGGGTGGTATACGGCATGGCCCACTACCACTACCTCGCCCACGAACAGGAGCAATCGGTAGAGGCGAGCAAGCGCGCCCTCGCCCTCGGGGAGCGTACCGATCTCGCGCACGAGGTCGCGGTGAATCTCCTCCTCGGGCATTCGCTCCACTACACCGGTGACTATCGCGAGGCGGCCGTCGTCCTCCGCCGCAACGTCGAGGTGCTCGTGGGGGAGCGGGTGCGCGAGCGATTCGGCCTTCCCATCTTTCCCACCTTTCCCGCGGTGACGAGCCGCGAGCGCCTGGCCCGCTGCCTGGCCGAGCTGGGAGACTTCGAGGAAGCGCTCCGAGTGGGCGAGGAAGGGATGCGGATGGCGGAGGCCATCGACCACCCGCCGAGCCTGACCGGCATGTGCCTGGGACTCGGCACCGTTCACATGCGGCGCGAGGATGTCGTGGCGGCCATTCCCATCCTGGAGCGGGGTCTCGCAGTGGGCCGGCGCGGCAATATCTTCCTCTACGTCTACTCCGTGGCCGCGGCGATGGGACGGGCGCTCGCCGTCACCGGGCGCGTCGCCGAGGGGCTGGCCCTCATGTCAGAAGTGGTGACGGAAGCCGCGGCGAAGCATCAGCCGCTCGGACACGCGCACCGGCTGATGTGGCTTGCCGAAGGCTACCTCGCGGGGGAGGACTATTCGAATGCGTGGACCCGGGCCCAGGAGGCGCTGGGGGTCTCGCGGCGCTACCGGGAGAAGGGCCAGGAGGTCTGGACGCTCCACGTGCTCGGTGAGATCGCGCGGGCGCGCGACCCAGGCGCCGTCGACGAAGCGGAGCGCTTCTACCGGGAGGCCATCGCCATCGCCGACACCCTTGGCATGGTTCCCGCGCTTGCGTCCTCTCACCTCGGGTTGGGCGAGCTCTACGCTCAGGCCAAGCGGGGAGATGTCGCACAGGAATGTCTGCGCGTGGCCGCCGCCCTGTTTCGGGACATCGGGATCACCTCGTTGCGGGAGCGGTCCGAGCGGCTGCTGGCCGCGCTCTCCGGATGAGGCACGAGCCTTTCCATAGCTGGCTCGTGCCGCGAATCGTGGCGCCGCTGGCGGAGAGCCTCGGGCGCCCCATGTGGACGACCCGGCGTGGCCTGGCGGAGCTGCAGTGGCGCCCGGCCGAGGAGCTCGAGCAGCGCTCGCTTGACCGTCTCCGCCCGCTCCTCGAGCATGCCGCGCGCTTCGTTCCCCACTACCGCGCGCTGTTCGCGCCGCGCGGCCTCCGCGGACGGGACATCGAGGCGGCGCGCGACCTGAGCCGCCTGCCCATCACTGCCAAGGCCGAGCTGCGCGCGGGCTTTCCCCAGCGCACGACGGCGGAGAACATCCCCGCGGAGCGGCGGCAGCGCCGCATGACCTCGGGCTCGACCGGCCTGCCCTTCGAGTTCTACTGGGACCGCTCTACCTTGCCCGTGCTGGGGGGAACGGACCGATTTTGGCTGGAGTGGTCGGGGGTGGCGGTGTGGCACACGCGCATCACGGTGGCGAGCCCGACGTACTTCTACAACCTGGTGACGCCGGCCCGCCGCTGGCCCGCCCTCATCAACCGCGTGGTGATCGGAGAGCGCACGGAGAGCTTTCCGGCCGATCGGATGACGACGGACCGCTTTCGAGCCCTCGTCGAGCGCGTGAGCCGGCGCGGACCGTACTTCATCCGCGGCTATCCAGGATCGCTCGTGAGCCTCGCCGCTCGGCTCGCCGAGGAGGGCTGGCCGCTGGCGAGCTATCCCCGGGCGGTGGTGACCCTCGCCGAGACGCTCACCGGACCCAACGCAACCATCCTGCGCGAGGTGTTTCGCTGCGCGGTCGCCAACCACTACTCGGCCTGGGAAGTCCCGCAGATCGCCCACAGCTGCCCGGACCATCCGGAGCTGCTCCACATCAACAGCGAGCGGGTCATCGTGCGCGTGGTGCGTCCCGACGGCGTCGATGCCGAGCCGGGTGAGACGGGGCAGGTGGTGGTGACGGACCTCGCGAACTACGTGATGCCCTTCATCAACTACTCAGCCGGTGATGGCGCCATGGTCGGCCCGCGCTGCCCGTGCGGGCGAGGAATGCCCACGCTGGCCCGCCTCGAGGGGCGCGACATCGAGATGATCCGCACTCCGGAGGGACGGGAGATGAGCTCCGGAGCCTTCGGCCAGCTCCTCACCTTCGTGATCGGGATCATCCCCTACGTGTGGGAGTACCAGGCCGTCCAGACCGCGCCGGATGCCCTGACGCTGCGCATCGTACCGACTCCGCGATTCACCGCGGAGTTCCAAGCCACGCTTGAGCGCGGCCTCGCGGACTTCTTCGGCCCAAACATGCGCATCACCGTCGAGCCCGTCGCCTCCATCCCGGTGGAAGCGTCGGGAAAGAGGTTCATCATCAAACAGTTGGCCTCGTAGCCGTTCGGCGCACGCCGCACGCCAAGAATGGCCGTGGCCGAGTTCGACGTCTGCCATAGTAACGAGAGGGATGGAGACGCCGGCGACCTCACCCATGCGCTGCTCGATCATCGTTCCCACGCACAACCCTCGGGGCGAGCTCGAGCCGTGCCTGCACGCCTTGCGGGCGGAGCTCACGGCAACCTCCGAGCTCATCGTCGTCATCGACGGCCCCCCCGCGGAGCCCGCGACCACCGTGGCAAGCGCGGCCGGCGCACGCGTGCTCGCCCTCGAGCGGCGCCGCGGCCCCGCCGCCGCCCGGAACCATGGTGCAACGCACGCACAGGGCGAGGTGCTCGTGTTCGTCGACGCCGACGTGGTGGTCAGAGCCGGGGGGCTCGAGCGCATCGAGCAGGCCTTCGCGCGCGATCCCGCGCTCACCGCGATGTTCGGCTCCTACGATGACTCACCGCGGTGGCCGGGGCTGGTCTCGCGCTATCGCAACCTGCTTCACCACTTCGTCCATCAGGAGGGCTGCGCCGCCGCGACCACCTTCTGGGCCGGGCTCGGCGCCGTTCGCCGCGTCGACTTCTTGAAGGTCGGCGGCTTCGACGCGGCCGCTTTCACGCGGCCGTCCGTGGAGGACATCGAGCTCGGCTACCGCCTCCGCGCCGCGGGAGGACGGATTCTCCTCGACCGGGAGCTCCAGGGCACGCATCTCAAGCGCTGGACGCTGTCGTCCATGATCAGGACCGACGTGTCGAGCCGCGCCGTGCCGTGGGCGCGCCTCGTCCTCGCGAAAGATCGCGTTCCAAACGAGCTCAACCTCGGTGCCTCGCAGCGGATGAGCGCGAGCCTCACCATCCTCGCCCTCGTCGGCGCCGTGCTCGCGTTCTGGCGGCCGGTGCTCTTCCTGTTGGTGGCCGTCGCGCTGCTCATGGTCGCTACCATCAACCGGCGCTTCTATCGGCTGCTGTGGCGGCGAGGCGGGGTTCCTCTCGCCGCTGTCGGCTTCGCTCTGCATCTCCTCTATTTCCTCTACAGCGCGACAAGCTTCGCCCTCGTCTGGCTCGACACGCGCGTGCGAGGTGGTCGACGTCGCCGATGAATGAGCGCGTGATCGTGATCGGGGCGGGCCCGGCCGGTCTCACCGCGGCCCGCGAGCTCGCTCGGTTCGGGCTTCCCCCCGTGGTTCTCGAGCAGGGCCACGTGGTGGGCGGCCTCGCCCGGACGGAAACCTACC
>Ga0126380_10000683_pt1 | contig 11842 bp, 9 predicted proteins | sample PanSoiMetPlot_26_FD_92544 | JGI IMG/M metagenome (GOLD analysis project Ga0126380, IMG submission 92544) | Tropical forest soil microbial communities from Panama - MetaG Plot_26 | ecosystem: Environmental > Terrestrial > Soil > Tropical forest > Bulk soil | place: Panama | collected 2016-02-17
ACCAACGGGGTCAGGTCCAGGCGACCACACCTCGTTGTTCGTTTGGCGGATCGCCGTCACAATCACGTCGGCGGCTGCGGCGTGGCAAATCGCACTTGTGTACTGCCGAACGGATGGCGGAAGGTCGATCCCACGCTGGTGCGCCAACTCCATGAAGGTTTCGCCAGCGATGGTTCCAGCATCCTCAGCGGCGTCTGCAAGTGAGCAACGAACAGCCTCGTGAAAGGCAACCATCGTGGTCATCCGATGTGGCTCCCACGTTTGGGACCAATGCCCCCAGCGGCGGCAGGATTCGTAGTTTGTCAGGAAATCGGCGGATGAGATCACGCCACAGATCCCGGCGACGCCACTGGCTGGCCCAAAGCATTCGGTGCTGTCGGGTCACGGCCTAAGCGTTCTAGAAAGTCTTTGCGGCTCATTCGACTCTCTTGACGCTTTTAATGATCTTCGGATCAAAGAGGACATAGTTGCGTGTGCGCTCTTCGTTCTTAAGAATTTTCACACCGTCCGCTTGCCATTGTTTAACCCGCGCCAATACTGCCGACCGTGAAGCGTTGTTTTTATTAGTATCGACCATCTCGATGTATTTCAACACATTGCCATAATCAGGCATCACACCAGCAAGGTCATCTCCAAATTTCGCTGGCAGCCCCTTCGTGAGCACGTAACGCTGGGCGGCCTCGTCGATACTCCCAGGTCGTGGTGAAGGGATCGCCAAACGATATGGCAACTTGTTACGCGACAACGCATCAAAATACTTATTCCCAGGAATCCCAGCCTTAAGCATATCCATAGAGACGTTCTTCGCAGCCTCCTGGTCGCTCGCCGAACCAAGCTCCTCCTCCATGCGGTCCTTCTCCACCTCCACTGCACGTCGATAGAACTGACCGCCAGTCATCTCCGGGTCCTCTTCTTGCCACAATTCAGGATCGCGAACGTACGAGATGTAATCCTGTACGTTTTTGGGTTGTTGCGTCAATGGCGCATCCCAGTCGAGCATCTTCGCCACCTGCTCGTCCGGTACATCGATCTGATACAACGCACCAGCACGCTCCATCTTCGCACCAGACTTTTGCCAATTACGGATGATATCCATCATCTCGTTGCCACGAGCTTTATCAGTGAACTCGTTATTGACCTCTTGTATTCGCTTCAATGCTGCGCTGTACGCAGCATCCTCATTTGCTGCACCATAATATTTCATCTCACTTCTGACAGTCTCTGCTGCTTGTCGCTCCGCGCTACCAGCTTTCGGTATTACGCCACCAGGCCAATATGATTCCGGCCGGTAGGACGTAGCCACGCCACGCCTCTCAGCTGCATACGGCACACCCCAACCAAACGCCTGCGAACCTTCGCCAGTCCCTATCTTTGCCAAATCAAAACCCTCCTTCTCCAGATTCGTCGCCTTTGAACCGTGCAGCAACATGATTCCTCTCAAGATTCCACGCTCCTCATCGTTGGCTAACTCGTTCCAATCTAATCCAACATAAGGAGCAATCAGTTGAGAAATCTGATCACGGACATGGCGTAGCTGGTCGCCTATCGTTTGGGACCGCACGCCAGGACTGGATGCGGCATACGCACCTGGACCTTCGATCCGGGTTTGAATGGCACGCAGTTTATCCATTGGCGTCTGCGCACGGATGGTCGGACTTCTGGATTCTAATGGTACTGTGCCAGCAGAAAACTGTGGTGCCTTCAATTGAGCGTCTGGAGGAATAACACCCTGCATCCCAGGTGGATTCAAATGCGCATTGCGTGGCTCAGGATGAACCACGATAAGGCTTTGTGGCGTAGGCAGAAGTTGTTGCTGCTGCGACCATAGCGGCGACGGCGCAGGCATCCCAAGAGGCGGCACGCCTGGCGCATTGGGGTCGGTCGGATCATGGCCCAACCGCAAGAGGAATTCCTGGCGGCTCATTGCGCCAACACCATGTTAGCCCAAGTTGTGCTATTGTGTGCGCGTATGTTAGGCAAGGTATCAATCACAGAAATATCGATCCTCATCTTGTTATGCGCGGTCATCGAACACGACGGTGCGCCTCATTTGGTAGTCCTCATCCTTTTCTTCGGACTCTACTTGGTGTTCACGATCATAAACATGCTAGACGAACTGTTGCGAACCACTCGGCCAGATCCTCCCCTATCTGAACCATGGTGGAAACAGAAGCTGGAACAATACGGACTCAGAGTGAAACATCACTGAAAGACCTCATCACACGCGTGTGCAGTAAGGAGTTACCAATGACAGACAGAGAGCTGAGGCTCGCCATGTATGAGAGGCACAAACACGACGAAGCGAAGGCCAACGCAAGAGAATTAGCAGAGATGTTCAGGCTACGCGAATTGATAGGAATATTCACGACGTTCCTCCGTCTCGTGCGGAAGCTCGCTGGGTATGGAGTTGTGTTGTACGTTTTACTTACCATTAGTACCAGAGGTCTCGTTTTGCTCTTCGGCATAGTCGGCTATGGGATCTACATCGCACATCGTGAAATAGACAAACGTAACGCGACACTGGATGATGGCAACCATTAGTGTGATTGCATTGGCTTTAAATCTGACGCCCGCACCGGTTCAAGCGGCTCAGTCGGTCGTGAATGCGACATCCTTATTAAGTCCAATCTATCCATAAAGTCCTTCCTCCCCTGCGGTGTTTGCGGTTGATTCGCAGTATTTAGCATGGACTGAAGTGTCGCGCCTAACGACTGTGTAGCTGGGTTCGCACTGAGACGCGTAGCTTGGAGCTGCAACAGCCTCATGGCCTCACCAGTGAGCCGATGATCCAACGCAGACATGATCTTTGTTCTGGCAGACTCTTCCATCACGTCCCAGATGCCCATATTCTTGAACAATGCCATCGTCGCACCAGTCAGCTCCATGCCTTGCATAACGAGATGCGGGGAACCAAAAACCTTTCCACCAGCCTCCGCCAATGTTCCACCAGCAAAGATTGTCGCTAGAATCCGACCAGCCGATTTTCCGACATCTCCTGCGGTGCGTGCTGCCTCTTCAGATATCGCACCAGCTGTGCCTGGCGTCGGAGGTACCTCCAACCACGGTCGAATCAGGTTCCGTGTTGCCTGCGTTGCAGAACCAGGGATTTCACTCAACCCTAATCCTCCGCTAGCGGCAGTCGTAACATCACCGAGGATCTTACCTGTCGTCGTTTCCTCACCAGGACTGCGAGTACCAGTGATCCAGTCATAGATATCTTTCCCAGCTAGTGCACCAGCAGCACCACCTGCCACGGTCCCACCGCCTGGCTCAATTAGTGAACCGCCGACACCTCCGATTGCCATACCACCATAAATTGCCGCGTCGCGAGGTGTCGGGAGAAACCCCATTACCCGCTGGCCGATGGTTTTTGGTGGGGCGGGTTGACCATGACCCTGTTCACGCTGAACTGGCGGTACAAACGATGGGAGATTGCCTTCCCGAGACTTCTTCATCAAATCGAATCGGCGTTGCACTTCAGCCTGTGTGGTTCCTTTGGGAACGTCCTCGATGACAGTCCCATCCGGCATTTCAACGTCAAACAATTCCTTACTCATTGTGGAAGGTCTCCATACTTAACTCGTGGCTTCGTGGGTTGTGTCGGTGGCTTGCCTTTACCAGTATCGGGTGCAGCAGATCCCTTCGCCTGGTCGAGCGCGTCTTTGTTATCCGCCCAGTTGGCATAGCGCGAATTGTATTCGTTATTGACGTAGTCAACGATATTTGCACGAATCTCCGGGTTGAGCTGCTGGCCACCAAAGACCTCATCTATAACGTTCTCCAACCGAACTCCAGGTCGGCCGCCAGATATAATGCGGTCCACATCGTCCTTATTCAGTCCACGACCAGCACGACCGGCAGTGAGAACTTGACGGAGGAAAATCAGGTCGTTCTGGACGTTATTCGCCTGGATCGCTTGCGCACCAGCCTTTCGCAATTCATTTGCTTCATCCAGCTTCTTCTTCGAGTCGGTGACCAGATTCTGTGCAGCCCGCACATCGCCGAGCTTCATTTGATTCGTGATCTGCTGGACCATCTTCTCCGAAGCGATATTCGCGGCCCGAGTCTGAAGGATCACCTGGAAGGACTGCCTCTGTTTGATGCGCTCGTCCGTGCGGGCCATGTCCTCCTGCCAGTTCTTCATCTCAGTCGCCCATGCCTGCTTGACATTATCAGGAGTCTCCTCCTTGTCCATGTCGTTTGCAGTATAGGTGACCCCATTGATGGTGAGCGTATCCGGTCGGCCTCCAGGTGCACGCTTGACGGAATACTGGCTCGTCGCGCTCACCCTGGTCTGCGAAGTCACGGGCTGTAGACCCTCCTCGATTGCCGCATCGACCTGCGTCTGATTGTTCTGGTTGATCATCCGAACGGTTTTGCGGTCTGGCGAGACGTAGGTAACCCAATGGGCTGTTCCCGTACCACCTTGCCCCATATACTCCAACCGACCCTTGGCAATCGCTTGATCGTGCGGCAGCTCCGGATGTGCCAGCGCATACGCTTCCGCCGACTCGTTCATCTGCTCCACCGCCGTCTTCGCTTTCGAACCATCACGACTGCCAGCCACCAGTTCGAACGCCCTCTGCTTGCGTTGTCCAGGCTCCAAATTCGGGTATGCAGTCGCGAGGGCCTGATCCATCTGTGCGATTTCACTTTGCAGGTCGAGCTGCTTCTGGCCAGGCAAAAGCCTTGGCGCGGCAGCAATCATGCTCTCAGGCGTTAGCTGCGCACGAACATCTGGTGTCGGTGCCGCAGGCTGGCGGCCGAAAACCTTCCCGATACGCGCAATCAATGCGGGCGTCTCGTGCATGGGGTACAGCGCATTGTGGCGGGCGACCACACTATTCAACTGCTGCAGATACGCTGCCGCTCCAGGTGCTTGAGGCCCACCCATCTGCGCGATGTTGGCGGCAATGTCTTTCGCCTGCGCCTCGAACGCCTCCGCCTGCTTGTCACGCGCCGCAGACTTCTTATCGGCGTACCCCTGCAAGGCCTGGCCGACCTTGCTTAACCCCTCGCCAATCCCTATACCAACGCCATAGTTCTCAGCCATATTAGAAAAGTGGTTGCAAACCTGTATTGCCGAACGTCATTGACGAAATGTCGGGTTGATTCAAGATGCCCAGCGCTCTCGCAACAGTTGGGTCCATATTCGCAGGCAACGGTGCCATCGTTGGCGTCGACCCAATTGGTATCGGATTAAACGTTGGAGCCTGAACACCTCCACCGCCACCGCCGCCGCCACCTTTACCCATCTGTCCTAAAGCCGCGATCCCGCCTGTCGCTACATCCGCCGCTCCACCGATGAGCGCAGACCACATGGCAGCGCTCGCCGCACGCCTGGAGTTGATATCCGACTGTACCGTCGACGCTCCAATCCCCAACGAATTCATCATGGTGTTCAACTCCGAATCCGACACGCTCTTCAGCCCTTGTGCCGCCTGAGCCTGCTGCTGACCGATGAGTGTATCCATTTGGCGGCGTACTTCGTCCTCAACCTGCTGATTCTGCGCAGCCGTTCCACCCGTCCTCGCCGTGCCCCGGCTCGCCATTTCCCGCTTCGCCGCATCGGCCGCATCGCGGGCCATGTTCGCAGCTGGCGAGGCTTGTTGCGTGATCGCTTGCCTCGAGCCTCCCAATAACGTGCGGTAAAAATCGGACACCTTTCCGATGACCGTTTGACCAGTCGTGCCGAACTGGCCTGCAGTCCTGCTCAACGTGTTAATGAATGGATTCTCAAACGCCATAGCGCGATTTTACCTCCGAAAGAACCGCCGCAAATGGCGGCTCAAAGAGCGGTGCCGCCTCGTGGTGTATCTCCGAATCTCCAGGGTCGGTGAGTCATTGAGAATATAATCGGTCGTGTTGCCATTGCACAGGAACCAGCCCACGCCTAACTCCACTTCCGAATCGACCAGATAGCCGCCAGGGTCGGACAACTGCCACGCCCACCCGTCCCAGACCGCTAAATGGGCGTAATCGGTGACGTAATACAAAAGGCCAGCATCGGCAGGTCCGAGGATCGTCGGTGCATCCGCTCGTGGTCCAGATAAGCGAATATGTGTTTGTGGGGCCACACGCGACTGGGCTCGCGCAAGCTGCGGTGCGCCTGCCATCTGTGGTTTCGGCGGGTTGGGCACATGGATACCAAAGGCAGTGAGGGTGGAGTTCAACAGGTTGAGGAACGTCGGCGATTGCGACCAGTTGGTGATCTGGGAGTTGACATCGTTAGGGCTCACAAAAGACGTCGGTAGCGAGGCGAGATGCTCCGTGTTCTTCTGCGTTTGTTCAGCAGTCGCATCCGATGTCACTTTCAATGCATTGTGGCCGTCGATCATTTCACGCATCTTCGTGACCGTATGATGATCGGTGATCAGATTCGGGTAACCGATAGTACCTGGAGTCTTGCTCATGGATTCGCTCGCCCGCCAAAGCCGTTACATTTCGTACACATGCCGGTCCTACCCCACTGACACGCCACAATCTCGGTGTCCTCCTCAATCAAGGCGAACGGCTCATCTGACGTTAGATGGAACTTAGCCAGTAAGAACTTATTGTAAGTTGGTACAAATTCCGTCTTGACATAGCGCCCATTGGTGCCAGGCAAGTCGATCTCTTCCGGTGCGGTTCTATCGTACGCATCGATCTTAAGGTGGACGGGATCGTCGCCATCTGTTTGATATGCGATTCGCATCCTGTAAATGAACCAATAACCGTCTAAGCCACAATTGACCCATATGCTCTCCCAGCTCTTGATCTGAACCGGCTGGGGGACAAATTCCAAAGTGTACTCGTAGAGGGTTGTGATCAAACCGCTCGTTGGGCAGGAGTTTGGATTCGGATTCAGGAGGTGGAAGTCATCGCTCCACCTGAACAGGATGCCGAGAGCGGTGACATCCATCTTGCGATGTGGCGGCTCGCCTGGGCCTTCCTCGCCAACCGGAACGAGTATCTGTGTGCGCTCGTCCTCCTCGTCAATCTCCTGCTCATCGCCGAGAATCCTGCCATTGGAGACCGGATGGAGCGTCCCGCCGGATGGCGATAGGACGTCGACCATCGAATCCATCCAATCTTTACGCACACGGGAGTCGCCACCGTCCCATTCGGCCGTCGACAACCACACCTGGATGGGATGTTCGTCGTCGTTGTGCAGATCTGTCTCCTGCCAGACGCCGCCATTGGTGTCGACGTAGTACAACTCCTGATAACGCTCGGTTGTGGATAACAACGTCGCTGGCGGCTGGATCGGTTGCAACGACGCCACCATAGGGGCGCTGTAATCGTCGACAGACCAACGTGTGATCAACTGCCCTTGAGCATCTGGCGTCATGTCGCAGACGAGGGTGCGAGGCGTACCATGGCAGTCACGGTAGTGAGCCCGCAGAATGTAGTTCATCACGCTCAACCGGAACGACGCCGCATAGCGGTACTCTGGAGCCCAGATGGTATATCCGGCGTAGGTGATATCGAATCCGTGGGTGATGCCTGTTTCCCCTTGCGGGAAGAGGTTGCCGATGTCGTTCGTCAGCATCTGTCCTGGCTGGCTCGGAACCATGGCCATGATGCCGTCTTTCGCCCAAAAGTAGACCATCTTGCCGTCGGTCGCGTGGGCGTAAGGAGCCGCCAAGCCTCGCCCGGTCGGCATCTCCACCGGATTCCACTGCCTGGCAGGGTCTTGAGACGGCTGCAACATCCACCATCGTTTTGAGGAAGCGACGAGAGATAGACCATCCATGATCTGTCCACCGAGACAAGGCTCCGAAGGTGGCGTAAGATCATACGCATTGTTCGTCGTCGAGTCCGGGTCATTTGCTTTCGACGTCTGGAACGTCCCAGGACGAAAGGGGTCGCCACAGCCGAACATGAAACCATTCGCGTCAGGCCCCCACAAATACGGCAGTGGCTGATTCGCCACAATTGGCTCACCGATAAAGAGTACTGGATTCGTCATCGCCCCAGCAGTTTCGAGGATGCGGAATTGAACACCGCCAGTAATCGCGACAGGACGGTTCCATAAGGTGTAAACGGTGTTCTGATTCAGCGTTATCAAGGTTCCAGGCAGCCAGCGAAAGATGGTCGCCGGAAAGGATGTCGACGGAGCAAAGATGTTGATGACGGTCCCTGTCACATCGATGTGGTCGAGACCTGCAATCTGTTCGGATCGGAATGGCACATCCACCGTTGGCCAGGGTTCGTAGTTGTCGAACTCCAGTTGCGACCCAGCAAACGCCGCAGAGTCGAAGAGGTTGTCCTTGAAGTACGCGTCGGAGAAGTTCGCCGAGCCAACATAGCGCCAGGAGGTCACCGAGCCGCCATAGCGAAAGATATCCCAGGTATCGATCTGCGGATCGTAGGGAACAGCACCGGCTGACGGTAGCGTCACCCAAATCGGCTGTGTCCTTGGCATCACGCCATAACGCATGGCGGCCGTCGGATTGCCTTTAGCACCAGTTAACGAGGAGCGTGGAACAGTGCGGTAGAAATAGGGCGATGCATTCTGGCCTGTATCGGGCTGGCCTCCTCCACCAACCCAGATGGAGCCGAAGCCAACCACAATCTGCTCGCCAGGCCCTAACGTCGTGATCACGGCAATTTGGATGGCGTTGCAGGTCGCTAGCGACCGGGTCATGTTGTTTCCGGTCCTGGTCAACGACGACAACGTGATGATCAGTTCGGTGTACTGTTGAACACCGCTGAGAAGAGGAACATTCAACGTGATCAATCGGCCATCGCTGCCAATGATCTGCACCTCGCCAGTGTACGTGTTGATACTGATCGCATTCTTTGGGTTCAATACCGAGGCGGCATTAAACCCATGCTGACGCAGTGCGTCGTAGATGGCCTGGTAGACCGTCTGGTTGGTGGCAAGCAGTGTCGATACCGTAAATTGTGACTGCGAGTTATTCATCGCAGCCTGAAGGACCGACTCCGATACTGGGTAGAACAACGTGTTTCGCGTGAAACTGCCGTCGTCAATATCGAGTGAGATCTTGATCTGGACGAGTGCCTTCGGGTCCCCAGCGACAGTCAGGCTGATATGAAACAAGTCATTATCCTGAGGGACACCCATATCGCCAAGCGGGACATTAAAAGGGTTCACCGGCAGGGTGCGTTCAACAAGTGCTAAGCCAGCTTCCAGCACAACGAAGTTGAGCTGACGTGCGATGATCAGTGCTCCTTGCAACGTCGCCGCAGGAAAATCTCTCGGGAAGGCGCAACAGATCGCCAACACACCTTCAATCGGGTCGCCCACTGCGTGGCTCTGAAGGGCCGTCGTCGTCTCGATGGCCAGTGAGCCAGTGGGGCCGATGACGACGTTCTCGACGAAAACAATCTCAGCGTTCGCGAGGCGTATCAACGAGCCGCGTCGAAGAACAGCTGTCGTTCCAGCGAAATCAGGGAGAACGGCAGTCGCAGGCGCATTCGTCGCCACATCTGGTGTCGTCGACGTCGTGCCAAAGCCCAACTGCGATGGCACAATCACGCACTTGCGGTGGGTGGTCTGACCAGGGAATGGCGGGTAGTAATAGATCGACTCGATGACGATACCATTGCCGACCTGGATGGGCGGATACACGTCCTCCACCTCGGCCTCGATTGGTGAGCCTGACGTCGGCGTGAACCTCAATGTTTGGCCGATCTGATAGTTGATGGGCTTGCCGAAATTGTCGCCAGGTGTTTCATCTGTCGGCCCAACAGGAATGCTGTAGCGCCACTTTGGCGATTGCAGTGCGTTGGCTGGGTCGGGGAACGGTAGGCCAATCACATGATTGGTGGATCGAATGACGTCGACAACGCCACCTGGTGCGCCAGCGATAACGCCAGAGGAGGACCAGTCGCTCGCGACACCAGTAAACTCGGTGTACTGGAAACCCTCGATGCAGGCTTCAGGCATCGGCTGAGGCTCGGCGATCCCCACCTTCTGCGCCGTAACCTGATTACTTGGGTCCGGCGCGGAGAACTTCTCGTACCCGGTGCCATTGCCGATATAGGCCCAACTCTGTGGCGACGCCGATGGGCGGAAGGGCGTGATGGAGGCTCCTGTGCCTCCAGTTCCCACCTGACCCTTCTGCTGGCCGTCGTCGAGGAAGACTTTCCCATCCTGGTCGTGGACGAGAATGCGTGGCTTATTGTCAGTATCCAGCGAATCGTAGGTGCCAAGGTCGGTGATTGGACCTGCACCTTCGTTATCAAACGCATGCACGTAGCCAGGGCGTGTTCGCACTTTCGCATCACCATCCGCACGCACATTAACGGCAAGCGGCCACTTGCCTGGCGGCTCCGCGTCGGGGGGCTCGCGGGTATTCATCCCACGGAACTGCGCCTTAAAGGTTTGGCGTTGTCTATCCGCCACTGGATTTCTCCGCCGTCACTGGATTGGCCACAGGCGAGAACGCCGGATTCACCTTGATCATCTCCTCCTGCGGTCGCCCATCGAGCCACTCCAGCCATAAAGACATCGCTTTCAGCTTCGAGTTGTACAGCGCACAATGGCGGAGGAAATTCGCGAATAGTGGGAATGTGGTCGTGAACTCCGCCCCACCGACTTTCAGCATGCCAACGTGTTGCGCCAAATCCAGAATGGGGAAGTAATCGTCCCTACCGATTTGCAGGTAGTCACCATCGTGGTATGGCAGCGGCATGTTCCTGACGACTGGCACAGTAACGGAGTAGATCTTGTCTGGGATCGGCGCAAGCGCAATCATGTTCAATCCCGAATAGAAGATGTATCGTGGATGACCACGCTTCTTCGCCTGCCAGTTGGCAAAGTAGAAATCCCCATTACTCATGCTATCGACGATGACCGGGACGTTGTTGATACGGCCAGCCAAGACTGCGGGCGCAGCCTGCATCAACGCCGTACCTTGTTTCCACCGCTTATCGCAGTAGTCTTCACGCAGCGCATCTTTCGCCAGCGACTCGCGGCCGAACAGCTGTTCCATCGCAGCGTATTTTGCGACCCACGCCCAGTCGTTCGGGATCGGGAGTAACGACGAGTGCTCCTTGGTCAGATGGCCAGCGTTGTTCGTGGTCAAGATATCGTAGTCGCCAGCCACCGCAGGAGTGATGTCCACATCGAACGACACAGGCGGCTCGGAGGTGCGCCTATAAATTAATGGCGTACCAGATTCTCGCTGAGGGAATCCAGCTTGAAACGACTGTGTGGCCCAGAGATCGGAAGGGAGCACAACATTGGCTGTATAGGTTCGCTGGAACCTGTTCGGCAGCCAACAGAGGCGGCGAATATCCATCACCGAGTCCTCAAGAAAGATGCGCTCAGGCAGTGCTGGCACTAGGCCTTGATGAACAGTGCATCCTGTCTCCGAGAGCGTTTTGTCTCTAGCCGTCTGGATCGCATTGAGGATGTTCGCTAGGTTGAATTGCAAGGAGCCGTCCCATTCGAGCGGGTAGCCGTCGCTCTGTGGCTCCAAAAGGTGATATTCGATCTGGCGCAGGATCTGAAAATCAGTCGTCGTTAACGGCCGCAGAGTTCCCAATTCGGTCGTGATGTCGTACCACGGATTCCCAGGGTCGGTCGTAAAGACGAATTCCTCGCGATAGAAATTACCGATAGCATTAAATACTTGCAACGCTTCGCGGATGTAGCCATCAAGTTCAGGCTCATTCATGAACTGCATGGGCGCAGGCATGGACCGCCGTCCTTCGTACAAGCGCTCTGCTAGCGCCATGCGAGCTTCCTTCAGTGTGATGAACGAGTACGGCATATCACTGGTTGTAGTCGAAATTCGTAAAACATCGCATCGTTCCGCCCCCGCTCGCTTGCCCGTTAAAGGACCCAATCGTCACCGTTGCGGTATTGCGGTCCACGGTCGTGACCTTC
>Ga0126380_10000684_pt1 | contig 11840 bp, 11 predicted proteins | sample PanSoiMetPlot_26_FD_92544 | JGI IMG/M metagenome (GOLD analysis project Ga0126380, IMG submission 92544) | Tropical forest soil microbial communities from Panama - MetaG Plot_26 | ecosystem: Environmental > Terrestrial > Soil > Tropical forest > Bulk soil | place: Panama | collected 2016-02-17
GCACGGGCAGCAGGATCGAGAAGGCCAGCGCGGTCCGGTCCCTGAAGTACCCGCGCAGCAGGGCCTGCGACAGGGTGCGGAGCGCGCGGAGGTTCATCCCGGACGAGGAGAAGGCCATGCCGCGAGAGCCTAGCCCGCCGCGACAGCCACCCGCGGGGGGTCCCGGGGCCCGGAATCTGACCGCCGTCAGCAACCCAAGGTTGTGGAGGTCCGGAGGGCCCGGATGCTGACCGCCAACGGCAACACAAGGTTGTGGGGTTCCGGGGCCCGGACGCTGACCGGCGACGGCAACCCAAGGTTGTGGGGGTTCCGGGGGGCTCGGCCCCCCGGGTTAGCACTGCGGGCCTCGGCGCAGCCGCCGACAGGCGGCAAGCAGCGTTCGCCACCTCGGCGGCGGGCATGCTTCGGCGCTAACCCCCGGTTCGCATGGCGCGGCGGAGGGAGAGCTCATCTTGCCCGTTCGCGCCGGTGCCCGGGCCGTCGTCGCGGTCGGCCTTCTCGGCCCGTTCGGCCGGAAGCTCGGCGAGCGTGCCGTCGACCTCCTTCCAGATGCGGCCGAGCGCGATGCCGAAGACGCCCTGGCCGCCGGCCAGCAGGTCCACCACCTCATCGGTGGAGGTGCATTCGTAGACGGTGACCCCGTCGCTCATCAGGGTGAGCCGGGCGAGGTCCTCGGTGCCGCGGTCGCGCAGGTGGGTCACGGCGGCGCGGATCTGCTGCAGCGAGATACCGGTGTCCAGCAGGCGCTTGACCACCTTCAGCACGCAGATGTCGCGGAAGCTGTAGAGGCGCTGCGATCCCGACCCGTGCGCCGCGCGCACGCTCGGCTCCACCAGGCCGGTCCTGGCCCAGTAGTCGAGCTGGCGGTAGGTGATCCCGGCGGCGGCGCAGGCCGTGGGACCGCGGTAGCCGACGTCGTCGGAATGGATGGTGAGGTTTTCGTCACCGAACAGCAGGCCCTGCTCCCCGGCGTGCTGCATGGCGGCACCGCGAGCGTGCGATTCGCCGTCGTTACTCCTGGTTACCGCCACACCTGCCTCCGACCCGGGAACACGCCACCCCTGGGTACCCGATTTGCACGCTAGGCGTACTGAAGTGTGCTCGTCAACGACCCCGGGCGGCGCGTCGCGGACCCCGCCTTAGTCCCGCGGATCAGGTAGCCCTGCCGAAGTCTTCCGGGCTGATCGTGTCCAGGAACTCGCGGAACTTCTCGACCTCGTCTTCCTGCTCGTCCGGGATCGCCACCCCGGCCTCGTCCAGAATTTCCTCGGCGGCAAAGATCGAGGCCCCGGTCCGCAGCGCGAGGGCGATGGAGTCCGACGGCCGGGCGCTCACCTCCTTGCCGTTGGAGAAGATCAGGTCGGCGAAGAAGATCCCGTCCCGCAGCGACGTGATGTTCACAGTGGTCAGCTGAACGCCCAAGGCTTCGAGGACATCACGGAACAAGTCATGGGTGAGCGGCCGCGCGGGAACCATGCCTTGCTGGGCAAACGCGATCGCGGTGGCCTCCACCGGGCCGATCCAGATCGGCAGATACCTGTCCCCCTCAGTCTCCTTGAGCAGGACGATGGGCTGGTTCGTGGGCATCTCGACTCGGACGCCAACGACCTCCATCTTCCTCACGGCGGCTCCGTCCTGGCCTCTGTCAGGCACTGTGCTGCATCCTGAACCTCGCTGAAGGGATTCCCCTGTCAAAGTACACCCGCCCGGGCAGCAAGCACGCCCGTGCCCCGTGGTCAGCGGCCGGTAACCTCGCCTTCCCGCCGGGCGAAACCGGCATCAGCCAGGGTCATCTCGATCAGCGCCGCGTGCACGGCAAGCACGAGTGAGGCGATCTCCCGCGCGGACGTGGCCGCCCGGTCCCGTGCCCCGGGGCTGCGTTGCCGCAGGATGGGGGCTACGACCTGCTCGATCAGGGCGGTCTCCCGCTCCACCGATGCCCGCAGCACCCGCAGGTGCCGCGCCTGGACCCCGTACCGGCCCAGCGCCATGATCGCCTGGACGGCCTCGACGGCCTCCGGCGGGTACTGGCGGCCGGTTCGGCGCACCAGGCCGAATTCCTCAAGTTCCGCCAGGCCCTGCTCGTCGATGCCGGTGGCGTCGAGCACCTCCCGCCGGGACATCGGCCCGGGGGCGGGCCGGTCGGACTCGAGTTGATCCTTGATCACCCGTAGCGGCAGGTAGTGGTCGCGCTGGGCGGTGAGGATATACCTGAGCCGGTCCACGTCCGCCGGGCCGAACTTGCGGTAACCGGCCGGAGACCGGGCTGGCTGGATCAGCCCTTCGGCCTCCAAGAACCGGATCTTGGAGACGCTGACGTCCGGGAACTCGGCGCGGAGCTGGGCAATCACCTCGCCGATGCCAAAATACGCCCGGGCTGGCTCAGCACTCATGCCCCGACCTGTGCGCCCCCGCCACGGTCTGCCTGCGATCGCCGGGCCCCGAGGAAGGTCAGCCGGAACTTGCCCACCTGTACCTCATCCCCGTCATTGAGGCTGGCCTCCTCGATCCGCTCGCGGTTCACGTAGGTGCCGTTCAGGCTGCCCACGTCGCGCACGACGAACCCGGCCCCATGGCGGTAGAACTCGGCGTGGCGCCGAGACACCGTCACGTCGTCGAGGAAAATGTCGCTGCCCGGGTGCCGGCCGACCGTGGTCAGCTCGCTGTCCAGCAGGAACCGGCTGCCCGCGTTCGGCCCGCGCTTGACCAGGAGCAGGGCGGTGCCGGCCGGCAGGGCCTCGGTCGTGGCCGACTCGGGCAGCGGCTCCTCGTAGTCGCCATCGGCCAGATCGGTGCCGCCCAGCGAGATCGTCGAGGTGCTCTCGCCTGGCCGCTCTCCCCCGCCCCGCATCAGCGGCGCGCCGCAGTGTGAGCAGAAACGGGCGCCTTCCGGGCTGGCCTGCCCGCAGCGGGCACAGTAGACGCTCGGCATCGCTTGGTCCAGCCTCTCCTCCGCAGGCCAAGGGCTCGGCGCAGGTATCACATCCGCAGGCGCGGCTCGTGGCGTCAACTCAGGTATGTGCGCCCACGCTACCTGCGACACCGGTACCTGGTCCATGCGCCGCGCGTTTCTGCCGCGGCGGGTGAACCGCCGCCGCCAGCCACGTCTCAGCCCCATGGGCAACCTCCGACGTCAAGCTCCCGGCGCCCCGCGATTTCCCGGAGAGTGAATGGGCAAGGTGCGATTGTCTCACGACGGCGCAGATCCGTCCTCGCCTGTCAAACTCCGCCGGATGCTGGCCTGTTCCCGGCGTTAGGCGCCGGCCTGTTCCGCGATCCCCGCCCAGTGATCGAGCAGTTCCTGTGCGGCGTCGGCGTCGGCGCCCTCGGCCCACAGGTGGGTGATCGCCTCGGCGGGATCGGGCAGCACCAGCACCCAGCCGCCGTCCGGCTCGACGATCCTGACCCCGTCGGTGGTGTCCACGGCGCGGTCGCCCGCGGCTTCCATGACCGTGCGCATGACGCTGCCCTTGGCCACCCAGGGGGTGGGCATGGACCGCTTGAGCAGGTGTGCCCTGGGGATGCGCGCGTCGATCTGGCCAATGGTCAGCCGGGTGCGGGCGACCAGGCCAAGCAGCAGGGCGAACGCCGCGATGCCGTCGAGGTTCCTGCTGAACTCCGGTACCACGAACCCGCCGTGCCCGTCCGCGCCGAAGATCACATCATCGGCGGCGGTCGCCTCGGTGATCCCGCGCAGCGAGGTAGGGGTCCAGCTCACCTGGACCCCGTGGAACTTGCACACCTGCTCGGCCACCCGGGTGGTGGTGACCGGCAGCGCGACCCGGCCGGTCTTCCGCTCGGCCGCGATGAGATCGAGCACGACCAGCAGCGCCCGGTCCTCGCTGACCATCGCCCCCTTGTCGTCGACGATCTGAATCCGCTCGCCGACCTGGTCGAACCGGACGCCGAACGCGGCACGGGACGAGGCGACCTGCTCGGCCAGGCGCTGCATGCCCGCCCGCAACTCGGCCAGGCTCTGCGTCGGCGACTCCTCGTTGAGCCGGTTGTTGAGCGTGAGGACCTCCACGCCGATCGGCCCCAGCAGCGCAGGCAGCACCAGCGCGGCGGTCCCGTCCGCGCAGTCCAGCACCACCTTGAGCCCGGCGTCCTGCACGCCGGACATATCGACGCAGCGCAGCAACTCGGCCGCATACGACTCGACCACCCGCGGCGGGTAGACCAGCCCGGCGATCTCGCCGGGGAAGGCCCGCCGGTACTCCTGCCGGGAGAACACGCGCTCCAGCTTGCGGCAGGCCGCCTGGGACAGGTCGGCGCCCCGTTCGTCGAAGAAGATGATGTCGATGGACTGCGGGTCGCCCGGGGTGGTCCGCAGCGCGATGCCGCCGCTGGCCTCGCTGCGCGCGGTGTGGAACCGGGCCACGGGCAGCGGCTGGGCCTCCACGTCCACCACGTTGATCGCGCTCGCGTTGAGCGCGCCGTGGATGGCCCGCTTGAGCGCGCGGGCGGCCCGGGAGACATCGCGCGAGGTCGTGACGACCGCGCCCTTGCGCAGCGTGCTGGCGTAGGCGCTGGCCAGGCGCACGCAAAGCTCGGTGGTGATCTCGACGTTGACCAGGCCGGAGACCCCGCGCGGGCCGAACAGGGTCGTGTGGGCCGACGATTCCCAGACCACGCTGGTGTTGACCACGGCCCCGGCCTCGATGGTCTTGAACGGGTACACCTTCACCCCGGCCGACAGGTACGCCTCCGGCTCGATCAGGCACTCGTCGCCGACGATGGCGCCTTCCTCGATCCGCGCGGACGCCATGACGTCGGTCTTCTTGCAGATCACGCAGCCACGCAGCGTCGTGCCCTGGCCGATGTACACGTTGTTGTGCACCACGGCCCGGTGCAGGAAGGCGCCCTCCTTGATCACGACGTTGCTGCCCACGACGGTGAACTCGCGCAGCTCCGCGCCCGCCTCTACCTTGGCGTACTCACCGACGCACAGCGGCCCCTTGAGCACCGCTTCCGGGTCCACCTCGGCGCCCTCGGCCACCCAGACCCCCGGGGAGACCTCGAACCCGTCGATCTCCGCCTCCACCCGGCCGGACAGCACGTCCGCCTGTGCCTGCAGGTAGCTCTCGTGCGTCCCGACGTCCTGCCAGTACCCGTCGCCGACCCACCCGTACAACGGCGCCCCGGCCTTGACCAGCCGCGGAAACACGTCGCCGGACCAGTCCACCACCTCCCCGGCGGGCACCTCGGCAAGCACCTCGGGCTCCATCACGTAGATGCCGGTGTTGACGGTGTCCGTAAAGACCTGGCCCCAGGTGGGCTTTTCCAGGAAGCGCTGGATGCGCCCGTCGTCATCGACGATGATGATGCCGAACTCGAGCGGGCTCGGGACCCGGGCCAGGCCCACGGTCACCAGAGCGCCCTGCTTCCTATGGAAGGCGACCAAGGCCGACAGGTCGATATCGGTCAGTGCGTCCCCGGAAATCACCAGAAACGGGCCGGACCGGAGGGCATCCTCGGCGTTCTTTACGCCCCCCGCCGTGCCCAGGGGTATCTCCTCGGTGGCGTACTGCAGGCTCATCCCGACGTCTTCGCCGTCACCGAAGTAGTTGCGGACCAGCGGCGCGAAGAACTGGACGGTCACCACGGTTTCGGTGAACCCGTGCCGCTTGAGCAGGCCCAGCACGTGCTCGATGATCGGTTTGTTGGCTATGGGGAGGAGTGGCTTGGGCTGGTTTGCGGTCATCGGCCGCAATCTCGTTCCCTCCCCGCCCGCCATCACCAGTGCCTTCACGGCGTGCGCGTCTCCCTTCCTTGCCCCCTATGCCCCATCATCGCCGCAGTGCCGCTGCCGGGCCAATGGGGCCTCCCCCTGGCCGGCCGCCTGGCCGCGGCGCACGGCCGCGACGACCTGCCGCGCCTGGGTGAGGTAAAGCGCAGCTGCCCACCAGTAGAGAGCCGTTCCCCAGATCGCGAAGGCCCAACCGATGACCCGGGCGGTCAGCGCGCCGGCACCGTCGTGGGAGCCGAGGAACAGCAGCGGGAAGGCGTAGAGCAGGCACAAGGTGGCGGCCTTCCCCAGGAAGCTGACCTGGAGCGCGCCGATGGAGTAGTGGCGCAGGACAAGCAGGGCCACGCCGAGCACCAGCTCCCGGGACACCAGGACGGCCACCAGCCACCACGGGATGATCCCGCGGATCGCCAGCCCGGCCAGCGTCGCCGCGATGTACAGCCGGTCCGCCGCCGGGTCGAGCACCTGGCCCAGGCGGCTCTGCTGGTTCCACGCCCTGGCCAGCTTGCCGTCCAGCCAGTCGGACACCCCGGCCGCGATGAGCAGGCCCACCGCCCACCAGTCCGCGTGCGGGCCGAGCACCAGCCAGAGGAACACCGGGACGCCCGCCAGCCGCGCCACGCTGATCGCGTTGGGCACGGTAAACACGCGGTCACCCGGATTGGCCCCGGTCACGCCGCCAGCGACTGGACCGTCCCCGGCTGGCTCCACCGGGTGCCTCAGCTGGCTTCCCACAGGGCGGCGATGCCCTGGCCGACACCGATGCACATGGTGGCCGCGGCCCGGCTGGCGCCGCGGCGGCGCATCTCGTGCAGCAGCGTGGTGGTGATCCGGGCACCCGAGCAGCCGAGCGGGTGGCCGATGGCGATCGCTCCGCCGTTGACGTTCAGCCGGTCAGGATCGAGCTTGAGCTCGTCGTCCACGGCCACCGCCTGGGCCGCGAATGCCTCGTTGACTTCGATCAGGTCCAGCCCCTCGGCCTGCCAGCCGGCCCTGGGCAGCACCTTGCCCATCGCGGGCACCGGGCCGATGCCCATGTAGTCCGGGTGCACGCCCGCGGCCGCCGCGCCGGCGTACCGCGCCATCGGGGCCGGGGCGTCCGCGGGCAGCGCCCGCTCCGACACGAGCAGCAGCACCGCCGCCCCGTCGTTGAGCGGAGAGGAGTTGCCCCCGGTCACCGTGCCGTCGCGGCGGAACGCGGGCCGTTTGGCGGCTAGCTCGGCCAGGGTCAGGTCGTCCCGGATGCCCTCGTCGGCAGCCACCTCCCCCGCCGGGGTGGTCACCGGGACAACCTCGGCGGCGAACCGCCCCCCGGCCCTGGCCGCGGCGGCCCGCTGGTGGCTGCGCAGCGCGAATTCGTCCTGGCGCTCCCTGGTCACGTGGTATCGCTCGGCCACGTTCTCCGCGGTCTCGCCGAGGCTGACCGGCGGGAACATCTCGGCCATCCGGGGGCTGACCAGCCGCCAGCCGAGCCTGGTGTCGGCGAGGCCCGCCTCCCGCGGGAACGGGCCCTCCGCCCGCGGCAGCACGAACGGCGCGCGGGTCATCGACTCCGCGCCGCCCGCCAGGCACACGTCGGCCTCTCCCGCGGCGATGGCCCGGGCGGCGCAGGCGATCGCCTCCATCCCCGATCCGCACAGCCGGTTCACCGTGGCGCCGGGGATCTCCACCGGCAGGCCCGCCAGCAGCGCGGCCATCCTCGCCACGTTCCTGTTGTCCTCGCCGGCCTGGTTGGCGGCCCCCCAGTACACGTCGTCGATCCGGGCCGGGTCCAGCCACGGGTTACGAGCCAGCAGCGCCGCGATCACATCCGCGGACAGGTGGTCGGGGCGCACGGTGGCGAGCATCCCCTTGATCTTGCCCACCGGCGTCCGGCACGCGTCCACCGCATAGACCGCCGTCATCGCTGCGCACCTCCGATCCTGCTGCGAGACTACCGGTCGCGGGTGGCCGCCCCGAGGGCCGGGGACCAGGCGGTGATCAGTGGTCAAATCCCCAACAATAACAAATCAACGTGAGCCCGGGCAGGGCGAGCGCCGCCTGGTAGCCCTTGGGCGCGGACAGGGCCGCGAAGGAGCATCCGGCCGCGGCGGCCCAGCCGGGCACGCCGGGCTCCACGGGCAGCCGCGTGCCGGGCGGGACCCGGCCGCGCGCCGGGGCACCGAGCACGGGGAAGGCGTCCATGCCGTGCGCGATGCCGGTGCCGGCGCACTTGAGCACCGCCTCGGCCCGCACCCACCAGCGGATGACCGCGGCGTGCCGGTCCGGCTCCGGCAGCATCGCGACGATCGCGGCGTCGTCGGCGTGCATGGCCGACGCCAGGGAGCAGACGCACCCGGAGGCGTCGCGCTCCACGTCGATGCCGACCGGCCGGCGGGCCACCGCGATCGCGACGGCGTCACCGGAGTGGGCCAGGGAGAAGGACAGGCCGCTCCCGGTGCCTTCACCCGGCCGGGGGCTGGCCAGCACGGGCTTGCCGGATGGCCCGCCGCAGGCGGGACAGCGCAGGCGGCCGAACGCCAGGCGCCCGGGCTCCGCGCCCAGGTGGCCGGCCAGCACCCGGCGGAGCATCACGTGCGCGACCTGGTACCTGTGCCGGTCGGCGGGGAACACGAAGGCGGCCGCCCGGGCGGTCTCCCGCGGGTCCAGGTCGGCCAGGTCCGCCGGGCCCAGGGTGACGCCCCTGATGTCGAACCACCAGACCTCCGCCGCCCGGTCCGCGGTCCCGGCCCGCCGGGATGCGCTGGTCATGGCGTGCCCCCCGGGTGCCGCCATCATGAGCCCCCGTGCCCGGCGACGAACGACGCCAGCGTGCCCAGGGTGGCCAGGGCGTCGAGATTCAGGTCGGTGCCGGCCACGTCGACCCCGAACCGGCGCTGGACCTCGCGCAGCAGCAACGTGCCGGTCAGCGAGTCCAGGGCCACCGCGTCGCCGAACAGCGGCGCGTCGCCGGGGAGGCCGGCCAGCTCGTCCCGGCCGGTGATGCGGGCGAGGATCCGCCGCAGTTCGCCCTCGATGGCGCCGGCGGGCTGCCCCGGCGGCTCGGGCTCCGGCCCGGCGGATTCCGCGCCGGCCGGCTCCCCCGGCGCCCGTAGCCAAGGCGGAATCGGCGGCAGCGACGCCGCGGTGTCCCGGCGGAACACCACGCTGGCCGCTGCCGCGGCCGGGCCCGGCTCGGCCGCGGCCCGGAAACCCGCCCCGGTTAGCGCGACCCGCAGCGGCACGTTCCGCTCGTTCAGCACGCAGGGGACGGCGACCGCGCCCGCGCCCGCCCTGGCCGCGGACCGGGTGAGCCAGGCGAGCAGCCCGCCGATGACCCCCCGTCCCATCGCCCGGCAGGACATCGCCAGCAGCCGCACCGTCCAGGTGCCGCCGCGCCCGTGGCTGGTCACGCAGGTTCCCACGATTCCGTCGTCGCCGAAGGCGTCACGGAGCCGGACGGCGGCCACGTCGGTGTCCGGCGCGGCGATCCACGCCGTGAACTCTGCTTCTCCCGCGGCCTGCCCGGCCGAGTTGAACTGCCGGGTACGCCCGGACAGCTCGTGCAGGCGCGGCACGTCGGCCACGGTGGCCGGGGCGATGGTCACCTGGGTGCCGGCCGAGGCCAGGAACTCCTCCCGGCTCCCGCCGAAGGCCCGCTCCGCGGCCTGCCGCCGGCGCCGTGCGGCGTACATCTCTCCCCGCCTGCGGGCCTCATCGGTCACCGCGGCCGCACCGAACTCGGGCCAGCCGGACGCGCCGGCCATCTCCTCCGGCGCGAGCACCAGCACCTCGGGAAGCGCGGCGCCGACCTCGGCGCGCTCGTACGGGTCGTCGTCCACGAACGCGAGCGCGTCGGTGCCGATGGACAGGTCCGCGGCGATGCGGGCCAGCGCGTCGGACTTGGCGCCCCAACCGCATTCCACGGCCGCGAACCGGGCGCCGGTGACCGCGGCGGCGTGCTCGGCTGCCTGCGGCGGGTTCCTGCTGGCGATCGCGTGCAGTATCCCGCGGGAGCCCAGGTCGGCCAGCGCGGCGGCCATGGCCGGGTTGGCGGGCGGGGCCGCCGCCGACTCCAGGTAGACCCCGTCCAGCAGGGTGTTGTCGATGTCCCAGACCACGCACTTGACCAGGCGCGGCGTCGTCGCGGAGGTCACTGGCCTGCCGCCCCGGCGGCGTCGCCGGGCGGGCCTGGCCGCCACTCCATCGTGAGATGCGTGGCCTCGAAGCCAAACTTCCGGTACAGCGCCCGCATGCCCAGGTTGCGGGCGTGAGTCTTGCCGGTCAGGTGGGTGTACCCGGCCTCCCGCGCGGCACGCAGCACCGCGGCCATGAGCAGTTCCGCGACGGCAGCGCGGTCCGGGATGTCCGCGGTGGCCAGGGACCGGAAGTTGCCGTACCTGGCGCCGGTCAGCGAGTTGGTGCGGCCCGACAGCCAGGCCCAGCCCACCGGTGCCGCGCCGCCCTGCTCGGTCACCGCGACCAGCGTCACCTCGCCCGGCTTGCCGAGTGCGGCGGCCACCCGCTTGCGGTGCAGCGCCGGATCCTCGACCGCCTCGTCGCCGAACGACACCCGCGCGATGTCGATCTCGAACCCGGCGATGACATCCAGGTCGTCCTGGCGGGCCGGGCGGATCAGGAACCCGCCGGGGGCGTCGGTCATGGCCTGCCCGCCCCGTGCCCGGCACCCAGCGGCTGCGGGCGCAGTACGGTGCCCCCGCAGGCGGGGCAGCCCGCCGCCTTCAGCTCGGCGATCTGCGCCCACCGTGCGCCGGGGCCCACCTGGTGCACCGCGCCGCAGCCCGCGCACCGGTAGGGCCGGGTGGCGGCCGCCCGGGTCTGCGCCGAGTACAGCGGGCCGTCGTAGCGCCCCGTCACCGTGGGCCGGCTGTCCTGCGCGCTGCGCAGGTGGTAGAGGTGGCTGGTGCCCGCAAGGATGCCGGCTCCGGCGTAGGTGTTGAACCCGGGCGTCAGCGAGCGGATGGCGAGGCCCATATCCGCGATGAGGCGCTGGACCCGCACGGTCTCCGCGGGGCGGCGGGGGCCGAAGGAGAAGAACACGTGCCCGCCAGCGCCCGGGGCCAGGGCTGAGACCGCGCGGGACAGGAACAGCTCCGCCCCGGGCACCGTGTACGGCGGGTCGGTACACGCCACGTCGAACCCGCCGAGCAACGCGCCGGGCAGCGGGTCGCGGAGGTCATGCTCGATCAACTCGGCGGTGAAGCCGAGCGCGCCCAGCTCGCCGCGCAGGTAGCCGATCAGGTCGCGGTCGCTGTCGACCACCGTGACCCGGCGCGGCCGCGCGGCGGCGCCGACGTGCCCGGCGAACGCGGCCAGGGCCACGCTGACCAGGTCGTCGTCGCCCAGCAGCAGGATCCGCTGCCCGGCCAGCGCCCCGGTCTCGTGCATCGCCAGCACCCGGCGCAGCTTGGTGTCCGCCGTGCAGTGCGTCTGGTCCAGCTCCAGCTTGACCGCGGGCACGCCCAGCGCGGCGCGCTCCAGTGTCCCGGTCAGCGCGGCGGCCGCCTCCGGGACAACCAGGCCCAGGCCAGCGCAGCAGGGGCACCGGCCGGCGAGGGCTGGCTGCCCCTCCCCGGGCGACTCCTGCCCGGTCAGGCTGGCCCGCCCCGCGGGGGTCAGCCGCACCGGCCGGGCCCGGTCCACCACGCCGCGCTTGCGCAGCTCGTTGCAGATGGCGGCGATGATCGGGACCGGCAGCTCGGCGCGCCGGCTGATCTCCCGCGCCGCGATCGGCTCGTGCCGCGCGATGACCCGGAGGACGTCGGCAACGCCGGCCGGCCCCTCCGCCAGCCCGACCGCGGCAGCGACCTCGCCGGCTACTGCGTCAACGTCCATGCGCGTGTTCTTGTGGGAGCTGAGTTCCGTGTGTGTGCTGTGCCCAGTGTTTCCTGGAACGCGTGCTGAGTTCCGGCAAGTGCCGAGTTTCGCACGTACGAGCGTTCGCGGCCCGGGCGGGGCGGCTCGGGTGAGCACGGCCGGCGGTGGGCCATCGGGTATCCTCTCCCATTATGCCAGGAAAGCTCGCGCAGGGCCGGCCCCGCGCCCACCTGCCCATTCCCCCGTCATCGCCCGCGGGGACCGCGCCCGTGCC
>Ga0126380_10000685_pt1 | contig 11839 bp, 22 predicted proteins | sample PanSoiMetPlot_26_FD_92544 | JGI IMG/M metagenome (GOLD analysis project Ga0126380, IMG submission 92544) | Tropical forest soil microbial communities from Panama - MetaG Plot_26 | ecosystem: Environmental > Terrestrial > Soil > Tropical forest > Bulk soil | place: Panama | collected 2016-02-17
ATGATCAGACAGGCCCGCGTTTCCTTCTTCTGCGACCTGCTTCTATATCTGTTGATTGGCGGTTTGCTTGGCGTGGCGTACAAGCTCGCAAAACGCTTGGCTAATGCTGCGGACGGGAAAGCGAGTTACGAAGATGACACCATGCAAGTTACAGGCTTGATAGTCATAGTCATTATTGCCGTGGTTTTGGTCTTGTATGCAGTATTTAATATTCAAGACACAGTTACCAAAATTGCCAATCCCGAATATTGGGCGCTTCAGCAAATTCTAGAAACGGCGAAAGGGGTGAGCAGATGATGGGTATGATCAAACCGCCACGCCAACAATTAGCGTCTCTGCCTGTGGTCCTGATGTTCTTGTTTGTCTTCGTATTTCTCGTTGTCCTGGCCAGTTCAATCGGACGCAGGCGAGATGAGGCGCAAGAGCTGAATAGGGCATTGCGGACCCTTGAACAGAGACAGGATGCAATCAACAAGCGCTTGGATTCAATCGAGCAAAACAACAAACGCCCGGATATCACGGAGAAAAGAAGACGATGACCGCAGAAGCAAAACAGAAAACACGCCGCGCGCAATGGTTCATCTTCAATGGCCTGACCCTTGCGACTTGTATCCTGGGCGTTGCGCTGCATAAACAGCCGGCCGCCTATGTTTTTCAGTTTCTTATCTGGCTTTCCTGTCCTGCGATAATCCTGTGCGCGATGTTTGAGAAGGCCACGGTTGAGGCCCGCGCACAAGGCCCCTCCGCGCCTCCGCTGTGGACGCTCTGTGTTGACTTGGCAATGGCCTGTATATGCGCGGCTTATGCATGGTTCTATTTTGCCACGCTCATCGGCATTGCGGCCGCCTGTGGTTATGTCGTCCATGTTGATGGTCCGACCACAGAAGACAAGCCCGAGGCCGAAGACTTCGCGGAGATCAAAGACAGAGACGCATGGGCATATATGAACGAAGACAACAAAGGAGAGCGCCATGATTGATGTTTTGGAATTCACGTTTAAATCATTCTGGAATTTCGCAGGCGTTTGCTTTTTGATTTTTTGGATTGGCGTTTGCGCCGGTATTGCCCGCGCTGGAATCCGAATCAAGTGAGGTAAGGCGATGACCGTTGAAGAGAGAGCGAAAGAAACAATGAAAGAGTTCGTGAACAAAGAAGAATCTTTACTGTATGGTCAAGGAGGATACGGAGCGAGTTTCGCTGAATGGTCTGCAAGGCTTGAGCTACGATTCGCTCAGGCCCTCCGTGACCAGATCGAAGAATGCGAAAAGATTGCAGACGAAGAAGCAGGCGCCATGAATGGCGTATTTCTGGAATCCACAGGCAATCGCGCAATCAGAGCGCTTGCGGCCCGCGAATGCGCCACACGAATCAAAGCGAGAATCCGCGCATTGGCCGGAGACAAAGAACAAGGAGAGCAAAAGCGATGACAGTACATTTGATAGTTGACCCCGAAGGGAGAGTTTTTGGTCTGTACAAAGACCGAATATTGATCACCCAAAAACAATGGGTGAATTTTGATGACCTTCTGTTGTTGTTGGGCATTCCATATGAGCTTGTTGTCTTCAGTGAAGCGGAGATGAAAGCGCTCGGGGAATTGCCGGCGACGGTTGATGAAATCCCGATTGACGGATTGTTAGCCGAAGGCGCGACGATTGAAAGCATCCAAACTGCGGCCCAGGTCAAGGAGAATGAATCATGAGCGAAGGCGTTTACTGTGAGATTTGCAGGAAACGAATCAATATCCACGAACCGATGACGATGTTTTCAAAAACAAGATTTAACGGAAACAAGTACATGCACCTGTGTTGCTTTCAAGAAGCGTTTCTTTGTGAAGTGTGGGGGGCGCTCCAATTGGGTATTCAATACAGAAGCCATTGCGAGCATACCGACATGACGGGCAAGTTTGACCCGCTTAACGAAAAGGAGAAAACAACATGACGGTCAGCGGATCATTCAAGAAGGGAATCATGGCAGGCATGATCATCTCGCTTTTCTTTTGGCCTGCCTGCCGTTGGGTAGACCATCAAATCGGCTCAGTCTTGCATGTGATGCACGGCGGAGAAAATCACGGCGCGCTTAGCGTACAAGGAGAGCCATGACACCTAAAGAATACGCCACACGCGCAATGGATAATATCGTCATTGATGATGAGGTCTGCTCAATGGCCGGCCGCCATCGTGATCAGTACATCGAAGCCATTGAACGAGAGATCAAGGCCGCAGTCTTCGCGGCTGAAGAGCAAGCCGTGTACAACGCGCGGCAGGCCGCCATAGCGCAAGAGCGTGAGGATTGCGTAAGGCTTTTGACCGAGGCCCGGAAACTTTATGAGCGCTACATGCATGAGGCCCAAGAGGCAGAGTACGGAATAGGCAAAGACCCAAGCCGGCCGCACGTCAGCGCGGAAACATGGTTTGCAAAAATGACGGCCGTTGAGTACGCCATTCTTGTGATAGGGAAATGGCGCGACAGTGAATACTACAAAGAAGGCCATTTACCAATGCCGTTTTAGAGAAGGGAATTATGACGCCAATCATCCATGCAGGACCCGACCGAGGATACAAGCTCTGTAAATGCTCGCGCTGTGGAACGGAGCGCATTTGTACGCCTGCGTTCGATTTCTACGGCAAGACAGGCGAACCCCTGATCTGTGAGACCTGCATGCGCGCCACACTTGAAGCGCAAGGAACAATGCCCATATTCACACTTGAAGACCTACAAGCCTTATTAGCCAAACCCGACAAGGAGGCCCGACATGAGAGTAAAAAACGTAGTGGACCCGGAGACGGCGCAAAAGATTGTGCAAATGATCATTTGCACAATTCACGGATTCGGAAAGATGAAAGATCACCCGGATAATTTACGCCCTGTGTTGTGGTCTTTCGATATGGTCACAAGTGTTTTTGAAAACGTAACCGGATTTGATTTACCGCATAGGGACTTATGCCATCTGATTTGCAGTGATAACGAGATACACGCGTTGACGCACTTGCCGCAATATCATTCCAAGTCGGGCGCTTTTCTCTCTACGTTGATTGTTGAATATCGCCTGAACTATGACGGGGCGTTTACACATGACCGGCCGCCGCGCTTATATGTGGTTTCGGATGACTTAAAGCGACAAGTTGAGCCCTATTACAGACAGGCTGAAAAGATGGCAGGCAATGACATCAGCGCCACTAAAGTGATTTCGCTTCAAGATTGCTTAAGGCGAGTGGCAGAATTGCCTCTGCCTGTCCGACAAGATATTAATTCATTAACCCCGGATGAAGAACTGCTATTGCCCTTTGTACAAGCCTGCGCGTTGGAAGCCTTTGCATTTAGCCCTTACACCACGGTCAAACACAGGCCCACACTCAATCAAGTTTTGAATCCTCCGCAGAATCCGAAAAAGAAAGATTACCCGGCGATAGAGATCATTCGCTTGCGCCTGCCTGAGAAGCGCGAGCATTCAGAACCGACCGGCCGCAAGATTGATTTGCGCTTTCCAGTCAAAGAGCACTTGCGGAGACAGCCGACGAAAGAGGGAATTAAGCTTATTACAATCGCCGAGCATTGGCGCGGACCCGAAAGCGCGCCGATCAAACCGAAGACGCAGAAAATTTACAAGGTCGTCAAATGATCAAAATTGATTACATCATGGTCTGTGATAGATGCCAGAAAACTTGTCACTCTCAGGAATCGAAGGGAGAGACTACATTGCGAACATTTTGGAAGGCCCTTGAAAAAGACGGATGGACGCGGATCTATGGCGCGGGGACAATGCCGGCCGATTGTTGTCCGTCTTGTGTCCGCGCTGTGTCCGGCCCTGTCCGCCGATCACCTAAACAGCCACGAAAACAAAAGGAGAAAGCATGACGCCGAATGAAATCGAAAACTTAACAGCCGGACCCGATACAGACGGGGAAGTTGAACGCCAGTTTTTTGGCCATAAGATCTATAAGCGCCACGGGCGTTATTACTTCGATGTAGATGAAGACCCGGAAAACCCGACACAGCCAATGCGGCCGGCGCGCAGGCTGTCAACGGACCCGGCCGAGGCGCTGAAAATTCTCGACGCGGCCCCAGGTTGGCAGATCTGGCATGATCAAAACATGGTCTGCGTCAAACTCGGGCTTCGCATCATGCCCACGGACATTGTCATCTGCGGCGTGGGGCGTGATGTCTCTTTTCCCCTGGCAGTCTGCAAGGCCGCGCTTCTTTGGGTCCACGCCTTCAATCAGTGGAAAGAGGAGCGCAGCAGGCCCTTAGATTACACGTCGGACCAAGTCATCAAGCTTACGGCGAAGTGGGCCAATCAAACCACGCCTGAGACTGCGGTCAGGCTAACTCCGGAGGCCCCGCATGAATAGAGAGCTGACGATCTTCGATTTTCCGACCGGCGCGCGGGTCAACATCCATGATCTCGAAACGGAGACATGGAGCAAAGACAAAAATGGAAAGCCGCTCGGAATTACTTACCGAAACTACATTCCCATGGTCACGGTCACGACCACGCGAATTGTGAAATGGATGCATGGCGGATGGTTTCGCTATTGCGTGGACGCCTCCGCCGAAATCGCGCCGGGCGATTACACGGTATGGATAGGAGATCAACGCCCACTCAATCACTCAAAGGAGACGCATGAAAAAGAGACGAACAAAGCGCAGCATTCCCGACCCGTTGACGCCCGTCGAAGCCGCACGATTGTTGAGCATTCCCAATCGCCGTTATCCGACCGGGTTGCGCAACTATGCGATCATGCGGCTCATGCTGTCGGCGGGCTTGCGTTGCGCCGAAGTCCTGAGCTTGAAAATTCAAAGTGTGGATCTGACATCGGGCAAGATCAAAATCTTAGGCAAAGGTCAAAAAGACCGAATCTTGTGGCTAGATGCGGACATGCTGTCGTTGATGCAATTGTGGCGCGAGCGGCGAGAGTCCAAAGGCGTTTCAAGTGAATTCTATTTCACGACCCTGCAAGGCGAAGCGCTGGACACGCGATACATACGGGCGATGATTGCAAGGTATAAACAGCGCGCTGGGATTGAACGCAAATGTTCACCCCATACACTGCGGCATACATTCGCAACGGAGCTGTTGAAGGAGACGGGCAATATTGAAATTGTCCGGCGAGCGCTCGGGCATTCGGACATTTCGACCACAGGCATTTATCTGCATGCCATAGATTCCGAGCTTGAAACGGCGTTGAAAACTTTTCAAGGGAGATTGCCCAAATAAGAGACATCATGAAGAAACAAAACAGACGGATAATCCCAAATACAAATACAATCACGGCATTCGTGCATTGCCTTAAATGTTTTGACCAAAAGCCTGCCGATATATCACATGCTGACTTTCAAAAGATCGAAGTTGGTTTTACAGACATAGGGATTCAAGTTTGGTGCAAGCGATGCGACATAAATATTATCCACATGGATCTTGAAGGCCATGTCCATCCAGCTAATACAACGATCGATCATGGCAAAGGCTGAAATGGCGAAAGTACCGAAAAGAACGATTTTCGGTACTATATAACGCGGTCTGCCGAGTTCTAATGATTTTTGCCGGCGAAGTGACATAAACGGTACTCAATCACACAAAACGAAAGGGAACTGATGACACTTGTTCAAAGATTAAAACAAAGCCAAAAAATGCTCGATCATGTTGGCGCAATGAATAATCTCCGCCCGGAGGATTACGAACAGGTATTGATTGCCATCATCAGAGCCGCGCGTAATGACGGCATTGAAGAAGAGCGCAAGCGATGCATAGATCATACTGACAGCGTAGCGCGCACATCTGCCTTGTTGTTGGATGGAGATCCGGACCGAGACGGACCTAACATCGCCCGACAGATTGAACGATTGATCAAACAAGGAGACTAAGCCATGTCCAAAAACCCACGAATGATCAGAGTTACATCATACGAATACACCGAGCGCGACACAGGCCGAGGCGGTAAAGAAACGATCAGCCATAGCTATCACACATGGTTTGATACGCATGAGGTCGAGATGATCAAAACGCCCATGCAAGGTTCTGCGCTGTACACGGTCCACATGAAGAGTGGCAAAACTTTTGATGTCGGCGACGAAGACTATTCGCGCATTGAAGCGGCGATGATTGCCCGAGAAGAAAGAGAGGCTGAGTAATGGGAACAAACTATTACCATAAGATCACCCATGACGGACCCGAACGCCATATAGGCAAAGACAGCGCAGGATGGCAATTCACTTTCCGAGGCTATGCGCGGATGCGCGCCATTGATCAGCCACAGATCAAGTCATGGGAAGACTGGAAAGCCGAAATCCTGAAACACGGCATTGTGGTTGATGAGTATGGCAAGGAGATTGAAATTCCGGATTTCATCAGGACCGTAGAGAACACCAAGCGCCGGCGACATCCGAACATGGGAGACGGATTGTCATGGCCAGACCCGGAAGGATGGGAATTCACGTTGACGGAATTCTGTTGACCGTCTAGATTGCGATCATGTGAACTTTAGATGAACACTCTCCGCCCTGGCGCAAGCTGGGGCTTTTGTTTATTATCAGACCCGGCCGAATGCCGTGGGAACTACATGCCAATCAATGACGTTTCCACACTCCTTGTCGGCCATGCATGCTTGAAGGGTTAGGCTGAGGACGCAAAAGCCCGGTCATCGGGCCAGAAACCATGACCGGGCTTTGCTGTGTCTATTACTTCCCTGGCCGATTGCCTGCAGGACCTATGTTATTTAAGCCTGGGAGACCACTGTAAAGAGACAAGTCCCAGGCCTGAGGGATTACACCCACAAATTCAGCCACGGGCTTTAAAACGCAAACAATGACGCCATCAATGTGATTTTTGGGGTCCACATGTCCGGATATGACTATCCAAGCGTTCAACGACGACCGCAACGGCCGTTTTGATATCTCCCAGGATGACGGCCGCGCGCCAGATAACGCCGGTAAGCGCGGATACAATGGCCAGTAGTAAGACAAGCGCCGAAATCAAGACGCCTAACACGGTAGGATTGATATACATGAGTGAGGTCATGAATTTTGACTCTGTGGGGGAGTCAGGGTTAATCGCGTAGGGCAATAATTGCAATGAGCGCGGCCCCGCCGAGGATAAGCCATAGGGGAAGGCCAGACACGGCGGAAGGGGTCATGGAATCTGCAGCGCCGGAATCGGCGCCTGTGACATCGTAGCTGGCTTGCGCCGCGAGCTGCGCGCCGTAAGCCTGCGCGGCCGCGCTCGGGGGTCCATATTTGCCTGGGTCCGTTAAATGGCCTTCGCCTCCGTTGTAGGCTGTCAGGGCTTGTGTGTAGTCGTTGCCGAAGAGCCCTAACAGGTAATCCATATATGCGCCCCAGGCGTCAAGATTAGCCGAAGGGTCAAAGGCATTGTCGAAAGAGCCGGACCCAAAGCGCGCCCATGTTCCTGGCATGAACTGCATCAAGCCGCGTTCACCCGAGGAACCCACGCGCGTGGGGTTCAAGCCTGACTCTTGTTGCGCCTGGGCAAGCGCTATTCCTGGGTCAATTCCCCACTCCGCCGCTTTCTGTATGACAAGTTGTTGGATTTCGTCTGTAGTCATCTTTGATATTGCGGCCGGCGCTCCCCGGCGCCATGAATCCGTCTGAGCCCCGAGTGACAAAGTCATGGAACCCGCCGGCCGCCTTTTTCTCTTGTGAGTCCGCGTTCCCCGTTAGACCTGCAAGAGAAAACTTTAAGGCAAAACAGGCGGAGGCGGTACGGTCTGACCCGCCAATAGCTGCGAGATTGCCTCAGTGATATATCTGAGAATGGTCGCCGCTTTTCCGCTTACCTGAAATTCAATGTATTCAAGAACGCTATCCGCGATCATGAGAGATGCGCGCGAGACGCCTGTAATTTTGTCCGCAACGCCGTGTTGTAGGACATCGGGCAATGCTGGCAAGTCTTCGCCGTGGTCCACGGCGACGATAACCGAGGCTGCGTACAGTAGAAGCTGTCCGGCGAAATCGTCAGCGCCGCTTGTATTGGCGTCTATGTTGACCAGTGAACGGCCAACTAAGCCCAGGAATGGGGCGATTGTTTCGAGATTGAAAACCATGTGTTGTTCTTCTCCTATTTAGACTGTTGCAACTTGAACTTGATCAAGTGCGGGAATGAAATTTGTTTTCGGTTGCTCGGTTGTTTCAACGATCAGCCAATCAAGTAGCGCCAGATCGAAAGCCGAGATAGCCACATCTCCCAGATCATCTATCAAGATCGGATCGCCCCAGATTTCAGCCTGAGTTTCGCGCATGAAAGCCTTGGCTTGGTCGTTGTAATCCTTGAGCTTTTCTTGAGCTACTTCCCCCGAGCCTGGCTCAAAGCCGCATTTGCACATCAGATCATTCAAAGACTCGCCGAGCGCGTCTACTTCGGCTTTTGCGCTCTTAACCACGCGAGAGAGCTTATAGGCTAATTTATGTTTGTCTTTTGGAAACTCAGCTTGCGCGAGTTTCAAAAGAGCTTGATAAGATTCATTGAGTTGCCAAAGAGTAATTTTCATCATCTGCTCATTTCTATAAAAGCCTGACCGATGTTGACCGTATTTGACGCGCTTGCAGTGCCCCATTGAACCGTGACATCAAATGTTTGCGCCACGGTTAAATCAACCGTAGGGGCGGCGGCCGTAGAGAATTGATTGACCGCGCCGCCGCCTGACACGTTGTACGTAAATCTGAAAGGCAAAGCATGTACTACGCCAGTGGCCCCTACCGCGCGTATGGTCATCATGCACTCAATTAGAAAGCCGCCGCCTCCGCTAGCCGTATTGTTCGCAAGCGTAATTGCGCCAGTATCAGCGATGAGCGTTGAGCCAAGCTTGAGTCTGATTTGTATAGTGGGCGTTCCTGTCGTCGTTAGAGATCCGAACAGGCGCAGATAAAACATCCGCGCCACTCTTGCTAGGCCCGCTTCAATGGTTTTCGTGGAATTACCCTGCGCAGCGCCCAAAACAGATGTTTCTACTGCCGTATTTGAAACAATGACATCGCCATTGTTGCGGATGAACATATTCACCCACGGCGGAAAAACACCCGTTGAAAGCGATTGCAATGTAGTTCCAGACGCGCCGGTTAGTGGGAAACGAAACGCGGCGAGACCTTGAACGCCCGCGCCCGTTCCCTTGCCGCCTGCAACATACAGATCAGCGCCAGCAATATCCGTCCCGCTTCCGCCCGTTGCTTGAAGAACATAGTTTGCCGGCGCGGCGTTCGTAATCCCATTTCCAAAGTAGGCATTGGCCGAAGTATCGAACGTGACAAGGTTGACGCCGCTCGATTGCTGAACAACTTGATCGAGTAAGCCGACAACGCCGATTGTGTTTTTGATGAACCCGATCGCGTTTGAGCCTTCCCAGGAAAACCCGATCAGATTGTTTTCGTCGGGACTGAAAACCGCGATGGTCGGTTGATGCGCAACAGTTCGAGAATCGAAGAGAGATAAGACCCGCCGATTCTCCGCCCCTCCGCCCGATGTCAGAGCCAAACCCATTGCGACAATCTGGCCGAATGAGCCTGGATCGAAATTCGGGACATTGATCTTTGTCGGTACGCCTGCGCCTTGTGGCGTTGTGTACGTGTCCGTGCCTGTGCCTGAGAGACGGAGCGGCCCGGTTGATTCGAGACGGCCAGAACCTTTAGGCGTAATGATAAAAGGAATGTTTGTGTCAGTTCCCGTTGTACTGATTACGGGATTATTGCCCGATGTATTGTTGGCAATCGTGAATTGATTGACCGCCGATCCGACCGGAGACAAGCCGAGAATGGCAAGTCCGTTGGCGTCAGCGATGGCCGTTGTAATCCTGGGAGATGTCGCGCGCAGATTGCCCGAGCCGGCTGTCACGTTCGCGCCGTCGCTTGTAAATCCAGAGATCCCACCAAAGGCGCCAGCATTGTTGTATTGAACCTGGGTATTCGCGCCGCCCGGAGTTCCCCCGCCCGATGCAGGTTGCCATGACGGTAGACCCCCGGAGACGGTTAGCACTTGCGTTGCTGAACCGATGGCAAGCCGTGTGAGCAAGCCTCCGGATGATCTGTAATAGATATCGCCTGTAGCGTCAGAGCCCAGCGTCATAGTCACGCCGCCAAGAACGTTGGTTGATGACGTGACAGTCTTATTCGTGAAAGCCTGCGCGGCTGCAAGAAGAGCGAAAGTGTCCGGCGCCACAGCCGGAATTGTGTGAGTGTTGAGTGTGCCTACGCCCGCCATGTTTCCGCTGACACTGGCGATGGTAACGACAGAATCTTGAATAATTTTGCCCGTGGTCCCATTGAAGCGGACGACGGCCGTATCTGTCGCCGAAGCCGGCCCGGTCACATTGCCCAGGTTGACGTAAGCGCCATTATTTTCGCTAAACTTGAAACGATTGGTTGCGGAGTCGTAATAGATAGAGCCCTGCGAAGCCACAGGAGTCGGCGCGGTGAAAGGCCCGAAGCGCAAGGCACCATCGGTAATGTTTTGCGTGATGATCCCAAACAGATTGTTGTGTGTGATCTGCTTCGATCCTGCGGCCCCGAGAGACGGACGAACGATGTAGGCCAAGTCCGTAGACTGTGGACTTGTGAGAGCGGCTAAAGATGAGAGTTTTGCAGAGGCCATATATCAAACGTTTGAATCTTCGAGTTCTAAAGCGTCTGTGCCCGCGCCTGAGTCAGATTCAAGGAGTAGTAAATCCGTTCCTGTGCCCGGATCTGATTCGAGTAAAAGAAAGTCTTGTATAGGCGTAAAGGCTTCGCCTCCGCCCGTCGTTCTCTTGTGAAACCAAGTGCGCGGCAATGGTAAATGACGCTTTTCATAAGAAAGAGACATCAGCACTCCTATACATTGGCGAAGTAAGTAGACTCCGAATCGCCGATCTTGCCCGCGACAAGAGCGCCAATCAGATAGCCGTAAACCGTCGTGACAATCACCCGCGCGTTTGCGTCCGGAGGCCCAATCAGTTCAGCAATCAACGATAGATTGTGATCACCTTTGGCAATGAGGAATTCATCCACATCGCCAAGGAGATGGAGCGGAACGCGGTTTGTAAGCCTGTATGAGTTCGTGGCCGTCGATACGTCCGTGTATTGCCAATACGCGAAGTCTTCAGGAGGCGGCGAGAATTGACCAAAGCCCGGAGCGGCCGCGACGAAAGTTGTTGTATAGCACTCGACGCGGAGAATGATCATATACGCCGCGTCTTCTGGAATCTGATATTGGGCAAGTACAGTTGTCGCGGCTTCCCACGCCGCGACTTCGCCAAATTTAACTGGCTTGATGTCATGCCAAAGCGCTAGCGCTTCCCATAAGGATGAAGGATAGCAGGCGTCAACAATACCTTTTTTATGTTCGAGCTGTAGCATAGATCAAAACTCACAGCGTCTTACGCCTCTGAATGTGACAAGGCCGCCACTAACCCCGAAGTTAGGATCATTATTTTGGGCCGTCATTACCACGCGATGACCCTGGCGCATGATGTGAGGCTCAGTATACGGTAAAGCCGGATAGCCCTGTGTCTCATTGCCGTAGATGGCCGTGACAGGCGTCAACCCTGGGGTCCAATCGCCTTGCGCGCGGAGATCCATAAGCTTTGTTGTTAGCAAGGTGGCGTCTGGCACAGAGTCCCCGCTTGTTTCAACGTTGGTATAAATGTCGTGAATCTCAACATCACAATCGGCCGGCGAGAGAAACTGCAAGACTTGTTGACCAATCGGTAGGCCCCAATCACCGTATCTTCTGCCGGGTTGTTGCGCCCCGAATGGGATTGTGCAAAACCACGGCAGGCGTGAACCGATCTTGATTTGTTGACCATTGGGCATTGTGACCATTGACGGCGCCGGATTCATGACTTGATTATTTACAAGC
>Ga0126380_10000686_pt1 | contig 11835 bp, 7 predicted proteins | sample PanSoiMetPlot_26_FD_92544 | JGI IMG/M metagenome (GOLD analysis project Ga0126380, IMG submission 92544) | Tropical forest soil microbial communities from Panama - MetaG Plot_26 | ecosystem: Environmental > Terrestrial > Soil > Tropical forest > Bulk soil | place: Panama | collected 2016-02-17
GGCGCGAGGTTTCCTGCGCGCTAAGCGCCTTTTTTAGGGAATCGTCGGTCGAGGCGTCGTTGACGATTACAACCTCAATCCCGCCAGGGAGCGCCGCAGTGTTGGAATCCTCCAAGCTTTTGAGGCACTCGGGAATATAGGCCGCATAATTGTAAAGCGTGATGACGACCGAAATAGCCGGCGCACTGTGATCAAAGCGCCGATTTTCGAACAATCGGAAAATCGCCTCACCTCTTTGTCGCGCTCTTTCCTGGGAATCAAGCCGCTCGACATAGCCGCGCCGCAGGTTAGAGAAAACTTCGATGCAATGGGCTGCATCCATGAGGGCCTTGGATTTCCTGGCAAACGGCGCCGATTTTCGATTCGTTCCCAGCAGCAGATTTGAGAGGTCATCGCTCAAGGCCGAAAAGAGCAGACTAAGGGGTTTCGGCGAAATGCGCTTCGTTAGCGCCTCCGGCAGCGGTTCTGTCTTCAAAGGAGGTTCGGCATTCGCTTCCATGTTAAAAGCGAAATTTGCCGTCGCATTTCCTGCGGGGAAAGCATTCTGTATCTGTTGCAAAAATGCGCGGCAAATATCTTTCTGTGTGAGCCGCTCCCGCACGAAATCGTAGGCCGCTTCCGCGATCCCTTCGCGTTCATCTTCGTGTTCCAGATAATATTCGCAACAGGTGATCAAGTGATCTGCTTTTGCCATGATGAGATGTTTACCTGGGATTAGCGGTGAAAACCCCTCGCACGGTTCCGTGATCATGCAGCAACGATTCGCCAAACCTATCAGCGCTCGGTGCCACTCGAAATACAGCAACTCCGAGTAATGAACGTTCAGCAAGATCTTTGTCCGCTGTAACACTGCGTTGCGTCTTGCTGGCGGTAAGTAACTCCGCGTTGTCTCTGTTTTCGCAAATCCGAGCGGAACCAACCGAAGGTGACAATTGCGAGCAGCAAACCAATCGGCGTTGGCAGCTATAAACTCTTCACGTCGATCCGTCATCGCAGCCAGAATGCAAACATCGACGTCTCTTTCCAAGTTTTCGGATCGATCCCTTTGTTCAAGCAATGGGTGATAACCGAGCGGTAAATGGAAACAACGCACGCCGTTCGCGCGATATCCAGCAACTCCAGACAAATGAATGTCGAGCATCGCTCGTGCATGCGGCGCCATGACCAGATTACTGTAGAACCACTCGCTCTCGGGCTGTTCTGTGCCCAGCAAAAAGAGATGTTTTGCCAGGCTCTGAATCTTTTCCCAGGGAAGCTGATGACTTAGGAACAAATTAAAGAATTCATGGGGCGTAACCACGATTTGGATTTTGCCCTCCTCGGTTTTCTCCGCTGGAATTTCATCCACGAAAAGTTGCGCCTCACAGCCCGCAGCGCCGAATCCGGCACAAAGTAACTCGGCAATTTCGCGGATAAACAGGTTCGATTTTGAGGTGACGAACAAATGCACGGTCTCGATTTCGCGTTGGCGTGAGCCTGGCCCGTCCACGAAGGTTTGGCTGCTACCGCGGCGAGGGTTGCTCTCGACTGGCGCAACCAACCCGGTCGGGGCGGCAGCTGTAATGCTTTTGGCCTTTCTTGCACAGAGTTCCGTAAGAGAGGTCCCCAGGACATGCTCGACACGCGGCAAACCAACTCGACCGAGAAAGCCAAGAGGGAACGCCCAGATCTGGGTCACAAGAATCGTTTGCCAGGCCTTTTCATGGTTCCGAACCTGGATGGTGACTTCGCTTCGGCCGGCGGGCAGTTCGAGCTCCAGTAAAAACCCGCTTTCCGCCGCTTCAGGAAAATCTGGATAGGCGGCGGCAACGAGCGGTCTCGATCTCTTGCGGCGAGCCTTGAAAATGGATCGGCGTCGCAATGCGCGGTGAACAATTCCACGAATTCCGTAAGTCGGCAGACCCTGCCGATGGAAAAGCCAACCGGTGATCTTGGTTTGCTTGCTAAAAGAAATGCGTTCCAGCGGCGCGTCGAAATGGAACAGATAATCTGCGACCGCGCTTTTCGGTACAATTGGCTCTCTCATTTCGATTTGATGTGGGCAGCCTTTAATCTCGCACAATTAAGCATCAGCAATCTGCCACGGTTTGGCCGTTCGCGGCGGAAAAGCCAGAGTAAAGAGATCGTCGCCGAGCGAAAGGTTGGGATTATAAAAAGGATCGCACTGCAACGTATCGCCCCATTTCCTTTTCATATAGTCGATCTCCGCTAGAAACCGAACTTGCTTCCGCGCGCTGTCGTCGAAACCGCGGCTGGCCGACTCATGGTGAACCAACTCGGCGTGTGGCGTCCAGACGATCCAGTAACCCGCCTCACGCACTCGCAGGCAAAAATCAACGTCGTTGAAAGTGACCGGGAGATTTACTTCGTCGAAGCCGCCAAGTTGCAGGTAGACATTTCGTCTCATCACCGCGCAAGCAGCGGTCACCGCCGACAGATTTTGCGCCAGATGGGGACGGGCAAAGTAACCTGGCTCGTGCTGGATTCCCACGTGTGCGTGGCCCGCAATTCCGCCTGCGCCCAGAATCACTCCGCCATGCTGGATTCGGCCGTTCGGATACCAGAGCCGTGCGCCAACCATTCCCACGTCCGGTCGTAATGCATGGCTCATCAGCTCGCCTAGCCACCCATTGTTGAGGACTTCCACGTCATTGTTGAGCAATGCGACAAATGATCCGCGAGACAATTCCACGCCGCGATTATTTAATCGGCTGTAATTGAACGGCCCATCGATTCGCTCCACCCGCACGCGCTCCCGCTTTTCCAGTTCCGCCAAAAATTGCAGCGTCTCGGCTTCGCGACTTCCGTTATCAAGCACGATCACTTCATAGTTTCGGTAATCTGTTTTCTCGAAAATGCTTTCGATGCATTTCTGGAGAAGTGACGCTCGATCCAACGTTGGGATGATAATCGAAACGAGTGGCCGCTCCGCCGGAAGCGCATATTTGGTCCGCAAATACGCGCCATAGTGCGACACAACCGTAGCCTTGATGCCTGCGCGATCGAGATGTTCCTGTACAGCACGGCGAGCCGCTTTTTGTGCGTATGGTTTCGCCGTAACGCGCGACGCTGTGCTTGTGTCTCCCATGCGCCAATGATAAAGCACCCAGGGCAGATGCCTGATTTGCCCGGGGCGAATCTGTTCCATGCAGCGCAGCGTCAGATCGTGATCCTGCGAGCCTTCAAAGCCGACGCGAAACCCGCCTACGCGGCGGACCAGGTCAGTTCGGTAAACGCCGAGGTGCGACACGAAGTTCTGCGCCAGAAGAAGCTCGGGGTTCCAATCGGATTTGAAATATGGATCGGAACGCCGGCTCCGGGCATCGAGCTTATCTTCGTCGCTGTAGAGCAGTTGCAATTCGTGGTCTTCGTTGAAAGCCAAGGCCACGAAATAAAGCGCCGTGGGCGCCAACTCATCGTCGTGGTCCAGCAGCGCTACAAAATAGCCCTTCGCCATGCTCAGCGCATCGTTTGATGCCGCCGAGATGTGTCCATTTTGTGCCCGACGTATGACTTTGATACGGTGATCGCGACGTGCGCATCTTTGTAAGAGCTGCCAGACCTTTCGATTGGTGGATGCATCATCGACAATGCAGAGTTCCCACCGCGGGTACAACTGGTTTTGCACCGATCGGATGGCACGCTGAAGCCATTTCAAATTAGAGTTGTAAACCGGCAGCAAAACTGAAATCAGCGGGGAATCGCGGAACTGCGCGATCTGCTTCCGAATCCGTCGCAGGTCATTCCTTTGCAGCCGATCGTAGCGTCGAATCCAAAGCGAATAGTCGCCCACCAGTTCTTGCGTCTCGTCAAACTGCTCCCTGAAAATCGGGCCGCGAACCGGATGAATGAAAAAGGTTTCCCATGGTTTGTCGCCGCTTCGTGCTTCGATAATGACCTGGCTGCGGCCAGGCGGAATAATTGTGTCCAGGGAAAAACCACTCCGCAATGCGCCTGGCCTGTTATCAAAAAGAAGGCCAATGTCAGGTCGCACGGTGCCAAAGCGGGCCCGGAAAATTTTTTGCCGAACGCGAGCCCGCACCTCGGTAAGTTCGTTGCCCGAGATCGCAACGCACCAACCGGAGACGCGGAGATAACGAATTTTTCTCGACCAAACCGACGGTTGATCGATCCAGAATTCGATCCGCGGGTTCGCTCCAGGATTTGGAATAAAGTATTTCGCATCGATTGGAGCCTTCGACTCTTTGTTACGGGTTCCGAAGGCGTCCCTAATCGCAATCACCCGCCACACGCCATCTGCCTCCTGCACCTCGATCGCGATCTGAGATTTTCGAAGGGGTAACGCAACGGCGATGGCAAAGCCGCTTCGCTCCACCGCCATCGGGCCGAGGGCGGCGGCGACGTCCTTGCGTTGAATCCCGTAGTTACCGAGAAACTTCTGCCGGCCGATACGGGCACGAATGTCACGAATCTCTTTCCCGCGACGATTGACGCACCAACCTGTGATATAAAGCGTTCGCACCGGTCGCTCCCAATCCAGCGGGTTATCAAACCAGCAGGAATATCTCTTCTCTGCGCTCCTGAGCCGATCATCGAGAACGCGCCCCCGCTCGATTGAGTCGTGGAAAAGAGATGGAGCCTTTTTCATGACGCGTTTGCGATTTGTGCTTGCCCGAGCTTTTGCAATTCGCTCTGCCACATCGTCTGAAGCAGAGTGCGCCGTGAAAAATACCGGCATGAAGCCGGGCAATGATTCGCGCCTATCTTCGTACTTCTCGGTTTCAAAATCGGCGAAGCAGCGGGCACCTAATATCAGTGAGGCGGTCTAAAGAGAATTTTCCTCGCGCTTTACGCCCGAAGCTCTGATCCAGTCATCGTCCGTGCGAACCATTACATCGGAAAAGCCCGCCCGCTTTAGGTAGGTTTCAATTTCCTCTGGGGTTGAGTGTTGCGTCATATGAGGCGGGCGATTTGTGGGTGACATTGCACGATGGGTTTCGAACACCTTCCAGCCGCCATCGGAACAAAGATTTATATTGTCGACGTAAATTCGACCGCTGGGCCGCAACACGCGAAACGCCTCGAGAATGTAGTTATATCGGTCCCATGATTCGAGATGCATGAACACGACAGTGCAATACACGACATCCACGTACGCATCCGCGACGCCACGCAAATCATAACCGGAGATCTCCTTCAGCTCCACGCTAGGTAAATCCCTTAATCGTTCCGCTGCGTGCGAAAGCATATTCGACGCGACATCGCAGCCGATCCATTTTCGGCAGAGCGGCGCAACCAGTTTGCCTACCCTTCCAATACCACACCCAATCTCAAGAACCACGTCATCCTTTCGAATACCTACGCTGTCCTGAAGAAACCCCAACGTTTGCTCACCGGTAGCGCGCAGCGCAACCTCGTCGGTCACGCCAATGACATGCAATTTCGCCTGCTCTTCTGTGTTTGAAAGGGCAGACCAAACCATCTTGTATTCGGACCGCCCCGGCTGAGAATCCATCGGGCATTAATTAGCCCGCGGCCGCAGCGCGTCAATCGCACTGATCGGAATTTGGGCGCGGGTCAGTTTCGTTCGTCACCCCTGTGTTTACCGTGCATGGATGGACTAAAGACCGCATTCGGCGAAGTCACGGGCAGGAGCGGACGCTTGGCGAATAGTCCCTGAACCAGTTCGTGCTCTTATCGGATTTGCCTCGAAATTTTCTTACCACGTTCTGCGACCTTCTAAATCATCAGGCGCGAATAGGTAATCGATGAAAAAGCTTTTTCTTTCGTTATTTGTGGTTGTCTGCCTTGCAGGCAAGACCAGCACTCATGCGACTACTGAGGCGGACAATATGGCACCTGTACCCGGGTCGCAGTTAGCTAATGTCAGCACGCGCGCCCTTGTTCAGACGGGCGACGATGTGTTGATCGGAGGGTTCATTGTTCAAGGGATGCAACCCAAACGGGTAATTATTCGCGCCATAGGCCCTGAACTGGCTCCATTTGGGATTCCCGATCCATTGGCCGATCCAACATTGGAGCTGCACGACAGCACCGGCGCCCTGATTGCCTCTAATGATAACTGGATGACTACGATAATCGGCGGGATCATCACCACTGACCAGGTCGCCGCTATTCGCGCGAGTGGTTACGCACCGGGCGACTTAAGGGAATCGGCGATGGTCGTAAGCCTGCCCCCGGGGAACTATACCGCGATCGTTCGCGGCATAAACAGCACGATGGGAGTTGGTCTTGTAGACCTATACGATCTCAGCGACCTTGGTAGTGCAATTCTGAGCAATATCAGTACTCGCAGTCTTGTCCAGACGGGTGACAGCGTGATGATTGGCGGTTTCATTGTTCAAGGGTTACAGGCAAAGAGGGTGATTGTGCGCGCGCTTGGTCCCGAGCTCACTCCGTTCGGGATCCCCAATCCACTGGCTGACCCGAATTTGGAACTGCATGACAGAACCGGAGCGTCGATTGCCTCCAATGACAACTGGATGACTACCATAATCGGGGGGATTATCACGGCAGACCAAGTGCGCGATATCATAAACAGCGGGTTAGCTCCGACCGACGGAAGGGAATCGGCGATTATTGCAAGTCTGCCACCAGGTAACTACACCGCGATTGTGCGCGGCAAAAACATTATCGTCGGAGTCGCTCTGGTGGAGGTGTACGATCTCGATATGCGAGCCTTCTAGGTTTCGGACTCAGCCGCCTGAGCTGATCCATCTCAATCGGTCGATCCACTATCGGAGGCCATCTTGTTCGTTTGGCCTAGCCCTCTTTTGCGTTTTCGTCTGCCAGGACTGCTTCATCCCAAAACCAACCGCCAGAGGGCCGTTATCCTAGGGCAAGGCAAACGAGGCTAATGCATCGTGTAACAACACCACCGGAGTAGACTAGCGGCCTTAATTGCGTATTTACGCTCAGGACGTTGTGTTACACGGTCTGTGTCGTGCGGCTCGCACGAAATTGTTGTCTTGACGGGTTTGTCGTTATCGAATTACCCTCGGGGCCGTTTTTCGTGACTTGGACGTTTACGAAATCTCCAGCGCCCTTCCCATCATGAAGAAGATTGTTCTGGCCGTCGTCGCTGTCTTGGTGTGTCTGGTCGGTGTCACGGCTATTCGTGCGATTAGCGCCGCGACTAACTCGCCGATTGCTGCGTTGCTACCAGCTAACATCAATAGTAGCTCCTTGGTTCAGACGGGTGACAGGGTGATCAGGGTTTCAAGGCAACCTAGAACCCTCACTTTCGCCGAGCGCGTTACGTATCAACGTGCTATCGAAGAAGTTTACTGGCGTCATCGGATCTGGCCAAAGGAGAATTCAAATCCCAAGCCGTCGCTCGATGCGGTAACGACGCAAGCGCAATTGGAAAAGGAAGTCACGAACTATCTGAGCAAATCACAAGCACTGGAACATGACTGGCACCGGCCGATTACTGCCGATCAGTTACAGGCCAGATGGATCGCATGGCGCAGAACACCAAGCAGCCGGAAGTATTGGGTGAACTTTTTGAGGCGCTCGAGAACGATCCCTTTGTCATCGCCGAGTGCCTTGCCCGATCGGTATTGACCGAGCGGTTGCTGAGTAATCAGGTAGATCGCGGCCGGGGACAGCGTGCAGAGATCGGACTAAAGGAGTCCTCGCCAGCGGAGACAGAAAACCAAATGTCTGACACTGTGACAGCCGCCAATAGTGAGTATAGCCGTCCAACGATAGCCGAAGTGGCAGACGGCTGCAGGGATGACACCTGGACAGCCACCGCCATCACCAACGCTCCTACTGCTCGAGACGGTCACACCGCAGTCTGGACTGGCAGCGAAATGATTGTGTGGGGTGGCTTTGAGGGCGCCCACTATCTGAATACCGGCGGAAGATACAATCCCGCCACCGACAGTTGGGTGGCCGCCGGCACTGCCAACGCGCCCCAGCGCTCGAGTCTTTCACACAGCAGTTTGGACTGGAACACAAATGATCGTCTGGGGTGGTTTTGAGCTTGGGGGTGGTAGTGGTAATGGGTTTCACGGTTTCTTGAACACTGGGGGAAATACAACCCAGTGACAAATAGCTGGAGAGCCACCCACGTTGGTGGTGGTCCCAGCCCCCGAGGCCAGCACATGGCGGTGTGGATTGGCAATGAAATGACACCGGCGGGAGATATTGCGCGCCATCTGCTGGGTCGCAGTTAGGTAACATCTCCACGCGCGCCTTTGTGCAGACAGGCGACAATGTGATAATAGGAGGATTCATTGTTCAAGGACCCAGCTAAAGAAGGTAATTATTCGAGCCATAGGTCCTGAGCTCACTCGGCGTGGTGTTCCCGATGCAATGTCTAATCCCACGCTGGAGCTGCACGATGTCACGGGAGCGTTAATTGCTTCAAATGATAACTGGCAGCAGACGATCATCGGCGGGATTATCACCAGCGACCAAAGGGCCGACATCCGAGCCAGCGGCCACGCGCCCAAAGACGGAAGGGAATCAGCGATGATAGTAATCCTGCCACCTGGTAACTACACGGCAATCGTGCGTGGTGTAAACGACACCACAGGAGTTGCCCTCGTGGAAGTGTACGATTTGAGTCCTGTCTCTAATTCAACTCTAGGCAACATTAGTACGCGCAGCTTTGTGCAGACAGGTGATAACGTGATGATAGGCGGTTTCATTGTTCAAGGGACACAGCCAGAGAGAGTAATTGTCCGTCCAATTGGTCCCGAGCTAGCTGCACCTCCGTTTAACATTCCCGATGCATTGGCTAATCCGACCTTGGAGGTGCACGACGAGACCGGGGCTCTAATCGCTAGCAACGATAATTGGGTGCAAACGATCATCGGCGGGATCATCACGATGAACCAAGTGCGCGATATCCGGAACAGCGGCCACGCTCCTACAGACCCGAGGGAATCTGCGATCATTGCCACGCTGCAACGAGGTAACTACACCGCGATCGTGCGCGGTGTGAACGACACCACCGGGGTTGGACTTGTGGAAGTGTACGATCTGAATTGAAAATCACTAGGGGACACCTGCTCGCAACCGTGGAGCACAAGCGGTGGACAACTTTTGTTGCTGACAAAAATCTGGGACGGAAAACGTTTCGCGGTGCAATCGGCTGAGAAGCTGAGTGTGTTTGGCGCTTGAATCGGGAATTCGCGCTTGCGGCGAGTTTAATTGACAAAGAGGCGGGATTTTTTACAAAATTCCCCTCTATGAAGGCAAGAGCAGGATCAATATTCATCATATTTTCACTCATTTGCGTTGGGTTTTTGCCACAAGTGGAAGCAGTCAGCCCGCCGCCCGATGGAGGCTATTCCGGTAATAACACGGCGGAAGGAACGTCGGCGCTTTTCAGCTTGACCAGTGGCCTCTCTAACACCGCCCTTGGTTGTCAAGCTCTCTATCACAACACCACCGGCAACTTCAATACCGCCACCGGATTTCGCTGTCTCTTCAGTAATACGAGTGGTGCTCAAAACACCGCCACTGGCTATAATGCGCTCGCAAGCAATTTTATCGGCAACTACAACACAGCCGATGGCGTAAACGCGCTTTTTTCCAATGTCAGCGGTGATAACAACACAGCCAGCGGTCTTCGTGCGTTGTTTGGCAATTTCAGCGGCAGCGAAAACACCGCCGTTGGAGTGTCAGCGCTCGCAAATAACGACGGCAGCCAGAATACGGCCGTTGGGTTCAAAGCGCTCCTTAACAACAGCGGCGGCAACCATAATATCGCTCTGGGCCACGAAGCCGGTATCAACGTCGGAGGGTTGAACAACCCGCGCGATAACAACATTGAGATCGGCAACGCCGGCGACTTTTTCGACAACGCCACCATTCGCATCGGTGATGTGCAGACGGCGACATTTATCGCTGGCATTAGCGGCACGGCTGTAGTAGGCGACACAGTGGTGGTGGATGCCAATGGACAACTCGGCACAGCCACTTCGTCAGCTCGGTTCAAGAAGGAGATCAAGCCGATGGAGAATGCGAGCGAAGCGATTTTCGCCCTCAAGCCAGTCAGCTTCCAGTACAAAAGCGACCCGAAACGGACACGCGAATTTGGCTTGATTGCCGAAGACGTGGCAAAGATCAATCCAGATTTGGTGACCCGGGATCGCAAGGGAGAAATCTACAGTGTTCGTTATGAAGCGGTGAACGCGATGCTGTTGAACGAATTCCTGAAACAGCACAAGGCATTTCTCGAAGAACAGCACAAGGTGCACGAGCAACAAGCGGCAATCACGCGGCTAAAGTCCACCGTGGCGCAGCAGCAGAAAGACTTCCCGGCAACAGTTGAGCAGCTCAATAGGCGCCTCGACAAGCAGGCCTCTCAAATCCAAAAGGTGAGCGCGCGGGTTAAACCGACTAAACAAGCGCCCCAAATGGTCAGCAGTAATCAGTGAGCCAGCAAAACAAGAACATGCCAACTCCGCACTTCACCGAATCAATCGGCCGGTCGTTTTTGCGACACAATTTGGTTTTCATCATATTTGCCCTTGGCTGCTTTGCGGTCTCACCGTCCCCGAAGGCTTTCGCGGTTACGCCGGCGCCCGATGGAGGATATCCCGGAAACAACACAGCTGAGGGAACTCAGGCGCTTTTCACCTTGACCAGTGGCCTCTCTAACACCGCTCTTGGTTTTCAAGCACTCCGCGGGAACAGTGTTGGAAGCTTCAACACAGCCCATGGCGCCAACGCGGTGGAGGACAACAGAGGCGCTCAAAACACGGGCACTGGCTATAAAGCGCTTTCAGGCAACATCACGGGCAGCTACAACACAGCCACTGGGTACAATTCGCTTATTGCCAATGGCAACAACAACACAGCCCTCGGCCTGAGTGCACTTATCGGCAACAGGACTGGCACAGAGAACACGGCCGTTGGGGTCTCAGCGCTCGCAGACAGCCACAAAGCCAACCAGAACACGGCCGTTGGTTTCAAAGCGAGCAGGATCGGCAGCCGGGGCCGCAAAAACATCTTCTTGGGTCACGAAGCCGGTAGCAACCCCGGTGGATGGTTCAATCATATTGAGATTGGCAACGCCGGAGGTGTCAACAACAACACTACTCGGATCGGCGATGGGCAGACGGCCACATTTATAGCGGGCATTAGCGAAACTGCTGTAGTCGGGGCCACCGTTGTGGTGAATGCCAACGGACAACTCGGCACAGCCACTTCGTCCGCTCGATTCAAAAAAGAGATCAAGCCAATGGACAAAGCGAGCGAATCTGTTCTCGCTTTTAACCCAGTAAGCTTCCAATATCAGAGTGACCCGAAAGGGACACGGCAATTTGGCTTGATTGCCGAAGAAGTGACGAAGGTGAATCCAGATTTGGTCGTCCGCGACCGCAACGGAGAGATCTATAGTGTTCGGTACGGAGCAGTGAATGCGATGTTGTTGAACGAGTTCCTTAAAGAGCACAAGGCATTTCTCGAAGAACAGCGCAAAGTGCAGGAGCAACAAGCGGCGATCATGCAGCTACAATCGATCGTGGCGGAGCAGCAGAAAGACTTCCAAGCGACAATGACCCAGCTTGGCAAGCGCGTTGATGAGCAGGCGTCTCAACTACAAGAGGTGAGCGCACAGCTAACTCAGCACGCGCCGGCAACGGTGCTGAACAATCAGTAGAAGTATGAAGACAAACAGGACAACCACGGCTTCCATCGTTCACGGCGTTGCGGCGGCGGCGCTGCTGCTGACTGCTCAAATTAGCCATGCGGCCAGCGCGACGTGGCTGGCATCGCCGCAGGACTCGGCTTGGGAAAACGCTAACAACTGGACGGCAGGCGAACCGCCTAATGCTCCGTCGGATATTGCAACCTTCGGTCAGTCGTCGCAGGCAAACGTCGGCATCTCGA
>Ga0126380_10000687_pt1 | contig 11831 bp, 8 predicted proteins | sample PanSoiMetPlot_26_FD_92544 | JGI IMG/M metagenome (GOLD analysis project Ga0126380, IMG submission 92544) | Tropical forest soil microbial communities from Panama - MetaG Plot_26 | ecosystem: Environmental > Terrestrial > Soil > Tropical forest > Bulk soil | place: Panama | collected 2016-02-17
CTGCCAGCGGACTATCTGCTGGCAGTGGGGTTCAAAACGGTCCGGCCGCACCACCATTTCCCGCGGCTGCGGCTTGAGCTGAAAACCACGGTGTCGTGGCGGGAAGACGTGGAAGTGGCGCTTGAGCGCCTGCTTGGCTCGATGACCCCCGAACGTGCACTAAGGCTCGCCTGATCCGGGGTCGGCTGTATTACAACAAGTCGGCGAGCTCGCGGAGCAGCGCTGACTTCGACCGGGCGCCGACGAGTTCCTTGACGACCTCGCCGTTCTGGAAAACGCCTAGGGTGGGAATGTTCAGTATCCCGTACCTCTGGGTGACCACGGGGTTCTCGTCGACGTTCAGCTTCACGATGTCCAGCTTGTCCCCGTGCTCCTCGGCGATCGCGTCCAGTACCGGCGCGACCATCTTGCACGGGCCACACCACTCGGCCCAGTAGTCCACGAGCACCGGCTTGTCGTTCTTCAAGACGTCGGCCTCGAAGGTCTCATCGGTCACCTTCTTGGTGCCCATTTCCTGGTCTCCCTTCAGCTTTCCGCTGCTGTGCCGCGGCCCGCCTGGCTGTGGTGGTTGGCAGGCAGCCCGCCGGGCCAGGGGGCCGGCGGGCCGCTCGGTCAGTACATGTCCTGGGGGTTCGTCCCGCCCGCCAGGTAGCGCTCGGCGTCCAGCGCGGCCGCGCAGCCGGTCCCGGCCGCGGTGACGGCCTGGCGGTAGGTGTGATCCACCACGTCGCCGCAGGCGAACACTCCGGGGACGGCGGTCCGGGTGGACGGCTGGTCGACGAGCAGGTACCCCTCGGCGTCGGTGGCCAGCTGCCCCTTGAACAGATCGCTGCGCGGGTCGTGGCCGATCGCCACGAACACGCCGCCCACGGCCAGCTCGCTCTCCTCGCCGGTCACCGTGTCACGTAGCCGCAGGCCGGTGATCTTGGCATCGCCGAGGATCTCGCCGACCTCGCTGTTCCACCGGAACTTGATCTTCGGGTTGGTGAGGGCCCGCTCCTGCATGATCTTCGAGGCGCGCAGCTCGTCCCGGCGGTGGATCACCGTCACCGTGCTGGCGAACCGGGTCAGGAACAGCGCCTCCTCCATGGCTGAGTCACCGCCGCCGATCACCGCGATCTCCTGCTCGCGGAAGAAGAACCCGTCGCAGGTGGCGCACCACGACACCCCGTGGCCGCTGAGCCGCTTCTCCCCGGGCACGCCCAGCTCGCGGTACCGCGACCCGGTCGCGATGATCACCGCACGGGCCAGGTAGGTCTCACCCTCGACGATGACCCGCTTGGGGTCGGCCGTCAGGTCCACCTCGGTCACGTCCTCGGCGCGGAGCTCGGCACCGAACCGCTCCGCCTGCTTGCGCATGGCGTCCATCAGGTCCGGGCCCTGGATCCCGCCAGGGAAGCCGGGGAAGTTCTCCACGTCGGTGGTGTTCATGAGCGCGCCGCCAGCGGTGACCGATCCCTCGAACACAACGGGCTTGAGCTGGGCACGCGCGGCGTACAGCGCGGCCGTGTACCCGGCGGGACCCGATCCGATGACGATGACTTCGTGAATGGCGCTCACGGTCTGGTTGCCTTTCGCTTGACTGGCACCGGCGTCAACCGATCCTAGGGCCTGGAGATTCCCGAAACTGGCAGGGCGTGTCGCGGCGGGTGGCAGGCCGGGTCAGCCCTAACCGGGGGCGGGAAGGGTGGTCGTGGCGAGGATGTGGCTTTTGGTGGCCGTGCAGCCGCCGGCGACCACCAGTACCCGTAGGGTACCGGGGCGCCTGGCCGGGACCACGATGACGGTTGCCGGGCGGCCCCGGTACTTGGCCAGGTCCGCCAGCAGCGGGCGCTTGCCGCCGGTTACCTGCGGGATGCAGGCCGGCTGCCGCGGGGAAGCGCGCAGGTTGCCCGGGGAAGGGCCCGGGCCAGCACCCTCGGCAGCGCTCGCGCCGTTTCGCGTGAGCACTGCGCTGACCTGGGACCTCAGTTGGGCCGGCCGGTAGTTGGTGCCGCTGCTGACAACCCGGGCTGCGGACGCGGTGCCGACGGCGGCGTGGCTGCCGGCGGCCGGCGCTCTGAGGCCGCCCGCCGACATCTGCGGCGCGCCCTTGGCGCTGCTGTTCGGGGCTGCCGCGCCGCTGCTGGCGGTGCCGCTGCCAGGGCCGCCCGACAGCAGGTTGGCCACCCCGTAACCTCCGCCGGCGACGACCACGACCGCCGCCGTGACGGCGGCAACGCGCAGCGCCAGGATAGACCGGCGGGGCCCGGCGGGCGGCCGGGCGCCCCGTCCCGCCCGCTGGCCGGAAGACCGGGCGGCACCGTCCCGCGCGCGGGCGCCCGTCCCGGTCGCGGGGGCGGCGACGATGCCATCCGCCGCGGCGGCGCGGGCCGCGGCCTCCGCGGCGATCGCCGCCTCGATCCGCGCCGTCAGCGCGTCCGGCATCGGCGGCGCGGTGGACCGGGTGAGCAGGGCCGACACCTCGGTCAGTTGCGCATCCAGCCCGGCACAGCGCGAGCACGCCGCCAGGTGCGCGGACACCCGCGCAGCCTTACGGCGCGACAGCAGTCCCTCCCGGAACGCCGCCAGCCTCTCCGCGTTGGCGTGCCCCCTCACAGCCTGGGCTCACCTCCTCCTTCCGCAGGTGAGACGCGCCCGGTCCCCGGGTGGTTCCCCGGGTGCGGGCCCTCTTGCGGCCCGGCCGGCACCGGGGCGGCGCCGGGGGCCCGCGGCCCGCCCTGGCCGCGCAGGTGCGCCAGCCTCGGCAGCAGCCGGGCCCGGCCGCGCGCGCAGCGGCTTTTCACGGTTCCCGGCGAGATGCTCAGCACCTCGGCGGCGTCCGCCACCGAGTACCCGAGCATGTCCACGAGCACGAGCACCGCCTGCTGGTCGGGCGGCAGGGTGCGCAGCGCGGCCATCACATCGAGCCCCGTGTCCGCGCTGGCCCCCGCATCGCGGGCGCCCTGCCCGGGGGACAGGGCGGCCATGGCCTGTTCGTCCAGGCCGCCGACTGTGGGCCTGGCCGCGCGCCGCCGGAGCCGGTCCAGGCAGGCGTTGACGACGATGCGATGCAGCCAGGTGGTCACCGCGGAATCGCCACGGAACCCGCTGGCCTGCCGGAACGCGGAGATCATCGCATCCTGGAGCGCGTCGGCCGCCTCCTCGGGATCCCCCAGCGTGCGGACCGCCACCGCCCACAGCCGGTCCTTATGCCGGGTGAACAGCAGCCCGAACGCATCAGTGTCGCCGTCGACGTGCCGCCGGAGCAATTCGGCATCTGGCGGCTGTTCCCCCGGGAGGGTCGTCAGGACGATCCCCGGACGACGATGTTGAACACATCGGCCTGGTAGTGCCCGGACTGGTCAGCCTGCGGCGCCAGCTTCGTGAACCAGATCAGCACGAACTCGCCGGACGTGGTGCCGTGCCCGGTGAACGTCTCGCGGCCTGTCGCGTTGCCCGAGCGGCCCAGCGTGGTGAACCCGGGCGGCGGCGCCGAACCGGTGCCCGCCGGGCTGTTGCCGACCTCGATGCGAACGTGCGTGCCCGGCACGTTCCCGAAGGTCACCGTCACCGACGAGACGCCGACCCGCCTGCCCATGTCCAGCATCAGGCCCGTGCCGCCGTACAGGTTGCCGAAGCGCGGCGACCCGCGGTAGGAGTCGGTCGTCCAGTTGGTTCCGGGCAGGTCGTCGATCGCCAGGTTCGCCAGGCTCCCGTTGTCGCCCCCGTTGGGGCCGAACGCGATCGCGCTCTTCGGCGCCAGGACGGCCGCCGGTGCGGCGCTGTGCGAGGCGGAGTGGGTGGGCCGGGCGGCTGGCGCCGGTTTCGAGCCATGGTGGCTGAGTGCCCACACGCCGGCCCCGAGCGCCCCGAGCACCGCGATCCCGGCGATGACCGCCAGTCCCCGGCCGGAACCGCTCCCCCGGCCCGGCATCGCGTCGCGGCCCCTGCCCGCTCGCCGCGGCGGGGCGCCATACTCCGTGTATGCCGGGCCAGCCGCGATCATGGCGGAGCCGGTCCCGGTGGCATACCCGCCGAGCCCGGGCGCCGGCGGCGGCGCGGCCGGCGCGGGTATCACCCGGTTCAGCGCCGTGGCCAGCGTGGCGGGCGTGGTGACCAAGGGGTTGCCGTCGGCCGTGCGCTGGAACAGGACCCGGCAGGCGACATCGTCGATGCCGGTCGGCACGCCGGCCCGGACCTGCCGCGGGCTGGCCGGGTGCCCATCGATCTCGGGGGCGGCCGGCAGCGACGGCCATTCGCCGCCTGGCCAGTGCGCGGTGAGCGCGGCGTAGAGCAGTTTTCCCAGGCCGAGCGTGTCGGCCAGGGCCGGATCGTCAGCGGTGACGCCGGACAGGGCCGCGTCGATGCCCAGGCCGACGATCTTCACGCCGCCGCCGGACGTCCAGCGGAGCGAGTCGGGGTTGAGGCACAGGTGGGCGACGCCCGCGGCGTGCGCGACGGCGAGCGCCTCGGCGCCCTGGGCGACGATCTCCGCACCCTGGCCGGGGTCGAGCGGCCCATCGGCCAGCAGATCCTCCAGGGAGTCCCCGGCCACCCACTCCATTACGACGTAGGCGTGGTCCCAGTCCTCTTCCACGTCGAACACCTGCGCCAGCCGGGCGTCGGTGAGCCGGCTCGCTGCCCGGGCCGCGGTCACCACGTCGGCGATGCGCGGGAACCCGCGCGCGAACGTCAGCACGGTGACCGGCCGGGCGAGCGTTTCGTCGATCGCTTTCCAGGCTGCCCACCCACTGCTGGCGCTGACCCGGTCTTCGAGCCGGTACCGCCCGCCGAGGCGGGTACCCGGTTCAGAGATGAAGGTGCTCATGGGTATGCAGTCAAGAGCGGCGCAGGCCCTCGACCCTCCTTCCGCGCCCCCGGGGTGACCAGTAAGCGGGCGTCACCATGCTGCCAACACCATCGTAGGCCGCGCACCTGGGCGGGCCGAAGCCCGCGCCGGCGGCCCGGGCAAACCGTTACCTGTCGGTGACTCGGCCCGGCCCGCCGGTTCCGCCCCGGTCATCGTCCCAGCCTGGCCCGCAGCCCGCCGCCGAGCTCGGTCAGCTCACCGACCCCGAACGCCTTGGCGAACAGCACGTACAACAGGAGTGCGCCGCTCCCGCCGACGATGGCGGTGATGACGCCGAACGCGGGCCCGGGGGACAGGACGACACTGACGGAGAACGTGATCGCGAGCGCGAAGATCGCGCCGGGGATGGCCGCGAGGTGCATCCGGATCAGGCTGCTGGCGATGCGGTGGCCGTCCAGCCCGCGCATCCGCCGGGACAGGATGTGCCAGGCGATGACCGTGCCGACGAGGTTCGCGAGCCCGAATGCGGCGGCCACCCCCTCGACCACGTGCCCGGCCGGCAGCGCCGCCAGCGAAAGCAGGCTCAAGGCAATGTTGGTGAGCATCACCGCGACCCCGATGTACATCGGCGTCCTGCTGTCGTGCATCGCGTAGAACACGCGCAGCATGAGCTGGAACATCATGTACGGGACGAGGCCGAGCGAGAAGATGCCGAACACCAGGCCGATGTACTGCGCCTCGGTGGCGGTGACCTGGCCGTACCCGAACAGCGCCTCGGCGAACGGTGCGCCCAGCACCAGCAGGAACAGGGAGGCGGGGACCACGACGGCCGAGGACAGCCGGACGCCGCCGGAGAAGTCCCGCTTGACGTCGCCGAACCGCCGTTCGGAGGCGTGGGCGCTCATCCGCGGCAGCAGCGCCGTGATCACCGAGATGCCCACGATCGCGTACGGCATCTGGAACAGCTGCCAGGCGAAGCTGTAGGTGGGGAACCCGTCGTAGGAGGCGTGCCGGTAGGCCGCGTTGGCCACGTTCTGCACCACCAGGAAGGAGACCTGCGTGGTGAGGATGTAGCCGAACAGCGGCGCGGCCATCCGCATGATCTCGGCTACCTCGTCCCGCCGGAAGTCGAAGCGCGGGCGCCACCGGAAGCCCACCCGGCGCAGGAACGGAATCAGCGCCACGGTTTGTGCCACGATGCCGAGCGTGGTGCCGAGCCCGAGCAATTGGATCTGGCCGGTGGTGAGGGTGCTGCCGGAAGAGCCGATGCCACCGACCGCGACGAACAGCAGCAGGACGGCGATCACCACGATGTTGTTGATCACCGGGGTCCACATCGGGGCCGCGAAGTGCCCCCGGGCGTTCAGCACCCCGCCGGCCAGCGAACTGACGCCGTAGAAGAAGATCTGCGGGATGAAGAAGAACGCGAAGATGACGGTGAGGTGGCGCACCGGCGGGGTGAGGTCGTGCGCGTACAGGTTCACCAGCAGGCCCGCGGCCAGGGTGGCGACCAGGGTCAGCACGGCTAGCGCCACCGTGGTCAAGGTGAACATGCGCTGGTCGTAGGCCTCGCCACCGTCGGCGTCCCGCTTGGCGGCATTGACCAGCAGTGGCACCACGACGCTGGTCAGGATGCCGCCGAGCATCAGGTCATACACCGCGTTCGGGAGCGTGTTCGCGTTGTTGTACGCCGCCGAGACCCCGGCGGACACGCCGAGCGCGTAGGCAAGGACCAGGGTGCGGAGGAACCCGGTACCGCGGGACGCGAGGGTGCCCAGGGCCATGACGCCGCTGGACCGGACGACGCTCGTTTCCTCCGGATTGACCCGGCCGCGACGGTGCTGCGCTGGCCCGCCCGCCGCGTGCCTGGTGGTGCCGTACGGTCCCGGTGCCGCCCGGCCGCGGCCCGCCCGGCGCCCGCTCGCGTCAGCGGCGGTCTGCCCGGCCCGGGGCGGTGGCGTGCTCATCATCCTCCCTAGCTGGCTGGGGCTCTTGCGCATGTCCCGACCCGACGCTACCGGGTTCACCTCCTCCTGTTGCCGGATCGCGCGTGCTCGGCATGGGGTCCAGCTCTTCGGCTTCGGCGCCCTCGCCGGCGTCGCCATCTTGTGGCCCGCCGCGCCGGATCGCCCGCGCGGCAGCGGACAGCACGAACACCACGAGGGCCACGCTGATGATGACGATCGCCAGCGTCCCGAAGTGCGTGGCAGTCACCGTCAGGCTGACCGGCTTGCCCGGCAGCGCGGCGCCCTCCGGCGTGGTCAGCGACAAGCTGAGCGCCTTCGACCCGGCCGCCGCGGCCTGCACCGGGACCCGGACCGTCACCTGGGACCTGCCCGGCACCTTGATGACCGACTTGTAGTGCCCGATCACGATCTGGTCCGCGGGCAACACGCCGATCTTCAGCTGCACCGTGACCTGATCCGGCAGGTTGTTCCTGATGGACACGGGCACATCGCCGGCCTTGCCGCCGAGCGTGACCCGCGGTGAGCCGACGATCTTGACCTGCCGCAGCTGCGCCTCGACGAAGGCCAGTTCGCGGCGCAGCAACGCGGCGGCCGGCCGCTGGTCGCGCTTGCCTCCGCGCCAGGCCGAGGACTCCACCGCGTCTACGGCGGTGCTGAGGTAACCGCGGCCCCGGGCGCCGAGGATGCTGTCGAGCAGGTGGACCTGCACGGTGAGGTCGTCACGCACCTGATGCAGCAGCGACCCGGGCAGCTCGCCGGCGCCCACCTGGTGCAGCGGCGGCTGCCGCCGGACCGGCGATCCCGGCGGCGGCGTGGCCGCCAGGCTGGCCAGCGTGACCGGGCGCAGCCACGGTGTATCGACCGTCTCCTCCAGCAGCCCGGCGACCAGGCCCGGCGAGGGATCCCAGCGGCTGGGCGGCGCGGCCACGACCGCGCGGGAGGCGCCGGGCCGCTCCGATGCGATCATCGCCGTTTCGGCCAGCAACAGCTGTTCCTTCCCGAACGCGGCGGCCTCCCGGATCTGGCTGCGCAGGTAGGCCGGCATCGCGGTGGGGGCGGGCGTCACGCCGGGAATCTGGTTGCGCCGCAGCGCCAGGATGTCGCTGAGACCGTGGTCGGCGAGCAGCACGTTCATTTGGCCGCCGACCCCGTTGGGCGTGGTTGTGGCCGCGGTGGGCGTGTAGCTGACCGGGGGGGACGCCGGCATCAGCCTGCTGTCCAGGATCAACGTGCTGATCTGCTGATGGGCGGCCAGTTCTTCGAGCACCCCGTAGTCCGCCACGCCGCCCGCGGGCCAGGCCATCTTGCCGACGTCCGGCGGCGTGGCGCGCTGCGTCCGGTTGAGGATCTGCCGTGCCGCGGCATAGCCATCGTTGAAGGCGTAGGTGAGCAGGCTGTTCAGCCCCCGGTGGGCCATGGCGGCCACGTCCACGTCGGCATACGGGGTGACGAAGAAATCCTGCTGCCCGGTCACGGCCTTGACCTCGCTGAGCCAGCCGTCCGCGGAGTGGCTGGGCGGCTCGCTCTTGCCCCCGGTGCAGTCCTCCCGGGCACCGACCCGGTAGGGCGCCTTCATCACCGAGACGTCGCTGAGCAGGGCCGGGTCGATGGCCCAGGTGAGCTGGGCGTTCCGCCCGTCGGCGGACTGGCCCGCCGCCAGCAAGGTGGCCAGCCGCCCGCCGGGAGCCACGCTGCCCGCAAGGTTGTTGGTGCGCAGCGCCGGGCAGGCCCCGCGCTGCGGGACGTCGACCAGCGGCCAGACCCAGCCGATGTTCAGCGGCTTCACCGACCGCGCGGCCGGCTTCCTCGGCCAGAACGGGAGAAACGTGCGGGCCACGTCCAGTTCGGTGCCCGAGCCGGTGAGCTGGGCGGCGAGCGGGTACGCGCCGAACGTGCGCATGCCCACCCGCGTCACGCTCATGGTCAGCGACCAGGACTGGGTGGCGTGGGCGGGCACCCGGGACGGCAGGGTAAGCAGCGCGCCGGGCACCGGCGCGGCGAGGGGGGCATCCGGCTGCCCCGCCAGGTAGCTGCTCATGGACGGCCGGCTGGCCATGGGGATGTTGGACGACCAAAGCTGTACCGACAGGCCCGCCAGCGGCGCGTCCGCCGGGTTGGCGATGATCCCCGAGACGGCGATCTTGCCCTTGGGACGCGCGATCGTGGGGGTCATCGACGTGATCGCGATCCACGGGCGCGCCCGCGCCGCATCGCTGCTGACGCCGGCCGCGGCCGCCGGCCCGGCCGAGGTGGCCGCCGCGGGCACGGCCGTCAGCCACCCGGCGCCGGCCGCCAAGGCAAGGGCGCCCCCCGCGAGTCTCCAGGCGGCATGGGCGGACGGGGCACGCCCGGCGGCCGCGGGCCGGGGGCTCCGTCGCCTCCGGTGCTGCCGCTGACACGCCATGACGAAATGGTATTGCCGATCGCCGGCTTGCGTTTACGCGCCGCGATCATCGCCCCGGCGGCGCGGGCGCCCGCCCATTTCCGGTTCGCTGCCGCGAGCCCCTACCCTCGTGCCGTGCCGGATTCCTCTGACCTCACCCCGCAGCAGCGCCGCGCGGCTGCCGCGATGCTGCGTGAGCCAGCGGCAGCGACGTTTGGCCTGGCGCGCCTCTTCGCCGCCCACGGCTACGAGCTCGCCCTGGTCGGCGGGACGATCCGGGACGTCTTCCTCGGCCGCCACCGCGAGGATCGCGAGTTCGACCTGGCCACCGACGCGCGGCCGGAGCAGGTGCGCGAGATCACGGCGCGCTGGGCCGACAAGACCTGGGAGACCGGGATCGAGTTCGGCACCGTGGGCCTGCGCAAGGGCGACGCCGTTTTTGAGATCACCACCTACCGGAGCGATAAGTACCAGCCGGGCTCGCGCCAGCCCGAGGTGACCTACGGCCGGTCCCTGGAGGCGGACCTGGCCCGGCGCGACTTCACGGTCAACGCCATGGCGGCGCGGCTGCCGTCGCTGGAGCTGGTCGATCCGTCCGGGGGGATGCGCGACCTGCGCGCCAAGGTGCTGCGCACGCCTGGCAGGCCCGAAGCCTCGTTCGGCGACGATCCGCTGCGGATGCTCCGCGCGGCCCGGTTCACCGCGCAGCTCGGGTTTACCGTGGTGCCCGAGGTGCAGGCGGCGATGACCGCGATGGCTGGCCGGCTGTCGGTGGTGTCGGCAGAACGGATCAGCGCCGAGCTGACCAAGCTCATCTGCGCGCCCGGGCCCGGCGGGCCGGTGCGCGGCATCTCCGTGCTCGTGGATACCGGGCTCGCGGACCAGATCCTGCCGGAAGTGCCCAGGCTCCGGCTGGAGGTGGACGAGCACTTCCGGCACAAGGACGTTTACCAGCATTCGCTGACGGTCCTGGCGCGGGCCATCACGCTGGAGCCGGCGTACGGCCTGCACGAGGACCTCGTGGTCCGGCTCGCCGCCCTGCTGCACGACATCGGCAAGCCCAAGACGCGCCGGAAGCTGCCCGATGGCCGGGTCGCCTTCCACCACCATGAAGTCGTCGGGGCGGCCATGGCCAGGGACCGGCTCACCGCACTGCGCTTCCCCGCCGCCGTGGTAGCGGACGTGTCCGAGCTGATCGCGCTGCACCTGCGGTTTCACGGTTACGGGGAGGGCGAGTGGACCGATGCCGCCGTCCGGCGTTACGTGCGCGACGCGGGCCACCTGCTGACTCGGCTGCACGTGCTGACCCGCGCCGACTGCACGACGCGGAACAAGGCCAAGGCGCAGCGCCTCGAGCGGGCCTACGACGACCTGGAGGAGCGGATCGCGGCCCTGTCCAAGCAGGAGGAACTGGACAAGATCCGGCCGGACCTGAACGGCACGGAGATCATGCAGATCCTGGGCCAGCCGCAGGGGCCGCTCATCGGCAAGGCCCGCCGCTACCTGCTCGACCAGCGCATGGAGCACGGCCCGCTGGGCCACGACCGGGCCACTCAGGCGCTGCTGCGCTGGGCCGAGGCGGAGGGCCTGGACGTGCCCGGCGGGCCAGCGGAGGACTGATGGCTGAGCAGCCAGTAGCCGGCCGCGGCGACCGCGTACCCGGCCGCGGCCACCCCGATGATCGCCGCTGACTTGCCGTTGAGCGGCATGAAGGGCGTGCTCAGCAGCGCTCCGGCGGCGAGCGAGACGTTGAACATGACGTCGTAGAAGGCGAACAGCCGGCCGCGGTAGGCGTCCTCCACCTCCTCCTGCAGCACCGTGGTCACGCAGATCGCCACGCCCTGCAGGCAGAGATACAGCGTGAAGCCCAAGGCCAGGTAGGCGATCTGGTTGAAGGTCGAGCCCAGCACGGCGGTGGCTACCGCGCCGGTCGCCAGCAGCAGCGTGATGACGGCCGGCTTGGCCAGCCGCCGGGTGGCGGGGGGGACGACCAGGGCGGCGCAGCCGTAGCCGATCGCGGAGACCGTGGCCAGCACCACGACGTGGCCCTCGGCCAGCGACGCACTCGACGGATAGAAGTAGTTGCGGTACAGCAGGACCACCGAGACGGACAAGATCCCGAACAGGAACCGGCCGGCGCCGGTGGCACCGAGCGCGCTCCGCGGTCCGCGGTGCGCGGCGGCGTATCGCGCCGCGGCCACCAGGTCGGCCACGACCGCATCCAGCTCACTGAGCAGCCGCCCGGGCCGTGCTCCCGGCTCGAACTTCGGGCCGAGCAGGTTACGGTCCATGGTGGCGGCCACCGTGCTGGCCGTCACGTAGCAGACGCCGGCCACCAGCAAGGTGATGGCGGCGCCGCGCTCGGTGTCCCCGCTGGCCGCGTTCAAGCCGAGGGCGATGATCCCCCCGATCGCGCCGACGATCCCGCCCGCGGTCGGTGACACCGAGTTGGCCATCACCAGCTTGTCCTCGGCGACCACGTGCGGTAGCGCCGCGGACAGCGAGGCCAGGAAGAACCGGTTCACGCCCAGCACCAGCAGCACGGCCACATACAGCGGCAGCCCGCGGCTGCCGGACGCCATGAGGGCCGCGGTCGCGACCACGAACGCGGAGCGGAGCAGCGCCGACAGGACCAGGATCTGGCGGCGCGACCAGCGGTCGATGAACACCCCGGCGAACGGGCCGATGA
>Ga0126380_10000689_pt1 | contig 11830 bp, 11 predicted proteins | sample PanSoiMetPlot_26_FD_92544 | JGI IMG/M metagenome (GOLD analysis project Ga0126380, IMG submission 92544) | Tropical forest soil microbial communities from Panama - MetaG Plot_26 | ecosystem: Environmental > Terrestrial > Soil > Tropical forest > Bulk soil | place: Panama | collected 2016-02-17
CGGCGTTTTACCCCTCGATAACCTCGTCCGGCGCCCGGCCGTGGGAGGTCGATCGTCGCGGGAAATTTTCGGCCAGCGCGTTACCAATATCCCGGATGGCGTCGACGAGGGCGTGGGGGAAGTTCTCGTTGCGGAAGTGTCCCCGCATTTTGTCGATGAGGCTTTGCCACAACGCGTCGCCGCATTTTTGGTGGATCGCTTCGTCACCGACGACGGCGAACTTGTGGGCGCGCGGCGCCACCCAGATCAAAACGTCGTTGTGGTGCGCGTTTTTGTGGAGCCCGAGACGATGAAATCGTTTCCGCGCGGCGACGAACGGATCGCCTTTTACCTCGCCGCGTTGAATGAAGACCCGAATCTCGCCGGAGGTTTTCGATTCCGCATTGCGGATCGCCTGCACGATTGCGTCGTGCTCGAGTTTGCTGAGAAATTCTTTCGTTCGCATTGTCGTTACCAACTCGAACCCCCGCCTCCGCCTCCGAAACTGCCGCCGCCGCCACTGAATCCGCTAAATCCGCCGCCATCGCCTCCGCCAGAGGACCAGCCGCCTCCACCACCACCAAAGGTCCAACCGCCGCCGCCGCTGCTGTAGTGATAACCGCGGCGCGGTCTAATTCGTGACAGAAAGAAGATCAGCATGATGAAAAAGAAAAAGAGGAGAATATTCGGGATAACCGTGTTTCCTTGCTCGCCGCGCTCGCGAACGGTTTTGCCAGTCCCCTGATATTCGCCGCGGATCGCTTTGAAGATTGAATCGATTCCCTCGGCCAGTCCGCCTTGGTAATCATTGCTCCGGAAATGCGGCTTGATTCGATGCTCGGTAATGTCGAACGCGGTCACATCGGGGAGCGCGCCTTCCAAGCCGTAGCCGACTTGAATGTACATTTTGCGGTCCTGAATGAATACAAACAGGACAGCGCCGTTCCGTTTGTCCTTCTGGCCGACGCCCCAAGATTCCGCGACGCGTTGCGTGTACGCCGCCACGTCATCATCACTCTGCATCTTTGGAAAAACCGCGACCACGACCTGGTTCGAAGTTTCCCGCTCGAATTGCGCGAGCCGTTCGTTAAACCGAAGGGCGGCGTCTTTCGAAACAACGCCCGCATAATCGTTGAAGTAGCCCGCCGGCTTCGGCGGAATGACTTCCTCCGCGTGTAATTGAATCGCGACCAACGCCGCGAAACAAAGCGCGATTCGTTTCACGCTATTTTAAGATCGACAATGCTACGGCGTGGCGGCCGCAGTTGCTGCGGGCGAAGCTGCCGGGGCCGGCGATCCGAAATTGAAATTCACCGTTGGTGCGTTTTGCGCGCCTTGGGTTGCTTCAAAGAACGGTCGCGGCGAAAAGCCAAACATTCCGGCGATCAAGTTCGTCGGAAAAGAGCGGACCGCGACATTGTAGCTCTGAACCGTGGTGTTGAACTTGTTTCGCTCGACCGAGATGCGGTTTTCCGTTCCTTCGAGCTGCGCTTGCAAGCCCTGGAAATTCTCAGTCGCTTTGAGCTGCGGGTAATTTTCGGCCACAACCAGCAAACGCGACAGCGCATTCGTGAGCTGCCCTTGGGCGGCCTGGTATTCCTGAAGCTGTTTCGCATCGGTTGGCGCTTTGTTAGGATCCAATTGAACGCGCCCGACACTCGCGCGCGCGTTCGTCACTTCGGTCAGCGTCGATTTCTCGAAATTGGCCGCGCCGGCGACGGTGTTCACGAGATTAGGAATCAAATCCGCGCGTCGTTGATACACTGTTTGAACCTGAGCCCACTGCGTGTCCACCGCCTGCTGCAATGGAACCAGGCGATTGTAAGAGCCCATAAAAAACAGGCCGATAACCAATCCAATTACGAGGAGAATGACAACTAATCCGCCGCAACCGATCGCAAATTTGTTCATAAGATCGACAAAGGGTTAGGCGGGAATCGTTGTGGAATGCCGCGCGGAAGTCAAATGCCCTATCGTCCTAGAACGAGGCGCAGAAAATAGCCGTCCGAGAATCTCGCGCTGTTCCCCTGGCGAACAATCAGTGCGTTCATCGACGGAATGATGAAGAGGCGTTGATAATTTGAGCCGAGCGCAACGATCATGTCCGGCGGCGCCGCGCGAGAAATGCAAATCCCGCCCCAGCGCGCGCGTTGCCATTTCAAGTCGAGCTCCTTCTCGTAATCGATCTCGCGCGCATTCGGCGCCTCGCGATTCAACCAAAGCGTCAATCCGTAGGATGGATTCGCCCCGGACCCGTTGAAGGCGGCCCCGAGCAAACCCGACGGCACGATTTGTTTGCTGTGAAAATTTCCTCGGCCCAGGATCATCTCGCCGAAGTTCGCCCATTCACGCGCGGTTAGTTCAAATCCGCTCGCCGGAAGCGGATTGCCGCGCCCGTCCTTCTTGAACTCCATGCTTGTGAGGCCGAGCGGCGAAAGAACGTTGTCGCTAATGTAGGAGATTGTCGATTTTCCGTTCAATTTTCGCCGCAAGAGCTCGTTGAAAATCTGGAGATGACTCGGGCCATAAGCGAACGCCGCTCCGGCCAAATGGACCACCGGCAATGAAATTGCCATCGCATCGCGATCGCGGATCGAATCGCTGTGCAAATGCGGCGACGGCTCGATCCCGTCCGTTTGATTTAACAATTGCCGAATCGTGATCTGCGATTTGCGCGGATCGTTTTTCCACTCCGTGATCGTGTCCGCAACGTGATCGTCGAGTTTGATCAAACCGTCGCGCGCCGCACAGAGGGCGGCGATTCCCCAAAAACTTTTTGTGCCGCTGAAAATCTTGCAGCGCATGTCCGCGCCGCCACCGTTCGCGTAATGCTCGAAGACGGTTTTCCCGTTCTGCATCACCAGCAATGAGAAGCCGGTGTTCTTTTCCGAGTAGGCCGCGGCCCGCGCGCAATTGCCCGGTTGAATATCGGCCGCGAACGAAGGCGATGCTAAAAATGCGATGGCGAAGATCGACAACCAGCGCATCGGGACCGAGTTAGTTTTCGGTTGTCGTTGGCAATTCGGGCTGAGTCGCAGTTTCGGATTCCGGCACTGGTTGCGGCCGCGGCGCGACGGGTAAGTGGCGTGTCCGCAATTCCTCCACATTCGGAAGTTCGTCGAGATTGCGCAGTCCGAAATGATCGAGGAAGAACTCGGTCGTCTCATAGAGCAAAGGCCGCCCTGGAATTTCGGCGCGTCCGGAAATTTTCACGAGGCCGCGCTCCATCAACGTTTGCAAAACGCTGTCGATGGTGACGCCGCGCACCGCTTCGACATCGGCGCGCGTGATGGGTTGGCGATAAGCAATGATTGCGAGCGTCTCGAGGGCGGGCGAGGTCAAGCGCGACGGTTTCGGCGCCGGGAACAAGCCGCGGACCCATTGCGCGTATTTCGGATCGCTCGTTAGTCGCCAGCCGTCCGCTTTTTCGACGAGCTGAAATCCATGCTCGTTCTGAATGTATTCGACCTTCAGTTGCTCGATCGCAGCTGCGACTTCAGCCGGTTTTACTTTCGCGAATGCGTTCGGCGCGAAATCGTCTTCGGCGCCGGCGGTGCGGAGAATATCGACAATCTCGTCGCTCGAAATCGGTTTCTGTGCGCTGAACAAGAGTGCTTCGATGACGTGGGCGAGATTCATTTTAGTTTGCACCGATCGCGGTTTGGATCGCGTCCGCGATCCGGTTTGCGTGTTTGTCGATCTTCTCGAGCTCGCGGCCTTCGATCAAGAGTCGGATCTTTGGTTCGGTTCCGGAATAGCGAAGCAAGACGCGGCCTTTGCCGGCGAGCTCGCGCTCAACTTCATCGCGGAGCTTGATCACTTCGCGCAACTCCTCGATCGGCGGCTTCGATTTCACGATGAGATTGCGTTGCGCCTGCGGATATTTTTTCAAACACTTTTTCAATTTGCTCAAGGATTGGCCAGTCTCGTGCATGATCCGCAAGACCTGAAGCGCGCTGATAATGCCGTCGCCAGTGGTGGTGAAATCGCGGAAGATCATGTGGCCGCTTTGTTCCCCGCCGAGATTCAAATTTCGAGAAACCATCTCCTCGATTACGTAACGATCGCCCACTTTAGTGCGAATGACTTTTCCCTGATTGCTCGCAAGCGTTTCATCCAAACCAAAGTTGCTCATGACCGTTGCTACCAGCGTGTTGTCTCGAAGCTGACCGGATTTCAAGAGATCGAGCGCGGCAATAGCAAGAATTTCGTCGCCGTCCACGATCTCGCCGTTTTCGTCGCAAAGCAGAACGCGATCAGCGTCGCCATCGTGGGTTATGCCGACGTCGGCGTCGGTCGCTTCAACGATGCGCCGAATTTCATCCGGGTGCGTACTGCCGCAGCTGTCGTTGATGTTCATTCCGTTCGGCTCGTTGTGCGCAACGACCACGTCGGCGCCGAGCTCGCGCAAAATACACGGCGTCGATTTGTAGGCCGCGCCATTCGCGACATCGACCGCGATGCGCAATTGTTCGAGCGACATCCTTCGCGGGAAACTCGCTTTCGCAAACTCGACATAGCGACCAAGGGCGTCGTCAATGCGCGCGGCGCGTCCAATTTTTCCCGCGGTCGGCCGGATGTTGTCGATCTTGCCGGTGAAAACGAGATCTTCGATCTGTGCTTCGACCTGATCGTCGAGTTTGTAACCGTCGTGCCGGAAAAATTTGATACCGTTGTCTTCGTAAGGATTGTGCGAAGCGGAGAGAACGATGCCGGCGTCAGCGCGCAGCGATCGCGTGATGTAAGCCACGCCTGGTGTCGGCAACGGACCAATGATGAGAACGTCGACGCCGAGCGAAGTGATTCCGGCGACGAGCGCGTTCTCGAGCATGTAACCGGAGAGTCGCGTGTCTTTGCCGAGAACAATCTTCGGTCGCGCGCCTTCCGGAATCGTGCGCGGATTCAATTGAGTGAACACATGCGCGGCCGCGCGGCCGAGCTTCAGGGCAGTCTCGGCCGTGACCGGCTCCACGTTGGCAACGCCGCGGACACCGTCGGTGCCGAAAATCTTGGTCGCCTTGTTCACGGTCCTACTGAAACGCTCGGATGCCGATTCGTAAACGGGAAAGTGTAAAGGTTGGCGGCGCTCATTGTGTCGGCGGAGCCGGTTTGTGTTCGCGGTCGTGATCGCTCAGGAAGATGCATTCGTTTTCCAGTCCAAGCGCGACGGTATTCCATTTGAGCGGAAATTGTTCGAGGATCTGGTTTCGTTGAATTACGGTCCCCCAATCCTTGTATTCGCCTTTTACGATGACCCAGACGGCGAAGGCGCCCGCTTCGAGCGCGTGCACCGCACTTCGAATAAATTCCTCACTACCCGGCATGTGAAGTTTCCTTCGGTTGTTTCTCGGCGTTCATTTCATTGATTTTGCGATGGAGCGTACGGCGGCTGATCCCAAGCTTCTTTGCCGCGGCCGTCACATTGCCATTGGTCGTCGCCAGGGCCTGCAAAATAAGTTTGCGTTCCGTTTCGTGGAGATCGAGCGGGCTCGCTTTTTCTCCGAACGCGGCTTTCGGGGAAATCCCGCGCGGAAGCGCGGCGCCGGCCGCTTGTCGCAATGCGCTCGGTAGATCGCGCGGAGTAATTTTCGGCCCGGTCGCCATCACGACGCCGTGTTCGATTGCCGTCCGCAACTCGCGCACATTCCCCGGCCAATTGTAAGTCAGCAACGCGTTCATTGCTTCCGGCGCAAGATCGACAACTTCCTTGTTGTTCGCTTTTGAAAACTGGCGAAGGAACGACCGGACCAAAAGCGGAATATCATCTTTGCGTTCGCGCAACGGCGGCATCACGATGCGGACCACGTTCAGGCGAAAATACAAATCGTCCCGGAAAGTTCCTTCCTTCACCATCCGCTCGAGATTTTTGTTCGTCGCCGCAATCAAACGAACGTCCGCTTTCAAAGTTTGATTGCCGCCAACGCGCTCAAACGCGCGCTCTTCGCTGATCACGCGCAGCAATTTCACCTGGGTAGGCGGCGGAATCTCCGCGACTTCATCCAGGAAAAGGGTCCCGCCATTTGCCTGCTCGAATCGGCCGATCCGACGCTCGTGCGCGCCGGTGAACGCGCCTTTTTCGTGACCGAACAATTCGCTTTCGAGCAAAGTCGGCGAGAGCGCGGCGCTATGGACGGTGACAAACTTCGCTTTGCTTCGCCGACTCAGATTGTGGATCGCGTGTGCGGCCAGTTCTTTTCCGGTTCCGCTTTCGCCTTCAATCAGCACATTGGCGTTCGACGGCGCGACCTGCCGAATCGTGTCGATGACTTCCCGCAGTGCGGGTGATTCGCCGATCATGTTTTCGAGGCCGAAGCGCTCGTCCACTTGTTGGCGCAGCGATCTGTTTTCTTCGCTGAGGTTGCGATCGCGTAACGCGCGCGCGATCAACATCTCCACCTTGTCGAGATTGAGCGGTTTTGTGACAAAATCGTAGGCGCCGCGCTTCATTGCTTCGACCGCGGTGTCGACCGAACCGTAAGCGGTCATCATGATGCAGATCGGCGGGTGCGGCATTTTCAGCGCGCTCTCGATCAGTTTCATTCCATCTTCATTGCCGAGTCGCAGATCGGTCAGCAGAAGATCGACGTGTTCGCGCTCGAGCACGTTCATCGCGCTCTCGATGTCGTCCGCCACATAAACGTCGTAATCGTTCTCGAGCAGCCGGCGCAAGCCGTCACGGGTCGGCTTTTCGTCGTCAACGATGAGGATGATTGGCTGGATGGAATCCATGAATCGGTCAGCGGGCGCAGGTGAGTCATTTATTCTCACTCAAACGCGACATCTCTCAACGAGGAACTACAACCAATCCCGCGATTTACCGAGACGGCACGGTTTCGTGGTAGGGCGTGCCGGCCTGATAAAGCGCCAGCTTGTTGCGCAGCGATTCGGCGAGTGAAGTGATGCCGTTGGTTTCTGCAATTTCGAGCGCGTGCTGCGCGACTTCGACAGCTTTGGCAAATTGTCCATTTTCAGCGTAAGCGGCGGCCAGTGTATGGAGAATCAGCGGATCGCCGCCGGAGAGATCATTCGCCTGCTCGGCAAGCTGGACTGCTTTCGCGCCGTTGCGAATGGAAGGATCCGAAGATGTCGCCAGCATCCAGGCGAGATTGTTCGCTGCGAGAAATAATTCCGGATCGTTCTTCAGCGCGGCTTCGTATTCGTGCATCGCCTGCTGGATTTTTCCCTCCTGGCGAAGCGCGTTGCCGAGGTTGTTGTGCGCGTTGGCGAAATCGGGCCGCACTTCGAGAGCTTTGCGGTAATGCGCAATCGCTGCCTCGACGTCGCCCTTCTTTCGGAACGCGTTCGCGATGCTGTAATGGCTTTCGGCATGATCGAATGGAAACTCGAGCGTTTTTTTGTATTCAGCGACGGCGGCGTCGGTTTGTCCGGTTTGCAAAAGGGCGTTGCCGAGATTGATGTGGGCCGGCGCGTGCCGCGGAAATTTTTCAACCACCTTCCGCAAATGCGAAATCGACTCCTCGGCATCGCCTTGTTGCAAGAGCGCCGCACCGATATTCGTTTCCGTGTCGGGATCGTTTGGCGAAATCCGAAGCGCCGCCTGAAACTCGTTCATCGCCTCGGCCATTCTTCCCTTTTGCACAAACGCTTTGCCGAGATTGTTGTGGTCCTTGCTTTGGTCCGGCCAGATTTCCAACGCTTTGCGAAAATCATCGATCGCTTCGCGCGTGTCGCCGCGCGCGGCCAGAAACGATCCGAGGTTACTGTAGGCCATCCAGCCATTCGGGTTCCGTGCAATCGTCGCCCGCCAAAGCGTTTCGATATCGCGATAGTCCCGGCATTGGCGCCAGCTCAAAATCCCGAGAATTAGAAACAGCGCGCCGTAGGTGACGGGGCGCAGAAAATTTTTCGCGGGTGTAAATGAATCGAGCGTTGGTGCGATTCCCGCCGCGAAGAGTGTCAACGGCGCGGCGCACGCGAGATATTGAAAATGGTCGGCGACGTAAGAATAAAGAAACGGGTAAACGTTAATGAAACCGAGCGCCGGAAAAAGAAGGCCGAGAAAGATCAAGGTCGCGGCCAACGGTGCGCGGATTTTTTTTCGAAGCGTCCAGACGACCGCGAGCAACACGACAAGCGCGATCACAAACAGATATTGCCACCAAACGCCGGCGCTGATTTGCCAGCGCGGATAAATGAAAGTGAGCTTCTGCGGCCAAAAAAGCTTGAAGAGATAAAACCAAAAATCCCGCGCGGCGATCAGACAGCGCTGCAAGATCGACAATTGAAAAGGCGCGCCCTGTGCGCCGACGAAAGTTCGCTCGACCCACGCCGTGAAAAGGCCGGCCGCGATTCCGAGACCGAAGAATGGAAGTAGCGGCGCAACATCTTCGCGCGTTCGAAGCGAACCTCGTCGCCACCATAGAATGACGAGGATGATCGCCGGCATCGGCGCGATGACGGTCTTGCAGAGTAAACCGCAAAGAAAAAGAACGAGTGACGCGATGTAGGATTGGCGATTGCGCGTTTCGTCAAAATTCAGGTAACTCAAGATCGCCAAGAAAAAGAAAAGACCGGAAAGCGTGTTCTTGAGCTCGGAGATCCAGGCGACTGATTCAACCTGCACCGGATGGAGCGCGAACAAGCCGGCGGCCAGCCACGCGCCGGGAATTTTCAGACGCAATAAGATCTGGAGCAAGACGAGCGCGCTCGCAGCGTGCAGTAGAATATTTACGAAGTGGTAGCCGGCGACGGAATCGCCCCAGAGTTTTTCTTCGATCCAAAAGACGCTGTGGGCGAGCGGATAATATTGCTGGGTCGCGCCGAGCCTGGTCCAGATTTCGATCAATCCGTGCGCGGAACGCAATTCCGGCTGCGTCATGTGCGCGTTGTCGTCCCAAATCGGTTTGCCGCTCCATGCCGGCAAGTACGCGATCGATGTCGCAACGATCAGGAACAAACCGAACAACCAGATCTGCTGCGAAGCGTTCGCTGCGCCTTTTTTCGTTACCATCTAGTTGGCGCTCGATTTTGAATCGCCCGCTTCGAGCATGCGAACGCGTTTGTCGATGTGCGGAAGACGAATCGTGACGGTGAGGCCTTTACCCTCGCTGCTTTCGATCGACAATTCGCCGCCGTGCTCGCGAACGATCCGCCGCACAATGAGCAATCCGAGGCCGGTGCCACTGCTTTTGGTGGTGAAATATGGCTCGAAGACATGGCTCAAATTTTCTGCTGAAATTCCGCCGCCCGTGTCGGTGAACTTGATCATGACGTGCGAATCGTCCTTGTCGGTGCGGATTCGCAAAATGCCCCGGCTCTTCATCGCTTCGAAACTGTTTTTGATCACGTTGTAAAACGCCTGCTTCATCTGGTCGCGGTCGATATCGATCAACGGAAGGTCCGAACGCAGCTCTTGTTCGACGACAATATCGCGGTCTTTGATTTCCGGTGTAAAAAAGCGGACGGCCTCTTCGACAATCGAATTCACATTTTCAGGACGAAGTTGCGGGCGGGTCGGACGAATGGCGCGCAGAAATTGGGTGATGATGGAATCGAGGCGGTTCACTTCCGCGCGCGCGACCGCGACCGATTCCTGAAGTTCGGCTCGTTTCGCGCCGTCATGCTTGCGCGCTTCGCGTTCGATCAGTTGGAGATGAATGTTCAGAGAGTTGAGCGGGTTTCCAATTTCGTGTGCGACTCCCGCGGCAAGCAATGTGAGCGCACTCAATCGTTCGGACTCGATCGTCTGTTGTTCGCTGCGGCGGCTCTCGGTGATGTCGCGGAGGATGATGGCATGGCCGACCTGCTCCGCGTGATTGCCTGGCTCGCCGGAGCCCGGCGAAGGCGGCTCGATCTTATCGTCCGCGGTTTGCTTCTCGATCATCAACGGCACGCTGTAAAAATTGATGAAACGATTCGCCGGATAAAAAATTTCCATATCGCGGCTGACCGCGTCTTCGCGCGAGAGCGCATTCCAATCGAGACCACGGACGCGTTCGTCCAAACGTTTTCCAAGCGAATCGTCCGCTTCCAATCCGAACAACTGACAGGCAGCGTCGTTCAGGTAGGTGATTCGCCCTTTCGAATCGGTGACGATGATTCCTTCCTGAATCGAATTGAAAACGGTTTCGAGAAAACCTTTTTCCTGCGCGAGACGCAGAAAATAATTTTGCACTTCCTCGGGCCCGATTTTGCCGAGGCGGCCGATCAGTTTTTCGACAAAGCCGGCTTTCATGTCGCAATCGCCATGAATGACGATTAGGCGGCGGCCGCTTTCAACTCGATCTTGGACATCTCAACACGCAGATAATTCAAGACGACGGGCGCGAGCACCATTCCCGGAATTCCCATTACCGCCTGGCCGATGATCAGGCCGATGAGCGTGAGCCAAACCGGATTGCGCGTCCAACCACCAATGATCTTGCTGTTCAGGAAATACTCCAGCTTGTGAATCGCGATCAGAAAAATCAACGCAAAGAGCGCGAGCTTTAACGAGATCGTGGCCGACAAGAAGACGATGATCGTGTTGCTAATCAAATTGCCGATGATCGGGAGCAGGCCGCACAAAAAAGTGACGCCGATGACGACTGGAGCATGTGGCAATCCGATAATCAGCACAAAGATCGCGGTAAGCGCGGTATTAATAGACGAGATAATGATTTGCGCGCCCATGACGATTTCGAAACTGCGATAAAGCCCATGGAAGCGGGCCGCGATCTCGCTGGCGCAGGCCACGTAAAGATTATTTGGGCTGCCGCCGCCGGGGGTTGGATACTTCTCAAATGCGAACCAGCTTCGGAAAAATAAACTGCTCGCGACGACGATCCCGATTACAACGAGGATGAGGAGCGTGGTCGCGGCGCCGGCAATGTGCGCCACGTTATTTAGATAATGGACCTCATCTTTGAGCTGCTCGATCACAAAGGTCTTCAGCGTTTCAAGATCGGTGAAGGGCAGTTCGATGTTTCTTTTCTCGGCCCAAGCGGTGGCCGCTGGAATTGAACTCTCCGCCATTTCCGGCAACGCGCGCCACGCCGCACGGCTGAAATAACCGGCGGCATATGCGATTCCGATCAGACAGATGATGAACAGGATGACTGAAATCAATTTCCGGTTCGTCGCAGCGTAAATCTTGCGTAGCGCGAAATAGGCAAAGAACGCAGCGAGAAGAAGCGGTCCAAGATGTAGCCAGGCCGCGACGATTAGCATCGCGACCAGCACGCCATAGGAGATTTTGGTCGGCACGCTCATGGAGCGTGGCAGACGTTAGCGTCTTGCCGGTTCGTAATCCACTGGCTCTTGCTGCTGACCGGTTTCTTTCTCCGCGCGCTCCTTCAATGCGGCCTTGCGTGAAAGTTTTACTCGACCTTTGTCATCAATGCCGATGCATTTCACCCAGATCATGTCTCCGGGTTTCACGACGTCTTCGGTCCGCTTTACTCGGAAATCGGCGAGCTCGGAAATGTGGACGAGGCCTTCCTTACCCGGAAGCACTTCGACAAAACATCCGAACTCTTTCGTTGAAACGACGCGACCTTGATAAGTCTGGCCAATCTCGATTTCCTTCGTCATGCCGCCGATAATTTCCTTCGCGCGTTGCATCGATTCGCCGCTCGTCGCGTAAATGTGAACGGATCCGTCGTCCTCGATGTTAATCTCCGCGCCGGTCTCGGCCACGATCCCCTTGATCGTTTTGCCGCCCGGTCCGATGAGAGCGCCGATCTTCTCCGGATTAATTTTGATGGTCTCAATCCGAGGCGCGTATTTCGAAAGCTCAGCGCGCGGCTTATCAATGGTGCCGCGCATGATTCCCAGAATTTTTGTCCGGGCTTCCTTCGCGCGCTGAATCGCTTCGGCCATGATTTTGTGGCTGATGCCCGGAAGCTTTAGA
>Ga0126380_10000690_pt1 | contig 11822 bp, 8 predicted proteins | sample PanSoiMetPlot_26_FD_92544 | JGI IMG/M metagenome (GOLD analysis project Ga0126380, IMG submission 92544) | Tropical forest soil microbial communities from Panama - MetaG Plot_26 | ecosystem: Environmental > Terrestrial > Soil > Tropical forest > Bulk soil | place: Panama | collected 2016-02-17
CATGAGGTTGATGAGCGCGGCGGTCTTGCCTTCCAGGCCCTTCTTGCCCCAGTCGACCATCATGCACCCGATCGCGGCGTCGGTCTTCACCGCGACCTCGGCGTCCTCGATGCGCCGCGCCCTGACCACCTCGAAGCCGGAACGCTCGATCTCCGCCACGATCTGGTTGAACCGCACGCCCTCGAGATCATCCGCGTCGAAGGCGGGTGCCGCGAACAGGAAGTTGAAGCGTCTGAAATAGTCCATCACCGCCTCCGGCCTTGCCCGGTCCGAGGTGTCGGTGCGTTCTATGACAATTTGCTGACAGCCGGCGCGGAAACAAGTCCGGAGCGCATTCCACTCGAATTGAATCAACGACTTGCCGGATGAGCGACGTCAGGGGCGCCGACTCAAGCTGACATCCGGCGGCGCCGGCACGGCCGTCCGTCGTTCTCCGCCGAGGAGGCGGCTATTGATGGAAACCGGACCACCCTGCGCTATCCGGAAGCCCACGATGCGAAACGCAAGTCAGAATATTTTCAGGTTTCGCGCGCGAACCGCCGTATCGACATGCTCGGAGAACACCGCGTCGACGCCGAGCCGGAAGAACTGGACATATTCCCGCACCGGGTCGAACTGGTAGTCGGGCGCGAGAAACACCGGCTCGTCGCGGAACGTGTAGGGATGGACCACGAGGCCGGCTTGGTGAGCGTCGGTCACCAGGCTGGTGGGCGGCAGGAGAGTTCCATCACGATTCGCCGGCACGATGCTGCGCTTGTCGGGCCCGATGCCGCTGGCATAGGTCGCGATTTCGGCCAACCCTCCCGGCATCATCATGTCGCCATAGGTGCGCGGGTCGTTGGAAACGACGAAGTCGTAAGGCCTTGCAGTGGGCCCGCCGAGCAGCTGCACGAGCCGCAGTTTGGTCATCTGAGCCAAATCTTTGAGGTTGCCGGCCTCGAACGACTGGATGAAGACCGGTGCATCGGGTTCGCGATAATCATTGGCTTCCAGCGCCTCGATCAACCGCTGCTCGAGCGGCAGCCCGATCGAGCGGAAATAGGTCGGATGCTTGGTCTCGGGATAGATGCCGATCACCCGGCCTGTGTCCTGGCTGCGCCGCTTGGCGAGATCAATGACCTCCTGCAGCGTCGGGATTTCGTAGACGCCGTTCCAGCTCTGGTTACGAAAGGCCAGCCGCTCCCTGGCCCGCAGGGTCTTGATCTCCGCCAGGGTGAAGTCCTCGGTAAAGAAGCCCGTGATGGCGATGCCGTCGATGGTCTTGGTTCGCTTGCGGTCGGGAAATTTCTCCGCCACGTCGGTCGTGCCGGAGATGTCGTTTTCGTGCCGTGCTATGAGCACCCCATCGCCGGTCGCGACCACGTCCGGCTCCCTTCTCGATCGCCACCTCGTACGAGGCAATCGTGTGCTCGGGTCGGTAGCCGGGACTGCCGCGGTGACCGATCACCAGCGGCGGTCCGCGATGGAGTGTCTGAGTGTCGGCCATCGGCGACGAAACGTTCTGCACCATTGCGGCGACCACCACCAGGCCAAGCAGGACGCACAGGCCTGCACCCATCGGTCGGCGCCAGCGCGTCATCGCTCTACCCGACTTCGTCAAGGGGAATATGATGCGCGCGGCCGGTGTACCATTTGTGACGCCGTCACGCGCGCCGGATGGAACACCTGCGAACCGCTTCCGGCGTGTCGGGTCTGGATTATCGTTCCTCCGTTGAGGCATCCCGCCGCGCACCACGGAGGGAGGTAATCATGAAGGCCATTCATTGGATCATCGCAGCCGCAGCGTTTGGCATGCGCCGAGCCAGCTCAGGCCACGGTCGCGCGTCTCAGGCGCGCTTCTCTACGTAATGCTTGTTCAAGTGTCGTGCCCAACCGCAATGGCACTCCTCATAATAAGGCCGCGGTTCATCGAGCCACGCGCGAAAGCTATTTCTGCTCGGTCGCGGGGGTCGGGACCATCTCACTTGATTGTGCACCAGCACCTTGCCGGCAGGCACGCTTGCTGGAAGGCGGGAGACGTATTCGACCATACTTCGACACCTCTCCAACATACTTGCGGAGAAAAGCGTCGTTACTCAGCCTTAGAGATCTCTACGCTTGCTTTCTCTCAATCGCTAATCGTATCCGTATAAATTGGTAATCCTATCCGTATAACTGCGCACTGTTCTACACCCAGACACTACGGACATCCGGTTATTGCGGAACGCCTACGCTGGCGCGCCTTCCGCTCCCGGTTGGCAAGAGCACGCTGCGCAAGACACCGGAGCACGCAGCCGATTGCACCGACACGGAAGCGCGCAACGCGCCAATGGTGGCAAGGATGATGGCTGGCAAAATCCCTTCTGCACATGCGAGTCGGAACGCTCGCTGATCGCAGCCGCATCATACCGTACCGATCGTTTCGGGCATCCGCGACGAAACTTCAGACGAACCACTTCATAAGTTAGCGCCGGCTGGTGGGTAGTTTCGCGCGCCGATATGTTCCCGCAAGAAGGCCCGAAAACGGCCCCATTTGACTCACGATCCGTTTACGTTTGGGCCCCTAGGCTCATCGGTGCCGTGGTCAGACCAGTCCCAACGCACAGGCCACGGATAGCAGGGGCCGGGCGGTCGGAGGAAGGGATGTGGCGCCGCCCGGCTTCAAATTCATTTCGTATTTTTCGCACTACCGCCAGCCGCCGCCGCACACGAGGAGCGTTGGCCGCAATGCTCCCGTCTGTTCGCCGATACAGATGTTGTCGCACGCCAGCCGAGCCTGTGGCGACCGCTACTTTCGTAGTAGTAGCCCCACACCATTAACAGCACCTCATCTGCCCGCAGCACAGCGTGACGAACCGGAGGATCTCCGTTGCGCCACTGAAGTTGTGCAGTGAATGCCGTTGCGATCCCCCGTGAAAGAAGTGCCTCCATCGTCGCGTACGCCGGGGAACCGATAGATGATGACTTCAGGGTCCGTTTGCGCGGCCTGAACTGGCTGGACGAATGTGATTCCCGGAACAGCGACCAAAGGTTGGATGGGTCCAACTGCGGCGGCTGATTTTGCTATCGCGTGTTCCGAAGTGCACCTCGAAACCGGAAGGCCATGCGTTGGAAAAATTATTTTGCGGCGCTTTGAACCTTTCCCTTGTCTGTTCGACATACCGGGCGGCAAAAGAAGCGGGCCTTGAGCGGCAACCATGGAGCGCACGTTTGCGCTTGTGCGCAAGTCTACCGTCGCGCGAGAGGGCGAGCCAGTGTGCGCACGCCCGGCGATTGGTTCGTCCGTGCCGGTTTGATGGAAAAGATCATATGAGCAAGAGCAATGACAGTTCGAGGCTCGGTCACGCCGAGCCCGAATATCGCGTGCTCGCAGGTAGCGAGTTAGCTGCCGTGACCGGCGGCCGTATATTCACCAAGCATCCTGCTAAAATTACTGTACCGGACTTAAAGCTCGCTGTTACGCTCGGCGGCCAATGAGTGGCGGCGCATCCCGCCCCTTGCAAGGAGGCAGGTAGTCATGAAAACCATTCACGGGATGATCACTGTTGTGGGAATCGCAACAGGACTGCCGGCTCCGGCAGAGGCCGCACAAATGGACCTCGAAATCATCATCTATCGTTTTTCGGGCGTGTTGGATCATGGCGGCTCGACAAGCCCTCGTTGACACTCTTTGACATCGTAGTCCCGACGGTCACGCAAGCGAAGAACTGGGAGGCGCCTCGAGCGAAAAGAATGGCCCCTGCAACGGGGCCGAGGTCGCGCGTCTCAGGCGCGCTTCTCTACGTAATGTTTGTTCAAGTGCCGCGCCCAACCACAATGGCACTCCTCATGATAAGGCCGCGCTTCATCGATCCACGCGCGAAAGCCACTTCTGTTCGGCCGCGCGCGTTGCGACCATCTCACTTGATTGTGCACCAGCACCTTCCCGGCAGGCACGCTTGCCGGAAGGCGGGAGATGTATTCGACCATGCTTCGACACCCCTCCAACATAATTGCGGAGGAAAGCGTCGTTACTTAAGCTTGGATATCTCTACGTTTGCTTGCTCTCAACCGGCAATCGTATCCGTAGAACTGCGCACTGTTCCACTACAACCCAGACATTATGGACATCCTGTTATTGCGGGACACTCAATGTCAGTGACGCCGTCCCGATGCTGGTACGGCGCTGGAGTAACACTCTCACTAGAAAAAAAATCACGGGGCTTGACCGTGCCGGCCGACAAGGGGGTGCGGATACGTGAATGCGAGATACCCTGGCATGGGCGTGCCGTTAACGACATCAACCTCGCCATTAGGGTGCGGGCTCGATTTCACATAGGCGTCATTGCTCAGGTAGTTAGCGATCCGCACACTATCGACGCAATCGGCCCCGGCCGCAGTCGCGTCCGCGCATTTGTCCTGTGCGCCGTTATTCCAGGCATAAGCCGGCAGCGATGGCAGCTTGTCGCCTGCCGTGATCTGCGCATAGGTCTTGCCGAAGCCGCGGCCGATCTGACCGAGACACGGCCAGCCTGGGGCAGCCGGATCGCCGGCATTGCCATCCCATGGACGGCTGCCGTCGCAAGTGCCGAACTGGCCGCCGGTCTCCCCGCCGCTAACGCCGCGGCGCTCATCGACCGCCCACACCATGTTGCCGGCGGCGTATCCAGTGACCGTATTGTTATAGAACACGCCGGTCCCGGACTCGAAGCGCGCCGGAATCTCTCCGCTGCCCCGTCCCCATTTGGCGGTGCCGACGAAGCGGTTGTTGTAGACTTCCCACTGGAAGGCATCCAGGTCATTGCCGCGCACCCAATGATTGTAGAGGAACCCGCCGGTGAACACGTTGCGCCGGAACACCACCCGACTGCCGCCCGACGAACTGTCAAAGAAAGCGTTGTAGTTGGACCGCGCCGTGAAGGTGTTGTCCTCGAAATAGATCGCGTTGGCGGTTCCATACTGTGACGGCAATGACAGGTTGTACCAGCCGCCGACCTTGTCGACGGCCGGGCTACCCCAGGTCTGCTCGCCCTTTGATGTCTGAAAGCCGGCAAACAGAATCCAGGTGGCATTGGCAAAGGCGAAGTCGTTGTGGTCAAACACGCCGAAGGTCATTCCCCAGCCAACAATCGGATCGTTGGCGACGGCGCCCGTGTAGTTGAAGCGGATGTTGTCGACGCGCCATCCCGACGTGTAGGCAGGCGCACGTTCGCTGTTGATGAACAGGACGTGGTCGGACGATGCCGTCCCCTGCATAGTCATGCTCGAGATACGCCACGTCGCCTTGGCTGTGTTGGTCATCGTGACGGCGAATCCGCCGGCGGCAAAGTTGATGGTGGTGACATCCTTGCCCTGCCCCCTCACCGTGATATTTTTGTTCGACCAGGAAATCTTCCCCGACGAGCAGTTGCCGGGACCGATGTTGACGGTATCGCCGTCCATTGACCTGCTGACGGCGTTCTGCAGGGCCATCGTGATCGTTCCGGAGCAGGCAACATCCCTCATCGTCTGCGCACGGCACGGGCCTGCGCTGAGAACTGAAGCCGCCGAAACGGCAGCGAGAATGATCCTGTTCATAATCGACCTCTCGAAACCCATGTTAACCGAAACACTCACGCTGATCATTCGAGCGCTGCGCTTAAGGCCGGCCGTATTGTGCCAAGCGGGCGTGGCGGACGTGGAGGCCAGTCGCCGTGCGGCGCCCGGCTTGAAGATGCGGCCGACGATCTTGCCATTGTCGTCGACGACGCCGAGGTCGTCCGCGTTGCTCGGATAGTCGCGGGGCGCCGCGTTGGCGACGAAGCCTCAATGGAACCTGCGTCACTCAAGCCCTTGAATCCGGGTACCGCGCGAGCAGCTTGGCGTCGGCTGAATGCGCTTGCGATCGGCAGCAGCTTTTTGCGTTTACCTTCACTTTCATTTGCGCTTGCGAACACAGCGACATTTCGCATTCTGGCGGGACGACGGACGGGGGCGGCCGGACCTCGCCACCATGCCGGCCCGCGAGATGACCCTATGGCGAATGCTGACACAACTCTTAGCACAGGGCGTTGTCCCATATTCATATCTTGCAAGATCGCGCTTATAGCTCTTGCATTCCTGATGGTACCGCTTTTCATCGCAACGCCGCCTGCGGTCGCGGAACCGGCCGCAGCGTTCTATGTCAGTCCGAACGGCAGTGGCAACCAATGCACCCCGGGAAACCGCTGCGCCATCGCAACCGCTCTCAACTCCTGCTACGCAACTACAGTCGTATCGTGCTGGATCGATTTGGCCGATGGCGTTTACCCCGATCCAAACGTAAACATCTACTACTACCGCCGCGTCGGCCTGACCGGGAACTGCAATGCGCCGCAGAATGTGATATTTCGCGCCATGACTCCTGGTGCAACTCTTGTGTGGATTCAGGATCACGCGATAGGCCTTGTCCGCTGTCTGACCCTGGACGCCTACGTTGGCGGCGTCATCGGCCTCGCAGCGCGTCAACACGCCATTGCGGACTGGGACACGATCATGTTCGGCAACATGCCGGGCGGTCAGCACGTCTTTATGAATGAGTACAGCATTGCAAGCTGTTTGGGCCAAAACTGGATCATGGGCGGCGCGGTGGCTCACGCCTCAGCCGTCAATTCATCGAAGATAAATTTGGGCTGCAAAATGTATGTTGGCCCATCAGTGGCATTTACTCAATTCGCTTCCGCCACCTACTTTTCGATCATTGATGCCGCCCAATCGTCATTCAGCGGCTTTCCGGTAGGCGGGGTGGGCTGCAACTCGGGGCTGTACGGCATTGCAACGCCCCCTGCACAGGGCTTCCCTGGCAGTCGAGGAAACTGCTGAAATCCCTCACAAGGCCTGCCAGGGCTCCACCGCGCGGCTCCGGCCGGCCGTGGTCGCTGGGTTACGCATCCCGCCCGGCCTGGCCCGTCCTGGCGCGCCGCACATTGGCCCCGACACGCTTCCCGTGCCGCGCGGAAATGCCGCGCCGCTTCGTCGCGCGTCGGTGCCGGCACCTCATTCGAGCGGCGCCGATGATGTCGGCCGCTAGTGGAGGAAAAGGCCCCGATTAGGGCAGAGGGCGTCGCGCTTGCGGTTCGGCACGACTGATCGCCGCCAGTCCTTCTCGCACTGAGCGGCGAGTCGCAGCCAAATCTGTGCCATTTCGATGAGGGCGAGCCTTGCGGCTTCGTCGCCCACTTGGCCGACCAGCCAGAGACATTTCCCGGCTTGGTCTCGATAATCATTCGGCGTCATCATCCGCCCCCCCGCGCGTGACCGGTTCCCCGTCGTCTGAACGTCACATTCAGCTGAGGCGACAAATGGGCAGCGGGAGGACATTACGGGGGCGGCCCAACGACAGATGACCCTGAGTGCGTATTACGCATGACCCGCAACGGGTGGCCTTCCGTGCTCGTCGGACTCGGAATCGCTGCGACCCTGCTATGGATCGGCTTTCTCGGTTGGACCTTGTTCGGGGCTGCCCGCTTGGCGCTCCGATGAAGGAAAGGCCGGCTGGCCGAGCGAAGCCTGTGAAAAGAGAAGCCAGCGCGTGGCACGCAGTCGCCCACCGCCCTGCAATCGCCGTACTCATGCACGCACGTGGCGGGCGCCGCTCACTCGACAGGGGGCGGTGTCTAATGGGAGGGGGGCCGGGCGGCGAGGCTAGCACGCCGTCCGGCTCTGATCTGCCTCCGTTCGACCGTGTTGCCTCCGCCACATTGATATTTTCGCCTCGTTCGATCCGGTTTGGCGATGGTCCCCGCCGTGGTCTGAACCTCGCACGCTGCTCAAGCGACAAACAAATGGGCGACGCGAGGACATTACGGGGGCAGCCTGATGCCAGATGACCCTGAGCACTCATTGCGCACGACCCGCAACGGGTGGCCTATCGTGCTCGTCGGACTCGGAATCGCTAGTACCCTGCTGTGGATAGGTTTTCTCAGTTGGGTCGTATACGAGGCCGCTCGCCTGGCGCTATGACGATCAATAAGGCGCGCGTGGCTACGTCGTGTTTGTTCAAGTGGGGTGCCCGTCCGCAATGGCACTCCTCACGATAAGGGCCGCGGCTCATCAAGCCACGCGACGGATGCGGCCGGGATCGTTCACGGGCACGCCACCATAGCCGCTTTTGTGAACAGGCTCCGCGCAAAGAAAAAAGCCCGGCCCGCCGCTGGGGAGTCTGGCGAAACCGGGCACGCAGAGTATCAAGCAGAGTATGGAGAATGGCAGGAATGCCAAAGGTACCAGAGCCGCCTTCGTGCGGACAACTATCCAGCGGTTGTTGGCCATCTGCGACAGCAGCCGCGTTGAATGAAAAGAAAGCCCCGCTGCAACGGGATCACGGTTGCGCGTCTCAAGCGCGCTTCTCTAGGTAGTGTTTGTTCAAGTGCCGTGCCCAACCGCAATGGCACTCCTCATGACAAGGCCGCGGTTCATCGAGCCACGCGCGAAAGCCACTTCTGCTCGGCCGCGCGCCTTGCGACCATCTCACTTGATTGTGCACCAGCACCTTGTCGGCAGGCACGCTTGCCGGAAGGCGCAAGATGTACTTGACCGTGCTTCGACACCCCTCCAAACATAATTGAGGAGGAAGGCGTCGTTACTCAGCCTTAGAAATCTCTACGCTTGCTTTCTCTCAACCGGTAATCGCGTCCGTAGAACTGCGGACCTGTTCCACGACAAAACCCGGTCAACTGATTGCATCGTCAGCTCCGGCGCAATCAGGCGTGGCAAGTCGAAGATATGAATACCGAAACACGCTCTTGGCCCTTAAGCGTCCCATAACGGTTTGCAACCCTTTCGCTTCCCAGCGCACCCGCCTGCAGCTGTCGACGTGACGTTCGGGGGACTTGGCGGGGTCGCGAGTTCAAATCTCGCCGCCCCCGCTGGCCGGTTTCTTTCTGCTCTGACGCTTCGGCCGGGTGAAAAATGTTTTTGCGCCGTAGCGTGGACAAATTCGCCTGTCGCGGCGCTGGTGGGCAACGGCGCGCGCCAATTTGCCCACCCTGTGCGCCGTGGTCATGCGCCGTTGCCATCCTCCATGCGCTGAATTTCACTCCTGTAGCCCGCATGGAGAGTAGCGCAATGCGGGAGCAGCCTATCCACGCATTGAGCGATGGGAAGGGCCGCTCCCGGATTTCGCTTCGCCTCATCCGGGCTACAGGCAGAGCATCATCGAAACAGCGAGCGCCAGCCGTAGCCAGCCGCAGGCTGGGCAAATCCGCCTGTCGCGGCGCCGATGGTGGGCAAAGCGGTCTCGCGAATTTGCCCACCATTTGTTTGCGACCCTGCACGGTGGGCAAACGCGCGCTGAAGTTCGTCGCGTGTCGAGAGCCGTGAGCAAGGCGCGCTTGCCCGCCCTACCCGCCGGATGAAATCCTGCGCCGGATCCGATAGAGGGTAAACCGGCGCGCGTGCATCACCTCGTCCAGAATGTCTGGCATCGGGTTCGCGACCGGCGGACCGACCAGATACAGATAGTCGAAGTCGCGCGCCCAGTTCTGCACGTAGCGGCCGCCCTCGGCGCGGCCTTCCGCCAGTCGCTTGAGGAAAGGAAGCGGAACCGGGCCGCCGTCGGAAATCGTGAGATGTTTTTGCGCCTGCACGACCTCCAGCGGCTGCTTGCCCGGATGGGTGAACAGCGTCGGCACCAGCGCCTTGGCGTAGTGAGCCGCCAGCGTCGCCACGTGGTAGGCCGGGTACTCGGTCAGGTCGTCCGGCGGGTCAGGCGCCTCGGCGCTGTGGCCGACGAAGACGCGGGAGCCGCGATCGAGCATGGCGAACGAGCGTTTGAACGCCGCGTATTCCACGGCGTAATCGCGCCACACGTGCACGACCACGCCGACATTCACCACCACGATGGCGGCCACCACGGCAACCAGCACGCAGGCGGTCCTGGCGTTCGGAATATCGATCGCCACGAAGGCCGGGAGAACGAAGGCGGCCGCCGTCACGACCCGCACGTCCGTGAAAGCGGTGTCGAACAATCGGAACGGCAGGGCGAAAAACGCCAGTAGAAACCCGGCGGCGATCCACTTGCCCGCCGGCGTCGCGAACGCGAGCAGCCCTTGGCGGCGCAGGAGCCAAAGCAGCAGCACGACCGTGACGACGCTGATGGCGGAAAAGTATCTGGAGTAGCCGTTCATGGCGAGAAGAACCCAGTTGGGCTTCTGCCCGGCATGCCACGCGATGTCATGCCCGCCGACGCCACCGCCCGCCGCCATCATGATGGCGAGAAGGACGATCACCGGAGCCGACAGCAGCGGGACGACGGCAGCCGCATGCCTGGCGTCGAACCGGCGTAACGACAGGCGCCACAGCTCGTAGCAACCGATGGTCAATCCATAGATGCCAAGCGCAAACAGATGCGCCGTGAAGATGAGAGCCACGAACAGGGCGTGCGCCGCCAGCCGCACCGTCCAAGCCGCGTCCTTGAGGACAAGCCATGCGGCGATCCCCCAGAGCGCCACGCCGAGGCCGAACTCGAAATTCACAAAACCCATCGCGAACGGCAGACCATGGAGCGCCAGCAACGCCGCGAAGCCGGCAATCCGGTGCCGGCCCTTGACGGCCCACTCGATCGCGATCGCGCCTGTCACCACCAGGATCTGGCTGAGCAGAAGGAACCACCTTGTGGCGGCCTCGACGCCGACAAGATGCCCCAAGGGCGGGACGATCAGGTCCATCGCCAGATTGGGATAGAGCGCCCACTTGACCTGATAGTATGGCGACTGGTCCGGCGTGCCGGCCGTTGCCAGGATGTGCATCCGGGCGAGATGGTTCGGATAGTCCACCATAGCCGGAATATCGACCATCACGGTCGGTGCGAGCGCCACCGCAAACAACAGCGCAAACGCGAGCCACGCGCCGGTCGCACCGCCGAAGTTCATGCGAGGCAAAGGAGCCATGGGTGGAAAATCGCGAATCGCGCCTGCACGCCTGCGCCTGTTATGACCGGCGGACGCCGGTTCGCCACCCGCGTTATGGATGAGGCCGCCGTCATAATCGTCGCGACGGCCTTCTGCCCGTGCCCGTCTGCTGCTATGTCTGGCTGTGGAGGTTTCGATGTCCGACTGCCTGCACTGCGACATCAACGAACTGGTGCGCGACCGCCTCGAGCAGGGCGACGCCGACCTGGCGGAGCTGACGGCGATGATCGTGGAATCCCTGGCCGAGGTCATCCTGCTGGCGCCCGAAGCCGATCAGGCCAAGATCATGGCCGACGCCATGGCGCATCTCGGGCACATGTTCCTGGAAAAGAGCGGCGCCATCGAGCCGGAGGCCTCCCGCGCCGCCCATTAACCACCCGGGGGCGGACGCCGGGCTTCCGGAGCCCCTGCGCCGCCTCATTCAGGTTGCATTCAGCCGCAAAAGTGCTCTCTCTCGACCCGACGGGTCGAAGACCCGCGCGGTTGGTTGTTGGCGGGGGGCAGGCTAGGTCAACAATGAAGGAGATCAGATTTATGAAGTCGGTCATCACAGCGATGCTCGCCCTTGGCATCGGCTTTGCCGCCACGACCAGCGGCAATGCGGCGCCTGCTGCGTCCGCGGCGGGGCTGGGCACCGCACTGGCGGCGAGCGACCCCGTTCAGCTGGCGCAGGCCCCTCCGCCGGGGACCGTGCGCCGGGTTCCCCCGGGAGCGCCCCGGGCCGGCCGGCCGGTCGTGGTGGCGCCGCGGGGCGTCGTGGTTGCCCCGCGCGCCGTCGGACGGCCCGCCTATGTTGGACGGCCCGTCGTCGTTGGACGACCCGTCGTCGTTGGACGGCCGGTCTACGTGCGCCCCTACCGTGCGTGGTATCGGCGGCCCTATTTCGGGACGATCGTCGGCGGCGTGGCGCTGGGCACGATCCTGACGGCAGCCGCC
>Ga0126380_10000691_pt1 | contig 11822 bp, 11 predicted proteins | sample PanSoiMetPlot_26_FD_92544 | JGI IMG/M metagenome (GOLD analysis project Ga0126380, IMG submission 92544) | Tropical forest soil microbial communities from Panama - MetaG Plot_26 | ecosystem: Environmental > Terrestrial > Soil > Tropical forest > Bulk soil | place: Panama | collected 2016-02-17
GTTGTAGTCAGTCAGGCCGGCTCGCCCGCGGGAGCGCCGGGCTTGGCCCGGTAGCGGGTGAAGCCGGGCAGCAGCAGGCAGACCAGGCCGACCGCCCCGGCGCAGAACACCCCGCCGGAGGCGATGGAGAACCGCGCACTGGTAACGCTGGCCACCGCGCCGGCCCGGATCTGGCCGGCCGACGGGCCGAAGCCGTAGCTCAGCAGTTCCAGCCCGGCCATCCGGCCGCGGAGCCGGTCCGGGATGGTCTGGTTCCACAGCGTGTCCCGGAAGATCCCGCTTACCATGTCCGCGCCCCCGGCCAGCACCAGGAAGCCCAGCGCGGCCCAGATGTCGGGCGCCAGGCCGAACCCGGTGATCAGCAGCCCCCAGGTCGCGGCGGAGACCGCGATGGCCACGCCGTGCCTGCGCACCCGGCCCATCCAGCCGCTTACCACGGTGATCGCGAGGGCGCCCGCCGACGGCGCCGCGAACATCAGCCCCACGGCCCACGGGGCGTGCAGGCTGACGGCCACGAACGGGAACAGTGCGGCGGGGTAGGCGAGCGTCATCGCGGCCAGGTCGGCCAGGTACGAGCCGAGCAGGTCCTGGCGCCCGCGCGCGTAGCTGAACCCGGCGAGGATGCTCCGCAGACGGGTCACCGGCAGGTGCTCCCCGGCCGGTGCGGGCAGCGGGCGGACCAGCCAAAGGAAGCCGAACGAGATCACGAAGCTGACCGTGTCCAGGCCATACACGTATTCCGGGCCCGGCCCGGCGGCGAGCACGCCGCCTACGGTTGTCCCGGCGAGGTAAGACACGTTCTGCGACATGGACATCAGCGCGGCGGCGGCGGTGAGCTGCTCCCGGGGTACCACGCGCGGCATCGACGCCTCGAGCGACGGCCGCTGGAGTGCCGCCGCGGCCATCATCAGCGCCGTGACCACGTACAGCGGCCAGACGGCGGGACGCGGCGTCAGCGCGTTCAGCATGAGAAGTGCCGCGCAGCAGCCGAGCGCGGCCTCGCACGCGAGGATCATTCGCCTTCGGTCGAACCGGTCCGCGAGCACCCCGCCGTACAGGCCAAACACGACCATTGGCACCAGTTCCGCCGCGCCGAGCAGGCCGACCGCGAAGGCAGACCCGGTCAGTTGCTTGGCCTGGACGAGCAGCGCGACCTCAGTCGCCTGGGTGCCGAGCGCGATGACCGTGCGGCTGGCGTACAGCAGCCGGAAGTCGCGTGAGGTCCGCAGCGGGGTCAGGTCCGCCCGGAGCCTGGGCCGGCTCAACGCGGCGCGGGCACTGGGCGTGCCGCGGCGCGGGGCCGTTGTCCAGGCACGACGGCGACGCTATTGGCCTCCCCAAAAGCCCGCAACCAGGTTTTGCTGCGCTAGCGCCTAACCCCAGACGTCCTGGGCCACCTTGACGATCAGTTCGAGCTTGGCCACTTCCTGCTCGTAGCTGAGCACGTTGCCCTCGACCGTTGAGGAGAAGCCGCACTGCGGCGACAGGCACAGCTGGTCCAGCGGTACGAACTTGGCCGCCTGCTCAATCCGGCGTTTCAGCGCGTCCGGGTCTTCCAGCTCGCCCCGCTTGGTGGTCACCAGACCGAGCACGACTATCTTGCCGCTCGGCACGAAGCGCAGCGGCTCGAAACCGCCGGAGCGCTCGTCGTCGTATTCGAGGAAGAAGCCGTCCACGGCCAGCTCGCTGAACAGTGCCTCGGCGACGAAGTCGTACCCGCCACGATCAGCGCCGCCGGGGCGGCCGCCATGGCCGCTGCCCGCATCAGCCCGCGGCGGTGCCCGCCCCGCGTCACCGAAAGACTGGGAGGCAGCCGGAAGAACACGTGATGTGTCAGATTCCGCATCGAAACCTCCGTTATCTAACAAAATCCAAACCTGCGCGCCATAACCCGCAGCGACCCGCGCGGCAATGGGCTGGAGCGCACCTTTCGGCTGGGCGGGATAAGTTGGGGCGAGCTACGGAACCAGGCGGGCCGACCCGGTGACCGCTGGGCTGCGCGGCGACGCTGGCACGACGGAGGTCAACCATGAGTGGCGGGATCGAGCATCTGATCCTGTCCGGGCCGCTGCTCTTTGCCGTGCCCGTGGCCGCCGCCGCCGGCGCGGTGACCTTCCTCTCCCCCTGCGTGCTTCCCCTGGTCCCCGGTTACCTTTCGTACGTCACCGGCATGTCCGCCGTCGATGCGCAGCAGGCAGTGGCGGACGGCGAAACCGGTGACGGCAGCGCCGGAACCGGGCCGCCCGGGGGCCACCCGGGAGCCGGGGACGCTGGTGCGGCCGGTGAACAGGCGGCGGTCGCGGTGACCACGGTCGCACCGAGCCAGCCGCGCGGTCCCCGGCCGCGGCGCCGGGCCAGGCGCCGTGCGGTGCTCGGCACGGCCTTGTTCGCGCTCGGGTTCTCGGCCGTGTTCGCCAGCGAAGGGCTGGCCTTCGGCGGGCTCGGCGGGCTGCTCCAGCGGCACAGCGTGGGGCTGACCCAGGTCTTCGGGGTGCTGACGATCCTGCTCGGGCTGCTGTTCGCCGGGCTGTTCGACCGGATCCCGGTCACCGGGCGGATCCTGCGGCCGTCACTGCGCCCCCGCGCCGGGCTGGCGGGCGCGCCGATGCTCGGCGTGCTGTTCGGCCTGAGCTGGACGCCGTGCGTCGGGCCCACGCTGACGTTTGTGCTGACGCTGTCCATGACCTCGGGCACCGCCGTCCGCGGGGCGATCCTGACCTTCGCGTACGGCCTCGGGCTGGGCATTCCGTTCCTGATCGTCGCGCTGGCGTTCGAGCGCAGCATGACGGCCTTCAGCTTTGCCCGGCGGCACGCCCGCGCGTTCAGCCTGGCCGGCGGGGCGATGCTGGTCGCCGTCGGCGTCCTGGAGATCACCGGTGCCTGGTCCAGCGCGCTGCTCTGGCTGAAAACCCACTGGGTCTCCAGTTACCAATCACCAATCTGACTCGTCCCACATCGACCGGGTTCACCGGGCCTGTACCGCGGGCAGGCCTCGCTAGACTCATCGCCACCGCATGACGTGGCATGGGAGGGGCATGGCGGACACGACTATCGGCCCTGCCCGGGTAGTGCGATCTAACGCCGCCAGCCCCGTGCCTCTGGCCCTGGTCCCGGCCAAGTTGCTGCCCAGCAACTTGATCCTGCCGGTGATTGGGCATCTTGACGTCTCTGGTGGCAGCTTTCCGGTCTGGATCTACCGCGCAAGCGACTACAGCCACCGGTCCAGCCCCTCGCTGGGCTCCGCTATCGGGCTTTCCAGCGGTGCGTGGTCCGCACTTCGGAGAGTGTGCCCGGCCGGGGAGGCAGCGGAGCCCGAGGCATCGCTGGTCATCGACCGGCCGCACCGGGTCACGGTCTCCGGGGCGCTGGCCAGCGATCTGCCCAGGGGCAACGACGTCCATGTGTCCCAGGAACTGGCGCGGGCGCTGGGGAGCCGCCGCCTACGGCGTAGTCCGGAGTGCCTGCTGAGCACCAGCCGCCTGTGCGCGCCGGTCCGGGTCGTCGGAAGAAGGAGCCACGGCAACACGATCCTGCGGGCCGGGATGCTGACCCGGGCGCTCTTCGAATTCCAGGTGGGCGATGACGTCCAGCTCAGCCTGATCCCGCGGGCGCCGCGTCAGGTCGTTCGCTCACTGAGAAGCCGGACGACGGCCGCCCCTTCCGCGGGCTCCCCGTTCGGGGCGCTGACCATCGTCTGGGGGGCAGTGATCCTGTTCTGCCGGCTTTTCGACTGGCTTGTGGAGGCGCTGCTGCGCGCCCTCCTGCGGGCTCCCGGGCAGCCGGTCCGGGTGGTGCAGGGGCATCCGGGTGACGACAGCCCGGACCGGCGCGTTGTCCGGCTGCACCCGTCGGTATTTCCCGTACTCGGCATCACCCCCGGCATGCAAGTGTTCCTCCAGTGGGGCAAGGGGCGAACGACCGCCATCGCCCTCGACGACTACCAGCCACACAGTCCGACAATCCCGACCTTTCTGCGGGAGCGGCAGGCCGCCGGCACCAGGCTGGACCTGCCGCCCGAATTCCCGCCTCATCTCGTCGCCCGGGTGTCCCTCGCGGTTCGCCGGGACCTCGGCATGTCCTCGGACACTGTGGCTGTTATCCGACGGCGCCTGCGGACAGCGGTGCTGTCTCATCTGAACCAGCTGATTATCCCGGTCGCAGGGTTGATCTTGGCGGCCCTGGCCATCAAGGGCTTCCAGGGCTGGAAGCTGTACACCGGGCTCGGTCTGGTGATCATCTTCGGGCTGGTGCCGCTCCGCAAGTCCCCGCCGCCCAGTGGGCGCTGGCCCTAACCTAGCCGCAGCGTCTGCTCGACGACGATGGCGGCCAGATCCGGCTCCACGTACGGCGTCATGCTCGTGAAGTCGGGGCAGGAGTTCACCTCCAACACGACGGGACCGGCCGGGGACCGGAGTAGGTCGACGCCCGCGTGCCCCAGGCCGACCACGCGCGCAGCAGCGACCGCCAGGTCTCGTTCGGTCTCGCTTAGGTCTGCGAGAATCTGGCTGCCGCCGGCCGAGATGTTGGACCGCCACTCGCCGCCCCCCGCGTGCCGGACGGTCGCGGCGCGCACCTCTCCTGCGGTGACGATAACCCTGACGCTCTCGCCCAGCCGGTAGCCGCTCACCGGCTGGGCCAAGATTGTGCCCGGCCCGTCCGCCAGCAACTCCGTGGTCGCGCGCTCAAGCTCCGCGTCGTCGTGCGCCAGGCGCACCCAGCGTCCCTGCGCGCCGTTGGTCCGTTTGATCACTACCGGATAGCCGTAGGCCGCGGCCGCAGCCTTCACCTGCTCGAAGTCCGAGGTGACCGCGGTGGTCGCCACCTGTGCCACACCAGCTTTACGCAGGGCAAGCGCCGTGGCGGCCTTGTCGTCGGCGACCATGGCTGCGTCGGCGCTATTGAGCATCCGGCAGCCCTGCATTTCCAGTATCTTGACCGCCAGCGCCGAGTGTTCCTCCCAGTAGAACAACGTCGGGGACAGAAAGTCGACGGCGAGCGGGCCGTCCTCATCCTGGACCCGAAGCTCCGGATGGAGGGTGGTGGTCAGGGCATGGAGGTCCACTACCCGGTAGCGAACCCCCAGCCGCTGGCAGGCATCGACCAGGGCACCCGGAACGTTCGTCGCCAGGGTGTTCCGGGTTACCCCGAAGCAGGCCGTCACGTCTGGCTTCTCCTCAGCTTGTCCAGTGCCATGTCGAGTATCCGGCCCGAGACGTCGGCGCCGGTCGCCGCCTCCAGGCCGGCGAATCCGGCCCAGGCGTCAACTTCCAGGATCTGGAGCTGGCCGTCTTCGGCCTCCAGAAGGTCTACGCCAGCGTAGTCAAGGCCGAGGGCCCCGGCCGCGGCGACCGCGAGCGCGCCCGCGGGGTGATCGAGCGGGAGCCCGGTCGCCACGGCCCCAAGGGTGATGTTAGCCCTTGGCTCGCCCGGCCCGGCTGACTTCCGCCTGGCCAGCGCGACGCAGGCACCGCCGACCACGTAGGCGCGCAGGTCCTGGCCCGGGGAGCCGATGACCGGCTGCGCCAGGTAGTACTCCGAGACGACGTCACGGGCCTCGCTCCAGGCGATGGTCCTGGCCCCGGCCTCGGCGCTGGCCTTCGATGGGAAGAACGAGACCCCCCGTCCCTGCAGCCCATGAGCTGGCTTGACGACCGTGGCACCCGCCGGCAGAAACTCGAATTCGACTCCCTCCCAGGGCAAGAACCCAAGGCCCGGCACGGTTGGCAGGCCCGCGTGGGTCAGCTTCATGGCGGTGGCCAGCTTGTCCCTGGAGGTCACCGACGCCGAGAGGTCATTAACTATCACCGACCCCTTATCCGCCCAGAGCTGGAGGGCCGGGACCACCAGGGCTTGGAGCCGGGAGATAGTTCGGTGAATAATGATGGCCGGCTCGTTCGGAGAGTTCTCATACAGCGGCTCGGCGTGACCATTAGCGCACCAGATAGAGATGCGATGGGGCGTCCATTCATGTAGTCTTATGCGACGCTTGGCGGCGGCGGCCCGAAGGAACGTCACGTTTTGCGGCGTGACGTCCGGGTAGCTTAGTATGACAATGTCAGCTTGCGGCATGGCTGTACCTTACAGTACGGTGCGCCGCTCCGTGGCTACAGCACGTGGAAGTGAGAGCATGAGTTCCGCGCCCGGCGTGAGCAATTTCCCCCCGCCACGGCCTGACCAAGCCGCTGAGCGCGATTTTCAGTTGCTACTCGCCGCGTCCTCGAATTTGCCCCGCGCGAGCCCGGCACCCGGCGGCCCGGTGCGGCTCCACCGGGGCCAGGGAATAGTCTTCTCCGCGCCGCACCAGGCCGTCCACTTTCGCGACGGGATAAAATTGCCATCCGAATTCGGCTCCGCCGAGCTGGCGTTCGCGCTCGCCCGGACCGTGAATGGCTCGGCCATATGTACCGCGGACGGCCTGACCGGCGATCCCAACTGGGACATCGGCCACCCATACGTTGATGCCGTCTACGAACTGTCCGGCGGTGCGCCGGTGATCGATTTCCATAAGATGAGGCCGCGCGGCGTTGATATCTGCGTAGGCCTTGGCCCGCGCCCCGCCACCGTCGGCCACCTCTGGCTGCCCATCGTGAAAGAGGCGGTGGCGGGCGGCCTGCGGGTAGCGATCAACTGGCCGTTCGCGGCGGGCCCCGTGACAGTGACCGGGCAACTTCAGGAACGCGGACTGGAGGTTGTCCAGGTCGAGCTCTCATTCAACAGCTACGACAGCGGCCCCACGCGGGTCGCGGCCTGGGCCGCGATGCTGCGGGCGGTACGCATCATCCTGACGGCCGGACCCGGCGCCGCACGGCGCTGAGGCCGCATGTGCCGCGCCGCCGTCGTCGGCGCGCCTTCGCCGTCAGGCGAACAAGCTGGGATGCGCTGGCGCCTTGTGCTGCTTGAAGTGCTTGCTCAGCGCGACCTGCTGTCCCTGGTAGTTGGATTCAAGCGCGGCGCCGTAGAGGCGGTTCGGCGGCTCGATCATGTGCTCGAAGCTGAGCTTGCAGATGTTCTGGCCTTGCTCCACCGCGAACGGGACGTCGTGGGCGCGGATCTCGAGGGCCGCCCGGCTCCCCGGGGACATCGAAACCGCTGAGTCGTAACCGAACCCGGGATCGAAGAAACCCGCGTAGTGCGTGCGAAGCTCACCGCTGGTGGGGTCGTAGGCGGTCATCTCCGCCGCGTACTCTGGCGGGATTCGCACGCTGTCCTGGGACAACATCAGGTAGAACTTTTCCGGATCGAGCACCACGCGGCCACCGTGCCTGCTTCTCTCGCTGAGGACTTCTTCCCAGAAGGTTTGCACCGGATAATGATCGTGCTTGCTGAGGTCGATCAGGTTGCTATTCTCTTTCGCCCGGTAGCCAACCACCTTGTTGTCATTGCCACGGCCGAGATCCAATCCCATGAACAGGCCGTTGCTCACCGATATCTGATCAGGGCTGAGCGGCCTCCCATCCCTGAAAAGCAATGGCTGGTCAGCGTGCAGCTTCTTTATCTCGTCGTCGGTAAGGTTCGCATGCCCGATCATCAATCGAAGCTGGTTCAGCGTGAGACCCTGTTGTATCCTTATGGTAAAAGTCCTCGGCACAATCTCCAGGTACAAGCGCCCACTGTACCCTGGGGGCACTTCGTCGAACGTAAAGCTGTTGTCCGTGATAACCCTGGTGAATATGTCGAGCCTACCGGTGGAGCTCTTAGGGTTGGCCTTGGCCCGCACCCCGGCCGGCAGATGGAGGCGCTCGAGGAGCGGGATCAGGTATGGCCTGTTTCGCTCAAGGATCCCCCCGCCTTTGCGGGAAAGGTCTATCCGGCCCATCCCATAACGGCGGAGCGCGCTCTCGACGGGCTCGTCGTCGGGCAGGAAGCTGCAGCGCAGGCGGTACGCGATATTGCCCAGACGCAGGTCCAGGCTGGCTGGCTGGATGTTCTCAGCCGGCACCTCGCCGGTGTCCGACTGGATCCAGCCGTCTGTGATCGCTGCAGCGATCATCTGTGACGGGAAGACGCCACAGGCATCGATGGGCCTGGCGGTCATGGCAACACATGCCCTGGCCAGCGCCACCCTGCATGGCCCCTCCGATCAGTCACGCGGCAAGGTTACGCCATGGGCGTGCCCGTCCTGCCGGACACGCCGGGGCCGACGCTACCCTCCTGCCGCCGGTCCTGGCGCTATCGTCGGTGGAAACCCCTTCCTCTGGCTGTCCAGGCTTCGATGCGCGGAGGCACACGGTGACCAGCGATCATGACACTGAAGTCAGGTTCCGCAGCGACATGACGGTCGAGCTCGTGAAGCACTCTGCGGGAGACTCCGATGTCGTCTGGGCGGCCCGGGTGTCAACCGCCGGCGAGCAGTCCGTGGACGAGGTGCACAAAGACCCGGAGCGGTCCCAGGGGCTGATCAATTACTTGATGAGGGACCGTCATGGCAGCCCGTTCGAGCACAGTTCCATGACCTTCCTGGTCGTTGCGCCGATCTTTGTCTTCCGCGAATTCCAGCGGCACCGCGCGGGGTGGTCCTACAACGAGGAAAGTGCGCGCTACCGCGAGCTTGCGCCGGTCTTCTACATCCCCGCAGCCGACCGGAAGCTTATTCAGCAGGGCCGGGCCGGTAAATATCACTTCGAGGAGGGGACTCCCGATCAGCACCGGCTTACCGAAAGCAGTATGCGCGAGTCCTATCTGCATTCCTATCGGATGTATCAGGATATGCTCGGCAACGGCATCGCCCGGGAGGTGGCCCGCGCTGTATTGCCGGTCGGCATCTACTCGTCCATGTACGCCACCTGCAACTCCCGCTCGCTCATGCACTTCCTATCGCTCCGGACGATGCACGAGAACGCGTCGGTGCCCTCGTTCCCGCAGCGCGAGATCGAGATGGTCGCCGACCAGATGGAAGCGCTGTGGGCCAAGCTCATGCCGTTGACCCACGCGGCCTTCGACACCCACGGCCGCCGCGCTCCATAGCGGCCGCCGCGCCGCGAAAGCGCCCGCCGCGCCGCATAAAAAGGATGCGGCCGCCCGCACCGCCGCCGATGATGAGGCATGGCCTGGCAGCTCACCGAGGACGTGGCGGTCTATCTCGCCGCCGCGGGCGGCTTCCTGCGGGCCCGCCCCGCCGAGAATACGATCGTGCTCACCGCCACGGAGGCGGTCCGCTCGAAGGGCCCGGGCGCCTTCGGTGGCTCCGCCCCGATATTCGGCTGGCAGGCGGAACCGGACGGCGCGGTGAGCGCGGCGTTCCTGCACACGCCGCCATACCCGGTGGTGCTGACCACGATGAGCGGCGGCCACGCCGCCGCCCTGGCCGCCGAGTTGGCCAACCGGGGCCATCACACCCCCGGGGTCAACGCTGCAATCGCGCCCGGCGCGGCCTTCGCCGCCGCCTGGCAGGAGCGCACCGGCCAGGCCACACGCACCGGCATGCGGACCCGGCTGTATGCGCTCGGCCGGTTGCTGCCACCGGACCGGCTTCCGCCCGGCCAGGCCAGGACCGCCTCGGTCGCGGACGTCGGCCTGATGCTGGCCTGGCTTGACGCGTTCCACGACGAGGCGGGCCCGGAAGGCCCGAACGCGTCGGAGCGGGTGGTGCGCGACAGCCTCGGCTACGGCGGGCTGGTGCTCTGGGAGCACCAGGGCAGGTCGGTGTCGCTGGCCGGGCGGCACCGGGCCGTCGCCGGGCAGGTCCGGATCGGCCCGGTCTACACGCCCCCGGAGCTCCGCGGCCGCGGCTTCGGCGGCGCGGCGACGGCCGCGGTCACCCAGGCCGCCCTGGACGACGGCGCCGAAGTCGTGGTGCTGTTCACCGACCTGGCCAACCCCGCCAGCAACACCCTCTACCAGCGCCTCGGCTACCGCCCGGTCGGCGACTGGGCGGTGCTTCGTTTCGGTGCCGCCGGGGACTGACGCCGTGGCGGCGTGCCTCCTACTGTGGTGCGGTGGCAACTCAGGTGATCGTGCTCAACGGCGGCTCCAGCTCGGGAAAGTCCGGGATCGCCCGGTGCCTGCAGGCGGTGCTGCCGGATCCGTGGCTGGTCTTCGGGGTGGACACGCTGATTCAGGCTATGCCCGCCGCCGCGCAGCTGTCCGGGATCGAGTTCGCCCCGGACGGTGCGGTCATCGTCAGGCCGGAGTTCCGCGCGCTGGAGGCAGCGTGGATCGCGGGGATCGCCGCGATGGCGCGTACCGGTGCCCGGGTCGTCGTCGACGAGGCCTTCCTCGGCGGCGCCGCGTCCCAGCAGCGGTGGCTGACGGCGCTCGGCACGCTGCCGGTGCTGTGGGTCGGTGTCCGGTGTGACGGCGCGGTCGCCGCGGCCCGCGAGATCGCGCGGGGCGACCGGGTCACCGGGATGGCCGCGTCCCAGGCAGAACTCGTGCATCAGGATGTCCTCTACGACCTGCAGGTGGACACGACGCACACCGAGGCGCTGGACTGCGCGCGGGCGATCGCCGCCTGCGTGCGGTGACCAGCAGCCCGGCGCAGCGGGGTCAGGCTGCAGCGCGCCGGCCGCTTACGACGAGTCCACCGGGACACGCTGGCTGGCGCGGCACAGCCGGAGCACGTTGGCGATCACCTGGCGGCCGGTGCCGCCCGCGGCGGTCAGGATCGACTCCGGGTGGAACTGCACGGCCCACCGGGCCGCCGCCGGGTCCTCGATTGCCATCACCGCGCCATCCGGTGTCACCGCGGTCACCGTGAAGCCGCCCTTCACCTGGCCGGGAACCGCGTGCAGCGAGTGGTACCTGGCCGCGGTGAAGCCGGCGGGCAGCCCGGCCAGCAGCCCGTCGTCTGCCGAGATACGCAGCACGGTGCCCGGCTTCCCATGGGCCGGCTGGGGCAGCAGCGCCAGTTCCCCGCCGGCGTGCTCGACCATGGCCTGCAGCCCCAGGCACACGCCGAACGCGGGCAGCCCGCGCGCGTCGAGCTCGGTGAGCAGGTCCGCGCAGGCGAAGTCGGACGGGCGGCCGGGGCCCGGCGACAGCACCACCAGGTCGGGCCGGTAGTCGTCCAGCGCGGCGGCGGGGAACCCGGCGCGCAGGGTGGTGACCCGGGCCCCCTGCTCGGCGAAATAGCCCGCCAGCGTGTGCACGAACGAGTCCTGGTGGTCGACGAGCAGCACCCGCATGTTCTCGCCGGGGCGCCCGCCGGCTGCCGTGGCGGCGGGCGTGCGGCCCCCCGGCAATCGTTCTTCATGAGAACAAGGAGCAGCAGCGGCCTCGGCCAGCGTTTCGAGCAGGGCGCGGGCCTTCAGCTCGGTCTCCGCCTCCTCCGCCGCCGGGTCGGAGTCGAACAGCAGCGTCGCTCCGGCGCGCACCGTGGCCACGCAGTTTTCGATGTGCGCGGCGCGCAGCGTCAGGCCGGTGTTCATGCTGCCGTCGAAGCCGATCATCCCGACGGCACCGCCGTACCAGCGGCGCGGGGCCTGCTCGTGGTCCTCGATGAACTGCATCGCCCAGGTCTTGGGGGCGCCGGTCACGGTGACCGCCCACATGTGCGTGAGGAACGCGTCCAGCGCGTCGAGCCCGGGCCGCAGCCGGCCCTCGATGTGGTCGACCGTGTGGATGAGCCTGGAGTACATCTCGATCTGGCGCCGCCCGATGACGGTCACGCTGCCCGGCACGCAGACCCGGGACTTGTCGTTACGGTCCACGTCGGTGCACATGGTCAGCTCGGATTCTTCCTTGGCCGAGTTGAGCAGCGAGCGGATGTTCTCCGCGTCCTCCAGCGGGTCGGTGCCGCGCCGGATCGTGCCGGAGATCGGGCAGGTCTCCACCCGGTCCCCGGTCACCCGCACGTACATCTCCGGCGACGCGCCGACCAGGCA
>Ga0126380_10000693_pt1 | contig 11791 bp, 10 predicted proteins | sample PanSoiMetPlot_26_FD_92544 | JGI IMG/M metagenome (GOLD analysis project Ga0126380, IMG submission 92544) | Tropical forest soil microbial communities from Panama - MetaG Plot_26 | ecosystem: Environmental > Terrestrial > Soil > Tropical forest > Bulk soil | place: Panama | collected 2016-02-17
AGCTCTTCCACCTCAAATGCCATCGCCATTCGTTTCACACTGCCGAACGTGTTCAGCAGCAGCGGGTACCGCGACCCTTTTGGCTTTTCAAAAAATAAAGCTGGACCGACGCTGCCTGCTTTGCGGTTCTTATCGCGCGCGACGCGTTGCGCAACTTCCGTAATTTCCAGCACCGGATCCACTTCCTGCTTGATCCGCTTCAGTTCCCCGGCCTTCTCCAGCGCCTTCACAAATTCGCGCAAATCTCGATACGCCACAATCTCCTCCGAACTCTTCCGTGCGTGACTCTAGCACAATCTCCCGTCGTGCCTATCGCTGTTGGTGCACTGAGAAAGCAGGCCGTGAATCCGTCAAAAAGCCAAGAAATCGCCCTTCCGCACGAAACTGTCCATTTTTCCAGGCTAAGTCCTACGAAACACCTGTCCTCTCGTTCTATAGCCGCAACTCCTCCCCTCTAGCTATTTTTGCCCGCAAGGAGCGCCCATGAACAAATCGAACTGGTTTTGGCCTGACGTTAGCAATCTCGAAGAAGCAAAAAAGGCCTGCCGCTCTGCGATGTGGTGCGCGGTCCTGGTCGCGGGCGTCACCACGCTCTTTTCGTTCCTCGCCATGGCAGGCACCAAAATGAATAACGTACCCGTCGACGGCTCAGCCCTTATCGATGCCGCTCTTTTCGCCGGCATTGCTTATGGGCTTTACCGCTGCTCCCGTTTTGCCGGAGTTGCCGGCTTCGTTCTCTTCCTTTTCGAACGCATCTATATGATCTCGAAGGGCGGCCCTGCGGCCAGTGGCCTTTTCCTAGGAATCGTTCTGCTGCTCGGTTTCCTGAATGGCATGCGCGGCGCGTTCGCTTATTACAAGCTGCAAACGCAAACCGCCGTTCCCCTGACGTCTCCGCCGTTTTCCTGAGACTTGGCTCTTTCGCCTAACTCTTGCAGGCCCTCCGTTTCGAGGGATAAAATCTTCGAATTTCGGAGGGCCTGTGAAACACTTTCTCGCCGCTGTTCTCGTTCTACTCGCCGCGCCTTCGCTATTCGCACAAGGCGCTCCGCCGCAAGCTTCCGCTAACGCTCCCTATGTTATGGAGTACTACTACAAGGTTCAGTGGGGCCATCAAAAGGAATTTTTGGAACTCTTCCTCAAGAACCATTATCCGCTTCTGCTCAAACGCGTCGAATCCGGCGATTTTCTCTCCGTCAAAATCGAGACTCCTTCGAATCACATGACCGAAGACTCGCGCTGGGACTACCGCGTCACCATCACGTTCAAGAACTCCACCGTCGCGACGACTTCCAATCCCAACGAGGCGGATGAAATCAAAAAGCTATATCCGGACCAAGCCACCTACCAGCGCGAAGAACAGCGCCGCTTCGAAATCCTGCTCGCCCACTGGGATATCCCAGTCACCAACATCACGCCGGCTAAGAAATAACCCGAGGCGCGCGGCGATTGCTTCTGATCCCTGCCGCCTACTTTCATTGACGCATCGCAACCCACCCCTTAGCATGTGAGCAGTGCAGGAGTTTCCTTTTGATCGGTCAAGTCCTCGGACATTACCGCGTTACAGCCAAAATTGGCGAAGGCGGAATGGGGGTTGTCTATCGCGCGTTTGACGAGGTCTTGCACCGCGACGTAGCACTGAAAGTCGTCAAGAAAGACGCCGGCACGGATCCACTCCCGAATCAGAATCTCCTTCAAGAGGCCCGTTCCTCTTCCTCTCTTTCCCACCCCAACATCTGCACCATCTACGAAGTGGCCGAAACCGAGGGCGAACTCTACATCGTTATGGAGCTCGTCGAAGGCAAGACGCTTCGTGCAATGACCGGAACCGTCGGCCTTCCGCCCGAATCCGTTCTGCGCTACGGCACACAAATCGCCGCCGCCCTTGCGCGTGCGCACGACAAAGGCATCGTTCACCGCGATCTCAAGTCCGCGAACATCGTTGTCAATTCTTCCGGCCTCGTCAAAGTCCTAGACTTCGGCTTAGCCAAGCGCGCCGGCGGCGCCATCCTCGAAGGCCCAACGCAATCCTTCGTCAGCACGCAGGATGTCTCCACCATCAGCGGCACCTTGCACTACATGGCTCCCGAAGTCTTGCGCGGCGAGCCCGCCGACAATCGCAGCGATCTCTGGGCGCTCGGCATCGTCCTCTACGAAGCAGCTGCCGGCCAGTTGCCCTTTGCAGGACGCACCGGCTTCGAACTCAGCTCCTCCATCATGCGCGAAATTCCCAAGCCGCTCGGCCCTCCGGTTCCGCCCGGCCTCTGGGCCGTCATTCAGCGTTGCCTTTCCAAAGAACCCGCCGAGCGGTATCAGCGCGCTAGCGAAATTCAGGCAGCACTCGAGGCAGTTCAGTGGGGTGCGGTTGTTTCCGCGAATCCCGGCGCCGATCAAGGCGGCGTTCGAACGATGGTCCTGCACGGCGTCAAGCATGCCCGCGTCAAACGAGGCGACTTTCTGTTGCTCGTCGGAACCATCAAAGGAGCGTTCATCCTGCGTTCGACCACCCAGCGTTCGCGCTGGGAAGTGGGCGGCCCGTACTTTCACGGCCACAACGTCTACGCAATGGCTTATGACTGCCGCGCCGGTCGGCGCCGCATCTGGGCCTCCACCCAGAATTACTGGGGCACGCTACTCCGCTTCAGCGACGATTTTGGAAAGAGTTGGACCAACCCGCAAGAGTCTCCCATCCGATTCCCATCCGACGCCGGAGTTTCGCTAAAGAACATTTGGCAAATCACTCTCGGCCGTCCCGAAGAACCCGAAGTGCTCTACTGCGGTGTCGAACCTGCCGCGCTTTTCGAATCGCGCGATGCTGGCGAAACCTGGTCTCTCGTGCGCGGCCTTTTCGATCATCCGCATCGTCCGCGCTGGATGCCCGGCAATGGCGGACTCGCTTTGCACACCATCGTCCTCGATCCTTCCGACAACCAGCGCATGTACGTTGCAATTTCCGCCGGCGGCGTTTACCGCACCAATGACGGAGGCCAGACGTGGACCGCGCAAAACCGCGGCATCCGCGCAATGTTCCTACCCAACAAGAATCCCGAATTCGGCCAGTGCATTCACAAAATCGCCATACATCCGGCGCATCCCGAACGCCTTTTTCTGCAAAATCACTGGGGCCTTTATCGCTCCGACGACTACGGGGAAAACTGGAAGGACATCGCCAACGGCGTCCCATCGGACTTTGGTTTCGCCATCACCGTGCATCCGCGAAATCCAGAGTGGGTCTACATCATCCCTGTTGAGTCCGATGAATTTCGCTGCTCCTGCGACGGCCGCCTCCGCGTCTATCGCACTCGCAACGGCGGCACTTCCTGGGAACCGCTCTCGCGAGGCTTGCCGCAAAAGCTTGCCTACGAAACCGTCCTCCGCGACGCCATGACCATGGATTCCTTCAATCCCGCCGGCATCTATTTCGGAACACGCAGCGGCCAGCTTTTTGGCTCTCGCGATGAAGGCCGCACTTGGCAGAAAATTCTTGAGGGCCTTCCCTCGATCGCCTGTGTGCGCACTGCTTGCGTTGTTGACGCTTCGAGCGATACAGCAGCAACGCCGCCGACGCAAGCTCCGCCTATGGATTCTTCTCGAGGGAAATCTCGTACCTCGCGCAGCAAATCGCGGCAAACCACAAAGAGGCGTTGACCGTGCCCGTAACCTTTCACATTCCCGGCGCGCTGCGCGAGTTCACCGACGGCCGCAGAACCGTTCAGCTCGAAAATTCTCCAAAGCTCGTTGCTGACGCACTATCAGCCTTGTACGCACTCCATCCAGGCGTCCGCGACCGCGTCATCACCGAACAAGGCCAGGTCCGCGATCACATCAATGTTTTCGTCGGCGAGGAAAACATTCGCTACACCGGCGGCCTCGCCACTCCAGTCCCACCTAACTCCGAAATCTCCATCGTCCCAGCGGTCTCCGGCGGTTGAGTACTCCATCGAATTTTTCCGTGTAAGGGCGGCGCTTTAGCGCGTCCCCGGATGACACATGGTCGATCTTACGGCGCCACCTGCTCTCGCGGCTCCGCACTTAAATCCGGCGCTTCAATCGTCAGCGGAATATTCCACTCATACTTCGTCAAATATCCCCCTGTCGCCGTCATCGTCCGCGGCAAGTGATCTTTCTCGCCGATACAAACTACATACTCTTTTTTGAAATAGTGAAACGCGACCGTCTGTTCCTGCGTGACCTTCCATTCCCGGCAATCGTAATCGGTTTCAAACTTCATATCGCCCTTCGTAATCTTGGCCGTTCGAACGTCATCGGCAATCCACTGCCGCAACTCCTCCGCGCCATTCGCTTCGTTGGTATACGGTTTAGGATTCGTCAAGCATGGCCGCGCCGTAAGGATGTTTGCGAAAAAATACGTGCTCGTCGGCATGCCTTTCTTCCAGAGTGTCGCTCCCTTCCGCCAGTAAACGTCATCTCCAATTCGAATATATTCCGACGCCGCTCCCAGTCCTTGTTCCACAATATGTTCCCGGTCGGGACAAATCGCGACGTGCGTCCGCGTCACAGTTCCGCCCATGAATTCCATCTCCGTCCGAATCCGCCAGCTCTGCGCACTGTTCATCGCCGTTACTTGCGATTCCAACACTGCCTTCCCCGATTTTGGCAGTGAGTAATACACACACACAACCAACAGCACAATTCCCAATAGAGCTGCGATCAGCGCTTTCGGGCTCATTGCAGGTCCAAGCCTGCTCGCGCCGCCAACCCGGTTGCCAGATTACGTTCCATGCTCTAATTCTCCCCGTCTACCGCGGTGTTCTTTCTTCAATCGGCACTTGGAGACACCTATCCACTATTGCTTTATTCGTGCGTGAGTTTTTGGGTCTGGAGGCGGCCTTCTTCAGGTACGCGTTTTGTTTTGAGGGGCACTGGTGGTGTGCCTCGATGCTAACAACAATTCGAATCGCTCATTCCTAGCACCGAGAGTTTCGCCTCGAGGTCATCCAGTTGTTTGTAAACGGATTGCGAATCTGCTGCCGAGATTCTTAAGTGAGGGAGAAGCTCCACTGCAGTGCGGTAGGCTCTGCACGTTATCTCTGTTTTTTGCCTCCTTGATTCCGCCTCCCTGCAGGTGAAAGCAATGTCCGCCATCAGATTGGCTGTGGACAGAACCGCTTGTGCAAACCGCAAAGCGACTTCGTTTAGCTCAGTCCGGAGGCGGGTGAAACGAGCATTAGCGAAGCCAACTCGATTGCTGTTGCTCCGAGTCATTCCAGTAGACGACCACAAGACGAGCGAGGACGGAAATAAGGTAAAGACCTGATTTCACCTTCGCGCTGCATTTTCAAATTCCCGCTTTGTGTCAAGCTGAAACGTCGTGTCTCATTCCGGTTGAGACTCTGAATCGCTCTTCCTTGTAGGAATTTCTACCTCCCTATTCTTGCGCGCTCCAATCCCCAGCGATTCAGCCACTTACGCCCACTTGAGGGAAGGTTCGGCTCACGAGACCGCTGCCCACTTTTGGCTCCCAGATTGCCTATGGTTCAGCGAGAAAGTAGCGAAGCTAGATGCATTCGAGTTTCGCTCTCAATCAAACGGAAATAAATTCAGAATACCGGCCCGGCGCCTCGTCTCATTGGCTCTAAACGCCGGCCACAACACAACATGGCAAACTTCCTCCAACAGATTCGTTTGGATTACGTCTCTTGCGTCCTAACCGTCCTCGGCACAATCCTCCTCGGAAAGAAATTGTGGCAAGGCTGGGTCGTCGCCGCCGTGAACAGCGCCGTCGTCTGCGTCATCGGCGTTCGCACCGCTCAATTCGGTTTCGTCCCCGCCAATCTCCTGTGCATCGCCCTCTACACCGGCAACCTCTTCCACTGGCGCTTCAAGTCCCGTCCCGCCGCGGTCAAATCCGACAGCGATCTTCGTTCTTAATCGCCCTGGAGCCCTATTTCATGTTGCGATTCGCAGTTCCCTCTTGCCCTTGGGCGGCTTGCTGCAGTTTCTCTTTTCTCAAATCCAAAATTGCTGTAGATTTGATTTCAGTTGGAGCCAGGTTGTGATCCACTGCAGGCACAGTCTCGTCGCCGTAACCTTAGCGATGGGTCTTCTGGTGCCGGTCGCATGGTCGCAAAAGCCTCCTGCCCCTGCGCCGCAGCCTCCCTCAAAACCAACCCAACCGGTGGCTCCCACCACCCCTTTGAATTCACAACCAACGCAACCGGGTCTGCAGGACGATCTCGTGCTGTTTCTGCGTGGCCGGATCGCAACGAATGACGGTACATCACTTCCGAACGACGCCATGGTTGAGCGTGTTTGCAACAACAGCGTACGCCAGCAGGTGTATGCGACCGCCGGCGGCACCTTTACTATGCAAATGGGATCGAGGTTCGATTCTTTCCTGGACGCGAGCGGCAGTAGCCCACCATTGCGAGAGAGCGTAACTAGGAAAACTTCGACGGAAGGAATTCCCCGGCGTGATTTGGCAAATTGTGAACTGCGGGCCACGGCGGCTGGTTTTCGTTCTAAGACCATCAGTCTTGTAGACCTGACGCCTTCCCTTGGCACCATAGACGTTGGCGCAATCATGGTGCAGAGGGCTTCAAAAATCAAAAGTATGACGCTCAGCGCCACTCCGTACAAAGCGCCGACGAATGCCAGAAGAGCTTATGAAAGAGGCCTCGAAGCCGAGAGGAACGGCAAGCTTGCCGAGGCACATAAATACTTTCAACAAGCATTGGAGATCTATCCAAAGTACGCCAGCGCCTGGTTTCAAATAGGTGTGCTTTTTGAGAAGGAAAACCAGCCGGTTTCGGCTCGCGCCGCGTATACCCAAGCCACCACCATCGATGCGAAGTTTCTGCCGCCATATCTCTCGCTTGCGTCAATGGCTTACAACGCGGGAAGCTGGACCGAAGTCCTTCAATTCACCGGGCACATCATAGATCTGGATCTTCTGAATCATGGTGGCGTGTCCGGCTACATCCTGGATCTCGATGAATCCAATCCCGCAGAAGCGTATTTCTATAATGCCGTCGCAAATTACATGCTGAACAAAGTCGAAGAGGCAGAGAAGAGCGCGCTCAAGGCGGAACAGCTGGATCTGCGCACTCATTTTCCGCAACTGCATCTCCTTCTGGGTGAAATCCTTGCCCGAAAGGGAAACTATGCCGTTGCAATATCGGAGTTAAAGGCCTACCTGGAGTTAGCTCCGCATGCGAAAAATGGTGATCAAGTGCGGGAAGAGTTGGCAAAATTCGAAAAACTGAACCACTCAACACCAACCACCGAAAAACCCGTTCAGAATTGAACTTCCCTCATTCGCCGCCACTATTCCGCCAAAGTGGACTTTGCACCGGCAGGTTTGGGATCCGCAAATTGCAGCCAAAACCCCATCATCTCTTCGTCGCTGGGTTCTCCCCAACGCAGCGCTTTGGATGGGTCGGGATTTTGGAAATTGTTCTTGGAATTATCGAAATAAGCTACGGTCATTAGTTTCGTGCCTTTTGGCAGCAAGAATTGCTTTTTCAAAAAGTATGTTTCCTGCCATCGAAAATCGTAATGTGGAACGTACAGAAGCACTTCTTCGTGACCGTCCGGATAAATGGCCTTCGTCAGCATGTTTTTCCCGCGAAAATGCATGTGCGCCGTATAGGCCACGGCGAGGACATCTTTCGGCAAAGTAAAGCAGGAGGTCACGCGGTGATTGTCGTCATTGGCTGGAATTAGAAACATGTTGTTCCAGATTTCGTACTGCCCGATCTCGTGTTGAACGGGTTCGCGCGCTAAGACCAACCCGATGCTGGTGCGATCCTTCACGTCAATCCCATGGTGATTGCTGTAGTGAATCTGGAATTGCAAATAGCTGCCGGCCGGGATGCGCAGCGCATAACCCGGAGGCCGCGTCTCCGCCAAATGCCCTGGCAGATAAATCCCCGGCACGATGTTCAAATAGCCGGAAGACTCGCCGGGAATCCCGCCGCCGTCCGGCGCTGAGCATCCATCGTCAATAACGGGCGCGTCCGGCCTGACGTGCAGCACCTTTCCCGTGCGGTAGTGGTATTTGTCTTCGCCCGCGTCCGCCTTCGGTTGTTCTTGCAAATGTTTCGCGGCTTCAGCCTGATCAACAACCGAAACCGTTGCGTGATGGACAACTCGGCGATCGCCCGGAAGCACTTCGGCCGCCTGCACCCATTTGTCCTCGGTAAAATTCGTCGCAACGTATACGTATTCGTAGTCGTCCAGCATCGTCTTGGGAACCGCAAATTCGGGAGTGGTTAGCACCACGTCGGGCTTGATGTGCCATCCCCGCCCGAGCACTTGTCCCGCTTGCTTTTCTGTGCCTTCACCTCGCTTTGCTCCGCCTTTCACCCACGCAACGATTGTCGCGATATCTGCCTCCGCAAGTCGCGTGTCGTTCGTAAACTCGCCAAAAGCTGGATCGGCATGCCAGGGAGGCATCTTGCGCTGCACAACGTTCTCCCGGATCATCCGGGCAAACGGCAACACTTCGTCGTAGGTCATGAGGGACATCGGTGCAATGTCGTTCGGGCGATGGCAAGCTACGCAATGCCTTTGCAAAATGGGCGCTACATCTTTGGTGTAGGTGACTTCGGACTTTGAGTTGGCTTCCTGGCTGCGCGCCAGCGTAATGCAACAGAAGGCGATACAGAGGAGAATAACCAGCACTCGGTGTAGACGCATGTGTGTTTCGGACTCGCGAGCGAACGAATCGCTTTTGCTCGGCAAGCCACGGTGGATTCTACACCTGTGATATTTGCGCAAGAGCGAAAATTATATCGTTTCCTTTCTGTGGCTTGCGCACTCTTTCACAAAAAGCCGGGGTGCGCCCTTCCAATTGACCTCGAAGCTCACCAGTTCTACTCTTGAGACAGCTCCATGAATCGCATCTACCTCGATTACAACGCTACGACGCCCGTCGAGCCCGCGGTCCTCGACGCGATGCTTCCCTATTTCTCCGCCGAGTTCGGCAACGCCGCTTCCATCCACACCGTCGGCCAGCGCGCCCGCGCCGCCGTCGAAACCGCCCGCGATCAAGTCGCTACCCTCCTCGGCGCGCGTTCCCAGGAAATTATCTTCACCAGCGGCGGCACCGAATCCGACAACCATGCCATCTTCGGCATCGTTCGTTCCGCTCCTGGAGCCACCAAACACGTCATCACCACCAACATCGAGCACGAAGCCGTCCTCAATACCTGCCAGGCACTCGAGAAAGAAGGCGTCGCCGTCACCTTCCTCCCTGTAAATCGGGACGGCGTCATCACCGCGGATCAAGTTGAAGAAGCCATTCGCCCGCACACTGCGCTCATCACCATCATGCATGCGAACAACGAGCTCGGCACCGTGCAGCCGCTCGCCCAAATCGGAAAACTCGCCGCGCAGCGCGACATCTATTTCCATACCGACGCCGTGCAATCCGCCGGAAAACTCCCACTCGATGTAAACACTCTGGGTGTGGATCTGCTTTCCATTTCTGGTCACAAACTTTATGCACCCAAAGGCATCGGCGCGATCTACATTCGCGGTGGCTCGCGTTTACAGCAATTTCTTTACGGCGGCCACCATCAACGCGGATTTCGCCCCGGCACGGAAAACGTCCCCGGCATCGTCGGACTCGGCAAAGCCGCCGAACTCGCACGCGTTTCGCTTGCTGCAGACGCCGAGCGCGTCAGCAACTTGCGCAACAAACTTGAGCGCGGTCTCGCGGGAAATATTCCTGATTCGCATGTCAATTCTGCAAACGCGCCACGCACTCCGAACACAACGAATCTCACTTTCCCGGGTATCGAAGGCGAAGCTCTCGTTATCGCTCTCGATCTAAAAGGAATCTCCGTCTCCACCGGCGCCGCCTGCTCTTCCGGTGCCGTCGAGCCATCCCACGTCCTCACCGCCATCGGCCTTTCCGCGGACGACGCTCGCGCCAGCATCCGTTTCAGCCTTGGCCGTCACACGACCGAAACGGAAATCAGCTACGCGCTCGAAGCCGTCCCAGCCGCCGTCGCCCAACTCCGCCAACTCTCCCCCACTTATCGCAAGGAGTCTGCCCGCGCATGAACTCTTTCAATCACTGCGATCGCATACCCATGGCTTGTCATTTCGACCGGAGTGAACCGACGCTTTTGCTTTTCCGATTCCTTCTTGGGAATCGGTCGGTTCATGGATTGGAGAAACCTCTCTTCGGTTTCTGCACAGTTCGGGCCAATCCACTAAAATAGAAATGTAAGAATGAGCACTGCAACCCAATTCGAGACACTTCCCGTCAGCCCGGAAACGCAGCCCGGACTCGTCGCTATCGCTATGTCCGGAGGAGTCGATTCTTCGACTGTCGCCGCCGTTCTTCAACAGCAGTCGCGCCCCGTTGTCGGCCTCACGATGCAACTCTGGAATCAGCGTCGCCTTCCGGAATTGCAGGGCGAGGGTCCCGCGCAACATCGCTGCTGTTCTCTCGACGATGTCTACGACGCGAAGCGCGTCGCCCAGCATTTGAACTTTCCGCACTACGTCGTGAACTTCGAGCGCCAGTTTGAAAATCGCGTCGTTCGACCCTTCGTGAACGACTATCTTCGCGGGCGCACTCCAATCGCATGCACCAACTGCAATAACGACGTGAAGTTTGAGCCGCTACTTCGCATGGCACGTCAAATCGGGGCAGAGCGTCTCGCCACCGGACATTACGCGCGCATTCGCCGCGACGATTCAACCCGCCGCTGGCAGCTTCTCCGCGCACTCGACGAAACAAAAGATCAATCCTATTTTCTTTGGGGCCTCGCGCAGGATCAGCTCTCGATGAGCGAATTTCCGCTCGGCGAATTGACCAAGGAAGAAGTGCGCGACCTTGCGCGTCGCGTGAATTTGCCTGTTGCGGAAAAGCCGGAAAGCATGGAGCTTTGCTTCGTCCCGACAGGTAACTACGTGCAGTTTATCCGGGCGTATTCGCGCGAAACTGGAATCTCGCTCAACGAAACCGATGGTGAAATCGTCACTGAAGAAGGCGCCGTCATCGGCCGCCACACCGGTGTACACAATTTCACCATCGGACAGCGCAAAGGCCTCGGTTTTTCCACGGGCAAGCCGCTTTATGTTTTGTCGATTGATCCGGAAAAGAATCGCGTTGTCGTCGGCGATGACGAAGCGCTGCGCACAATTTCCTTTGAAGTCACCGGAACAAACTGGGTTTCTATCGCTGCGCCCGAAGCACCGATTCGCGCATCAGTGAAAATTCGCCACAAGCACGAGCCGGCTTTTGCAATGATCGAAGCAATTGGAGAAACCTCCACGCGCGTTACGTTCGAAGTCCCGCAGCGCGCCGTCACACCAGGCCAGGCTGCTGTCTTTTACGATGGAGATGTAGTTCTAGGTGGCGGCTGGATTAAATAAAAAGTTCTTCTTCCTGCTCCGAACGTTCATCTTTTCGGGGAGCAGAACGCCGCGAACGCAGTAAATCAATTCCAACTTTAATTCCCTGCACGAGCGCCGAAGCTTTTTGAACCGGGCGCCAAAAACTATGTTTGAATTGTGAACCCGCTTCTTCTACGGCTTCAAGCGTGCCTGTCAATATGCGGTCTGCGCGCACGAGTTGCCCGCGCAAACGATCTGTCGCTTCGGTGAAAACGCGATCCACTTTTTGCGCCTGCCCGCGTGCGAGATAAACGACATGCGCCGCGTCGTTCACCATGTCTGTAATTTTAGGCTGGGTATCATCGAGAAGAATTTGCACGCGGGTCAAAATCGGGCTGAACTTAGTGTTCAGATCGTTGACGCTCCGTTCGATTTGCTGCATGGTTTTTCGTGTCTGCAGAAAAAGCGCAGTCAG
>Ga0126380_10000694_pt1 | contig 11789 bp, 12 predicted proteins | sample PanSoiMetPlot_26_FD_92544 | JGI IMG/M metagenome (GOLD analysis project Ga0126380, IMG submission 92544) | Tropical forest soil microbial communities from Panama - MetaG Plot_26 | ecosystem: Environmental > Terrestrial > Soil > Tropical forest > Bulk soil | place: Panama | collected 2016-02-17
GCGCTCGACAGCCGCGAGGACGTGCTGCGCGCCGCCGACATCTTTCTCGAGAACGGCGTGTTCATCGAGACCGGGCCGCACAAGCACGCCATCCAGCAGACGTTCTTCCTCTACGTCTACGAGCCAGGCGGCAACCGCGTCGAGGTCGCCAATGCCGGCGCACGCCTCGTCCTGGCGCCCGACTGGAAGCCGATCCGCTGGACCGAGGCCGAGCGCGCGAAGGGCCAGGCCTGGGGACTGAAGACAATCGAGTCGTTCCACACCCACGGCACACCGCCGGTGGCGAGCAAGGCGCATTGAAGTAACGCACGATGAAAAGCACCTTGTCATCCCGGACGGCGAGCGCAGCGAGCCGATCCGGGATCCATGTACCCCTGCGGTGCGGATCAAGTCGCCGTGGGCACAACCGCGAGACAGGGTACTTGGGTCCCGGTTCTCGCCTGAAGGCGCTCGGCCGGGATGACAGCCGAGGCATATTCGCGAGAGAATGAGCAATGGATCTCTCCCGCATCACCATCGGCCAGAAGGGCTCCGCCGAGATTCTCGTGGGCGAGGAGCACACCGCCCCGCGGGTCGGCAGCGGCCGCGTGCACGTGCTGGCGACGCCGGTGATGATCAACGTCATGGAGGCTGCGGCGCTCGCCGCGGTCGAGCACCTGCTGGCGGAAGGTTACCAGAGTCTGGGCACCCATCTCGACGTCGGCCACTATGCGGCGACGCCGGTGGGCATGCGCTTGCGCGCCACGGCTGAAGTGACCAGGATCGACGGACGCAAGATCGAGTTCCATGTCGAGGCGCATGACGAGAAGGAGCGGGTCGGCGATGGGACGCACGTGCGCGTCGTCGTCAATGTCGAGCGCTTCGACCAGCGGGTTCAGAGGAAACTGACATGACGCGACCAAACACCCCGAGCCTCTGCTTCATCGGATTCGGCGAAGCCGGCCAGGCCCTGGCGTCGGGCCTGCGCGACGCCGGCGTGCACAGCATCGCGGCCTGGGACATCCTTTTTCCCGAGCGCGACGGCGAGCGATTGCGCCAGGCCGGCGAAAAAATCGGCGTGCGCCTCGCCACGTCGGCCGGCGACGCGGTGCGCGGCTCCGACATCATCGTGTCGGCCGTCACCGCGGCTTCGAGCCTTGCGGCGGCGCAGTCGGTCAAGCCGCATCTCGGAGGTCAGCTGTTCCTGGACATCAATTCGGTGTCGCCCGGCCGCAAGCAGGAGACCGCGCGGGAACTCGCCGACGCAGCCCGCTATGTCGACGTTGCCGTGATGGCGCCGGTGCATCCGGCACGGCATCAGACGCCGATGCTGCTGGCCGGGCCGGAGGCCGACGCGCTCGCGCCCCTGCTCGCCGAGCTGGGCATGAAGGTGGCGGCGGCCGGACCGGCGGTCGGCGCCGCCGCCGCCATCAAGATGGTGCGCAGCGTGATGGTCAAGGGCATGGAAGCCCTCACCTACGAATGCTTCGTGGCGGCGGCGCGGGCGGGCGTCGAGGCGCAGGTGATCGCGTCGCTCAGCAAGAGCTTTCCCGCGCTCGATTGGACGAAAACGATCGAATACAACCTCGAACGCATGGCGAGCCACGGCATGCGGCGCGCCGCCGAGATGGAGGAAGTTGCCGACACGCTGCGCGAGCTCGGCATCGAGCCGCACATGGCCACCGCCACCGTGCAGCGGCAGCGCGAGATGGGCCGCCTCGGCAAGGACGACAAGGTGCGCAGTGCGCTCAAGCAGGGCCGGAGCGCCATCCTCGACGCGATCAGCGCGGCCGCGCGCAACGGCCATTGAAGACTGGCTTCCACTCGGAGCAGCACCCTTCGAGACGCGCGATCACGCGCGCCCCTCAGGGTGAGGACCGCCGAGAATGCTCAGACCTCATCCTGAGGAAGCCGCGTAAGGCGGCGCCTCGAAGGATGGCAGCGCGCTCCGCGACTTGCGGTGGCTCCTGTTCACCCTGCCTTTTTCAGCTCCGCCGGGACTTTTCCGCCGTTCTCGGCAAGCTTGATCATGACCTGCCGGTGCAGCCAGATGTTCATCTTGGCGGAGTCCTTGGTGTCGCCCGTATAGTGCAGCTCCTTGGCGAGCTCCTTGCGCGCCGCAAGACCGCTGTCGAGATCGAGCAGCTTCATTAGGTCGACGATCGAGTGGCGCCAGTCGAGCTTCTGCTTCTTCTGCGCGTTGAGCCGGGTCAGAACAGCTTCGACGTCGACCGACGATGACGGCGCCATGGACGCCGGCGTCGGGCCGGGCGGCGTCGACTGCGTCGCAGAGGGGGACTGCTGCCCGGGCGTTGCCGGCTGCGTCGCCGATGGCGTGGGCTGAGCCGATGCCGGAGAGGTTCCGGCATGGCCGAAGATGGCCGACATGATCTTTCCGAAGACGCTCATGTGTCCGCTCCGTCGTTGCCCCCGATGCCACGAAGATCAACGCGCGAGGTCGCGACAGGTTCACGGCGCCGGCCGGCTCAGGCGGCAGGCTGCCTGCCCGGCGCGGAGAAAGCCCGCGTCAGCGGAAGCCGGCGGCGTAATATCGTGAGAGCCCGTCGATCTCGGCCGGCGTGAGCTGCGACGCGATGGTGCGCATGCGGGCGTAGACGTCGTTGCGCCGCTCGCCCGACGCATAGGCCTTGAGCTGCAGCGCCAGGTAGTTCTGGCCCTGCTCGTGGAGGATGGGCGCCTCGATCGGGCCGCCGACGCCCGGCCGGTGACAAGCGGCGCACGGTGGAATGTTGCGGTTGGGATCGCCCAGCTCGACCAGTTGCACGATGTTGGCCGGCAATTCGCCCAAGGTTGCCGGATTGGGATTGCGCTTGGGCTGGCCGGCGTAATAGGCGGCGACGTCGGCGATCACCGGCTCGTCGAGTGCCTTGGCGATATCGGTCATGAGCGGATGCACGCGGCTGCCGCTCTGGTAGTCGTGCAGCTGTTTGTAGATCGCGGGGCCCGACTGGCCGTTGAGGTGAGGAAATTCCGGCGCGACCGACACGCCCTGCTCGCCGTGGCAGGCGACGCAGACTTCCAGCACTTTGGCGCGGCCGCGCTCGGTATTGGCGCGCGCCAGGACTTGCAGCACCTCGGGCGTCCACGTCACCTGCGAGACCGGCGTCGGCGGCGTGCGGTCGGACGGCTGCGGCTGCGCTGGCGATCCCGGCTTGATGCCGAGCGCGCGGCAGATCGCCGTAAATGCGTCGAGGCCGGCGGCGCGCCCCTGCACCACCGGAATGATCACCACGCCGAGTAGCGCACCGGCGAGCACGATGGTCAGGACGGCCACGGTCGCCCAGACGCGCCACGGCTGGTCGAGGACGTGCGGCTCGGACAGGCGAGGATCGGACATCACTGCACCCGATGCACGATGGCCGCCGGCGACGGCGCGATGGCGAACTGGGCGATCGGCCAGCCATAGGCGAGCAGCATGAGGATGGCGACGAGCACGTTCCACAGGCCGAAGCCGTTGAGCGCTGCCGGCACACGATGCAGCGGATGTACCGCGAGCGCATAAAGCGGCCGCGGCAGCGCCAGTGCCGGGCTGCGGTGCAGCACGAAGAGGTTGCGCACGAACAGCAGCGCGGAAGCAAGCAGGACGAGGCCCCCGGCAAACGACACGACCACCCACGGCCCCCACCCGGCGATGATCGGATCCGCATAGTTGAAGTTGGCGACGCGGCGCCACTGGCCATGCAGGCCGAGCCAGTGCCACGGCAAGGTCATCACCATCATGCCGAGGAACCACAGCCACAGCTGCAGCCGCAGCGGCGCCAGCGAGGCATGCTCGCGTCCGGTGAGGCGCGGCCAGATCTCGTAGGCGATGGCGAAATACATGATCACCGCCGAGCCGCCGAAGATGAGGTGGAAGTGCGCCGTCACCCACGCGGTGTTGTGCACCATGGCGTTCATGCCGTAGGCCATGTTGATGAGCCCACCGAAACCGCCGAAGCCGAGCATGACGAAGGCCAGCCCGGCCGCCAGCACCATGGGGCGCTCCCACGGCAGCGCAGCGATCCAGCCGAACACCCCGCGGCCGCCGCGCAGGCGGCCGGCGATCTCCATCGACGCCGAGATCGTGAAAATGGTGAGCAGCGTCGGCACGGTGACGAAGCCCGTGAGCAGCACCTGGATGAATTTCATGCCGGTGCCGTGCTCCGGGTCCATCAGCAGGTGATGGATGCCGACCGGCAGGCTGTACAGGAGGAACAGGATGAAGGTGAGTCGCCCCATCGTGTCGCTGTAGAGCCGGCCGCCGGCGGCGCGCGGCACCAGCGTGTAGAAGGCGGTATAGGCCGGGAGCAGCCAGAAATAGACGATGGCATGCAGCGTCCACGAGAACAGCGTGCGCGACAGCCCGACATCGACGGTCTGGACCAGCCCGAGCGCCGCCGGGATCACCTGGAACAGGAGCTCGGTCGCAACGCCTGCCGTGGTCCAAAGCCACAAGATGGCGTTGGCCACCGTGGCGAACATGACGAGCGGCACCGGGCGGCCGGGATTTTCGCGCTTCCATTCCGCCATGGCGACGATCATCAGCACGCACCAGATCCACGATCCGGCGACGACCAGGACGAGGCCGATATAGAACCAGGCGCTGCCGGTGAGCGGCGGATAAAACGTGTACAGCACCGACGCTTGCCCCATGGCGATCGGAATGACCGCCATGACGAAGCCGATGAGCCCCATCCAGAAGCCCAGCCATGCCCATGGCTTGCCGGGGAGCGGCCGGTTGAGCGCCGTGACGGCGACGAAATAGCCGAACCCCATGATGAAGAACGTGGTCAGCACGTAGGCCATGGACACGCCATGCGCCGTGACCGACATGAAGTAGAGGCTGGGCGTGCCGACCTTGGCGCCGAGCGGGCTGCGCACCCACATCTGCCAGGTGCCGAGAACGCAGGCCACCGTGAAGGCGGTGAACGCTACCCAGAGATGCGCCAGGCAAAGCCGTTCAACGTTGCGCACAGGAAACCCTCCCGTCGGCACCGGGCTTGAACTGATCGTTGGTCATGACCTGCACGGTCGCCCACATCTCGCTGTGGCCGGTGCCGCAATATTCGTGGCACGGCATCAGCAGATCGCCGTCGCGCGTGAACTCGGTGTGCACCTGCGCCACGTAGCCGGGCACCACCATCGTGTTCACGTTGGTGCCGGTGATCAGGATGCCGTGGATGACGTCGGGCGTGGCGAGCCGCAGCGTCACGAGGCGCCCGCGCGGCACGGCGATGCAGCGCGGCACGAACATGAATTGGGTGGCAATGATCCGTACGGTCGTGCTGCCGTCGGGCCCGACCGTGGTGCCGAGATTATGCTCGGCGAATTCGCCGGACAGATGCAGCGTCTTGGGATCGATGCGCTCGACGTTGCTGGGCGGGTTGATCCCCATCGTGAGCGCCGTGAACACGATCATGCCGAGCGTCAAGGCGATCAGCACGCCGACACCGAACGCCCACAATAGTTCGGTGCCGAGAATGCGCCGCTCGTGCATTTCCGGATGAAGCTCAGTCATGGCTCACCCGACGGTGCCGCGCGGAATGAATATGAGCAGGTAGATCAGCAGATAACCGATCACCAGCAGCGCCACCATGCTGCCGGCAAGCACGGCCGCCCCCAGCGGCACCGTGCGCATGACGCGCGCCAGCGCGGCCTTGTCGATGTCGTCGGCGACTTCCGCCGGGTCATCGGCGGCAGATGGTTGATCGGAATGCACGTTGGCCCCCCGCTAGCGTGACACACGATCCGCAAACGCAAGCTCACTCCAGAGATTTCAGGAACGCGATCAGGTCGGCGATCTGGTCCGGGTCGAGGCGGAATTCCGGCATGTTCGCATGGCCGGTGACAATTCCCTCGGCCAGCGCTTCCTCCAGCGTCTCGACCGGATAGCGCTGATGCAGGATACGAAATGGCGGCGCCGCAGGCAAAGGGCTTTGGCCGGACTTGTCCACCGCGTGGCACCTGGCGCAGTTGGCGCGCGCAAAGGCCAGGCCGCGCTGAACACTGGGGGCCTGCGCGGCGGCGATTCCGAGGAGCAATGAATCGTGCCCGCCCGCGCCCGGCGACAGCACGAGAGCGGCCACGAGCGCACGCGCGGCCCTGCTTGCGCTGCGCGTCATGCGATCCCGAGTTCCTGATTGACGCGCGGGCGCAGCAGCATCGGCCCGTAGACGGCGGCAAACCCGCCGAAGGCCGCGATCCAGGCGCAGGCGGCGACGTGCAGGAGCGGGCTGGTCCAGTCGGGCACCAGCACCGCCGTGACGCGGGCGATGGCCGCCACGAACACCGCCGCGTAGATGGCCTGCGTCGCTGCCGACGCGGCAAGCGCGCGGCCGGTATGGCCGAGCGAGGCGCGCGTCATCACGGCAAGCGTCATCATTCCCGCTGCGCCCCCCATCCAGGCGTGCAGGCCGGCGCTCGGCAGCAGGACCGCGAAGGCCGCCAGTCCGGTCAGAATGAAGCCCAGGGGCACGAAGGCGTAGCCGACATGCAGGACCAGGACGAGGCGGTCGCGCCCTGTCCGCTCGCCCGCCCAGCGCGCCAGCCGCACGGCGTGCAGGACGCCGGCGACGATGAGCGCCAGCCCGGTCGGCTGCGCCTCCGGGGCGGCGATCCACAGCGCCAGAGCGGCGGCGCCGAACGCGATCGCGATGGCGTCGAAGCGCGCGAATGGGACCGGCAGCTTTCCGGGATTCTCGCGCACCAGCCAGTTGCGGGTGAAGCTCGGAATCACCCGGCCGCCGATGAGCGTGATCAGTATCACCACCGCCGCAATGGCGAGGCGGATGCCATAGCCGGCGTGGCCGGGCGAATGCGCCTCGATATGAAAAATGATGTTGCCGCTGCCGAGAACGATCAGCGGAAGCAGCACTTTGAGATTGCGCCAGTTGCGGCCGGCGACGATCTCGCGCCCGACCGCTGTGGCGACCAGGAACAGGAAGCTCGCATCGACGACGGCGGCGGCAAGCTCGCCGGTAAAGGCCGAGAATGTCACGGCGGCGCGTCCGGCCGCCCAGACGGCGACCAGGATCATGAGCGGGAAACCCTGGAGCGGCAGCCGCCCGGTCCAGTTGGGAACCGCAGTCAGCAGAAACCCCGTGATAACGGCGGCCAGATAGCCGAACAGCATCTCGTGGACGTGCCAGTCGCGCGGGGCGAAAGCTGTCGCCACCGTCAGCTCGCCGTAGAAGAACGGCAGCCACACCAGCATGGCCAGGGCGGCATAGAGGGCGCCGAACAGGAAGAACGGGCGGAACCCGTAGCTCAGCAGCGCGGGCCCGTCATAGTCCTGGCGCAGCCTGGGAATCGCGCTCATGGTCTTGTGCTCGCGTGACCGAATTCGCGCATGTATCCTCCGCGCCGCGACATCGCCGTGCTCCTGCCCCGCCACCACATGCGGGACTCCGGGCCGCGCGTCATTGCGCTAGATCAAGGAACGCGGCCGAACCGGGCGTGCCAATTCACCCTACCGGGTCAACTCCCCGTCCGGCCGCAGAATTCCACGGTCACGCACGTATAGTTACCCGTGTCTCTCCACCATCGCGGCTGTCATCCCGGACGGCGAGCGAAGCGAGCCGATCCGGGATCCATGTACCCCAGCATTCCTGATTAAACGCCGGCACACCACAACTCGCGCCGCGATACATGGGTCCCGGCTCTCGCGCTGCGCGCTCGGCCGGGATGACAGCCGAGAAGGCGGATAGCAATTGCGCTACTTCTTCCGCGGCGGAATCTGCAGGAACTCGGCGAGCTGTTCCTTGGTCAGCGGCTTGTCGATGAACTTCAGCTTCACGGCGTCGCGCTGGATGCCGTCGATGTCCTTCATCTCGTCGGTCTGCAGCGTCTCCTTGGGCTGGAAATCGTGGATCGACTTTCGGATCAGGTCCTCGCTGCTCTTGATCTTCTCGGCGTACATCGTCACCGCCTTGGGGTCGGAGTACATCCAGTCCACTGACTCGCGATAGGCGTCGACGAAGCGCATGATCGCGTCCTTCTTGCTCTTGAGCACGTCGGCATTGACGATGAGGACGCGGACGGTCTGGTTGCGCAGCGACGGCACATCGCTGCCGTGCGCCACGATGCGGATCTTGCCCTCCTGGATCTCCTTCAGCCCGAACGGCGGCGCCGCCCAGCCGATGTCGACCTGGCCGCTCATCACCGCTGTCAGCGTGCCGGGCGGACTCCCCGTGGCGGTCGGCTTGGCTTTGGTGCCGAGTTCCTCGACGAAGGCGATCACGATGTTGTTGGAGCTCGATCCACTGGTCGAATACGCAATGGTATTGCTGGCGGTGGCATCCTTCAGGCTTTTGATCGGCGAATCCGCCTTGACGTACCAGTAGAGATCGCCGGTTCCGGTGAAGGCGGGCAGCAGCACGCGCACCGGCGCGCCACGCGCAAACGCCCGCATGGCGCCGGCCACGCCGACGCCGGCGCCAATGTCCGCGCTGGCGGAAATGATCGGCTGCAGCGTCTCGCCGGCGCCCGCCGTGCCAAAGTTCTCGAGCACGAGGCCGTGCTTCTTGAAGATGCCGGCGTCCTGGCCGAGCGTCGGCCCCTGGTTCTCCCAGTTGTTGATCTGGCCGATCGCCACCTTGAGCGCATCCTCGGCGGACGCGATCAACGGGACCGCCACGGCCAGCGCCGCGACGGCACAACACAACACACTCAAACGCTTCATCATCGCCTTCCCTTCCTGGTCTTCTTCTTCGCCCCTCTTGCCGTCGGCTTCATCTTTGCACCCGCGGTTTTCTTGCCTCCCCGTGCCGCCGCCCGGGCGGCGCGTGGCGGCGCCTCGCCCTTCTTGGTGAGCCGCATCTCCCAATATTCCCAGGCGCGCGCCACCGGGCCCGGCGCCAGATTGTACTCGCCCGCGCGCTCGGTCTCGACGCGGTTGAGCGGGCTCGGCGTGCCGAGCAGCTTCGCCTGGGTGAGAAACTCGGCGTTGCGCACGGAATAGATCGAGCGGAACACGCACTCGCGCAGCGCGCGGCCGGCGACCGTGGCCCCGTGCCGCCGCATGATGACGACCCAGTGCGACCCGAGCGCCTTGGCGAGCGACGCGCCCTCGGCCGGCTCGATGACCAAGAGGTTGGTGTCGCCGAAGTCGTGGCGCTGGTCCCAGAACGGCGCCTTCACGCCGATGACGGCGCCTAGGTGATAGACCGGGAGAAGCTCCTCGCCCGAGACGCAATACGGCATGATCGCCGGCGCGTGATGATGGCACACCGCCATGACGTCCGGTCGCGCCTTGTAAATCTCGCCGTGAATGACGCGTTCGCCGTAGAGCCGCACATTGGTCGGCGTGACCGGTTCGGAATCGAGGGTGAATTCAAAAATGTCGCCGGGCTCCACCAGTTCCGGCGCCCGCGAGCGCGACAGCAGATAGCGGTTGGGATCGTCGGGATGGCGCGCGCTGACATGGCCGAAGGCGTCGAGCACGCCCTCGTGGGCACACATGCGATTGGCCAGCGCAAGCTCGTAGCGCAGTTCATCGAGCGATTGAGGCAAAGGACGTCTCCTGGTGAACCCGGCGGCATCAGCTGCCGCACGGCCCGAGAAAAGCAGAAAGCACGGTGTCTTGTCCAACCCGCGACACCGCCATCAGGCCCGGCGCACGGCAGCTTCCGGAAAAGCCGGCGCCTCAAGCGAGCGTGACCATGCCGCTCCAGAACTGCATGACCTTGCCGGTGTCGACGTCGTACTTGCGCACGAAGTCGAGTTTTCCATCGTCGCCGATCCGGTAGACGACGCGAGCGGCGGTCAGCGTGCCGATGGCGTTGCCCTCGCGCACGGCAATCGGTTGGATGCTGGCTGCAACCAGCAGGCGTCCGCTCGGATCGACGGCGAAGGTCCGCAGATGGTTGGTGCGCGCGTCGATATTCTGCACCAGCGCCGGCTCGCCGCTCGCCTGGTCGATGGAGAACACCGCGACGTTGTTCTCGCCGCCGCCGAACACCTTCTTGCCGTCGGCCTCCACCAGGCTGGAATTGCGGTTGGTGACATAGACGAACCGCCCGTTGGGGTGGATGTGGATCGCGCCCGCGGCCTGGCCCGGGCGGACGTTGCCGGGATTGGCCAGCGCGGTCTTGACGAACATCGGGTCGCGCGACAGCGCGCCATCGGCCTCGAGCCGGTACACATAGAGTTGGCTCTGCCGCTCTACCGACACGAACACCCACGGCTGCGTCGGGTGGAAATCGAGGTGCCGGGGCCCAAAGCCGAGCCCATTCCCCGGCGCCACGGAGGCGCGATCGGTCAGCACGCCGTCCTTGAAGCCGTACACTTTCAACGCCCCCGGATCCTCCGGCTTGCCGGCCTCGGCATTGTTGCCGCGCGTGACCAGGATCGCGCTCTGATTGGACGGCGTTGTCAGGATCTGGTGGGCGAAAATGCCGCCGTCGGGCTTGGCCGGCTGGTTCACCAGGTCGCCGACCATGCCGTCCTGGTTGATCCGGTGCACGGTCACGGCGCTCGGATAGTTGAACGCCGTCAGCAAAAAATTGCCGGTGCGATCGACGCTGACATGGATCGGCCGCGACGGCAGTGCTTGCGGCTCACCATGCTGCTGCAACGCCCCGGACGCCGGATCGATGCGGAACGCGCTGGCGAGATGCTTGTCGCCCGGAATCAAACCGGGACCGCCGTTGCTCGACACGACGTAAAGATATTGCTTCGACGGGTGCGGCCACACGTACTGCACGTTGGCCGGCAGGGTCACGGCGCCGCGCGCGGTCAGGGCGGCGCCCGCGAGGTCGATGTCATGCCAGCTGAGTTCGGGCCCGATGCTCGCGTAATACACGGTCTTTCCCTTGGCCTGTCCCCAAGAGGATGCCGGACCAGCGACCGAGGCGGCAAGCAGGGTGGTGAACGTCCGACGGGTCATCATCGTGTTGTCCTCCCATTGACCGGTGCCGGGCGACCAATCGACAATCGGCCGTGACGTTCGCGCGGTCGCCATGACACGGACCTTTCCGCCATGGCCGCCTGGCGTGGAAGGCGGCAGGCGCAGGGTGCCGTGCACGACGGCAGGCTACCATTCCCTTCGTGGCAACGGGAGATTGTGACGCATGGACATCGGCTTCATCGGCCTTGGCCAGATGGGCTTCCATATGGCCCGCCGCCTCATCGAGGCCGGCCACCGGCTGATCGTCTACGACACGCGGCCTGAGGCCATGGAGCGCCTCGCCGCGCGCGGCGCCGGCGCGGCCGCCTCGCCGCGCGAGGTCGCCGACCAGGTCGAAACCGTGCTGGCAAGCCTGCCGACGCCCGACGTGGTGCTCGCCGTGGCGACCGGAGCAGACGGCGTTGCCGAGGGCACGCGCGTGCGCCGCTTCATCGACCTGTCGACCACCGGCGCCGTCATGGCGGCGCGCATCTTCGCCGACCTGCAGGCCAGGAACATCGTCCAGATCGACAGCCCGGTCAGCGGCGGTGTGTCTGGCGCCGAGAAGGGAACGCTCGCCGTGATGGCGTCGGGACCGCGCGCCGACGTCGACGCGGCGGAGCCGATCCTGAAAGTGTTCGGCAAAGTGTTCTTTATCGGCGAGCGGCCGGGCGCCGGGCAGACCATGAAGCTCGCCAACAATGTCCTGTCGGCCACCGCCATGGCGGCGACCTCCGAGGCGATCGTGATGGGCGTCAAGGCCGGGCTCGATCCACGCGTGATGATCGACGTCATCAATGCCGGCACCGGGCGCAACACGGCGACCGAGACCAAATTCCCGCGCAACATCATTCCGCGCAGCTTCAATCTCGGCTTCACCAACGGGCTGATGATGAAGGACGTGAACCTGTGCCTGGCCGAGGCC
>Ga0126380_10000695_pt1 | contig 11788 bp, 10 predicted proteins | sample PanSoiMetPlot_26_FD_92544 | JGI IMG/M metagenome (GOLD analysis project Ga0126380, IMG submission 92544) | Tropical forest soil microbial communities from Panama - MetaG Plot_26 | ecosystem: Environmental > Terrestrial > Soil > Tropical forest > Bulk soil | place: Panama | collected 2016-02-17
AAGAAAGTGCTCCTGAGTCGCAAACTGGCACTGCGCAAATGGCAAGCTCGGACGCTTCGCCAGATGTCGAACCGGAAGCAGATTCTCAAGGCAAAGTGCGTCGGCGAGGCCCTGCGGCGGCCCGCGCTGTTCCCGCTACGGCACCGGCAGCTCCCCGTAATTTCTTTCAAAAACTCTTTGGAATACATCCCCGCCAGGCGCCCGCACCTCCTCCACCCCAACCGCCTAGCCGCCGGCGTGGAACACCACCACGATGAACACCCGACCAGAACCATCGCTGCAGTGCATTTGGTCAGTTCCGCTTCTGATCGGACAACCTTTTTCGTTTTATGATAGACAAAGTAAGAAAACTTTTGGGGCTTTCCTTACGAAAAACCGGCAAAAAGCTCATCCTCAGTGTAGAAAAGCTCGAGTCCCGGGTCGCCCTGCTCGAGAATGGCCGGCTCGAGGAGTACAGTGTCGAGCGTAAAAGCTCACGAAACATCGTTGGCAGCGTTTATAAGGGTAAAGTCAAAAACATCGAGATGGGCTTGAAGGCGATGTTCGTTGACATCGGCTTCGAGAAAAATGCGTTTCTTCATTTTTGGGATGCGATCCCCGCTGCGCTCGACAGTGGCGTCGAGGAAATCGATCGACGTGGGAGTAAGCGACCGCGAAAACGGATCACGGTTAAAGATATACCAAGTATTTATCCGATCGGCTCGGACGTCATTGTACAGGTCACTAAGGGCCCGATCGGGAACAAAGGCCCGAGGGTAACTACGAATCTCAGTTTTGCCGGGCGCTACCTGGTGCTGATGCCATTTAGCGATCGCAGCGGTATCTCACGAAAAATCGAAAATCAGAAAGAGCGCGAACGGTTGCGGAAGATTGTCCGGGAATTGGAAATTCCCGATGGCATTGGAGTCATCATTCGCACCGTAGGCGAAGGTCAACGGGCAAGGTATTTTGTGCGGGACCTGCGGTTTCTTCTCGACCAGTGGGCCCAGGTTGAGCAGCTCATTCGTGAAGAACCGGCCCCTTGCCGTCTTTTCGAGGAGCCCGATCTGGTCGGGCGGACAGTCCGCGATTTTCTCACCGAGGAAGTCGACGAAGTCGTTTGCGATGAGCGCGCATCAACAGAACGAATGATCGAAATGGTCGGGCAAATTTCCCGGCGTGCCCGGAACCGCGTGCACCTTTACGATGGTGCGATGCCGATTTTCGAAACGTACGGCGTGCAAAAGCAAATCGATGACGCTTTTCATCGGCAAGTCTGGCTGAAATGCGGTGGCTATATTGTGATCGACGAGACCGAAGCGCTGGTGGCGATTGACGTGAATACGGGTCGAAACAAAGGCGGGCGCGACGTGGAGAAGACTATCTTGCAGACCAACTTGGAGGCGGCAGACGAGATCGCGCGCCAACTTCGCTTACGCAATATCGGCGGCCTGATCATAGCCGATTTTATCGACATGAAGAGCCGGAAAGACCAGCAGGCAGTTTACAGTTTGATGAAGGAGCGGCTCAATCGCGACAAAGCCAAAACACATGTTCTTTCCATTTCACAGCTCGGCCTGATGGAGATGACCCGTCAAAGAGCGCAGGAGAGCCTGAGCGACACGATCTACGAGAATTGTCCGTACTGTGGGGGCCGCGGCGTGGTAAAAACCTCCATGACCACGAGTGTGGAATTGCATCGAACTCTAAATACCGTCATGCGCAAGTACCAGGATAGCATTCATGATATTCGGGTGATTCTGAATCCGGGTGTATTGAAGCGCTTGAAGGAAGAGGATGAAGAATTGCTGGTGGAGTTGGAGCGCCGCTACGCGGGACGGCTCAGCTTTCGTGGCGATCCCACGTTTCACCACGAAAAGTTTATCATTACCGACGCAAATACAGGAGCGGAACTCCACGCCTAAGTCGGTTCCCGCCCTACACGGGTTCGCGGCTTCGACCCTCCAAAAAATCCTTGCAATTTCCTGTTGCCTGCCCAAGAGTCGGGCATCCAGGGTAACAGCGAGTTTCGTTATTACCTTGCGTGCTCCCGAAGGAGTGTTTGGAGCCTGAGAAATTGAGGAGAGACTTAACCAAGGAGAAATAGATGAAAAAATCAGTGTTGGGGTTGTTATGCATCGCTGCAATCACTTCGGCAGCGGTTGCTGGGACTGAAACCTATTCTGGGAAGGAGATGAAGCAGGTGGCGCCGCCTCCGTGTCCGCAATGGTACGCGGATAACGAGTTTAACGTCAGCCTGTGGGGCACTTACATTTTCACAGGGAACAACTGGCAGGATGATCGCTACCTCGAAACGGATCACGCGTTCGGCGGTGGTATTGACCTCAAGTACTTTTTCCACCGGTATTTCGGTGTCGGCATTGAAGGTTGGGCAGTCGACGCCAGGCGCGCGTTTGAAGACGTTTTTATCGACCTTAATAACGGTATCTTCGACTCTCACACTGGCCATGAGAGCCGGGCAGTGGGTTCCGTGCTCGGCACGTTGACGCTGCGTTACCCGATTCCCTGCACACGCTTTTCGCCCTACATTTTTGGTGGGGGCGGCGGAATCTTTGGTGGCGGTGAACGGACAAACGTTATCGTGAACGACGGAATCATTCGCACCCAACAAACCGGTTCCGAGTCGCGGGCAATCGGGCAGATTGGCGGTGGCATGGAAGTTCGGTTCACGCCGCACATTGGCTGGGTCAGCGATTTCAGTTGGAACTTTGTGGACGGGCCTCAGAACAACTTCGGCATGGTCCGCACCGGGGTTAATTTCGCATTCTAAAGAACCGAGAATCGTATTTACCAAAGGCGGCGTCCGGTATGTCGGGCGCCGCCTTTTTCTTGTACGAATTACCTTGTCGGTTGCTGCAACAAAGAAAGCTGATGCACTCGTCTGACTAGTGATCGATTACGATTGGCGTTTGCGAACGCTCGCATGCGTCCGAAATTATTTTGATGTCGTTCGTTGAGACTCTGGACAACTTGGCGTTACGGAAATCAGAGCTAGTTGAGCGCTTTGAGCACCTGATCGAGCAGAAGTCGGATCAGGATCTCGAAGCGATGGCGCAGGCTTCGCGCTTACTTACGCTGCAAAATTTTGGTCGGACGATGCGTCTGTTCGCTCCGCTGTATCTTTCCAATGAATGCATCAACAATTGCCGGTATTGCGGTTTCTCGCGCGATAATCCAATTCTTCGCGTCACGCTCGATGTCAACGAAGTGGTTGTCGAAGCGCAGCATCTCGCGCGTCAGGGATTTCGTCAGATCCTTCTGGTTGCGGGCGAGCATCCCAAGTTTGCTGGCCGCGGCTACCTCGCCGAATGCGTGGGCGCTCTCGCTCCTGATTTTTCGTCAATCTCCATCGAAGTGGGCCCGATGGAGACGGAAGATTACGTGCCGATTGTTGCGGCAGGAGCGGAAGGACTCGTCGTTTACCAGGAGACTTACAATCGCAGCATTTACGCGGAGATGCATACTTCCGGACCCAAACGCGATTTTAATTTTCGGCTTGATTGCGTCGAACGCGGTTATGCAGGCGGTTTTCGCCGGCTGGGCGTCGGTGCGCTGATTGGTTTGTCGCGTTGGCAGGATGAGGCGATGGCGCTAGCAGCGCATTTGGAACATTTGTTCAAATACTGCTGGCAAGCGCAAATCACGGTGAGCTTACCGCGGTTGCGTCCAGCCGCCGGCGGATTTCATCCGCTATTTTCGATGACGGACCGCGAGCTTGTGCAACTCGTTTGCGCATTGCGGATTTCTTTCCCTCAGCTAGGGATCGTGCTTAGCACACGCGAGCGCGCTTTGCTGCGGGACTCATTGGCGTCAATCGGAGTGACGATGATGAGCGCCGGCAGCCACACCGAGCCCGGCGGTTACACGCGGCAGGGTCGCGAACATCTCCATCGCACCGTGCGCGGTCGAATCGTCGCACCCGAATATCAGGACGGTGAAGATGAACTCGCCACGGGCCAATTCGAAATCAGCGACGAACGTTCCCCCGGCGAAGTTGCCGCTGTCCTGCGTTGTCACGGCCTTGAGCCGATTTGGAAGGATTGGGATCAAGCCCTTTGCGGAGCGTGACGATTTCAATCAATGGCGAATCCGTGGATTCCCGCGAGGCGAAAACGATTGCGGAGTTAATCGATCTTTGTCAATTGCCACCGCAATCCATCTTGGTCGAGCACAACGGTCTCGCCGTCCATCGACATGAATGGGCGCAGCGACCTTTAGCCCATGGCGACCGCATCGAATTCATCCGGGTCGTTGCTGGCGGCTAGAGCTTATTTGACGATTCTTTTCCTCAGATTTGAGCAGCGCTCTTTACCACAACGCGCATTCCATCTGTTTGGATTACGGTTACGGGTGTCTGTGAGGCGACGAATTCGCCTTGCGTAACAACGTCAACAACGTGATCGGCGAAACGCGCTTTGCCGCTGGGTCGCAACACAGTCACTGCGGTGCCTTGCATTCCCGGAGCCAAAGCGAGCGCCGTTGCGAACTGTCGCGGCACGCCGACAAGCGAAGGCCCGGGCGGATTTGAATCCATCAAGGCAAACCGGCGATAAATGCTGGTGCGAGGCAGGTAACGCGCAAGCAAAGCGATTACAATACATGAGCCCATGATCGCGATGAACATATTGAGCAGCGGCATTGCGAGCATTTTGCCGGTAGGGAAAAAATTCTGCCCCGGATAGCGATCGACCATGGTCCACAATAGCGAAGCGAGCATGAGGAAAACGCCAACGACCCCGAAAACGATTGTGCTGTGCGCGAAAAAGAGAATCTCGATCAGGACCAGAACCATTCCTAGAGCGAACAGCGCAACTACTTCCCAGCCAGCCAGTCCGGCGAGATAATGCCCCAGGAAAAAAAGCGCGAAACAGATCGCCGAGATTACCCCCGGCCACATTACGCCAGGAATTTTGAATTCCAGATACGCGCCGAGAATTCCAACCAGCAGCAGCAATGGCGCAACTGCAGTGATCCAAAACGCGATCTGCTCGAAGCCGGTCGGCTCGATTCTGACTTCGTTTCCTTTTAGACCGGCTTTTTTGATCAGATCGCTAATCGAATCGGCGACACCTTCGGCGAGCAACAGTTTGCCATTGATCCGTTCAGTTGCTTCCTGGGCATTGAGGGTCAGCACAGCTCCCTTTGGGTGAACAACGCGGTCGCCAATCTTTACCTCTTTATCCTTGTTCATGAAGGCCTCGGCGACCTCGGGATTGTGCCCGTTCTTTGTCGCGGAACCACGGGTCAGGGCAGACCAATACGAAATTGTTTTCTCCTTTGCCGTGGCAGGAAGGTCCTCGCCAGTTGGGAGGATTGGCGCGGCTGCGCCAATTGCGCTTACCGGCGCCATGTAAATGTGCTGCGTGGCAATTGCGATAAGCGAACCGGCGGACCCGGCGTTTGTGTTGATGAACGTATACGTTGGGATTTTGGTTTGATTAAGTGCGTTCACGATATCCGCCGCTGTATCGAGCCGTCCCCCGTATGTGTTCATATCGAAGATGATCGCGGACGCTTCATTGCTCTCGGCTGTTTTCACAGAGTGGCGCAAGAACGCGAGAAGCGAAGGTGCGACTTCGCCACGAAGCGGCACTACGACCACGTCACCTTTCCGGACAGTATCGCGCGCATGAACGGGCGCTATGCTCGTCACGAAGCAAGACACGACGATGATCCACAAATGCTTTCTCATTACTTGGACACCGGCTTGCACTGCGTAAGTTTGACATCGCTTCAGAAGGCAAACGAGGCAAAAATAATCAGGCGCGCATGGCAACAATCCCTTCGGAAACGATCGAACAGATTGCTGCCGCGAACGACATTGTCGAAGTGATCGGCTCCTATTTTCCGCTCAAGCGTGCCGGGGCGAATTTCAAGGCACTCTGCCCGTTTCATCAGGAGAAAACGCCTTCATTCATGGTCAGCCCGAGCCGTCAGACCTTTCATTGCTTCGGCTGCGGCGCGGGCGGCAGTGTTTTTCGGTTCGTCATGGATTACGAGAACACCGATTTTCCATCGGCGGTGCGCAAGCTCGCGGCGCGCGCCGGAATTCAAGTGGTGGAGACGCGCGGCGCGGAAGATGAAGATCGAAGATATGAGGCGCGCCGGACACTGTTGAACTTGCACGCCGCTGCAGCGGAATGGTTTCATGAAAACCTCTTGAAACGAGATGTCGGAGAAGCGGCACGAAAATATCTAAAAGAGCGCGGAATTACCGCGGAGGTTGCCAAACATTGGCAGCTTGGTTATGCGCCGGACCAGTGGGACGCATTCGGCAACTGGGCGCGCGGTCGGGGCTACAATAATCGCGATCTCATCACGAGTGGCCTGGCCAAAACAAGGGATGATGCAGAGAACCCGCCGGTCGAGAGTTCACGAGCGTACGATCGCTTTCGTGGGCGAATCATATTTCCAATTCATGATGACCGTACTGGTGAAGTAATCGCCTTCAGCGGTCGGCTTCTGAAAGACGCGGAGGGAGCAGCAAAATATTTGAATTCGCCGGAGACGCCGCTTTTTCGAAAAGGCAGTGTGCTGTTTGGTCTGCACAAGACCAAGCGCGCCCTGATTGAAGCGAATTGCGCCGTAGTCTGCGAGGGGCAACTCGATTTGATAAGCTTGTTTGAGGCAGGAATCACAAACGTCGTCGCACCGCAGGGAACTGCGTTCACCGAAAATCAGGCGCGCGTCTTGAAACGTTTCGTTAATGAAGTCGTTCTTTGCTTTGACGCCGACGCAGCTGGCCGGAAAGCCGCCGAACGTTCGCTCGAGGCGCTGCTCCAGAACGACCTGATTGTGCGCGTTGCCGAAATACCAGCTGGAGAAGACCCTGATTCCCTGGTCCGGCGCGAAGGAAAAGAGTCATTTGAAAGGCGCGTTGCCGGCGCGCGCGATTTTTTCGACTACTGGCTCGACTGTGAAACTGCCGGTGTTGATCTAGGTGCGTTAGGGGCCAAGATGCAGTTGGCGAGAAGCCTCGCCGAAACCGTTTCGCGCGTTCGCGATCCACTCATGAGGGGGGAAGTTGTGAACAAGGTCAGCGCGCGTCTGGGAGTTGCCGCTCAAGATTTTCAGTCACTTCTGCCGAGACAGAGAACTGAATCGCTTCGACCAGGCGATCAATCTGAGGCGGGTGGCACTCGTGAGACTGCTTCGTTGCCGCGGCATGATATCGCGATGCTTTGCCTTTTGGCGTTGCGAGATGAAAAAGCCCGCGAATTTCTTCGCGAACAAAATTGGCTCGAGATTCTCGCCCAGGTCCCGGACGGTGAAATACTTGGCCTTATCCTTAAAAGCGACTTGCATCCAGAGGACGCCGCTTCACTGAACGCCTTTATGGTCACTCTTTCTCCACCGGAAGAGCGACTGGTCTCTTCGTGGCTTCTCCAAAAGGCGCCGCCCAATGCTGGAGTGATGGTCGAAAAATGGTGGCTCGGTATCCGCCAGGCCGTCGTCCGCCGGCAACTTGATGTCGCTACGAACCGAATAAAACTCCCGAATCTCAGTACGGGTGAGACGGTAAATTTGCAGAAACAAATTCTTGACCTTCGGGGACAGCTCCACGAGCTTTCCGAGCCTGCCGGCCCGGGCGACAATTAGTTGTCGATCTAGCCGTGCGGCAAATCGAACGTCTTAGTCAAATCCTTAATCGTATTACCTTGGCCAGGCATTCGAAACACAGGGAGGGAGTCAGCCGACAGTCGTCGGCGAAACGGCTTAAGCAGGCCCAGCGCCGTGGTTCATCGAAAAGAGGTGTTGCTCGACTTCGTCGGAAGCTCAAAAAACAACCGCGAACCTTTGCGCTCAAAGCGAAACGCAGATCCACTTCAATCCAACGCAGTAACGGATCGTTGCCGGAGCCGTCCGAGCAAATTGCGGCGTCCCGCTTATACTCCACCATTGACTTACAAAGCCGCATTCGCGAGCTGATCAAGCTGGCGAAGGAACAAGGTTACCTCACGTTTGACGACCTAAACGAGGCGTTGCCGGAGGGAATCACTGATGCCGATGAACTCGACCTTATTCTCACGCGGCTGCGTCGCCTGGAGATCGACATTATCGAGGCGTCGGAAGTCGATCGCTACAAAGACGGAAAAAAGGATACCGAAGAGGATTTGGAAGAGGAAGAGAGGACCGAGACCAAGGTCGATATTCTGGACGACCCTGTGCGGATGTATCTCAAGCAAATGGGCCAGGTCCCGCTCCTTACTCGGGAACAGGAAGTAGAAATATCCAAGCGCATCGAGGAAGCCGAAGACATGGTGCTGAAGCATATCAATCGCTTCGGTTTTATCGCGCAGGCCCACTTGGATCTGGCAAGGAAGCTAATCGAAGGAGGGGAACGGTTCGATCGGGTGATTCTCGACAAGAAAATCGAGAGCCGGGAGAGATATATGAAAAATCTCCCGCGCCTATGCAAACAGGTGGAACAATTAACTGCATCGATCACTCGGCAGTTTTGCGAGCTCTCGCGCAATTCGCTAAAAAAGCGACCGCAAAAGCTCCGGGCATTGCAAAGAATGATGACTTCGTTGCAAAAGCTTTATCCTCATTTTTACCTCAAGCAGAAAGTCACGGAGGAATTTGTGCACGTGGCGGATGACGCGCATCACACGTCGCTTTACCTGCAAGCAGAGCTGGCCAAAAATCCTCGCAGCAAGAAACGGCGATTGCAGCTTCAGAACAAAATTCGCGAGCTCGAAAACAGTCTGTGGTTCTCCCTTCCCGAATATGCAAAGGAGTACCAGACTCTTAAGGGTTGGATGCGTCAGGCCTTCAAAGCCAAGACCGAAATGGTGGAGGCCAATCTCCGTCTCGTCATCTCGATTGCAAAAAAATACACCAATCGGGGCCTATCGTTCCTTGACCTGATCCAGGAAGGAAACATGGGGTTAATGAAGGCGGTCGAGAAGTTCGAGTATCGTCGCGGATACAAGTTTTCCACTTATGCGACATGGTGGATTCGACAGGCCATTACTCGCTCGATTGCTGACCAGGCCCGCACGATTCGCATCCCGGTCCACATGATCGAGACGATTAACAAGCTCATGCGTGTGCAGAAACAACTCGTGCAGGAATACGGGCGCGAACCCACGCCCGAGGAAGTAGCCGAAGAAGTCCTCTTGCCAGTAGATCGCGTGCGGTCGGTCCTCAAGATGGCGCAGCAACCGATCTCGCTCCAGTCTCCGGTGGGCGAGAGCGAGGAAACGAATTTTGGCGATTTCATCGAAGACAGGGGCGCCGAAAATCCGAGCGACATGACGGCGATTGTTTTGTTGAAAGAAAAAATCAAGGACGTGCTTGAAACGCTCACCGACCGCGAAAGGCAGGTTTTGGAGCAGCGATTTGGGCTGGTCGATGGATATAGCCGGACCTTGGAAGAAGTAGGCCGGCAATTTCAAGTCACTCGCGAGCGTATTCGCCAGATCGAAGCGAAGGCCTTGCGTAAAATGCGGCATCCGACTCGCATACGTCAACTCGAAGGCTTTCTTGAAGCTCCCGGTCTGTAAAATATGCTTGCCATTCGAGCGCAACTTCCAACTCTGCAGATAGTTCAATTGATTGGAGACTATGGATCGTGAAGATGACAAGCAGTTATGGGACATTCTCGGCCGCGTTCCCGAGCCCACGCTTTCGCCATTTTTCGCCCGCAACGTCGTAAGAAGCGTCCGTCAGGGAGCGACTAGGTTTGAGCGGATGCGCGGCTGGTTTAGTTGGCGGAGACTGGCCGCGGCGTCCGCTGTGGTCGTCCTTGTGATCGGTATGGCTCTCGCCACGCATCGCCCAGTCTCGCAGACGCCGGCTACCAATGACTCAGACGTGGTGGCAAAGATCGATCCACAAGATTATGACGTCGTGGCCGATCTGGATGAACTGATCGCCTGGGATGAAAATAGCGTGTGGGAGGACAAGCCGACTTTGTAAACTCATCGTCGCTTCGTCGGCTTTCGCTTTGCTTTGTGCCGCCGCACAAGCGCAGCCCCAGCAACATGGGCACGCCGGGCGCCCAGCAGCTGGACCAGCTCCTCGTGGGCCGGCAGGGGGACCTCCTCGTGGGACAACAGCAGGGGGGCCTCCTCGCGGGCCAACAGGTCAGAGCATGCGTGAGCGATGGATGGCAATGCCCCCGGCGGCACGCCAAAACTTCCAGCGCAATGCCGAACGTTGGTTGCGGATGAGTCCTGCAGAACGCAACGTCATGCGGCAACGAGAGAATCTGCGACGAGAGACCATCAGGCGCGAGACGGACGCGGCGGTCCGCGACTCGGGCCTCCACCTGAACCCGCAGGAACGCGCTCAATTCGAATCGCGCTACATCCAGGAACGCCGAAAAGTGGAACGAACGCTGCGGCAGCAGATCGAATCGGAACGGCAAAAAGAAATTCCCGCGTTGATTCAGCAACTGAAAAAAGAGTTTCAGATTGACCAGCCAACCAAGAGTCCAGCGACAAAACCGGTACAGTCGCCTCAATCGAAGAAGTAACGACTTGGGCTTTTCTTCTAGTCCTGAAGAGAGGACTGCTTTTGAAAGAAACTGGCTCGAGATTGCTCTCGAGCCAGTCCGATCTGGATGTTTAGAACGTTAGCCTAGTCACCGCCGATAATAGTGGTGATGTCGGTAGTGACGATTGTAATAGCGGTGCCCGCCGTACCAATGGTAAGGCCGATAATAGCCATAGTACCGATACGGGCGGTAGTAGTAATAGGGGTACGGATAATAGTATCCATATGGGTAATATCCCCCGTAATAGCCAGGAAATCCGATCCCTATTCCAACTGATACCCCAGCGTCAGAACGCTGCGCGGGAACAAAAACCAGCAGCCCTGCCACCAATCCGATTAAGACAAGTTTTTTCCACTTCATTGTTTTTCCTCCCTATAAATTAAACAGTACCGAGGAGAGAAAGTTTTTCGGATTTATTCCGGTTGCGAAATCTCTGGATAGCCCATTATGCAAACGCTTTGGCCAATCTGTCGGTACGAAACACGCCGAAGACGAAGTGCATGAGCAGCAGTTTCAGCGCCCCTGCCAGGAAATGCGATTATCGGCCCTCCAGTCAAGATGGGACCCAAATAAATCTGCACCTTATCAATCAGGCGCGCATCGAGCGCCTGGCCGAGTACGTCTCCGCCACCCTCAAGGAGGACGCTTGTGATGCCTCGCTCACCCAGATTTTTGAGCACAGTGGCCAGGGACTTGCCTTGATAAATTAGTGTCCGTGAATTGAACCGGTCAGAAAACAAGTAAGCGTGCCGTGACAGCGTGCCTGAGCGAGTCAGCACAACGCGCCAAGGTTGTCGCGCTCCACGAACACTGCGGACTGTCAACCGAGGATTGTCCGTGCGGACCGTGTTCGCGCCCACCAAAATTGCGTCCACTTGGGAGCGAAGTTGATGTGAGTGAAGGCGGGCGGAACGTTCCGTGATCCAACGGGGTTCACCGCCGGGTCGCGTTAATCGACCATCGAGCGACATCCCGCATTTTGCGATAACGAAAGGACGGTCGGTGACAATCCACTTGTTGAAAGCCTCGTTAATTTGTGCGCATTCATCGGCCAAAACGCCCGCTCGTACGGTGACACCAGCATTTTGCAATTGCACCATGCCCTTGCCCGAGTGACGCGGATTTACGTCAATCGCGCCGACGACGACGTTTCTGACGTCTGCTTGAAGTATCGCTTCTGTGCATGGAGCCGTGCGTCCCTGTGTCGAGCACGGTTCCAAGGTAACGTAGAGCGTGGCCCGGGCGGGTAGCTTCGCACCGAAATTGCGAAGACATTCGACCTCA
>Ga0126380_10000697_pt1 | contig 11773 bp, 12 predicted proteins | sample PanSoiMetPlot_26_FD_92544 | JGI IMG/M metagenome (GOLD analysis project Ga0126380, IMG submission 92544) | Tropical forest soil microbial communities from Panama - MetaG Plot_26 | ecosystem: Environmental > Terrestrial > Soil > Tropical forest > Bulk soil | place: Panama | collected 2016-02-17
AAGCGCGAAACCGAAAAGAAACGGTCGTGGGAACGCGAACGCGGTCGGCTCCTGCGCGCCAAGGGGTGATGCACTCGCCGTTGGCTTTGACCTGCCAGGCGCTTTCGACGTTCTGGCTCGATCTTGAAAGGCCGCAGAGCCGGCCGGATCAGGTCGGCTGGTCGATCTTCTTCGACGTCATTGCCGGCCCGAGGCGCGCACGTCGCCATGGGGTCGAAGCATTGATGCGCCCGAACAGGCCGAGTGGCGGGTCGTCTTGAAGGGCAGTCCGGCGGCTCGCGATGCAACGCTGGTCGTGGAATCGATGTGGCCTACGGGCTAAGGCTGCAGCGGTCTTGCCAACGGACGCAAATGCTGCAGGCTGCGTTCCGTCAGCCATCCGAACAGCAGGCCGAGCGAGGCCCACAGGACGGCTTGAATGCCCAGGGCTGCCATTCGGAACCGCCACAGGACAATCGCCGGGAATTCGGCCGGCACCTCGTCGATATCAGGAAGAAGATATTGCGCGACAGCAGTGATGACGAGGAAGACTCCGGCGGCCAAAAGCGCGGCGGTCCAAATCCCCAGGCGATCATAGAACCGCCGAACAATGGCTACTGCCAAAACCATCGTGGCGATGGAAATGACGATCATCAGGAAGAACATTCCGGTGCGATAGCCGATCGTTTCGGGACTGCCGACGGAGGGAGGGTTCGCCGGATATTTCAGGCCCGGAACGACGACGATGGCGATGAACCCGGCCAGCGCCAGCAGGGCGGCCAGGCCGCGCGGACCGAAGCGCCCGATTCGGCCGACCGCGTATGCGAAAACAAGGGCGAAGAGGCCGCCGAACGCGGTGCCATAGATGACAACACCGGTTAGAAGACCGATGGTGTTTTGGACATGGCGACTGACGAGTTCGGGCTCGGCGTCGCCCCCCGCGCCGTGGTCCATCTTGGCTTCAAATGCAATGGCGCTGTCGACCGGCGGTTCCCCAAAGACCTTGGCGAAGCCAAATGCCAGCAGGCCCGCGACAAGGCCCGCGATCATCCCGCGAACGAGGAGGGCTCCGACCATGATCCAGTCGCTTCAGCCTAATGGCAGGGAAAGCCGAGCAGATGACGTGCGTCGTGCACAAATTCATGCACGTACATGCCGCCGATGAGGGAAGTTGCCCCTTGTTCCTGCCCGACGAAGTAAAGTGCCAGCAGAAAGAGAAGGCCGCCCAGGATCGCCCAGGGCAACAACTCGCGCACGGGTATGACCGGAAGGGAACCCGTATCGATCGCGGTATCGGCCATATCGATGTCTCCTGGGATGGCGCGTCCCGTTGAGTACTTGCGTAACGAAGGAGGGTCTGGCTTCGGCTGGGGCCGATCACAGTGGCGCGACCGCGCCGGATTTCCACCGGCTTCCTCGTGTCGTGGCGAAAGATGCCAATCAATCGTAGGGTGAGGCGATCGCGGCTGTCAAGGATCGCACCGGAGCCTGTTGGACGTCGAAACGCCTGGAACCAATGTCGATACGGTTGACCCTCATCTGTCATGCGGGCATGCCAACGCCACCTGCGGTCGGCTTTCTTCGGGACGAACCTGCCGATCCCGACGAGCTTGCGAGAGCCGCCGGAATAGCGCGGGCCCTGGGCCGGTTCGAGCGCCTTTGGACGGCAGCTGAACATCGGACACGGCAAACGGCCGAGATGCTCGGGCGCGAAGTGACCGTCGTGCCGGCCTTGCGCGACTGCAATTTTGGTTGCTGGAAGGGCTGCAGGCTTGCCGAGATCGGAGCGCGCGATCCCGAAGGTGTCACGGCCTGGCTGTCGGACATGGCGGCCATCCCGCATGGCGGCGAGTCGCTCCTCCAAGTGCTCGATCGGGTCGGAACTCTGCTCGACAGCCATCGGGAGCCCGGCCACACCGTCGCGGTCACGCATCCTGCGGTGATCCGAGCCGCGATCGTCCACAGCCTGGGGGCGCCGCCCGAAAGCTTCTGGCGGGTGGATGTCGAACCCCTGTTCGTCGCCGACCTGCGCCACAACAACGGCCGGTGGACCCTGCGCTCGATCGGTCGAGCTATTCCCTGAACTTGGTTGCCGCCGTCCAACCGTACGCCTTGTCGTCAATGCGGATCGGAAGCCACGCCTGACCAGCGCCGGCACGTGGATCGTTTCGCGTAATCATCAGTCGCTGGTCGCCGGAACAGAGGGAAGGCCATATGGCGCGGCGTATCGCCCGGCGCAGCAACAAAACGAATGCCGGGACGCGGGTCTGCGGTCGTCATGGGCCGCGGGTTTGCCCGGGGTCGAGTCGGGTCGCCCGGACGTCGGCCATGGCGCGATCAGCATCGCTCTTGCTGCGCAAGGCGGCGGCACGGTTGACCGACGCACTCACCAGGTTCGGATCGAGCTGGATCGCTCGGCTGAAGTCGGCGAGGGCGCGTTCGTAGCGCTTCTTCTCGTACCATACCAAGCCGCGCTCGTTATAGGCGTTGGCGTCCGAGAACCCCATTCTGATGGCGCGATCAAAGTCGACGAGAGCGCGGTCGAGATCACCTTTTCGGCGCCACGCGATGCCGCGCTGGCGGAATACGGTCGAACTGTTGGGATCGATGCGGATCGCCTCCCCGTAGTCCAAAAGCGCGCGATCCAGGTCGCCCTTGCTGCTCCATGCATTGCCTCGATGGAGGTAAGCCACCGCCCTGCCAGGGTCGAGCCGAATAGCTTCGGTGAAGTCGGCGATCGCCTGGTCGAAATCTGCCCTGTCGGAGCCAAGTTCTCCACGCGCGAGGTAGAATACAGGATCCGTCGGGGTGGCGGCCTTCTCGGCACGATGGTTGTCTTTCGCGAGGACTGGGACAGTCAGTGCGGGGATGGACGGCACGCCTTCTTCCATTCGTTTGACTGTCACGTTCGTGGTGCCGGGCTGATCCGACGAGGACCGAGGACCCCCCGCGGCGTCGGGCGGCCGCTCAAGCTTCGACAATGCAGGCCCGGATTCCAGTGCGTCCCGATCGTGGAGAGACCCGGCGGTCCCGCCAGCGCTCTTGCGGCCGCCATTGCGCTCTTCAAGAGCGCCGCCGTCATCATCGGCCAGTTGCTGGGCGGCGGGCTGGCTGACCCCTGCGGCCACGAAGCGGTCTGTAGGCGGGATCTCGGACGGTCCTTGTGCCTTCCATAACCAGACCGCCGGGAAGAGCATGAGAGCCGCCATGCCGGCGCTCACTCGGCCGGCAACGCCAGCCGACCAGAATTGGCGCATCCTGGCCCGACGCCTGTGTCTCAGACATTCGTCGTAGAGCGCGCGCTGCTCCGGATTCTTGAGCACGTTGTAGGCGGCGATGACCCGCCTCAGCTCATGTTCTGACGACGGGTCGGCGGGATTGAGGTCCGGGTGGCGGGCTTTGGCAGCCTTGCGAAACGCGGTCTTGATCCTCGCAACACTGGCGTTCCGACGCACGCCGAGAACACCATAGGCCGTCTTCATCGTTAGGCCGGCCTCTCCATGTTGAACATGTATCCCGTGCCGTCCTTGGTGATGCGGCCGACGCCGGGCCAGGGAAAATGCGAACCGCAGAGCATCATCTTGTCGGCAATAACGCGGTCCATCAGCCTGCGGCGCGAGGATTCGGCCATTGGGCCATCCTGATCGTAGGCTCCGTGCCAGCCCGGATGCGCAGCGACCAGCGCCGGCACGTAAATCGTGTCGCTCGTAATCATCAGTTGCTGGTCGCCGGAACTGAGGTGGAAGGCCGTATGGCCAGGCGTATGCCCGGGCGCGGCGACAAAGCGGATGCCGGGAACCACCTCGTCCTCGCCCTCGACGGGAAGCACGTTTTTCCACATGGGAATGACGGACTGGATGCGTCGGGCGAGCGGCTTACGCCCTTCGGGCAGTCGCTCGACCAGCGATGCATCGGTCCACCATAAGTACTCGGCCGCCGGCACGATGATCTCGGCGTTGGGGAACACCGGTGCGTTAGTCTTGCTGGCAATCAGCCCGAAAATATGGTCGGGATGAAAATGTGAGATCAGGATCGTCTCGATGCGCCGCGGGTCGATCCCGGCGGCTCTCATGCTGGCTATCATCTTGCCGGAGACAAACACTGACTGCGGATTGAAGGCCTGCACCTGGCCGCCACCCCCGGCGTCGCACAGGATGAGCTTGCCATTGAGATTGACGACCAGCGCCGAAATCGGAATAGGGACGAACCGGGTGGTCAAATGCGCTGCCGCCAAAGCCTGCTTGGTTTCGGCGACACTGGCATTCTTGATGAAAGCCGGATCGTGAGCCTTCTCCCAGATGCCATCGTATAGGGCCGTACACTCGGCGGCCCCTACCTTGTAGCGATAGAATCCGGGCGTCGGATCCGGTGTCTGGGCGAGGCGGACGGGCGCGCTGATCGCAAGTCGCGTGTCGAGCCCGACAGCCATCGATGCGATCGCCGCAGTCAGAATGAACTCACGACGTGTTGCTAGCTGCATCATGATACTCCCCCGGTTGCAACAATCCCCAAAATTGCGGCCAATAAATGGTATTCGGCTGCCAAGCCGGTTCCCGACACGACGGTAGCGGATTCCTGCCTTTTGGGTTATCGCACCTTCGTACGATGGAGGGGTGTCGCCGGGGGTCGATAACAGCATGCATCTTCCCATCACGTTCGACCATTGCGTGGTCCATGTGTCCGACTGGGAGCGATCGAACGCGTTCTATCGCGACGTACTGGGCGCCGAACTGGTCGAGCGGCCGGTGGGATGGGCCTATCGGTTCGCCGATGTGCAGCTCAATCTGCACGGGCCCGGCGTTACGCCCGCCGAGGTGGCGCGGCTGCCGGTGAAGCCCGGGAACAGCGACCTGTGCTTCGAATGGCATGGCGCGATCACGGATGCGATCGACCATCTCGCGCGCTGCGGCGTTGCAGTCGAGCGCGGGCCGATGCAGCGATTCGGCGCCAAGGGTGCGGGAACCAGCGTCTACTTCCGCGATCCCGACGGATCGCTCATGGAATTCATTTCGTATGCGCCAGCCGGCAATTGATATGATTGGCGGGGGCGGAATTGCCGATGCATGATCGGCGTGTCAAAGCCGGGAGCACACCATGACCGTCAACAACCTGATGCAGCTGCCCTCGGACCTGCCGGTGCCGGTGGACGACGGCGCCACCCGGCATCTCGCCGGGATGGCGCTTCCCGACCTCGCCCTCGCCGCGACCGACGGATCGCACGTCAACCTGTCGAAGCTGTGCGGGCGGACGGTGGTCTACGCCTATCCGCGGACCGGAGAGCCCGGAAAGCCGTCACCGGACGGCTGGGATGCCATCCCGGGGGCACGCGGCTGCACCCCGCAATCGTGCGGCTTCCGCGATCACCATGCGGAACTCGTGGCGCTCGGCGTCCGCCAGCTCTACGGCCTGTCGACGCAGGACACCGACTATCAGCGCGAGGCGGTGGAACGCCTGCATCTGCCGTTCGCCATCCTCTCCGACCATGCCCTCCAACTGGCCGGGGCATTGCGCCTGCCCACCTTCACAGCGGGCGGGATGACGTTGCTGAAACGCCTCGCCCTGGTGATCGACGACGGCATCATCACGAAGGTGTTCTATCCGGTGTTCCCGCCGGACAAGAATGCCGAGGAGGTGATCGCCTGGCTCGAAGAAAAGTAGCCAGGGGCCGGCATGTCTGGGCCCGCGGCAAGGACAGTCGTTTGCCGCGGCCTGCAACTGGGAATACGCTGCCCGCAGCATCAGGGAGGGGACAATGGTAAAGTTGACGGTGCTTTATGGACATCCGAAGAGCGCGGCGGATTTTGAAAAGTATTACGCCGAAACGCACCTGCCGATTGCCGGTGAGATGAAAGACGTGCGCCGCATCGAGCTGTCCAAGGTGATCGGAGCGCCCGACGGCAGCGCAGCTCCGTTCTATCGCATGGCTGAGCTCTATTTCGACAACACCGAGCACCTCAACAGCGTCATGGCCACGCCGGAGGGTCAGAAGACCGTGGCGGACCTCGCCAATTTCGCCACCGGCGGCGTCACCGTGCTGATCTCCGACGTGCAGTAGGGCGTGCCGTAGACCGCACGTTCGCTTGGCGCGATCGCGGCGCTCCGCTCATGCACGCTATGCCCGGTCGCGCTCGTCCAGGTGGGCGCGCACGGCGGCGAACACGGCGCCGAACATGTCGGGGGTCAGGGTTCCGGTGTTGGTGTTCTGGCGCGAGCAATGGTAGCTGTCGAACAGCACCAGCCAGCCGATCGTGTGGCGGGCGCCGTGGGCAAAGGGAAACGCCGACGGCCGCACCTCGAGGGCGCGCGCCACGCTGTCGTGGGCGATGCGGCCGAGCACGACGATGGCGGCGAGCCGGGGCATTTCACCGATGGTTGCGACGAGGAAGCGCCGACAGGTCCTGATCTCGTCCGGCAGGGGCTTGTTTTCCGGCGGGACGCAGCGAACCGCATTGGTGATGCGTGCGTCCTCGAGGGTGACGCCGTCATCCGGGCGGGCCTGGTAGTCGCCGCGGGCAAAGCCGTACTCACCCAAGGTGCGGTACAGCAGGTCGCCAGCATAGTCACCGGTGAACGGCCGGCCGGTCCGGTTGGCTCCGCGCAACCCAGGCGCCAGGCCGACGATCAGGAGGCGTGCGTGGGGAGAGCCGAATGACGGGACCGGTGCATTGAACCACGACGGCTCGCGATCGCGCGCGCCTTGGCGGAAGGCGACAAGGCGCGGGCAGAGCGGGCAGTCGCGCGAGGGTTCGGCCGCGGCAGGATTTGCCGTTTGGGCGGAATCGGCCGTCCGGGAGCCTGCGAACCCCGCCGTCTGGGGGCTGGCGGGATCGTCAGGCTGAGCGCGCGGGCGTCTGGGGCTAGCCCCCATTTCTCACACTCCACGGTGCCTGCGTTGCTCTTTCGGCGTGGCAGATACGGCGGCGGCCGGCGAAAGCGTATCGGGATATACGCTTGAGCCGCCCGGCGCTGGAGATGCCCGCCGAAAGGCAACCCGAAGGGCCGGTTGAAGAGGCCGACAGGGTGCGTCGCCGTGCTTGTCCGATGCCCCACATCGCACTGCGCACGGCTCCTGCCCTGTCGCCCTCTTGAACCGGCGCAGGCATCGTCGAGTGTGAGAAATGGGGGCTAGTCATTCTGAATAGTAGCGAACCCGGTGACGCCGCTTTTTCTTCGGCCGCTTGGGCTTGTCGCCGACCACGATCTTGATGGGCTTCGACATGACCGGCGGATCGTGCGCGATGTGGTTCTCGTCGCCGAACAGGAGCTGCAGCGTATGTGGCCCGGGCGAGAGCGTCACTCGCGCTTCGGTCTGGCCGGCGCCGAAATGCAAATGATTGAAGTCGTTGGGGATCGGTCGGTCGAGCGGCGGCAAGGGCGCATCGACCAGGAGATGGTGGTGTCCGGTGTTGGGCTTGTCCACGCCGGCCGGGGCAATGCCCATGTTGAGCAGCCCGAAGCGGACGACCGACTTCGTCGGAATGTAGTCACCGTTCTTGAGGTTGACGAAATAGACGCTGGCGCCGGGCGGCGAGCTGTGCCGGTTTGCCAGGGTCGCCCCTTGCGAGGGGTCAACCACGTTGATGGTGATGCGCTCAGAGAACACCGGGGGATTGTGCGGGATGTGGTCCTTGTCGCCCAGGAGCAACTGCAACGTATGCTTGCCCGGCGTCAGGTTCACCTCGGCCTCGGTCTGCCCTGCTCCGAAATGGAGATGGTTGAAGTCGTTGGGAATCGGCCGGTCGAACGAGGGCAGGGGCGCATCGATGATGAGGTGATGATGGCCGGAATTCTCCTTCGCCAGGCCGGCCGGCGCCACTCCCATATTGCGCAGCCCGAAATGGATGGTCGGCTTGGTCGGGAGCGTCGCTCCTTCCTTAAGATCCACGAAATAGACTGCGGCACCGGGCGGGGCCGGGGTGGGGCCACCCTTGGTCTGGGCCTCGGCCGATCCGATGGCGGCCGCGGTCGCCGTGGTGGCCAAGGCAAGGAACGCAGAAAAGCGGAACCCGGAAAGGAAGGCCCTTGCCCGAGCAGATGTGCGAGCGATCCGTTGCATCGTTCCCCTCCTGCTGCGGCCAGCGCCGGCCGCGCCGTCACATGGTGTGCGAGCAGTTGCTTCGCTTTAGAGGTTTTGGCGTTGGGTTAGGTTCGAGAGGTGCTTAAGGAATTCCAGAACGGGGCGCGCTCGCCGATCCGGCTCAGGCCGGCGATTTGACGTCCGAACATGGCAAGATGCAAGGCGAGAAATTTGCTCGTGCAGGCAGGGCTTCGCTTCCTCAATCCTCGAAATCGTCGTCGCTGCCGGCGCGCTGCGGCGCCGTGCTCCGTTGCAGGAACTGCGGCGTATGCTGCCGCGGCTCGCGCGGCTCCCTCGGCTCGCGCGCCGCTCGGTCGGCCGGATCGCGGCCGATCTTCGGCTGCAGCTCGACGATGTCGATGAACTGGTCGGCTTGGCGGCGCAACTCGTCGGCCACCATGGGGGGCTGCGTCGAGATGGTCGAGACAACGACCACGCGCACGCCGCGCCGCTGCACTGCCTCCACGAGCGAACGGAAATCGCCGTCGCCGGAAAACAGGACCATCTGGTCGATGTGCCCGGCGATCTCCATGGCATCGACCGCCAGCTCGATGTCCATGTTGCCCTTGACCTTGCGGCGGCCAGTCTGGTCGACGAATTCCTTGGTGGCCTTGGTCACCACCGTATAGCCGTTGTAGTCCAGCCAATCGATCAGCGGCCGGATCGAGGAATATTCCTGATCCTCGATCACCGCCGTGTAGTAGAAGGCACGCAGAAGGTAGCCGCGCGACTGGAACTCGCGCAGAAGTCGCTTATAGTCGATGTCAAATCCCAGCGACTTGGCGGTGGCGTAGAGGTTCGCGCCGTCGATGAACAGGGCGATCTTCTCGGCATCCATGGCTTCTCTCGTGATCAAAATTCCACGTCGATCAATCGGGTCGGCCGGCGGCAACGGATTCATCTCAGCGGGAACGAAGATGTGGTCCGGTGTCATGGCACGGGGCCAAGCTCTGATCCCGACAACGGACAGGCTGCCAATGGGTTCCCGCCCCCTGCTAACAGAGGCATGGCGTGCCGCCAAGCGATTCGCGAAACCTATACCTGCGGCGCATACCTGTGGCGCAGCGTTGCGGGCCTGCCGCCAAGTCACGGCGCGCCCTTGCACTTTTCCCCCGGGACGACTACACACCGGACAATTTCCAGCCCCTTGGACAACAGGAGTGACAGGCGATGGCGCGCGTCACGGTGGAAGATTGTATCGACAAGGTTGAGAACCGCTTCGACCTCGTGCTGCTCGCGGCCCATCGGGCGCGGATGATCTCGTCCGGCGCGCCCATCACGGTCGAACGCGACAACGACAAGAACCCCGTTGTGGCGCTGCGCGAGATCGCCGACACGACGATCTCGCCCGAGGACTTGCGCGAAGAGCTCGTCCATTCGCTGCAGAAATACGTGGAGGTGGATGAGCCCGAGCCGGAGGCGCTTCCCCTGATCGGCGGCCAGGGCGGTGTCGACGCGGACGACACCGACATGATCGTCGGCGACCGCATGACGGAGGAGGAGCTGTTGCGCGGCCTGGAGGGTCTGACGCCGCCCGAGCAGCAGCCCGAGCCCATGGAGCCCGACGAGGAGGAGTAAAGGCTCGTTCCACGCGGCCGCGCCCCTGGGGCAGGCGCGTCGGCCGCGCTGATGTGCAGGCGGTGGCCATGAGATGCGGCCCGGACGCCCGTTCCGGGCCGCTTGCTTTTGCTTGGAACTCTTGCGGAATTCTTGATCGAGCGCGATATCCTTATGGCCATGATACCTTATGGCCATGGCGCCGCTTCTAGAAGCGGCCCTATTATTGGAGCATGATCCTTTCCGACAGCCGGTGCCCATCCTCGCTCGAGCCGGGGGCAGGCGATTTCCGGATCATGCCGCAGGTCAGGGGGAAGGTGTGCCCCAGTCGACGACGAAACCCATAGCCCCGGCGCGCCGCCGCGCGGACGGCGAGGGCAGCGTCGTCACGCGTCCTCAAGCTGTTAAGACGCCGATAGAACTATTTGATAAACCACGTAAAAAGCCTGTCATGCGCCAGTTCGAGCTGATCGAGCGGGTGCGCCGTTACAATCCCAATACCAACGAGGCGCTGCTCGACCGCGCCTACGTCTATGCCATGAAGGCCCACGGCACCCAGATACGGGCTTCGGGCGACCTCTATTTCAGTCATCCGCTGGAAGTGGCGGCGATCCTGACCGACCTCAAGCTCGATGACGCCACCATCGCCGCGGCGCTACTGCACGATACGATCGAGGACACGCCGGCAACGCGGGCCGAGATCGACGAGTTGTTCGGCCACGATATCGGCGCCCTGGTCGAAGGCCTCACCAAGCTCAAGAAGCTCGACCTCGTCACCAGGGAGGCCAAGCAGGCCGAGAACCTGCGCAAGCTCCTGCTCGCCATTGCCGACGACGTGCGCGTCCTCCTGGTCAAGCTCGCCGACCGGCTGCACAACATGCGCACGATCGAGCACGTGCGCCCCGACACCCGGCGCCGCATGGCGGAGGAGACCCTCGACATCTATGCGCCGCTCGCCGGTCGCATGGGCATGCAGGAGATGCGCGACGAACTCGAGGACCTGTCGTTCCGCGAGCTTCATCCCGAGGCCTGCCGGATCGTCGGCCAGCGGCTCGATGCGCTCGCCGAGCGCAATCGCGGCCTCATCAGCGAGATCGAGCAGCAACTCAAGAAGAAGCTGACCGAGAGCGGAATCGGGGTCGAGGTCAAGGGGCGGGAGAAGCGGCCCTATTCGATCTGGCGCAAGATGGAGCGCAAGTCCGTCGGCTTCGAGCAGCTGTCGGACATTTTCGGCTTCCGCCTGATCGTGCAGACAGTGGAGGATTGCTACCGCGCGCTCTGCATCGTGCATACGACCTGGCCGATGGTGCCGGGCCGCTTCAAGGACTACATCTCGACGCCCAAGCAGAACGACTATCGCTCCATCCACACCACCGTCATCGGCCCGGAGAACCAGCGCGTCGAGCTGCAGATCCGGACCGCCGAGATGCACGAGATCGCTGAGCGCGGCATCGCGGCCCATGCCCTCTACAAGGACGGGCACGGCACGCCCTCCGAGATGCTGTCGCGCGAATCGAGCGCCTTCGCCTGGCTGCGGCACACCATCGAGCTGTTGTCGGACGGCGCCAATTCCGAGGAATTCCTCGAGCACACCAAGCTCGAACTGTTCCACGACCAGGTGTTCTGCTTCACCCCCAAGGGCAAGCTCATCGCCTTGCCGCGCCGGGCCACCGCCATCGACTTCGCCTATGCGGTCCACACCGACGTCGGCAACACGGCGGTCGGCGTCAAGATCAACGGGCAGATCGCCCCGCTCGTATCCGAACTCGGCAACGGCGACGAGGTGGAGATCATCACCTCGAAGGCGCAAATAGCGCCGCCCGCCGCCTGGGAATCGATCGTCGTCACCGGCAAGGCCCGTGCCGCCATCCGGCGCGCCACGCGCGCCGCGGTGCGCGCCCAGTATGCCGGGCTGGGCCGGCGCATCGTCGAGCGCCTGTTCACGCGCGCCAAGAAGGAATACTCCGACGAGAAGCTGCAGGGCGCGTTGCCACGGCTGGCGCGGGCGTCGGTCGAGGACGTGATGGCGGCCGTCGGGCGTGGCGAGATGAAAGCCGCCGACGTCGCCCGTGCCATGTACCCCGACTACAAAGAGGAGCGTACGACGCCGGTGGCGGCGCCGAAATCCGACACGGGCTGGTTCGGCTTGAAGAAGGCCCT
>Ga0126380_10000698_pt1 | contig 11768 bp, 12 predicted proteins | sample PanSoiMetPlot_26_FD_92544 | JGI IMG/M metagenome (GOLD analysis project Ga0126380, IMG submission 92544) | Tropical forest soil microbial communities from Panama - MetaG Plot_26 | ecosystem: Environmental > Terrestrial > Soil > Tropical forest > Bulk soil | place: Panama | collected 2016-02-17
ACATGGGGCCGCCGACCGCAGGAGATTTCCAACCTGTGAATGTCTTACGCCCAGCTGCCGGCGACCGACGAAACGATCATACGCTGATGCCCGTAAAGAAAAAGCCCCCGAAATCGACGTAGCTCGAACACGCCGGAGGCGTCTTCGAACTATGGCGGTTCGCTGCATGTCCGCTTTGGGTCAAAAGCGGACATGTGCAGTGCAAAAAGGCATGTCCGCTTTACCCCCGAAAGCGACATCAAATGCGACATATGGAATGTCAGCTAAGGGCCAAAAGCGGACATCGGAGCCGTCATGTTTACGTTCGCTTTAACGCCCCAAGCGATGTCGGTCAGGGGTAGCCAAGTCGAACCCGCTCTGATGTTAACAACGCCACCAGGTAGGCTTCCTCTAAAACTCTCTTTACTATGCTTCTGTCATTGCCCTGCGGCTATGTTCTGTAGGGCAATGACACAAACAGAACGCGGGAGGACTACATGGGTCGTTTGTCGTTCATTGCGATGGCAACAACAGCCGTCTTACTTTTCGGAACCGCCGTCGAGGCGCAACAACAACAGCCAGCCTCGCCACCACCGCCACCACCCGGTTATGGCGCGCCAATTACCCTCGAACAGGCAAAGGCCGCGATTGCTGCCGCTGCAGCCGAGAGTAAGAACAACGGTTGGAACCATGTTTTCGCTGTCGTTGACGGCGGCGGTAATCTTATCGCATTTGAAAAATCCGACCTCGCTGGCAATTCCTCTATCAACATCGCTCAGGCCAAAGCGACCTCGTCAGCTACCTTTCGGGTACCCACCAAAGCTTACCAAGATCGCCTCGCAGCAGGAGAAACTTTCATATTAGGATTGCCGGGTGTGGTACCGGCGGCGGGCGGAGTGCCAATCGTCTTCAATGGCAAAGTTATTGGCGCCATCGGTGTAAGCGGTGCGACACCGTTACAAGATCATCAATCTGGGGTAGCCGGTGCCGCTGCTGTGAAGTGACACAACTTGGCAAAAGGCCGAATTCATTGCAGGGAAAAGAGGCCGCCTCAAATTGGCGGCCTCAGTTTAAAGACGGACGCATTGAAATGTCTGCTTTGGGTCAAAAGCGGACAATTGCAGTGCACCAGCCCATGTCCGCTTTACCCCCGAAAGCGGGCATTTGCAGTGCAGCTTGGGATGTCCGCTAGCAATATGCCGAGATCGTGCTCAATTTCCTGCGCGGATAAGATCGCCCAAAGGAGCAGCCATGGACGATAAGCAGCGCTATGAGCGCGGCATGGCCAGGCGCCGCAAGGTGCTCGGCAATGAGTGGGTCGACCGCGCGAACGCGAGGCAAACCCCTTTCAATGAGGAATTTCAGGATTTCATAACACGCGTGGCCTGGGGCGAGATTTGGACCCGTCCCCATTACGACGAACGCACGCGTCGCGTCCTGGTCATCGGCACCATGCTCGCCCTGGATAAATGGGAGGAGTTCCGTATGCATGTGCGGGCGGCGCTGACCGAGGGAGGATTCACGCCGGACGACATCAAGGAAATTATCCTGCAGCAGGCGATCTATTGCGGGGTGCCGGCCGCAAACAATGCGTTCAAGGAAGCTGCCGAAGTGATTGCGGACGTTGGGAAGGGCAAATGACCATCGCGATGCTGTGATGCCCTCGTCATTTCGCTTTGAAACGGGTTCAATGCAGGTCATGGGCCACTCCGATGGGGAACCTGCATGGCCAAGGTCACTGTCCGCAAAGGGATGCCGAGCGTTCAGCTCGACAAGGAAGAGTTCAAAAAACGCTTCCTGAAGAGGTTTTACGACCCCGTTTTCGAGCCGCTCACCCGCGAACTGGACAGGATCGCCGACGCCGCGTGGATTTCCTATAGCGACTACCACAAGGCTCCGCGCACGCGAAAGGCCGGGCCTGGTTTCGCTGATCCGAACTACGATATCTCGATCGAATGGCTTGAGGCACGGTCGAACATTCAAGCTGCGGAGCGCCGGCAAAAATCCGCGGACTCACCCTCGCGTGTCCTGATCGTCAACGGGTCGTCGCGAAATGATCAGACCTGTCCGGGCGAAATATCGAAAACGTGGCGTCTCGCGACCTTGGCCCGCGATGTCATCGGAAAGACGCCCGGCTTCGAGGTCGAGATCCTCGATCTGTCGCGGCTCGCTGCGGAATATGGAAAAGTGATCTATCCCTGCAAGGCCTGCGTTTCGACCGCACAGCCCCTCTGTCACTGGCCTTGCAGTTGCTATCCCAATCACGCGATCGGACAGACTGGCGATTGGATGAATGAGATTTATCCGATGTGGGTCGCCGCGCATGGCGTGATGATCGTGTGCCCGGTGAATTGGTATCAGGCGCCCTCCTCGCTCAAGCTGATGATCGATCGGCTCGTTTGCGCCGATGGCGGCAACCCCGATCCGACATCCACAAGCGGCAAGGACGCCGAGAAAGCGAAAGAGATCGAGCTCGCAGGCTGGCCCTATCCGCGCCACCTCGCCGGACGGGTTTTTTCGGTTGTTGTTCATGGTGACGCGGCCGGCGCCGAGAATTTGCGACGCATGCTTGTGGACTGGATGAGCGATATTGGAATGATCCCCTCAGGTCATTTGGCCCTGCTCGATCGCTATGTCGGTTATCTCACCCCCTATGCAACCAGCCACGATGATCTCGATCGCGACACCGATTTTCAGGAGGATGTTCGCAACGCCGCGCGAACGCTTGTGCAGGCAGTCAAGGACAGACGTTCAGGCAAGCTGGAGCCGCCGGATCGCGGCCTGCACGAAACCCGCCCGAAGTAAGCAGCCGAACGACTACTGCGACTTTAACTCGGCGTCTTTGGTCCGCTGCGCATAGTTGCGTTCGAAGATGCACAGCCCGGTCGCAAGCGCGGCAAGCAGAAGCGGCAAAGTGTGCTCGCGGATGATCTCTGTTCCGTCTCTAAAAGCAGCCGGGTCAACCGATACGATGCTGATTGTCACTATCAGAACAAGACCCGCTTCCAGAATCTCCGAGTTCGCCTGTCCGCGCGACAGGGTGCGGAAGCGGTCAACGATATGTATGAGGCAAATCTCAGGCGCTGCGAGCTTGAGAGCGCCGAAGAATGCAGCAAGTTTTATCAGCCCAATCGGGCCAAGCCCAAAAAGACTCCCGAGTGTGAAGATGAACTGCGAGCGCCAGACGTCTTCGAGGCCATAGGACGGCGACGAGAGGATGCGTAGGCCGTCGTAACCCCAGACCACGGCAAAATAGAGCGCAACAGCGACGATTATTGCCATCGTGGCATGGGAAATTTTTTGCACGCGTTCCTCCTTCGGCGAGGAACCATGCGTAGACGCTTCAAATGTGAAGTTCAAAAGAACCCGAAACTTTACCTTACTTGTTAGCCCTTTAACCCTCCGAACCACCGGGCGGGCAGCGAAAGTTTCCACCAGTTCTGTTTCCAGTAAACGGGTGGGTTTGCCGATCGACACCTCCTACATCGGCTTTGGACGAACTGCGTGGAAGATTTTTCGCAATGGCACGAATGCATGGCAGCAATGCCGGGGCAGAAACTCGCGGGACCGCGTCGGGCATCACCGGCCGTTATCGGTTGAATGAAAAACATTCGTTTCACCAGATAATTCCGGTGGTGCAAACGCAGCTTTTTCCAGATGGCCTTAGCGCACTCGAGGGGCAGGCAAGACTTGAACAGAGGATATGAATGCCATGACCCTGGTTTCAACTTGGCTTAACGGCGGAACCAAAGGCACACATCCCAGCCTGGTCTTGATTGCGACCTCGCTCGGCGTGCTGTTCGCTCAGATCGATACCTCGGTGGTCAACCTGGCGGTGAAAAGCATTGCCGGAGACTTGCGCGCCGGGGTCAGTGAGATGCAATGGGTGATCGATTCCTACAATCTTGTTTATGCAAGCTTGCTGCTGACTGGTGGGACACTTGGCGATCTTTACGGCCGTCGACGGATTTTCGTTTTGGGCATCGTGCTGTTCGTCGCAGGCACATTGGTCTGCGCGCTTGCCCCGAGTGCCGGAATACTGATCCTCGGACGCATTGTCAGCGGGCTGGGCGCCGCCTTCGAGGTGCCCATGTCGCTGGTATTGCTCACACTCGCCTATCCGGACAGCAAGGAGCGCGCACACGCGTTGGGCGTTTGGGCGAGCTGCAACGGACTCGCCTTCATCATCGGGCCGATACTCGGCGGTTGGCTGGTCGACACAATCGGCTGGCGAAGCATCTTCTACCTGATCGTGCCGATTTGTGCGGCCGCGGTCGCCCTCACCTACATCGCCATTCGTGAAAGCTCGGAGCCAAAAGGCCGGCGGCTCGATTTGCCCGGTCAAGGGTTGGCTATTGTCGGACTCGGCGCATTTGCCTTTGCGGCCATTGAAGGATCGCATTGGGGCTGGACATCGCCGACAATCATCTCGATCGCCGGCATTGCGGTGGCCGCGCTGTCGCTTTTCGTCTGGATCGAAGCGCGCACGCCCGGGCCGCTGTTGCCGCTTGAATTTCTGCGCCGCCCGGTCTTCTCAGCAACGATCGTGATTGCGGGCCTGATGACTTTCGGGATGTACGCCCTGCTATTCATCATGCCGCTTTATTTTCAGACCATGCGCGGCGCCAGCCCTTTCATCGCCGGCTTGCAGCTGCTGCCTATGCCCGTCAGCTTCTTTATGGTCTCGCAGATTGTCGGGCATCTGAACAATCAGCTCGGACCGCGAATCGTCATGACTGCCGGGATGACCTGCATGGGCGTCGGCGCGCTGGCCTTGACGCTCATAAATGAAAACACAAATCTGTTTTTCATTGAGCTGGCCTTGCTGATCGTCGGCGTCGGGCTCGGCCTTAATACGGCCCCCGTCAACGGTGTCGCCGTCGCGGCATTGCCTTCCGAGCGGTCCGGCACGGCGTCCGGTGTACTCAATACGTCCCGCATGGTCGGCGCCACCCTCGGTGTCGCAATCCTGGGAGCGGTATTCGCTGCGTACGCCGGGCAAACACCCAGTGCCGGCGAAGGATTCCTCTCCGGTTTGCGCGCCGCGCTGACCGGCAGCGGTGTAGCCGAATTGATCGGCGCAGCGATCGCGATCAAGTTCATCAGGCGCGATTCATTGCATCCGCAAAAATAGGGTCAGCCGCCACGCCCGTCACGAAACGCTTGCGGGGTCGTGCCTGTCTGCTTGCGAAAAAACCGCGTGAAATGCGAGGGATCGGAAAAAGCGAGGTCATAGGCGATTTCATGGATCGCCTGGTTGGTAAATACAAGTTGCCGTTTTGCTTCGGTCAAGACGCGCTGACGGATCAGGTGACCGGCAGTGACCCCTGTTGCGCGCTTAACGTGGTCGTTGAGTCTATCCGGCGTCATCGCCAGTTTCTCCGCATAGAAACTAATGAGTCTTTCCTTGCGGAAATGTTCATCCAAAAGCCGTCGCAATTCGTCGACGCGCGGATCCGATCGCGAGAGCGTCACCGCGCCACTGCGCGCCCTGCTCACGGCTAGCCGAACAACCTCAATGGCGATAAGAGCAAGCAGGCCGCGCATCGCCAGCCGATAGCCTTCCCGCGCGAGCGAGCCCTCCTCGTATAATTCACCGCACAGCGTCGAGAGACGCTTCGCCTCAGCCATGTTGGCGAGCGGCAGCACCGGCTCGCTCGCAACCGCTTTCAATCGCGCCAGCGCTTCTCCCGACTGATCGCCAAGCGCGTCCGCAACATCCTCGGTAAAACTCACCACCCAGCCATCGGTGACTTCGGGCGTGAAGCGAAAGCCGTGCGCCATGGTGGCCGGGACGAGAATGACTGCCGGTGCGGAGAATCGCGCCGTTGCAGTCTCGAAACTCATCTCGCCGCCTCCCTTCTCGATCAGCAACACCTGAAAGAGGTTGCGGTGACGGTGAGCGCGGATTGTCCAGTCATGGATGGACGAGCGTGACGCGATCGTTTCGATATGGATAAAGTCAAACGCGGAGTCGTCCGGCGGATCGCCGTACAGGTGAAATAACGGCAGCGCGGAGACGCCCATCACACAAGCATATTCCACTTCACCTGCGAAACAACTGCCGGACGCGACTTCTCAAACGAAAAGCCCCGCCTCGCAGGCGGGGCTTCCGTAATCTCTTTTATCCCTCCGTCAGCGATTCTGCTGCTGGCCACCCTGCTGCTGGCCGGGCTTCTGCTGTCCGCCCTGCTGACCACCTTGCTGCTGCTGGCCGGGCTTCTGCTGTCCACCCTGCTGACCACCTTGCTGCTGTTGGCCGGGCTTCTGGTTTGGATTTTGATTCATTTCACTATCCTCTCCAACATTGCTTTGAAGCATCACTTACTGACTCGCCCCTAGCGAGAAGAAACGCCCGACGATTGAATTTTGTTCCACTTGCAATCGTTTTCGACTCTGCACCAAACGTATTTGGAACCCAGCATCGCTGGACGTGTTCCTCCCCACACAGAGGAGGACCGACGAATGGGACGTTACTTGTTGCTTTGGTTGATTGGGGTTCCGATCCCGATTCTGGTGCTGATCTGGTTGTTTGGCGGTCTGCACTAGCCAGCCAGAGGCGGTTCGAGATGCGGCCCATCAGCGCGTCTCGACCGCCACTTTTTATCCGTTCATGCGCGTCGTACTGGATCAGCCTGCGCAGCGCTCCATCCCACAGCTTGCGACTTAATAACACGCGGCAGTCTCGGCGTTGCCGCTTCGGCTACGCCCTGTTAAGCCTTTAGCGTCGGGGTGATTGGTCGTCGGCCGGGATAGCGGAAGGCGAAGGGGATGGAAGTTTTCTTTCAGCAACTTATCAACGGCATCACGCTGGGGTCGATCTATGGGCTGATCGCCATCGGCTACACCATGGTGTTCGGCATCATCGGCATGGTGAACTTCGCCCATGGCGATGTGTTCATGGTGTCTGTTTTCATTGCATTGGTTACTTTCCTTCTGCTGACGTCCTTGCTCGGCATATCGTCGATTGCGCTCGCTCTCTTCCTCGTTCTCATCGTGGCGATGCTGTTCACGTCACTGGTCAATTGGACCATCGAGCGGCTGGCCTATCGACCCTTGCGCGGTTCGTTCCGGCTTGCGCCGCTGATTTCGGCCATCGGGATGTCCATCTTTCTGTCGAATTTCGTGCAAGTGACGCAAGGTCCGCGAAACAAGTCGATCCCACCGATGGTCCAGGGCGAGTTTGTTCTGTTCACGCAAAATGACTATCCGGTAACGCTGTCGCTCAAACAGCTTATTATCTGGCTCGTCACCGCGATCCTCCTCGTCTGCTTCTGGTACCTGGTAACGAAGACCCGCTTGGGTCGCGCGCAACGCGCTTGCGAACAGGATCAAAAAATGGCCGCTCTGGTCGGCGTCGATGTCGACCGGACCATTTCGATGACTTTCGTCATCGCTGCTGCGCTCGCTGCCGTCGCCGGGACGATGTACCTGATGTACTATGGCGTGGTGAGCTTTGCTGACGGCTTTGTGCCAGGAGTGAAGGCCTTCACTGCCGCAGTCCTCGGCGGCATCGGTTCCCTGCCGGGCGCGGTTATTGGCGGCATCCTGATCGGCCTCATCGAGACCATGTGGTCCGCATATTTTTCCATCGACTATAAAGACGTTGCCGCCTTTTCAGTCCTCGCGATCACCTTGATATTCCTGCCGCAAGGATTGTTCGGCCGGCCGGATGTCGAGAAGGTCTGATATGACTAGCGGCGCGCCAGCCAAGCGCGTCGATACGGCCCGCGCCCTGCGGGACGCAGGCCTCACGGCGTTGCTCGCTTTTGGCCTGTTCCTGCCACTGGTCGGATTCGAGACCGTCACCGACGTTCGTAACGACCTGATCCTCGTCACCCGCTGGCCACTGCTGTTCGCCATGGTCGCGATCGCCGGCCTCGGGCGCCTCGCCTATTCCCTCGCCATTGAGCCGTGGTTACAGCAGCGCGCCATGCGCCCCAGCGCCGAGCCGGCGCCGTGGCGCCGACATGTCGCGAGCTGGATCATTCCGTTTGCGCTCGGTTTCGTCATTCTTTATCCGGGAATCGTCCTCGCCACGGCAGGTTTCGGCCGTGCCGTGAAGTGGATCGACAATTTCGGGATTCAAGTTCTGATCTACGTGATGCTGGGATGGGGCCTGAACATCGTGGTCGGCCTCGCCGGGCTCCTCGATCTCGGCTACGTGGCATTTTACGCCGTCGGCGCCTATTCGTACGCGCTGCTTGCCAAGACGTTCGGACTTTCATTCTGGATTCTTCTGCCCCTCGCCGGCATCCTCGCTTCGTTTTGGGGAATTTTGCTCGGCTTTCCGGTGCTGCGCCTGCGCGGCGACTACCTTGCCATCGTTACGCTTGCATTCGGCGAAATCATCCGCATTGTTCTCATCAATTGGGTCGACCTGACCAACGGCTATGCCGGCATCACGGGGATCCCGCGGCCGACTTTTTTCGGCATTCCATTCAACGCAGAGGAAGGCGGTTTCGCTTCCGTGTTCGGGCTGGAATTTTCACCGATCTATCGCACGATATTTCTCTACTACCTGATCCTCGCACTTGCCCTTCTCACAGCGTTCGTCACCGTTCGCCTGCGGCGCCTGCCGGTCGGCCGCGCGTGGGAAGCGTTGCGCGAGGATGAAATTGCCTGCCGCTCGCTCGGCATCAACACGACCAATACGAAGCTTACCGCTTTCGCCATGGGCGCGATGTTCGCAGGCTTCGCCGGTTCTTTTTTCTCCGCGCGGCAGGGCTTCATCTCGCCCGACTCCTTCACGTTTCTCGAATCCGCGACAATCCTTTCCATCGTCGTGCTGGGCGGAATGGGCAGCCAGATCGGCGTGGCCATAGCCGCCGTCGTGATGATCGGCGGCACGGAAATCATGCGCGAGCTCGATTTTCTGAAATTGTTTTTCGGATCGACCTTCGACCCGACTCAATACCGCATGCTGCTGTTCGGTCTCGCCATGGTCCTCATCATGATCTGGCGCCCGCGTGGCCTCATCGCGACGCGTGATCCGTCGGTAGTCCTGAAAGAGCGCAAAGCGATCGGCAAGGACCTCGTCAAGGAGGGACACGGCTGATGGCGACCAAGGGCGATATTCTGCTGCAGGTCGAGCGCCTCACCATGCGCTTTGGTGGCCTTGTCGCAGTCGAAGACCTCTCCTTTTCCGCGCGGCAAGGCGACATCACGGCATTGATCGGGCCGAACGGCGCCGGCAAGACCACGGTGTTCAACTGCATTACTGGTTTTTACAAGCCCAGCGAGGGCCGCCTTACGCTGCGCCACGGGGACAACGCAGCCTGGGATTGGCTCGAAACGCTGACCGACAGCGGGGAGCGCAGCGTAAGGCGCGCAGGCAACGGACTCTATTTGCTTGAACGGATGCCGGACTATCTCGTCGCGCAGCAGGCGCGGATTGCGCGCACGTTCCAGAACATTCGGCTTTTTCCGGGCATGACCGTTCTGGAGAACTTATTGGTGGCGCAGCACAACCCCTTGATGCTCGCCTCTGGCTATACGCTGCTCGGCGTCCTTGGCTTCCCCTCTTTTGCCAGGGCCGAGCGCGGGGCGATCGAAAAGGCACGGGAGTGGCTCGACAGAGTCAACCTTCTGGCACGCGCTGACGATGCTGCCGGCGACTTGCCTTATGGCGCTCAGCGACGCCTCGAAATTGCACGCGCGATGTGCACCGATCCGGTGCTCTTGTGCCTCGATGAACCGGCGGCCGGGCTCAATCCGCGCGAGAGCGCCGAGCTCAATAAACTTTTGCTCGCAATCCGCGACCAACATGCCATTTCGATACTGCTGATCGAGCACGACATGTCGGTCGTGATGGAAATTTCGGATCATGTCGTTGTGCTCGACTACGGGGTCAAGATCGCCGACGGCGCACCAAGGGAAATCCGTGACAATCCGAAAGTCATCGCGGCCTATCTTGGCGTTGCCGACCAGGACGTCGCTAAAGTCGAGGCGGAGGTCGGCCTATGACCACGCCACTCCTCACCGTACGCGGTGTCAAAACTTTTTACGGCCGGGTGATGGCACTCAAGGGCGTCGACCTCGAGGTCAACGAGGGTGAAATCGTCACGCTGATCGGCGCCAACGGCGCGGGCAAATCCACCCTCATGATGACCGTATGCGGTAATCCCCGAGCCCGTGAAGGCACGATCTATTTTGCCGGCCACGACATCACGCGGCTGCCAACCCATGAAATCGCGCGCCTGAGGCTTGCGCAGGCTCCTGAAGGTCGCCGCATTTTCTCGCGCATGACCGTACTTGAGAATCTTCAGATGGGCGCCAGCACCGCGGACCCGTCGCAGTTCAAACGCGATCTCGATCACGTGTTGACGATGTTCCCCCGATTACAACATCGGATCGGTCAGCGTGGTGGAACGCTGTCGGGCGGCGAGCAACAGATGCTGGCGATCGCCCGCGCCCTCATGGCCCAGCCCCGCCTACTCCTCCTTGACGAGCCATCACTGGGCCTTGCGCCGCTGGTCGTGCGGCAAATCTTCGAGGCGATCAAACGGCTTAATGCCGAGGGCGGCCTCACGGTATTTTTGGTCGAACAGAATGCCTATCATGCGCTCAAGCTCGCCCACCGGGGCTATGTCATGGTCAACGGGTTCATCACCCTTTCGGGAACCGGTCGCGAACTGCTGGAACACCCGGAGATCAAGTCGGCCTATCTCGAAGGGGGCCGGCATTGACCAACCTTGTCACCGCCTCCTTTTCGATCCCCGAGTTTCTTTATGAGGAAGGCTCGTTCGGCGTGTTCGTGCTGGTCACCATAATTCTCGGTGGCGGCGCAGCAATACTCGCCGGCCGCGCCATTGCGACGACCTGGCGGCCATGGTGGCAGGTTGTCGCATACGGTTTCGTCCTTGCCTTGGCGGTTCGATTCATCCATTTCAGCCTGTATGGCGGCACCTTCCTGTCGCTCCACTATTACCTCGTCGACAGTGCGTTTTGCATCGCTTTCGGTTTCCTGGGTTTCCGGGCGGCGCGCGCGAGGCAGATGATCACGCAATATGGTTGGCTCCACGAATCCGATGGCCTGATGCGCTGGCGCCGCCGATTGCCCTGACGTAGGATTGCAGCGGATGAAGTTGCCGGCTCACGTTTGAGGGGGAATTAGATATGAAAAAAATCACCACGTTTGGCTTCGCGTTGACTGTTGCGATCGCGGCGGCCGGATCGGCCACAGCGCAGATCAAGTTCGGTGTGGGCGGACCCATCACCGGACCGAGCGCCGCGACCGGTGCGCAAATGAAGAATGGCGTCGACCAGGCGGCCGCTGACATCAATGCCGGCGGCGGCATTCTCGGTCAGAAAATCGTCGTGTCCTACGGCGACGACGCCTCCGATCCCAAACAGGGCGTTTCGGTTGCGAATAAGTTCTCCGGCGACGGCGTGAAATTCGTCATCGGACACTACAATTCCGGCGTCACGATCCCCTCGTCGGAGGTCTACCAGGAAAACGGCATCCTTCAGATCACGCCGGCCTCCACCAATCCGACGGTGACCGAACGGAAGATGTGGAACATCTTCCGTGTCTGCGGCCGCGACGACCAGCAGGGGCAAGTCGCCGGCGAATACATCGCGAAGCATTTCAAAGGCAAGAAGATCGCGATCGTTCACGACAAGACGACTTATGGCAAAGGCCTCGCCGATGAAACTAAGAAGACCATCAACAAGGCCGGTATCAAGGAAGTTCTGTACGAAGGCGTGAACACCGGCGAGAAGGATTTTTCCGCTCTCGTATCCAAGATCAAGCAATCGGGCGCCGACCTGATTTATTGGGGCGGTCT
>Ga0126380_10000699_pt1 | contig 11759 bp, 8 predicted proteins | sample PanSoiMetPlot_26_FD_92544 | JGI IMG/M metagenome (GOLD analysis project Ga0126380, IMG submission 92544) | Tropical forest soil microbial communities from Panama - MetaG Plot_26 | ecosystem: Environmental > Terrestrial > Soil > Tropical forest > Bulk soil | place: Panama | collected 2016-02-17
ATGACTGGTCGTACCATCTCGGTTTCACCGAGAAGACGTTCAACCTGCAGGACGAAAACTTCAAACTGGGCGGCAAGCCAAACGACCCCGAGCAAGGCAACGCTCAGGCCGGTGGGGTCAGTGGAGGGCCGCCGGCGTTCGCCGCGCGGGACAACGCGAACCAGATCACACCACCGGACGGACACCCACCGATCACCAACATGTATCTGTGGCAGCCGATCGCGGGCTCGTTCTACACGAGGTGCGTCGACGGCGACTTTGACATGTCGGTGATCGGGCACGAGTACACCCACGCCATCACGAACAGGATGATCGCCGGCCCGAAGGACGGTCTCAGCTCGCCGCAGGGCATGAGCGAGAGCTGGTCGGACCTGATGGCGATGGAGTACCTCAACGAGCACGGCTACGCTCCCGCGGGCATCCGGGCGTTCACGATCGGCCAGTACGTCACCACCGACCCGATCGCGGGCATCCGCAACTACAACATGAGCGACAGCCCGCTCAACTACAGCAGCGTCGACTACGACTTCGTCGGCCTGCAGGTACACGCGTCCGGCGAGCTGTGGAGCGCCACGAACTTCGACATCCGCAGAGCCATGATCGACCGGTACGGCGCCGGAACGCCGGCGCTGCAGAAGTCGTGCGCGAACGGTCAGACTCCGGTGACCTCGTGTCCGGGAAACCGGCGCTGGGTGCAGCTGGTGTTCGACTCGTTCCTGCTCATGGCGAACAGCGACAACAGCATGGTCGACGCGCGGGACGCGCTGCTCGCGGCGGACCAGACCCGCTTCGGCGGGGCAAACCAGGACCTGCTGTGGAACGCGTTCGCCAAGCGCGGGCTCGGCGAGAAGGCGTTCAGCAACGGCGCCGGTGACGCCAACCCGACGCCCGGCTTCACCTCGCCATTCGCGGACGAGGCGACGATCACCTTCCGCCCGGTGGACGAGACCGGCCAGGTCGTCCCCGGTGCCAGGTTGTTCGTCGGCGACTACCAGGCGCGGGCCGTCGCGGTGGCCGACACCGACCCCGCTACGCCGCTCACCGACCAGGTGAGCCTGGTGCCGGGCTCGTACACCTTCATCGCCCAGGCCCCCGGGCACGGGCATGCCCGAATCGGCGCGACAACGTTCACGTCGGGGCAGGCAGCCAGCCTGACCGTGCAGATGCCGCGCAACCTTGCCTCGAGCGCGAGTGGGGCCACGGTCACCGGCAACGGCATCAACCTGGCCAGGATCGTCGACGACAACGAGGCGACCAACTGGGCGTCGCTGGGCAGCCCGGTGGCCGGTAAGCAGGTCACGGTCGACCTGGCCGGCGGGGCCCAGCAGGTCCGGCGCATCCAGGTCAGCGCGCTGCTGCGGCCGCCGATCGCTACCGACCCGGATTCCGCGACCCAGAACCGGTTCACCGCGTTGCGGCAATTCCGGGTGCTGGCGTGCACGGCCAGTGGGGCGGTCGACTGTTCCGACCCGGCGCAGTTCCAGGTCGTCTTCACCAGCCCGGCGGACGCGTTCCCGTCGATCGCCCCGCGGCCGCGAGCACCGGAGCTGACGATCAGGTCGTTTGACATTCCGGACACTACCGCGACGCACCTGCGCCTGGAGGTGCTGACCAGCCAGTGCACCGGGGCGCCGGACTACGCCGGTGAGCAGGACGCCGACCCACGGGCGGGCACGGACTGCGCAACCGCCAGTCCGCAGGCCGGCAACGTGCGAGTTGCCGAGTTCCAGGCCTTCGCCGGATAAGGAGGTAGCTGCCCGTTGACGTGAGGGGCACCCCGCACCCGGCAGGTCCGGGCACGGGGTGCCCCAGGCACTAGTTGGCGCGGCGGTCCGCGTCCGTGGCCGGGCAGTGCGGCAGCTCGTCAGCCCGGGCCGGTCAGCCGGCGGTCGAGGTCGGTGAGCGCGTCGGCGAAACAGGCCAGCGGCGCCTCGGCCACGCCCGCACCCACCTGGCCCGTCCCCGCGCTGCGGTGCAGGATGCCGGTGGTCACCGCGGGCGCGGTGCCAAGCTCGGCGACCTTGCGGACGTCCACCCCCAGCGGGGTGCCCACATTCCCCAGCACCGGGATCTTGAACCGGCTCGACCGCCCGGCGCACACCGCGGCCAGCCGCTCGGTGAGGGCGGCCGCGGCGCTCATCGACCCGCCCAGCAACTGCGCGACGGCGGGCGATCCGGCCGCGGCCGCGGCGCCGAGGCCGCATAGTTCCAGCACCGCGCTGTCACCAATGTCCCGCGCGCCGTCGTCCGGGCCCCGCCCCGGGTGATAGAGCGCGTGACCGACCTCGGGTGCCTCGGTGATGAACCACTGCGGCGAGCCGGCCAGGCGGATGCCGAACGTGGTCCCGTTGCGGGACATTCCGGTGACGATCGAGGAATCCGGCACTCCGGCCGCCCATTCGGTCAGCGACCTCGCCGCGGCCATCGCCAGGGTCAGGAAGAACAGGTGGTTGGCGGACAGGAACCGGGCGAAGGCGGCGACCTGGCCGCCCTCGATCTCGGTCAGCCGCGGGAGCCACTCCTTGATCAGCAGGTTGGTCGCGGCCTGGGTCCTGACGTGGACGTCGTCGCCCATGGTGACCGCCTGCGCGGCGAGGGCCAGGACGTCGACCGGGCCACTGCGGCGCAGCACGTCCCCGATCACCGGGGCGGCCACCTCGCGGAGGAACACCAGCCGCGCTATGGATGCGTCGGTGGCGCAGCCGAACCAGGTCACCTCGCCGGGGCCCTGCGAGATCGGCGCGAACGCCGTCGTCCCGCCGGCCTCGTTGGCCACGACATACAACGGAGCACCCGGCCCGAGAGCCGTGGCCATCGGCACCACCACCCCGTGCGCGTTCGCCGGGCTGAGCCCGATCCGCTCGCTGAGCAGCATCGCGTCGGCCTCGGCCGGGCTGGTGGCCCAGCCCTCCGCCACGGCGGCGGCCTGCATGGACCTGCGGAGCGGATCCGGGGCCTGCGGGTAGCTCAGGGCCGGGCCGCAGTGCAGCAGGGCCCGCTCCCCCAGCCCCGGCGCGGCGTCACCTACCGTGGTGACGCCGGTCAGCACCGGGACCCCGCTGTCCAGCCTGCGGAGCACCTCGGCGTTGGCCGCCTCGACGCGCTCGCTGCACAGGCCGTAGAGCCGGCCCAGCGCGGCCACGAGCGCGGGCTGGCCACCGGCCGGGACCCGCCAGTCGACGGAGATGACCGGGGCCCCCTGGCCGGCCACCGCGTCAGCGAACAGTGGCAGCCCCACGTTCACCACGCCAACCCGCTGCGGCAGTGCGGTGCTAGCCGGCTGCGTCATGGGTTCCTCCGTTCCTGCGCTTCCCCGGGCTGCCGGGCACGGCCCCCGCGATGTCGAAGAACTCGGCGTCGGAGGCCGCGCCCGCGCACCTGCGGGCGGTGGTGACCAGCGCCTCCTCGGCGGCCAGGTAGGCCTCCCGCCAGCCGCGCGCCTGCCCGGCCAGCTCGGCCGCCCGGGCCGCGACGTCACCGGCCATCCTCGCGACCTCCGCTGGCGCGGCGCCCCCCAGGGAGGTCCTGCTGGCCACAATGCGGCCCGGGTCCAGCACCGCGGACAGGTCCCGGCCGCCCAGCCCCAGGGGCCGCCCGGTCAGCTCGGCCGCTGCCGCGTCCAGGAGGCCGCCGTCGATGTCGATGCCGCGCAGCCGGCGCGCGCTCGCCTCGCGCACCGCGAGGCCAACCACCCGGTAGGCGGTCCGGTAGTCCACCCCGCACTCCTGCATAACGAACTCGGCCAGGTCGGTGGCCTGCGAGAAGCCGGATTCCAGCACGTCCGCCATGCGAGCGGAGTTCACCGTGAGCGTGCGCACGACGCCCGCGGTCAGCTCGGTGGTCCGCAGCGCGAGGCCCAGGGCCCGGGGCACCTCGCCGTAGGCGAAGATCAGGTTATCGCTGCGGGCCGACGGGGTCTTGGCCACTGCCAGCAGCCCGGTGAGCCGGCCGATCAGCGTCCCGGCCGCGCCGCGGATGATCGAGAGCGCGTAGGGATTGCGCTTTTGCGGCATGAGCACGCTCGCCCGGCTGTAGCCGTCGGCCAGGGTCACGTAGTCGAACTCCTGGCTTGCCCAGATTTCCAGGTCCTCGGCCAGCTCGGACTGGGTGACCACCAGCCCGGCGGCCGCGCTGACCATGTCGAACAGCCCGTCGGTCTGCCACATGGCATCCCTGGTGTGCTCGGCGATGCTGCGGAAGCCCAGCAAGGCCGCGACGTGCCCGCGGTCCGAGCGCAGCCTCGTGCCGTTCACGCAGCCCGCCCCGCCCGGGCTGGCATCGGTCCACTCCAGCGCCTCGCTCAGCCGGTGGCCCGCCCGCAGCACCGGGTAGGCGAACGAGAGGACGTAGTGGCCGAACGTGGACGGCTGCGCGTGCTGCAGGTAGGTCTGGTCGGCCATCAGCGTGGCCGCATGCGCCCGGGCCTGGCCGGCTATTTCGGCCACCAGCCCGGCGGCGGCCTCGATCAGCTGGGCGAGGTCGTCCCGCAGCCGCAGCCGGAAGGCGATCCGGATCGCCTCCCGCCGGGGGCGTCCCGCGTGCAGCCAGCCGGCGACATCGCCGGCCCGGTCGGCGAAGTACTTTTCGCGGGAGTTGTACGGCTCGCCGTTGGCGGGGTCGTACGGGAACTCGCTGGCCGGGACCGCCATGGCGTCGAGCACCAGTGCCAGCATCCGGCGGGCCGCAGGCGGCGGGATCACCCCGGCCGAGCCGAGGTCGAGCAGGTGCGCGAGATCGGCGAGGTTGATCCCGTCGTGCAGCACCGGGGCGTCGGCGTTCTCCAGCGCGAACCCGGCCGCGATCAGCTCGGCGGACGGGGGCCCGGCCGGCGGGCCGGCGGACGGCCGCCCGGCTGCCCCGGCAGATGGCGGGCCGGCGGACGGCGGCCCGGCGGGCCCGGCGGACAGCCTGGCTGGCGGCCCAGCGGACGGAGGGTCGGGTGGCGGGCCGGCCGCGGGGCGCGGGCCCGTTGGCACGGCCGTCATCGCGCTACCTCCTGCGCCGCGGCGACCACGTCGAGCTGGCCGCCGGTGTGCCAGAACACCACCGGCCCGGCACCCGGCTGGCGCACCACCAGCGACAGCGCCTTGGCCGTGTAGACGGGATCGGTCATCAGCCCCTCCATGCGCATCGCTTGTGCCGCCACAGCCGCGCCGTCGGCCGACGGCAGGCCATGACCGGGCCCGCGCATGTCGGTGACCTCGACATCGGCATCGGTGACCACGGCTCCCGGGGCGGCCCCAAGCAGCGCCAGGCATTCCGCGGCCAGGCCGAGCACCCGGCGCGACATCTCCGCCGCCGGGCGGCTGGCCGACGCGCCGGCCAGCGTCCAGGGCCTGCCGAGGGCCGCGTTGCCGGCGGTCAGCCCGGCGAGCGTGCCGCCGGACCCGACGGCGACCACGACCCGCGCGGTGCGCACCCCCAGGCCGTCGAGCTGCCCGGCCAGCTCGGACGCGGCGAGGAAGTAACCGGCTGCCCCGAGCGCGGTGGCACCGCCGCGCGGGATCAGGTACGGACGGTGCCCCGCCGCGGTGAGCTCCCGGGCCGCCCGCGGCAGCACGCGATCGACGCTGGCGCGGTCGGCGTCGCGGGTCCAGGTCACGCTGGCGCCCCAGGCCAGGGCGAGGGACAGCGCCGGCCCCGGTGGCACTGGGTCACCCGCGAGCACCAGGTGGCAGGCCAGGCCCTCGCGCTGCGCGGCCGCGGCGGTGGCCGCGCAGAAGTTGGAGCCCGGTGCCCCGCCGGTGAGCAGCGTGTCGGCTCCCTCGCTGAGAGCCCCGGCGGCCAGGAACTCCAGCGGCCGCGCCTTGTTCCCGGCGAACGCGAAGCCGGTGAGGTCGTCGCGCTTGATGAACAGGTCGCCGAGACCGAGGGCACCGGCCAGCCGCGGCGCGGGAACGAGCGGGGTCGGCAGCACTGCGAGCGGGGTCCTCGGCGGCAGGGCCAGCGGCGTTCCGGCCGGGCCGCGCAGCGTGGTGGTCATGGCCAGGCCGGGCGTTCCGCCGCCCGTGCGGCCCTGGCCCGGGCGACGACCAGATCCGTCATCTCCTCGCACGCACCCGGGTCCGGCCGCGCGGTCAGCTCGGCCGCCTCCTCGGTCGCGAACAGCCCCGCATCCACGAGTGCCTGCCCCGCGGTCACCCCGGAACCCGCCCCCTCGGCCAGTGCCGTGCCCAGTTCCGCCTGCGCCCGGTGCTTACCCAGGCGCGGTGCCAGCGCCGCCAGCGCCCGCTCGCTGACCGAGTACCCGCCGTCTCGCTCCAGGTTGCGGGCCATCGCGGCGGGGTGCACCTCCAGCCCGGTCAGCAGGCCGATCGCGGTGTCCAGCGCGGTGCTGGTGAGCAGGCAGACCTCGGGCAGCGCCACCCATTCGGCCTTCCAGCCGCGGCCGTCCCGCTCGTGCTGGGCGCTCACCCCTTCGGCCAGCACGGACGCGTTCGCCCGGGCGAGCCTGGCCAGCGTGTCGAGGTGCTCGCTTGCCTCCGGGTTGCGCTTGTGCGGCATTGTGATGCTGCCGACGGTGCCCGCCGCGGCGGGCTCGGCAAGCTCGCCGATCTCCGGCCGCTGGAGCTCGTAGACCTCGCCGCCGATCCGGGCGAGGGTCCCGCAGACCAGCGCGAGCACCTGGCCGAACTCGGCGATGCGGTCGCGGGCGGAGAGCCAGGAGATGCCCGGGTCCGCCAGGCCGAGTTCGGCGCAGAACCTGGCCCGTACCTCCAGGCCGGGCGCGCCGTAGTAGACCAGGCTGCCCGTCCCGCCGCCAAGCTGGCCGACCAGCCAGCGGGGCGCGCCCTGCGTCAGCCGATCCAGGTGGCGCCGGGTCTCGTCGGCCCAGGACGCGGCCTTCCAGCCGAATGTCACCGGGCTGCCCTGCTGGCCATGGGTGCGCCCGGCCATGACCGTGGACCGGTGCGTGACAGCCGCTTCCAGCAGCAGTTCCTCGATCCGCCGCAGGTCCCGCCAGGCGAGGGCGCCGATACCGCGCAGTGCCAGCGCGGTGGCGGTGTCGGTGATGTCCTGCACGGTCGCGCCGGCGTAGACGTACTCGGCGGCGTCCTCGGGCAGCGCCGCCCGCAGCGCCCGGATCAGGCCCATCATGGAGTGCGAGGACAGCCGGGTCTGCTCCGCCGCGTACCCGATATCGACCCGCTCCGGGCGCGCGTGCTCGGTGATGAGCGCGGCCGCGCGCGCCGGGATCACGCCCGCTGCCGCCTGCGCCCGCGCCAGCGCCGCGATCACCTCAAGCCAGGCCGCCAGCCGGCCCTCCTCACCGAGAATGGCCCTGGCCTCGGCGGTCCCCCACAGGTGCGCGTACATCGCCGAGTCGGCGACCCGCGTGCCAGACAATCGGGGGGTTCCGGGCCGTGGGGTCCGGGGGCTTGCCCCCGGGGAAGCGGAGTGCCCCCCCGGGTCAGCACTAGTCATCGCCGGGCGGGGCCGCAGGCCCCAAGGCCAGTTCCAGGCCCTCCTTCACCTGGGCGAAGGTGGCACCCCAGGGCACGACCACGCAGTTGCTGTCGGCGCTGACCCGGTCCTCCAGCAGGCAGCACTTGGTCAACACGGGACCAGGCCGGCCCGCGAGACGGCGGCCAGCCAGGGAGCGCGGGCACATGTCCACCACGTCGACTTCGTCCCCGTAGAAGAAGTCGTGGATGGCGCGGGACCGGGCGCACCCCACCAGCGTCCACGGCCTGCGGCCGGGCACCTCGTCGAGGTAGAAGACACCCGCCCCGGGCCCCTCCGCGCCCGGTCCCCCGGCGCGCGGGCTGGCCGTGCCCGGTTCCCCGGCGCCCCGGCCTGCCGCGCCCGGTTCCCCGGCGCCCCGGCTTTCGGCGGCGGATCCGCCGGCGCGGCAGGGAAACAGGTAGTTGCGGGATGGCCGGGTGCCCGCCAGTTCGGCCAGGTCCACCAGTTCGGGGACCAGCTCCACCGGGGGCAGGTCCTCGGCCAGGTCGAGCACCCGGGTGAGCTGGTCCACCAGTTTCGCCGGCCGGGGCGGCACCACCTCCACCACCGTGACCCGGACCGGAGCCGGGTCCGCGATGAAGCTGACGTGGCCGTAGCGCCCGCGCACGATCACGCACCGGGCCTGCGGCGCCCGCTCGGCCGCCACCCGCGCGAGCTGCGACGGGATGGCGGTGTCGGCGAGCGGCGCGTCCACGAACGCGGTCTCCTCCGCCGCCGCGACCAGCCGCACCGCGGTGATGGGAGAAAACAGCGGCTGTTCGGACTCCTTGCTGACCTCCAGCACGGCGCTGGCCGCGCCGTGCCGGGCGACCAGGTAGCGGGTGCGCCGGTAGGCGGGGCGGCCCAGCAGGTGGCCGCGCACGCTGGGTTCGTCCAACGGCACCGGCATGTCGGCGACGCTGACGTTGCGGTACTGGGAGGGGACCAGGTTCACCGAAGGGCCGATCACGTGCCGCGCGCGGGCACCGGGGCTGGCGCCCCGGCCGCGAACGTGTCTGCCCGCAGGGACAGGCGCAGCGTCTCCAGGCCGAGCGCGTCGGCCGGTGCCACGTTGGCCAGGTTGACGTCGGGGCCGAGCGCGGCGACGAACCAGGCCTGCTGGCCCTCCCTCGGCGCCTCGAACACGATCAGCCCCGGGTCCACCTCGGCGGTCAGCGCGGCGACTATGTCCTCCCGCACCGCGCCCGAGGGGTGGTAGAGGCCGACGGTGCCGCTCGCCCGGCCCTCGGCAAGCACCCACGTCGCGCCCGCTGTCAGATCATCCGAAACGGCCGCCGCCCACTGCCCGGGCAGCATCCGCGCGGCGGGATCCTTCAGGCCCACCTCGGACAGGACGATGAAGTGCCGGGCCGCTTCCTCGATGAGATCCTGCTTCTGCGCTGGCGTCATGGACACCGTGCCCGCCGAGACCTCCACGCACGGGAACCCGATGGCGCGGGCCCAGTCGAAGAACGCGCCGGCCCGGCCCTGGGCCCAGGCGATCTCCAGCAGGGTCCCCCCGGGGCAGGCGAGCACCCGGTGCCGGGCGAGCAGTTCCAGCTTGGCGGCCAGGTGCTGGTCGAGGTAGGAGATGCCCCAGCCGAACTTCCACACGTCCACGTAGGCGCCGCCCGATTCGAGCAGGTCGGCGCAGTATCCCAGCGGCAGGCCCTTGTCGAGGGCATGGGTAATCCCGGTGCCGCGCGGCTTGACGGTGCGGGAAGGCAGGTCAAGGAACCCCGGGCCAACCATAATCGCTATGATAGATATTCCTACACTTTAGTGCAAGGATCAGCGGCCCGGGCAGCGGGCCGCCAGCCCCCCGGAGCAGCGAGGGAGCGCGCATGGCCGAGGACATCGGCGATCTTATCGAGGCCGTGCGGGCCCATCCCGGCGTCACGGCCAAGGCGGAGATCGGGCTTGTCCGCGAGGTCTTCGGCGAAGGCGACTGGCTCGAGGGACCAGGGGACGACGGCGCCATCGTTATGTCTGAAGGAAGCGCGCTGGTGGTCGGCGGGGAAGCCATTCTGCCCACCTTCGTGGCCGCCGACCCCTATGGGGCGGGAATCGCCGCGGTCAGCACCAATCTCAACGACCTGGCCGCCATGGGTGCCTGGCCGCTGGCGCTTGTGGACACGGTGACCGGGCCGCGGCCGGTGGTGCGGCGCGTGCTCGAGGGCATGCGGTGGGCGGCCGGGCTCTACGACGTGCCCGTGGTCGGCGGTCACCTGACCGCCACCGCGGGACCGCCCAGCCTGTCGGCCTTCGGGCTGGGCCGGGCGGGCCGGCCGCTGTCGGCCCGCGCGGCGGCGCCGGGCCAGTCGCTGGTCTTCGCGGCGTGCCTGGACGGGCGGATGCGCGACGACTTTCCGTTCTTCCCCTCTTTCGAGGAGCGCGGCGACCGGCTCGCCGGTGACGTGCGCCTGCTTGCCGAGGGCGCGTCCGCGGGCTGGGTGGCCGCGGCCAAGGACGTCAGCATGGCCGGGCTGGTCGGGTCGCTGGCCATGTTGCTCGAATGCAACCGGCTCGGGGCCTCGCTCGACCTGGACGCGCTGCCCGTCCCGGCCGGGGTGACGCTGCGCCAGTGGCTTACCTGCTTCCCCTGCTTTGCCTTCCTGCTATGTGTGCCGGCCGGTGCCGAGCGCGACTGCCTGCGCGCCTTCGCCGGGCGCGGCCTCGCCGCCGCGGTCACCGGCACCGTCGACGCCACCGGCGAGCTGCGCCTGCACCGGGCCGGGCAGACTGGGGTCGCGTTCGACCTGGCCCGCGAGTCGGTCACCGGCCTGGCGGCGCCCGCCACCGCCGGGCGCCCGGGGCCGCCCTGACCCGGCGTCACCTCCTTGATCACGTGATTCTGTCCATCGAGGCGATGAAGAAAGTCCCGCGATCACGGAGCACGGGCCGGCCTTCGGGCGGGCACCGTGGCTGGTCAGCGCGGCATCGTGGTGAGGTCGATCACCATCCGCTGATGCGGGACCCCGGCGTAGGGCGCCAGCCCGCCGGACCGCTGCCAGCCGAGCCATTCGAAGAACGGGGCGTTGCCGGGCTGGATGTAGGCCTCCATGCGGTGCCCGCCGCGCCGCGCGGCGGTGGTGACGGCGAACCGGACCAGCGGCGCGCCGAGGCCCAGGCGCCGGGACTCGGGCAGCACCGCGAGCCGGTCTCCCTGCCACACGCCAGGCGCGGCCAGCGGGTACAGCCGGACCGTGCCGCAGATCTCGCCGCCGGCGAGGCCGATGACGTGGATCGTCGCCGGATCGGCGTCGTGGCCGTCCCGGTCGTTGCCGTGCCCGCTGCCAGGTGCCAGGAACAGCCGCTGCTCCCGCACGAACACCTGGTGCCGGATCCAGAAGCAGGCTTCGCGCTCCGGCCCGGTGCGCGCCGCGCGGCAGGACAGCACGGGAGCGCCTGCCGCGCCCGGCTCGCTAACTGTTGGTGATGAGCGGGAGGTAGATCCGGCCACCGTTGTCACCGCTGTTCTCGAGGAGGCTCATCGCGGAACAGGCCTGGCAGCGGGCGCAGCCCGCGGCCACCCCGCGGGCGCCGAGGCCGCGGGCCGTCAGGTAAGGCACCACGCGCCGGTAGACCGACTCGCAGTACTGCGGCGGCGGAGGCGGCAGGTCCGCCATCAGGCTCCCGATGGTCGGGCGGAGCGGCACCACGAACGGGTAGACGCCCAGCTCGATGGCGCGCCGGCAGCCCTCGACCGTCAGGCCGGGATCCTCGCCCATGCCGAGGATCACATAGGTGCTGACCTGCCCCGGGCCGAACGCGGCCACCGCACGCTCCCAGGCGCGGAAGTAGCCCTCGATCCCGGTCCGGGCCTTGGCCGGGGCGACCCGGGCCAGCACCACTGGATCAAAGCTCTCCACGTGGATGCCGACCGAGCTGATCCCGAGCCCCGCGACCTGGTCGATCACGTCCAGGTCAGCGGGAGGCTCGAACTGCACCTCGACCGGCAACCCGGCCGCCTCCCGGACCGCCTGGCCGCACCTGGCCACGTACAGCGCGCCCTTGTCCGGGGTGGCGGTGGTTCCGGTAGTGAGCGTGGCGTCCACCGCCCCGTCGAGATCCCTGGCCGCGACGGCGACCTCGGCCAGCATCTCCGGGGTCTTCTTGGCGATCGTCCGCCCGTTCGCCAGCGTCACCCCGATCCCGCAGAACGCGCACTGGTCGGAGTTGCCCCAGTAAGCACAGGTCTGGATGACCGTGCTGGCCAGGGAGTCCAGGTGCAGCAGGGCGATCTTCCAGTACGGGATGCCGTCCGCGGTCTCCAGGTCGTAGTAGCGGGGGCGCTGGAAGGGCTGGGCCCC
>Ga0126380_10000700_pt1 | contig 11757 bp, 8 predicted proteins | sample PanSoiMetPlot_26_FD_92544 | JGI IMG/M metagenome (GOLD analysis project Ga0126380, IMG submission 92544) | Tropical forest soil microbial communities from Panama - MetaG Plot_26 | ecosystem: Environmental > Terrestrial > Soil > Tropical forest > Bulk soil | place: Panama | collected 2016-02-17
CCGCGCGGATATCGACTTCCTCGGCAAAACCTGGCTCGAAATCAAGCAGCGCAGCGAGGAACGCAAGGCCCCGGCTCTGCTTCACCGCGACCTCGACCTCGTCGAGCGCATGCTCCGCGATTACGTCAGCGACGATTTCACCGCGATCTGGATCGATAGCGAAGAGGAGTACGGCAAAGTCGTGGATTTCGTGAACCGCTTCCAGCCCAAGCTCGTCAGCAAGGTCAAGCTCTACTCGAAAGAAACACCCATCTTCGAGGAGTTCGGCATCCAGCACGAACTCGACAAAGCTCTCCGCGCCAAAGTGTGGCTCAAATCCGGCGGCTACATCGTCATCAACCACACAGAAGCGCTTGTGGCCATCGACGTCAACACTGGCAAGTTTGTCGGCAAGGGCTCCACACGCCTCGAAGACACCATCGTCAAGACCAACCTCGAAGCTGTAAAGGAAATCGTCCGCCAGATTCGCCTGCGCGATCTCGGCGGCATCATTGTTGTCGACTTCATTGACATGGAAGAGCGCCGCAACCGCGAAAAGGTTTTGTCCGCCCTGCAGCAAGCGCTGGAGCAGGACAAGGCTCCGTCGAAAGCGCTTTCCTTCAACGAATTTGGCCTCGTTTGTATCACTCGTAAACGCACCAAGCAGGCGCTCGAACGGGTGCTCTGCCAGCCTTGCCCGTATTGCACCGGCTCCGGCATGGTGAAATCCACGCCCACGCTCTGCTACGAAATTCAGGCCGAGGCGCGCAAGATGGCCGCGGCGGATCCCGAAAGCCCTAGCCTTACACTGCGCGTTCATCCGGAAATCGCCAAAGCACTTAAGACTCGCGAGTCGATGCTCATTGATGAACTCGAGCAGAACTCGCACAAACACGTCATCATCCAGTCCGACGCCACGCTCCACTGGGAGCAGTACGACATCTACTGACACTTGATTCCGTCACCTTGAAAGCGAAACGCCCGGGCAATCATCGCCCGGGCGTTTTCATTTGTTTTGCTGGACTGCCGCTTGCGATAATCTCTATCGCGACGCACCTGAGGTTCCAACCGGCCCGTTATCCTCCGCGTGAGAGGCAGGCCACCCGATGAGCGTAAGTGGCTCCCCGCAGTCCCCAGCACCGTCCGCCAACGTCGTCAGCACAGAGCAGACCTCCTGTTGCGTGGTCGGCGGCGGCCCTGCCGGAGCGATCCTGTCGTTGCTTCTGGCGCGTCGCGGCGTGCCTGTGGCTCTTTTGGAAATGCACAAGGACTTCGACCGCGAATTCCGCGGCGACACCATCCATCCTTCCACTCTCGAAATCCTCGATCAGATCGGCTTGGCCGCTCCACTCCTCGAGATGCGCCACAGCAAAATCTCCGGCCCCACCATCGAGTTCGCCGATGGCCCTTTTCAGCCTTTTGACTTGAAGCGCCTCAAGACGCGCTTTCCCTATATCCTGATGATTCCTCAGGTGCAGTTTCTCGACTTCATCACTCGTGAAGCCGCCAGATTCCCTTCCTTCCGCCTGGTGACGCGCGCCAACGTACGCGAGCTTGTGGAAGAAAATGGTGTGGTGCGGGGCGTCAAGTATCTCGGACCTGATGATGCCTGGCACGAACTGCGCGCCCCGCTCACGGTCGCCGCGGACGGCCGGTTCTCCCGCTTGCGCCAGCTTGCGGGCATCGAGCCGGTCAAGACCTCGCCTCCCATGGACGTGCTCTGGTTTCGCCTTCCAAAACTGCCCGAAGACCTGAACGTGCCAAGCGGGTTCCTTGGCGGCATCGGTCGCGGCCGTGCTCTCATCGTGCTCGACCGCGTGGATTACTGGCAGAGCGGCCTCGTCTTTCCCAAAGGCCACTACCAAGAGCTTCATGCCCAGGGCATTGCAGCAATTCGCCAAACAATTCTTGACATTGAGCCTCGTCTGGCCAGGCATGTGGAATCCCTCACTGACTGGCAGCAGCTTTCCCTTCTTTCCGTTGAATCCAGCTTGTGCCCTCGCTGGCACAAGCCGGGACTCTTACTCGTCGGAGATGCCGCCCACGTCATGTCTCCTGTGGGCGGCGTCGGTATCAACTACGCAGTGCAGGATGCCGTGGTCGCGGCAAATGTTCTTACCGGTCCGTTGAAAGCGGGGCGTGTTGCAGACTCCGACTTAGCCGAAGTGCAGCGCCAGCGCGAGTGGCCCGTGCGCGTCATTCAACGCTTGCAAACGGCCATGCAGAATAACCTGATTAGGAGGGCGCTCCTGTTGGAGGGTCCCCCTCGCCTGCCGTGGACTGTGCGCGCGCTGCTCCGCGTTCCCATCCTGCGCGATTTGCCCGCCAAGCTCATTGCTTTCGGCCCGCGGCGCGTGCGCCTCGACGATCCCTGACTCGACCATCTCTTGCCAAGCCGGTCTTGAGCATCCTGGGCCCCGTCCGTCGCTTCGCCTTCGGTTTGTAATAGCGGGTCTTTTACCCTGAGGCACGAAGGGCAGACCCGTTCTTCTCTCTCTGTTCCTATGCGTTCAGTCTTACCAACACTCCTCTAACAATTCTGTAACCGGCTTCCCTCAAAACGAGTAACTAGGTATAGAGAGTAGTGCATGGAACTGCTCGAGCGATTTGCGGCGGGCGACCTCGAAGCCTTTGAGGCTCTCTTTCGCCAGCACCAGAACGAAGTTTACCGCTGGACCGTCCGCATCGTTCGCGACACCGGCGCCGCTGAGGATTTGACCGTGGAGACGTTTTGGCGCATTTACCGGGCCCGCCAGAGGTTCGACCCTGCGGCTGGAAACTTTCGCGCCTGGGCCCACCGCATTGCCACTAACACCGCTTTGGACCACCTCCGGCACGCGCGCAAGGAAACAGAGCTTCCCGAGGATTATCCCGCCGCGCTTCATGGCGACCCCGCGGTGCGCGGCGAACTTCGCGGACACCTCCGCCGGGCGTTCCTCGAGCTTCCTGCAAAATACCGGCTCATCGCCACTTTGGCGCTCATCGAAGACGAACCGTACGACGAGATTGCCGAAACTGCGGGCATTTCCGTCGCGCTCGTGAAGGTGCGCGTCTTTCGCGCCGTCCGCATGCTGCGCAAAAAACTGAGTTCTTGGGGTTTGGAGGCCGCTTTCGATGAGCCGCCCGCTCAATGAACGGAGGGGACACGGCGGCCCGGCCACACACAATGGCCTAGAATTCGCCGCTCAATTCGGCGTCCAACGGTCATCCCGACCCTCAGGACGCAGCCGTCTGCGGCCTGAGGCTGAGGGATCGGCTTATCGATTTCAGAATCGGGATAGAACCAGAAATAGGATCGGCCAGAAATGACTAAAAAGATAGAGGAACACGAAAACGAAAAGGAACTCCGCGCCCTTCTGAAGCGCGATTTCCCTCCCCTGCAAAACGCCGAGCTGCAGCGCGACCTGTGGCCGCAGATGCTCCGGCGCCTCGACGTCCAGTCACACCCCCTTCGCGTCCCCTGGTTCGATTGGGTCCTTGCGGCCGCCGTTGCCGCGGCTCTCTTACTTTTCCCAAACGCGATTCCGGCTTTGCTCTATCAATTGTGAGCGGGAGGTTTTGATGAACAAGCACCCATATCTTCGGGCCTACATGGCGGGCATCGTCGTGCCCACGATTTTCCTTCTCGTAGTCGCCACCGGATTCGTCATCGCTCGCTATGTCTACAATATCCCCGTGCCCATCGAGCGCGTGATCGTTTTTCCCATGGCCGTGATTCCCAACGCTTGGGGCCTCTGGAATGTTCTATTCCTCTTCTGGCGTGAACGTCTTCAAATGTCCATCGGCCTGCATGGCGCGCTACTGCCGATTCTGCTCGCTCCGCTGGGCGTTGCCGTGGCGGGCCTTCTCAACTTCCAGATCCCCAGCTTTGCCCTGCACTTCTTTCCTGTTGCCGCGCCGCTCGGGCTCATCATTTACTACCTGGCATGGAAATATTTCGTGGGTTTCCTCAACCGCGTCCTGGAACTCGCCTGAGCCGCGGAGTAGTGAGCAGACGATCTGCTTTCCAACCCAAACGCAGGGTTTCGGATTTGTTTGTCATCCTGAAGGCTGCGTCTTTCGCGGCCCATCGAAGATTCCGCCCCCTGTCGGAAAGGTGTCAACGTCTGCGTCGCACTGGACAAAGCGACGAAGGGGGTTGCAGCTGCCCTTTTGGTTGAGCGGCGCGGCTCGCACTCCTTGCGTATGAAAGGGTCAATTCTCCGGCTGGCTTTGCGTTCCCTGCTTTGGTTCGGCGATCTGCTGCTTCTCATCCACGGAAAAGAGCATGTAATTGTCGAAGCTATGCCGCCGGTGCACGCGCTGCCCCCTCCAATCGAAATACACCTCCGCGCTTTGCGGCAGCCACATTTCCACGTTACGGTTTTTGAAGCGCACCGGGCCATAATCCACCCGTGTGTGGTCGGCCAAAAGCTTGATTTCCGGAAGCTTTGCCACCAAGTCTGTTTCCATCCGCACAATCTGGTAGCTGTCCGCCGCAATCCAGGCGCGACCGCGCAACGCCACCGGGTAGGAAGGGCCAGTTTCGCCGAATTTGTACGCGCGCATGGTATTCGGCTTGTCCGGCCTCTGTCGGAAATGGACCTGCCACGACGGCTTTCCATTCCATTGCGCCAGGCCTTCGCAGCTCATCGCAAAATTTTCTGCGTTGAGGGGATGAAAAATCAGCGACAGCGTCGGGAGGCCGTGGGTCTCAATTCCTCCTGGAAATTGCTCCGGGGTATAGCGGTTGCCCCGATATTCCGTCACGCTGAAATACCCCGGCCGGTATTGCTCGATGCTGACCACATAATCGAACTTGCGCGTATCTTCGGATTCCGCAAATCCCCATCGATTGATGGATTCATGATCCAGGAATTCCGTAGCCGTAAAGCGGTCCACATTCTTAACAAATTCCTCGACGCGCTTCCCTGCCTTTTGAACCACCGTATCCAGCGCGCATGCCACTTCCGACTCAACGGGCGGAACGTCTTCATCTACATCCGGCGGTAGCCAATTCATCGGAAGAGGAAGCGGCGTGACAGTAGCGATGGCCGCCGACTGCAAAATGACTTGGCTCGACGCTTCCGCCGCGTCCTCCGCATTGCGCCCGTCACGCGGCCGCAGTTTCTCCAGTTGCTCCTTCGCTTCCCTGTCTTCGCGGTGTTTTTTGATGTAGTTTTGAAGAATGCTGGACGCTTTTTCTTTTTCTCCCCGCTTTGCCAAAGCCGCCGCCAGGTACCTTTGAGCGACAGCCGCTTCCTCGTGGCCCAGCTCAATCGCGCGTTCCGCTTGCTTTGCCGCCTCGTCCGCGGCTCCCCGGCGCAAGTTTATGTGCGCGGAAAGTGCGTAGGCACGCCACGAAAACGGTTCGATTTGCAGGCTGTGTTCGAGATAAGGCATGGCTTCATCGGGCTTGTCTTGATCCACCAGCGCCTGGCCTAGGGAAAGCAACGCCCGATAGTGTTTCGGATAAAACTCAATAGCTTTCCTCCAATAAGCAATGGCTTTCGCGCGATCATTCATCTGCCACGAATATGCGCCAAAAAGGTAGTTCACATCCGCGCTCGTTGGGGCAATTTTGTAAGCCGTCTCCAGATGTTTCTTCGCCAAATTCGCTTCTAGCGTCGTCATGTTGGGGCCTAGCAGTTTGAGCGCCTTGTCGAGGGCCTCCTGCGCCTTTGGCTCGAACGGAGAGGGTCCCTCTTCCGTGTTTGAAGCGCCTCCATTTATCCCCACCCGCGACAGATTTGGCGAAAGCGGCAGCGCCACGATGCCCGAGTCCGTATCCGCCGATGCCTTCGCCCCGCTGCCAGTGGCTTCCTTCCCTCCGGATACGTGAGCTTCTGCAAACCGGAGTCTTTCGAGCTGCTCGTGGGCCGCGGAGTCATCGGGATGGGCTCGAACGTACTCTTGCAGAACCTTTCCGGCGCGTTCCTGGTTCCCGCTCTCCATCAGCGCCCGCGCCAACAACGGCTGCACCATCGTCGCCTGCCCCTTGCCTAGCTCCACCGCCCGATCCGCCTCCTTCACGGCTTCGGTGGGCTGGCTTTCCTTCAACAGAACATCCGCGAGGATGGCATGAGCGCGCCAGGAATTAGGATCGGCATCCACAGCCTTCTTCACGTACGATGCCGCATCGGGAATTTTCTGTTCCCGGAGCAGCGCCTCACTCATAGAAATAAGGGCCGAAACATGCTTCGGGTTGAATTCCAGCGCCTTTGTCCAATAAGTCTTCGCCTTTTCCTGGTCCTTCATCTGCAGAAAATAAACGCCGTACAGATAATTCACCGCCGGATGATTTGGGGCCATGCGGTATGCCGCTTCCAGATGACTCCGCGCATCGCCGGGCTTGGTCGCGCGCAATGCCTCCACGGCCTTTGCTAGCTCTTTCTGGGCCTTCGGTGCCAGAAGAATTTGTGGCGAGCCTGCCCCCGTCTTCCCGCTCAACTGGGGCTGCATATCAATAATCACTCTCGACGCGCCCGCATTGTAGCCGTCAAACTCCTTCACCGCATTTTCATAACCCGCCGCAACCACCTGGATGGTGTACTGACTCGCAGCGATCCCGCTGAATTTGATGTTTCCGCCCAGGGTTGTTCCCTGGCCTGCGACTTGCCCCGTAGGAGCTACCAGCGTAACCATGGCTGTCTGCTCGATTGGGCCGCCATCCGCTCCCTTCACATAAATGTCTATCTCAATGGTCGGATCGCCACGCTCCAACGACGACGCGCCCGGGCCGTTTCGATTCGTAGGGCCCGCCCCAGAGCCCGGCGTTGGCCGCTGGCCAAAAGCCGAGCCGGCCAGTAAAGTGGCAAGGGAAAAAGCTCCGATGAGAAGAACACCCTTCGCGACGCGCTGGGACATGGCCAACTCCACTCAGCGGGAACCTGAATACCGCCGTATCATACACCGCCGTTTTGCAGGAACGCCATGCGTAGTGCGACTTGCGGGTTACCCGGGCCGGCCCAGTTCGTTTTTCCTGTGTCTGAACTCGCGCTCGCAACACCTTCTGGGCAGCCGCCGCTTTGAACTCACCGGGCTGAGAGGTCCTAGTTTTCAGTTTTCCGCTCATCGTCTTGAAACTATCGTCTGTCCGCGGTCGGCCTTTTTCTGCTTTCCACCTGTCCCTTCGTCCAGTTCCAAACTGCGCAAATCGGCTCCGTTTCTCTGTTGCCTCATTGCGTCTGGCGACACAACATGGACTCCACACTGCTCCTCTCACCCGGAGCAAATTTCGTCTTAGGGATTCCGATAAAAGGGAGGTCTTCATATAATGTGGTCCAAGCAACAAGGTGCGGTGGCGGAACCACCCGCGGTTTCGCCCTCGCCAGCTCCAGCGTCTCCAGTCGTTCCATTGAATCAGCCCGCTTCCTCCGGCAAACTTGGCGGCTCTCCAGCCCGTGGTGGTGCGCGCCTTGGCGCCAGCATCCAGATCAAGGGCGAGGTCACCGGCTCCGAAGACCTGCAGATTGACGGCATCGTGGACGGCCCCATCCACATCCAGGGTCACGAACTCACGGTCGGCGCTGCCGCCCAGCTCACTTCCGAAATTCACGCCGGCGACGTCATTGCCTATGGCAAGATCATGGGCAATGTTCACGCCCGCGGCCGTGTGGACATCAGGAAGGACGGCTCCATCACCGGCGACATTTCTTCTGCGCGCATAAGCATCGAAGATGGCGCCTATTTCAAGGGCCGTATCGAAATCGACCCAAACAAACCCGCCAACCAATCCACCGCCGACTAATCATTGGGAGTGCGGTTTACCCTGCTTGCCCCGAGCGAGTTTCGCTAGGGGAGCCTTCGAAAGGCGGCTTGTTTACCCTAAGGTTAGGAAGGGCCGCCGCTTTTCCGTCACCCTCGCTTCTTTGGATAGTCGCTGGTGGTTCATGCCAGCGATCGAGCGAGGAAGGATTTGTAGGGGCGCAGCTTTACCCTGAGAGGCACTCGAAGGGACGGCTGCGCCCTTCGCTTTTTTGCGTCGTTCACTTTCTGTTCTCGTTGAGGGTTCCTTATTCGACTGCTGCCGCGGCGGAAAACGGGGAACGTAAATCCCCGCGAAGGCGGGCCTTCCTCTCCACGCCCTCTTGTGCTAAGTAACCACAAATCTCGAAAGCAGAAAGTGGAGCGACGATGCGAACCGCCTTGCTGCGATTCAACGGCGGCGTCGAGCGGGATCCCGCCATCGACGCGTGGATGAAAGAGCATGCTGGTGAATTGGGCGCCATTGCTTATCAGTGGTTTGAAGTGATGCGAAAATGCGGGGACGAGGTCCGGGAGCTATTGCATGACGGCTGTCCGGTTGCCTGTCTGGGAGATGCGCCCTTCGGCTACGTCAATGTGTTCACTTCGCACGTAAACGTAGGGTTTTTTCACGGCGCGGCGCTGCCGGATCCGGCCCGTTTGTTGCAAGGCACCGGCAGGTGCATGCGCCATGTGAAGCTGAGACCGGGGACGGCCACAAACACCGCCGCGTTAAGCAGGCTCATCGATGCGGCGTACACCGACATAAAGGCGCGCGTCGAAAACGGGTAGCTCAGAGAAACGCCTTGGAAGGCTATCGAACGACGTAGAACAAGGCGAGATACCTCTGCGGAATCTCCAATCTGTTGGTTGTCAGTGTCGGCTGCTCTTCTGTTTTCTGCGTTCCGCGTTTTCTCTTCTCTGCGCCCTCCGTGCCTTTGCGCTCCGGCCTCTACCGCGAGCCGGTCGGGGCGTTCAACCTTTTTCTGAAGTCCTGTCTTTCTCTTCGACTCTTCAACTTTCGCCCCTTTGACTTCTTCTCTGCGTATTCAGTTCTTTGTTTTTCGTCTTCAACCTATCGGCTGTGAGATGTCAGCTGTCAGCTCTGCTTCCTTTCTGCTTTCTGCACGGTTGGTCATCCCGAGCGCGGCGAGGGATTCTGGCTGACTTAAACACAGGCACGGTCACAGCGAACAACAATTTCTCAACACGCTTTCTCCTTTTTCTCCCACCTCACTCATACCTCAGCGCCTTCATCGGATCCAGTCGGCTCGCCCGCAGCGCCGGAATATATCCCGCGGCGCACGCCACCACTGTCAGCGCCACCGTGGCAATCGCCAGCGTCCGCGGATCATGTCCCGTCAACCCAAAAAGTTGGCTCTGCACCGCTCGCGTCAGCGCCAGTGCCGCCGGAATTCCCGCCACTACTCCGATGCCAATCAGCCGCAATACTTCGCGCATCACCATCCACACCACATTTCCCTGCTCCGCGCCCAGCGCCATTCGAATCCCAATCTCTCGCGTTCGCTGCGCCACCGTATACGACATCACGCCATAAAGCCCAATCACCGCCAGCAGCGTTGCCAGAAAACCAAACACCGTTGAGAGGCTCGCAATCATGCGTTCCGTCGTAAGCGAATTGGCGATCTGTGTCTCGGTCGTGCGCAAACGATAAATCGGAAGATTCGGGTCAAGCTCGCGAACTTTCTGCCGCACCGTCGGCATAAGCAAGCTCGGATCCACCCCCGTACGCAGGTACACCGTCATGCCGCTCAGGAAATGGCTGCCCATGTACGGGATAAAGGCCTGCTCCGGAATTTCATCCCGCAAGTTGGTGTACTTGATGTCCTTTACCACACCGATAACTTCCATGTCCGTGCGCGTTCCCGGATCGCTTCCAAAACCAATGTGCAGCCCGAGCGGATTCCTTCCTGGAAAGAATCTCTTCGCAAACTTCTCGTTAATCATGACCGTCGTGGGAGTCCAGTCATCATCCTCCGGGCCTTTTTTGATTTCGTGATCATCGGTCAGCCGAAAATCGCGTCCGGCAACAATGGGAACGCCCAGCGTGGCGAAATACCCCGGGCTGATCTGATTCATATAGGGCTGCGCCCGGTCCTCAGGTTTCGCAGGCGTGTATCCTTCCACCGTCATGCTGCTGTCCCACTCGTTGTTTTCGAGAATCCGCATGCTGGCCAAACCCACGAATTGCACTCCTGGAATCGCCCACAGCGAGGTGGTCAACTGTTGGTAATAAATTTTCGCCCTTTCCGGAGTGTAGCCGCCGAGCGAAGGATCGATGTTGAACCCCACCAACCGTTCCGCCGGAAATCCTGGTCCAAGGTTGCTCAAGTTCCTTAAGCTGCGAAGAAACAGCCCCGCTCCAATGAGCAACAGCAGCGAAAGCGCCACTTGGGCCACCACCAGCGTCTTCCGCAATCCCGCGTGGCCACCGCCAACCACCGCCCCCGCTTCATCTTTCAGCACGCGCCCCACATCCGGCCGCGTTGTCTGCAAAGCCGGCACAAGACCAAACAAAACTCCCGTGAGAATCGTCACGCCTAACGCAAAAAGCAGGATCCGCAAGTCCGGCAGCGTCGAAATATTCAGGTCCGTCGAGTCGGACGGCAAGTAAATCCTCATCAGCGCCTTATCCGCCCAAAAAGCCAGCGCCAGCCCCACCAGCCCGCCCAGCGCCGCAAGCGAAAGGGTCTCCGTCAAGAGCTGCGAAACAATGCGCCCCCTGCTCGCCCCAATCGCGAGCCGCACCGCAATCTCTTTCTGCCTGCCGGTCGCTCGCGCCAGCAAGAGATTCGCCAGGTTCGCGCACGCAATCAGCAGCACCATGCCCGTCGTCGCCATCAACACCCAAAGCGGCGTCGAAAGCTCCCGTCGCGTGTACGACCTGCCCTGCGATCCAGGCAAAACATCAATCCAGCATTTCAGAAATTGCTCGCGATCGTAAGTCGAAGCGTGATTAAACGCCGCTTCCTTCACTTCGCTTTCCAGCATCGCATGCATGAACGGCTGCAACGACGATTTGGCCCGCGTGACGGATACGCCCGGCTTCAGCCGCCCAAACGCGTTCACCCAACGGCTGCGGCGGTCGGTGAGCATTTTCATAGGCACCACAAGGACTTGTTCTTGCATCATGATGGGGATGAAGACCTTGGTGGGATACCCCAGCTCCACGCCGTCAAAACCCTGCTGTACCACTCCCACCACGGTCATATCGTGGCCGTTCACGATCAAGTTCTTCCCTACAATTTCAGGATCTCCCCCGAACCGTTGCCTCCAATAATCGTACGTCAGCATCACCAAGGGATGCCCGTTGGGAAGGCGATCATCCTCCGGCGTGAACGCGCGCCCCCGGATCGTCTTCACCCCAAGAACGCTGAAGTACGTCCCTGAAACCAGTTCCGCATTTACCCGCTCCGACTGCCCGCCAAACGTCAAGCTCACCGGACTCGGGAAGCGGCAGAACATTCCCGAAAACACTTCGTTGTGCGCCTGAAAATCGCGGAACATCGGGTGCGAAATCGCGTTCCCTCCCCAATTGTTTCCGTAATGGTGCCCTCGCATCGTAAGCAGAACCAGTTGTTGCGGGTTTTTCACTGGCAGCAGCCGCAGTAAGATTTGATCCAGCAGCGAAAAAATCGCGGTGTTCGCACCGATTCCCAGCGCCAGCGTCATCACCGCTACAGCCGCAAAACCGGGGCTCCGCCGCAGCGTCCGCAAGGCATACCGGAAATCGCCAATCCACGACCCCACCCATTGGTCGAAGCTCATGAAAAATGCCTCCGCTCAAGGTTCACTGTCGGCTCTCCCGTTGTGCCCAATCGTCCAGATGCCCCGTCATCATTACTCGTGAATACGTGATTCTCAGCCTTTTGTTCCGTAACCGGACGGACTGGCTAAAGACTAAGACGACTCGCAATCGGATTGGTCACGTTGGAAAGGAGAGTCCTGACAAGCTATTCGTTAGACGGAAAATGGAAGGGATACTTGCTCTGTCATCTCTGAAAGCGCGACAGTCCAGTGGACAAATCCGGA
>Ga0126380_10000701_pt1 | contig 11738 bp, 12 predicted proteins | sample PanSoiMetPlot_26_FD_92544 | JGI IMG/M metagenome (GOLD analysis project Ga0126380, IMG submission 92544) | Tropical forest soil microbial communities from Panama - MetaG Plot_26 | ecosystem: Environmental > Terrestrial > Soil > Tropical forest > Bulk soil | place: Panama | collected 2016-02-17
ATTTCCCTTCTGGCTGGCCGCCAGCGCCAGTGCTGCCACCTGCACAGGCGCTGATACAAAAATGAACAGCACGATCGCGCCGCCGTGCTGACTCAAGGCGCCCACCTGGCGCAGGCTAAGGCCATACCACCAGCTTAGTGCAGCAATCCCGGAGAGCTGACCGATCAGAAGCGCAATCGTCCCGATGACGAATGTGGCCACGACGCCGAACGGTCTCGTGCCGTCGGTCAAGGGAGTTCCCTCAGCCATCGGCCAAGTATTGCGCGCTCATCGTCGGTCATCTCGGTCTCGTTGCCCAGCGGCATGGCCTTGGTCTGAACCGTTTGGGCGAAAATAACGGCAGCATATTTTTTAAGGTCGGCTGCCGTTTCCAGGATGATATTTTTCGGCGCTTCCTGGAAGCTCTGGTGCGTGGGCTTTGCCGTGTGACACATGACGCAGTGTTTGCGCGCAATTCCCAGCGCTTCGGTATCGGAAACACTGCCGGCATACGAGAAATTCGCGGTGGCGAGCAGAGCACTTAGCGCCACCGCGTGCGACGTCATGCGACGACTAGGGTATGAGGATCGTCGAACCCGTGGTCTCGCGGCCTTCCATCGCTTTGTGTGCCTTCGCAGCATCCTTGAGCGGATATTTCTGGTTGATTGGAATTTTTACCGCGCCCGAACCGACAACCTTGAACAGATCGGCCGCTATGGCCATCAGATCCTCGCGCTTGGCAGCGTAATTGTTGAGCGTCGGCCGCGTTGCAAAAAGAGAACCCTTGGTCTGCAGGATGTTAATGTTGAAGGCGTCGATCTGACCCGACGCGCTCCCAAAGCTCACGAAATAGCCAAGTGGGCGCAGGCAAGCGAGCGAAGCCGGGAACGTGGTCTTGCCGATGCCATCGTAGACGACGTCGCAGAGCTTGCCGCTGGTGATCTCTTTCACCCGCGCAACAAAATCCTCGTCCCGATAAAGAATTGTGTGATGGCAGCCGTTCTTTTTGGCAAGTTCGGCCTTGTCCTTGGAGCCGACAGTGCCAATAACAGTCGCCCCAAGATAATTGGCCCACTGACAGGCGATGAGTCCGACGCCGCCCGCCGCAGCGTGTATCAGGCAGACGGTACCTTTCTCGACTTTGTAAGTGCGATTGAGCAGATACTGCACTGTCATGCCTTTGAGCATCATGCCGGCAGCCTGTTCGTATGAAATATTGTCGGGCAGTTTCACCGCGCGTTCCGCCGGCACCAAGCGCTCGGCCGCATAGCCGCCGAGCGGGCCTACGAACGCCACCCGATCCCCGACCTTGATGTCGGTCACGCCGGGGCCGACGGCGATAACTTCGCCGGCACTTTCGTTGCCCGCGATGAAGGGCAGCCCGACGGGGGACGGATACATGCCCATCCGGAAATACGCGTCGATGAAATTGACGCCGGAAGCATGTTGCTTGACCTTGATCTGGCCTTGGCCGGCCGCGGCAATCTCAACGTCCTCGTACGTCAGAGCCTCGGGACCGCCGGGTTTGTGAACGCGCACTGCCGCGACCATGTTTCACTCCTTGATGACGTTTGGGCTTGTTTAAGGGATGGAATTTCGGCGGCGATAATAGGCAGCCAACCGCCGAGCGCAAGGCGGATCAGCGCGCGCCCGACACGCGCAGGTTCGCGCCATTGATGTAAGAGGCACCATCCGAGAGCAGAAACAGCACGGCTTCGGCGACTTCTTCGGCCTGCCCCGCCCTGCCCATCGGCAGCATGGGCATGACCCGTTCGAGGCGCCCAGGGGGCTGAATATCGGTGTCAATGACACCCGGTGTCACCGCGTTGACGCGAATACTCTCCTTCGCGACCTCGCGCGAAACCCCAATCACCATGGAATCGACGCCAGCCTTGGCCGCCGCATACCAGACACACTCATTAGCACTGCCGAGCGGAGCCGCCATTGACGACAACATCACAACGGCGCCGCCCTTGCCGCCGTGCCTGGTCGACATCCGGCGCACACAGGCGCGCAGGCAAAGCAGAGCACCAAACGTATCGAGCTCGAGTACCTCGCGGATCGTTTTCGCGCTGGCTTCGTCCAGCCGCGACCTGTCGCCGACAATGCCCGAACTGTGCACGAAATGCGTGAGCGATCCGAAGGTATCGCCGGCGGTGTCGAACACGCGTTCGATATCGGTCTCCTGGGCCATATCGCCCTGGATCGCAATCGCTTCCCCACCCGCTTGCTTTACATGGCCGACGACTGCGGCAGCAGCATTCGAATTGGTCTTGTAATTGACGGCCACGTTATAGCCACGCGCGCCCGCGAGCTTTGCAGTGGCAGCTCCGATTCCCCGGCTGCCGCCGGCAATAAGCAGGACTGGTCGAGACATGAGTACTCCTGGAGTTATTTCGCAAGGGCAGCTCAGGCGGCTGATCGCAATAAACCGGCGACAAAAAAGTACACGGCAATCAGCGACAGCGGCACCGTTACGTACAGGCTCGGTGACAGATCCCCGATGACCGCGACAAAGGCTAGCACAGCCCATACAGCCAATAGCGCTATATTAGCTTTCCGCCAATGCTGCACGCGCAAAGGATGAAGAAACTTGATTGGCGCAAAGCTGAGAGATGCAAGAACCGCGATTGCCAGGGCAGCAGCCCACTCTGGCGGCTCGAGCAAGTACAAATAAAACGCCGCAAGATTCCAGACCGCGGGAAATCCGCGAAAATAATTGTCTTTGGTCTTCATCTCGCGGTCGGCGAAATAGAGAGCGCCGCTGATGACGACGACGATGCCGGCGGGAATCGCAAGAAACTGCGGCAACAGCCCGCTTGCGGCAATGGCATAGGCAGGAACGAACACGTAAGTCGTAAAATCCACCACCAGATCGAGCGTATCGCCCGACCAGCGCGGCAGCAGATTCTGCACGTCGAAAGCCCGCGCCATCGGCCCATCGAGGCCATCGATCAAGAGCGCCAGGCCGAGGCACAAAAACATGCCCGCCCAGTGTCCCCCGGTGGCGAGGATCAGCGCGAGCAACGCGAGCGCCGCGCCCGTTGCGGTGAACACGTGGACCGTGAAAGCGCGGATGCGCTCGATTTCCGTCACTTAACCATTGCCCCAGTCGAGCTTGACGATCTCGGCGGATCGCCCTGCCAGGTTCCAGTTGCGGCCGAAGCCCCGAAACCGCGACTTCTCCGCCCGCGCAACGATGATATCAGAACCAATCCAGTATTCGCTGTTTCGGATCGTGACATTCTTGCCCGCTTCCTTGCCGCGGACCGGCGTGATCGCGCCGTCCACATATTTCTCGATGCGCACAACTCGGGTCTCGCCGTGCGTCTCGTAGGTGATAGGCACCTGACGCACGCCCAGAAACTGCCCGACCAGAATCGACAGCAAATGCGTAGTGCCGCCTACGCGACCGGTGAAAATGCGCGTCAATCCCTTCACCGCAAGAGCGGAGGCTTTTTCGTCCACAAATAGCGCCGCCGTCCAATTGCCGCGTGACATGATGCCAGGCAAATCCATCATGAGGCCTACCTTGATGCCGGAAAGATCGATTGTATCGAAATGTCCATCGTCGATACGAATTCCGGCCCAGGTCTGGCATCGACTTTCAGTTGGCGGATGCTCGCCCAGCGACAGCACACAAGGACAAAACACGGTGCAACTGCAAGACAACGCGAGTTCGCCCTTTAAAGTCCAACTTTCCGTCAACGCAGTACTCCCTTGCTTATTTTGCCATGCTCAGATTGCTCGCATTGGCCAATGGGCGACTATGGCCATGAGAGCAATCCCGACGCCGATAATGATGAGAGCCGCCCCGACCGCATAAGTAAAGCTTCGTCCGCTGAGCATCTTCTCGGTCGTCATGACAATGCCGAGTACAGCCATCCAGACCGCATTCATCAAGCCGACGGCAAACATCACAAGCATCATCGCCCAGCAGCAGCCGAGGCAGTAGGTTCCCTGCTTCAGCCCGAGCCGAAAAACCCCTGCTGGTGTAGTTGTCCAGTTGGCAAAAAAGAACGGAAACGGCTGCTGGCACCGCGTCAGGCATGCGTGCTTGAGGCTTGAAAATTGGTAAGCGCCGGCGGTGACCAAGAGCACGCCGGAAAACAACCCACTTGCTGAACTCATTCCTGCCTGGATCAGTCCCGCACGCACAAAGGCCAGTTGAGCGATCGATGCGAGCAGCGAAAAACAGATCCAGATTGTCGCATAGCCCGCTGCGAGGACGAACGGTGAGACGATGCATTCGCCCTTGCGCGCGGCCGTATCGGCAATTTCCGCGTAAGTCAGGATCATCGGGGCTGCGCTGGGCAGCATCATCGCCAGCGTCATCGCACACCACATCGAGGCCACCAGCGCGGCTTCGCGAACGGTCCACGAGACGCTCTCGTTCGGACTGCACAGTGCTTGTAGAAATCCGAACGGTCCTGAATACCCCTGCATCGCGGTCAGCAACACGCCCAGATAGAGCCAGCCCAGTCCCGCGAGCACGACCACGCAGAGGGCGGCTACCGTTTTGGGCCGGGCAAAAATCGTCCCAAGACCTGCGGCGGCGGGGTTTAGGTGTCCGAAATGGGGGTCAGCGGCGCTGCTCATCGAACACTGTCCAGACCAGCCTAAGTTTTTGATACTGCGGATAATTAAAATTCCGCTACAGGCCAGGGTAACGCCTGGGGTAACGAAAACAGACGCACCAGCGGCCGTTTCTATGGCTATGGGAGGCACTATACCTTGCCCTGCCCGGGTTTTGGGGGGAATTCGCCATGGCGACGCGCAAGAAGCTCACGTGCTCGGCTTTCATCCGACTAGGTGGCCATCACGATAAGGCACAAACACGCGAGCGCCTGGCCGAGCGCGATGCGCGAGCAGCACTCGCGGACAATCGGACACCCGCGCAAGTGTGGCTAGGCGATCCGCCGCCGGGACGGTCGGCATTGGCGCAGCGAGATCGCCGATAGAAAAACGATGTCCGCTTTGCCCCCGAAAGCGGACATGTGCGGTGCATTAGGGCATGTCCGCCGAGCCCCAATAGCGATCGCAAAAGCGGACATACATGTAGAAATTATTTTTTCGTCGCTCTCTGTCGTCGAGTGGCCAGCAACACCGCGGCAAAAACTAGACTACCCGACCGTCTCAAACAGCCAACCGCTACTGGACACCCCTGAATTTGGGCTACGAAATCCGCAGCGGCCGAAAGAACTGGCGGATCTCATCAGCCAGAGCATCCGTCTGCTCCATGGCGGCGAAGTGTCCTCCGCGTTGCATGACAGTCCAGCGGCGAATGTCAGTATAGACCCGCTCAGCCACAGAACGCGGTGGTCGGATGATCTCTTTTGGGAACTGGCAGTAACCCACCGGAACATTGACTGTGCCCTCGATGGGCCACGGGCCGTGCATTCTGGCGTAATACGGATGAAAGGACGCCCCGATGCAACCTGTGAACCAATATAGCGATATATTCGCGAGCATCCGGTCACGCTCAACCGCTGTGTCCGGAGTGCCGTCATTGTCTGTCCATGCACGAAACTTTTCGACAATCCAAGCGGCAAGGCCCGCAGGACTGTCAGAAAGCCCGAAGGCAAGCGTCTGCGGCCGTGTGCCCTGTATCCACTGGTAGCCCGTTTCTTCCTTCAGAAACTCTGCCAATTCTACAACGTAGCGGCGTTCTTCTGCTGATGAGTTCTGCAGTAGCGTGGGATCGCGACGAACGGCTAAAAGGTTGATGTGGATGCCAACTATTTTGTCGGCGTGCACAGACCCGAGACGCGAACAGACGAAAGCACCCCAATCGCCACCTTGTGCGGCAAAACGCCTGTAGCCCAGAACATCTGTCATTAGGTCGGCGAGGCAATCAGTGATTGCTTCGATGCTGAAGCGTTTTTGTCCCGGACGGAAGGATAGGCCATAGCCTGGCAGCGAAGGTGCAACCACAGTAAAGGCGTCGATTGCTTTGCCGCCAAAGCGTGACGGATGCGTCAGACGCGGGATGAGACCGAGGAATTCGAATACCGAACCAGGCCAGCCGTGCGGCAGTAGCAGCGGCATTGGCGCAGGGCCTTCCCCGGGTACATGCAGGAAATGGATGTCGATGTCGTGTAGTGGGACTTGAAACTGCGGGAAGGCATTTAATGCTGCCTCCTGCACTCGCCAGTCAAATCCGTTTTGCCAATATGCGAGCAGTCCGCGCAAGTATTCAACGTCGGAACCGAAGGTCCAGGCTGGATCGGGAGCCTGATCAGGCAAGCGCGTGCGCGAGAGTCGGCTATTAAGATCCGCAATGGCCGCGTCCGCTACATTGAGCATGAATGCTTGCGGTATAGAAGCCACCAGAATTTCCTCCGCTGACGCTTTTTATAATTGGATTTGCACCTCTGACGTAACAGCCTATTCACCTTTGGTAGCACGATAGCGGCTCGTCGTTTCGAAATTTTGGCAGGACAGATAACGAAAGCTGTCCGCTTTTCGCCCAAAAGCGGACATTGCTGGTGCGATTGCGATGTTGGCTAAGGGCCAAGGTCCGCTGCCGCGACAACGCGGTACGGCTCCGTTACACTGACAATCCATGACGCGCCCCGCCTGGAAATCGCTGCTCGCTCGGCCCGAGCCCCTGCTGCTGCCATGCGCACACGATGCCCTTTCGGCGCGGTTAATCGAGGGCGCCGGTTTCAAGGCCTATTCGATCGGCGGATTTCCTTTGATCGGCGCGCGCCATGCGCTGCCGGATATCGGCCTCGCCGGCCTTGGTGAGATGAGCGCAGGCGTGCGCGATATCGTGGCCGCGTCCTCTTTGCCAGTAATGGTGGACGGCGACGATGGCTATGGCGACGTCAAGAACGTTACGCGGACTATCCAGCGTTACGAGGAAATCGGCGCTTCCGCCATATTCATCGAAGATCAGAAGTCGCCCAAGCGCTGCGGTCACATGGCCGGCAAGGATGTCATCGACACCGAGACGATGGTGACCAAGATCAAAGCGGCGGTAGCGGCGCGCAATAACCCTGAAACCTTCCTGATCGCGCGGACTGACGCACGTGCGATCTTCGGGCTCGACGAGGCGCTCGATCGCGCCGAGCGCTATCTGCGTGCCGGCGCGGACGGCATTTTCATCGAGGCACCGCAAAGCGAGGCGGAGCTTGAGCGCATTGGCCGGGCCTTCAAGGGCGTGCCGCAGCTCGCGAACATGCTGGAAGGCGGACGGACGCCGGTTCTCAAACCCGCCGAACTCTACCGGCTAGGCTTTTCGATGATCGCCTACCCCACCACCCTGATCTTCCGCGTCGCGCACACATTGGAAAAGGCGCTCTCCGAGCTCAAGGCGGGGACGCTCAATCTTGAGAACGAAGGCGTAAGCTTCGAGCAGTTCAAAGACATTACGAGATTCAGCGAATGGCAGGCTGTGGAGGATCGTGGCGCCGTCCAAGAGATCCGCCCCCGTGTACCGAAAGCATCCGGAGAAAAGCCGTGAACAGGTTTTTCTTGACGATCATCACCGCTGCTGCGCTTGCCATCGTCTGCGCCGCTCCTGCTTCGGCGCAAACGGTGCGGCTCGCGGTCGGCGGCAAGCCCGTTATCTTCTATCTGCCACTCACTGTCGCCGAGCGGCTAGGCTACTTCAAGGATGAGGGGCTCGACGTCGAGATTTCCGATTTGGCCGGCGGCTCACGCGCGCTGCAATCGCTGATGGGTGGCAGCGCCGATGTGGTGACAGGCGCCTTCGACCACACCATTCAGATGCTGGCCAAGCAGCAGCCGGTTGTCGCCCTCGTGCAACTTGGCCGCTATCCGGGCTACGTGCTTGGCGTTGCCGGCCCGAAAATGCAGACCTACAAGGGGCCGCGAGACCTCAAGGGCATGAAGATCGGCATCACCGCGCCGGGCTCCGGCACGCACTTTATGGCTCTGCAGTACATGATCGAGAACGGACTAAAGGCCGACGATGCTTCTTTCATCGGCATCGGCGCATCGACCACTGCGGTTGCCGCCGTAAAAAACGGTTCGGTTGACGCGATCGTCAATGTCGATCCGACCATGAGCATGTTGCAGTCGCTCGGGCTGATCAAAGTCGTCGCCGATACGCGCACGCCGGAAGGCACGCAGGCCGTGTATGGCGGACCGTATCCGGCGGCCGTGCTCTATGCCAAAGCCGACTACATCGCGAAAAATTCGGCGATCATGCAGAAACTGGCGAACGCTTTCGTTCGCACCTTGAAATGGATCCAGGCGCATTCGCCGGAGGAGATTGCCGCGGTGCTTCCGCCCGAATACGCACTTGGCGACCAGGATCTCTACGTGAAATCGATCGCGGCGAGCAAACCGATGTTCTCGACCGACGGCCGCATCCCTCGCGCGGGCGCCGAGATTGCATTGAAAGTGCTCAAGCAGTTCGACCCGCAGTTGCGCGAGGTGACCGTCGATGTCGGCAAGACTTTCGACAATTCGTTCGTGGAACGAAGCAATCACTGATCGGCGTTTGTCGGCGGCCACACGATAACCCTGAAAGGGGGTCAGTCGGACCATCGATGTCCGCTTTGGGTCAAAAGCAGACATTTTGCACCCCACCAGCCATGTCCGCTTTACCCCCAAAAGCGGACATGTGCGGTGCACTAGCCGATGTCCGCTTTGGGCCAAAAGCGGACATTCAACAGGGAATTTAAATATGGAGTTGCTGGCGCCGTAGCACATACAGCATGGCGTTCCATGCGACCGACACACAGAGAGCGATAAGAAGGGCGACGGCCGAACCGAGCGGCACTGCTGTCAGATGCAACGTCAGTAATGCCATGCCGAAGCCGGCAAGCCCGGGAATAGCGTTCGCCAACACTGCCGCGGTAGCGGGACCGCCGACCCGGCAATGCAGGATGACCATGATATTCGTGTAAATGACGGGAAACACTGCGAGTATACCGCTGCCTGCGGGACCGATACGGAAACTCAACGTCAGTACCGCGCCGACAAGCAAAGCCACCATGCCGGCCCGGATCACGAAATCGTACCAGGTCCGTTTCGTCGGTGGCATGCGAACATGGCCGTAACGCTCGACGATGAAGAAGCAAAGTACGAAGATAACGAAATTGAGAAAGAGTGCCGCCCATGCCGCCCAGTGAACAGGTCCTAATAGTAAAGCAGCCACGAACCACACCGCCAAAGCGAGCGGTACGCTAATCCATACTCCATGCTGCTGCGCAAGTAGGACATAAACCGTTACATAGATCGCGGTGGCTGCGTTTAGCGCTAAGCTCGCGAGCGCACTTCCAGAAATGAAAGCTGCGTCATGATCGAGCGCCAGAAACACATAAACCGGCCCGGCTGAGACTGGCAGCGTCGCGATAAGGGCCCCAACTGTGGCGCCTAACTTTTCGGCGACGATGGTCGCTACCGACACGAACAAAGCGGTAGTCGCCATCTTGATCGCGACCCCGATCCAAAACATAAGATCGGGCGGCATTACTCGCCGCCAACAGCCGGCGAAGCCACAAGCTCACCCATGGTAGTCAAGACGCCACCATCGAAATGCTGATTTGCCCTCGTTGCGTGGCGATTGTCATGAGACGCTCTGGCGGGGCGCGTGCCTCATTATACGTCTGGAGGACAGGTGGAATTTAACGCAACCCACCAATCTCAGCGAGCATCTTGGCATGTCCGCTTTGGGTCAAAAGCAGACATATGCAGTGCAAAATGGCATGTCCGCTTTACCCCCGAAAGCGGAATGTCCGCTAAGGGCTAATAGCGGACATCTCCCACTTGTGCGGACGAACGTTTCCTTCTCAGGCCCCCATCACCAAAAATCAGGAAAAAATACAGGTGTTCTACAAGACCTCCGCCAGATGAGGAGGTATGGGACCTGCGGCGTCAACGAGAGAAGCCACCTTGAAAAAACTCGGAGTCCTCGCGATCGAAGTGGCCATTATGACACTGTTCGTAGTGTCCCTGTGGTGGGCCGCTGATAAGAATGAGGCCTTTAGTCAAGACCAGATGTGGCTGGTGGATTGAGTGCCGCGCAAAACATATCTCTTAGCGTCTCTGCTGCCCGCACGAGCAACAAGCTGGCCGCTCAGTTCAAAAAAACTTTTGCCAGAATTTTCCTTGCATTTGATGAATCGCAGCGCCGACGAGCAGTCGCAATTATTGATCGATACAGACATCTGATCCCCGATTACGACGAGAACTCAAATGACGAAAACAAGATCGACTAACGGTCAAAGTAAATTAGTTACCGAATGTTAGGCCGGAGGCACCCGTGCAAGTAGCAATCGTCATCGACATCGCGTTCATTGTCGTAGTTTTTCTCTTCCTATCTTTGGTGCGACCTGACCTCCATATAGAGGGTGGCCGGTCGCTGCTCGAGTTTCGCGACCCGTTATCGCTCAGGCCCAAGACAGAAAATGTTAGTGCAGATGAAAATCCGGAAGCAAGCCAACGGCAGTGCGTCCCCTATCAAGAGGTTGGGGGAACAGATTGAAGACCGTAAGAACTGCTTACGCGAGAAATTTATCAGAAGGCTGCCCCATGCAGACTTCGAGGTGTAGTCCGCTTTGGGTCAAAAGCAGACATTTTGCGGTGCGACAGTGATGTCCGCTTTACCCCCGAAAGCGGACATTCGGCGTTTCTTTCGGATGTCTGCCAGGGGCCAGAAGCGGACATAACATTACGATGCGCGGCTCGCCGAAATTGATTTTCGTCCGCGTCCGCGACTATCAGCCGCGTATCACCCAAAAAAAAATCAGGCCGATCTGAAGGGAAAATGGAGGAGTCCTTTAAGTTTGTCACCGGATCAGAGGGTATCGGCTTGTCCTGCTTTTCCCGCTGATGCCCGCCGGGACCATGATTATTTAATCCACAAACGAACGCTTGGGTTCAACCGACAGGAGTATTCAATGGATCTTCGACGACGCCGATTTCTATTTCTGACTGCAAGTGCCGCCGCTGTGCCGTTTGCGATGACTGCAAGGGCGCAAGCCTACCCGACGCGGCCCGTGCGCGTGATCGTGCCCTTTTCGCCTGGCGGCCCGACCGACGTCTTTGCCCGGATTGTCGCGGGAAATCTCTCACGCAGTCTCGGTCAACAGTTCTACATCGAGAACCAACCAGGCGCTGGTGGAAATTTTGGCATGGGTGTTGGAGCGCACGCGGCCTCTGACGGCTACACCGTCCTGGTTGTCAGCACGAGCTATGTCGTCAATCCCAGCCTCTACCGGAAAATTCCCTACGATCCATTCAAGGATTTTGCTCCCATCACCTTGGCAGCCGCGACCCCCAATGTGCTGCTGGTGCATCCATCCATTCCGGTAACCACTGTCAAAGAGCTCATTGCGTTTCTCAAGGAAAACAACGGCAAGTACAGCTATGCCCACTCCGGCATCGGAACCACGTCACATTTGTCGGGGGAAATGTTCAGACTGTCGCAAGATCTCGATCTGGTGCCGGTGCCGTTCACGGGGGCGGCGCCAGCTGTTCAGTCGGTGCTCGGTGGTCATACGCCGATTGCCTTCACCGTACTCACGCCAGCCATCCCGCAAGTTAAGGAAGGCAAGTTACGTGCATTGGCCGTGACGACGCCGAAACGCACGCCGGCGCTGCCTGACGTGATGACGATGGCAGAAGCAGGACTGCCCGGCCAGGAGTCCGACACGATGTCGGGAGTTGTCGTCCCCGCCCACACGCCGCCACCCATTATCGAACTGCTCCATCGCGAGATCGGCAAGGCGATGGTTGAGCCGGAGGCCGCCCGCAAACTCGCGTCGCTGGGGTTTGATACC
>Ga0126380_10000702_pt1 | contig 11733 bp, 10 predicted proteins | sample PanSoiMetPlot_26_FD_92544 | JGI IMG/M metagenome (GOLD analysis project Ga0126380, IMG submission 92544) | Tropical forest soil microbial communities from Panama - MetaG Plot_26 | ecosystem: Environmental > Terrestrial > Soil > Tropical forest > Bulk soil | place: Panama | collected 2016-02-17
ATCAACAAACGAATCGCAAACACTCCGTAAAACCGGCGGCCTGAAAACAACCGCCTTTCCAACAGTCTCAATCCCCCGCGGGCGGACGCGGAGCTGCAGTGGCCCTTTCCAACCTCTGGGTGAGCAGCCCGAGCTGATCCACTCCAGCGGAACGAATCTCGTCCACCACCGCAACGACGTCGCCGTATTTCGCGCGAGAATCGCTTCTGACGTAAACGGTCTTGTCGAGACGGCTCGACAGCCGGTCCTTTATCGACCCTGTGATTTCATCCTTCGTCATTTGGGTGCTGCCAAGGTAAATCCGGCCATCGCGAGTAACGGCTACCACGATGGCGTCATCCTTGTCGGCGTCCTGCATGTCGCGGGAATTCTGGGCCGAGGCCAGATCGACAGGGATGTCCTTGGTCAGCAGCGGAGTGACCACCATGAAGATGATGAGCAGGACAAGCATGATGTCCGCCATAGGAATGACATTGGGGGACGCCATTTGTGCGCCTGCTTGTGGTTTGTACGCCATAGGAAACTACCTCTTCGCGCCGCGGCGCAGGATGAAGTAGTTGATCAGCTCCATCGAGGAATTGTCCATCTCGACGTCGAATGCTTCCACCTTGTTGGTGAAATAGTTGTAAGCCCAGACGGCAGGAACGGCGACGAGCAGACCGAAAGCCGTTGTAACGAGGGCTTCCGCGATACCGCCCGCGACCGCCGACAAACCGGTGGCCTTCTGCGTCTCGATGCCCTTAAACGCGTTCAAGATGCCGACCACGGTGCCAAACAGGCCGACGAAAGGCGCGGTGGAACCGATGGTGGCCAGAGCGGAAAGGCCACGCTTCATTTCAGCATGGACGATGGCGACGGAGCGCTCGAGGCCGCGCTTGGCCGCGTCAATCACGTCGGAGTCCGAAACCTGCTGTGAAGCCGACTGGAATTCCGAGAGGCCCGTGGCGACGACCTTGGCGATGTGGCTCTTTTTATTGCGTTCGGCAATGGCGATGGCTTCATCGAGCTTGCCGTCCTTAAGCGCACCGGCGACCTGCTGCACGAAGATGCGGGACTGCTTGCGAGCCGCACTGTACATCAAGGCGCGGTCAATCATGACGCCGAAAGAATAAACGGAAAGAAGAAACAGGATTACGACCACGGTCAGCGCCAGTGTCCCCATGTTGTGGATCAGACCCTGGAGGGTCCAGTTGCTGCCCTGCAGGAGCAGGGCTGAGAAAAGATTGAGAGTGGCTACCATTCGTTTGCTCCTTAAGTTTCAAGCGACTCCCCGGCGGTGGCCGAAGGGTCCGCGAGAGTGTTTGCTGAATTTACTGCGCGGGCCGGCGCGCATGCCCCCACAACCCGCGCGCCAGACCGTACTACTGGTTCAAAGAAAAGATCACGTCGATCGTGGTGTCTACTTCCACCGGCTCGCCGTTGAGCAGAGTCGGCTGGTAGCGCCACTGACGAACAGCGTCAAGCGCCGCCTGCTGCAAGAGCGGGTGGCCGGAGATCACTTCCAGTTGCTGAATCGCGCCATCTTTGCTGATGATGGCGTGCAAGCGGACCGTGCCCGAAATGCGAGTCTGCCGCGCGAGCGGTGGATAGACGGGCTGAACGCGATTCACGATCTTGGCGGCTTGAACTTGGCCACCAATGCGAACCGGACCCGTTGGTTTCGGCTTCGGCGGCGGCGGCGCAGTGCCAATGCCGCCAATCACGCCACCCAGAACGCCACCCATCGAACCGCCGGCAACGCCGCCGGGAACACCACCCACGGCGCCAACGACGCCAGGATCAGGCTCGGCTTCTTCCTTGATGATTTTGATTTCCTTCGGGATGACTTTCGGCGCCATAAGTTTGCCGGCATCCATCAGGTGAACTTGCGGACGCACTTTGACAACTTGCACTGCGGCCGGAGGGGGAGGCGGCGGTGGCGGAGGCGGAGGGGCGGTGAGCATCGTGGCCATCATCGTTTTCGGCAGTGCCTCGGTGTAAATCAGAGGGATAAGAATCAAGACGCCCAGAAAAGCAATCTGGACCACGGCCGAGATCACGACGGTCATGGGCTTCTTGGTTCTTTTCGGATTCGGACTCGAAACGACCATCTCGTCAAACATAACTTGCTTACCTCCTACCGGCGGGAGCGAGACGCGCTGTAAGCTCTTCGCTGCCCCGTTTTTTATTGCCGGCTGCGGTACCGGTTCCTGCCACCGCACCATGGCCGCGCCAGCGATTCCAGGCGACGACAATGGGAGCGGCGATGCCAAAGCTGGAGTATGTTCCTACCACAATCCCTACCACCAGGGCAAAGGAGAAAGCACGAAGCACCTGGCCGCCCATCAGGAACAGGACGAGCACGGTAAGGAAAGTCAAACCGCTGGTTAAGATGGTTCGCGAAAGCGTCTGATTGATGGACTTGTTGACCACCGCGTCGAACGGCTCTCTGCGCAGCAAGCGGTTGTTCTCACGAATGCGATCGAAAATGACGATGGTGTCGTTCATGGAATAACCGACCAGAGTGAGGAGCGCCGCGATGACCGTGAGGGAAATCTCGAAACGAAACAACGAGAAAAATCCCAGGGTGATCAGCACATCGTGAAACACCGCCAGAACAGCGGCAGCCCCGTAAACCCATTCGAATCGGAAGGCAATATATAACAGCATGCCCCCCAACGCATAGAGGGTAACGAGAACAGCCTGCTTGCGAAGCTCGGCGCCGACCTTGGGGCCAACGATTCGGATGTCGCGGATGGCGAAAGGACCCAGAGAATAACCCGACTTGATGACGTTGAGAACCGCGGGTGTGACGCCGGAAACTTTCGAAAGGTCATCGAAGTTCGTCAGAATGCCGTTCGCATTCGTGTCACGATAATCGAGAATGCTTTTGGCAAGCTGCTGGTAGCGGTCACCGGCGTTGACGGAAAGAAACAGAGGATCTTTGTCAGTAAGAGCTTTCGCCAGAGCAGAAGCGTTGTTGGCAGAAGCATTGAAATCGGGCTTGTCGGAAGTAGCGACACCGTAGGTGGCGTCCAAAGCACTAAGAACCTTGGCCCTACTGCTCTGCATGAGGTCTTCATCCTGGCCCTTGCCTTCGACGAAGATGAGGACCTCGTTACTGTTGGGGCTGGCGATGTCGCGGATCGGCTGGATTTCGGTATTGCCAATTCCCTGGGTGGTCAGACCAGCGCGAATCTTGTCTATGTTCGGCGGTTGTGCAAAGCGAACGTCCACGTTTGTGCCACCACTAAAGTCGATTCCGTACTTAATACCGCGACCGAAGAAAATCGAAGTCCATCCGGCGAGGAGAAGAATACCGCTCAGGGCGAAGAAATATTTGGCCTTGCCCATCCAGTCGAGATTGGGCTGCTTAAAGAGCTCGATCATGCGTTCTTAACTTCCCTTCCTTAGACACCGCCAATGGCGAAAGGTTCCCGGTCCGGAGCTTCGCGGCCAAGGGCCTCTACCCTATAACTGCCCAGGGTAGAGGAACCCGGCCAGCGAACCTACTGCCCATTCGTTTGCAGGCAGGTAGGCCGCACGCCTTAGCAGTCCTAGTACGGTCTAAATTTCACCGGTCTAAACACCGGCCACCACAAGTCAAATGCTCAGTTCCGCCTGACGATCCATCTTGGTCAGGTGATACTGGAAAATCGCCTTGGACACGTAAACCGCGGTAAAGAGGTTGGCTACGAGACCAACAACCAGGGTAATGGCAAAGCCGCGAATGGGGCCGGTCCCGAAAAAGCCCAGGAAAGCCGCGGAAACCACGGTGGTCACGTGGGTGTCAATAATCGTCCGAAAAGCATTGTCAAAGCCAGCATCCACGGCGGCAGGAGAGGATTTGCCGTTGCGCAATTCTTCGCGGATGCGCTCAAAGACCAGAACGTTGGAGTCCACGCCCATGCCGATGGTCAGGATGACACCGGCGATGCCCGGCAGGGTCAGTACCGCGCCGAAAAGGGCCATTACCGCCAGAAGAATGATCAGGTTGAGGATCAGGGCGAGGACCGCATTGCCTCCGGACAACCGATAATAAATCAACATGAAGACCATGACCACGAGCAAGCTGAGGACGGAAGCCTGCACACCATGACGAATTGAGTCTGCCCCAAGAGAAGGCCCAACGGTGCTTTCTTCGAGATATTTAATGGACGCCGGGAGAGCGCCAGCGCGCAAAACAAGCGCGAGGTCGTGAGCGGATTCCTGGCTAAAGCCGCCTTCGATCAAGGCGGAATCCCTTAGAGGCTCTTTGATTGTGGGAGCCATGTATACCTTGTGATCGAGGACGATGGCCATTCTATTACCCACATTCTTTTCGGTAAAAGGAGCAAAGCGGCTTGCCCCATCAGGCGAGAGGGTAAAGTCAACCACCCAGTCTCCGGACTCCATGCGTCGGCGTTCAACGGCAGTTCTCAGGTCGCGGCCGGTGATGATGGGAGCGCGGCCAAGGACATACCAGGTCTCGCCAGTGTCCGGTCCGCCAGTGGGAGTTCGTGTTTCCGAACGGCCCGGCAGGAGCTCTGCGCCGGCGGGAAGCACGGTATGCTGCGCCATATAGGCGGAAACAGAGGGATAGGTTTGCGGGTCTTCGACGGACCGAAGCTCCAGCTGACCGCCCTCCGCGATGACGCCCTTGACGCGAGTCGGGTCCCCTTCGCCGGGAAGCTGGACGATAATTTCATTGGCATTGTTGCCGCCGCGCGGCTGGATAGTCGGCTCTGTAAGACCTAGGGCGTTGATGCGGCGCTCAATGGTCTCAAGCGTTTGCGTCATGGTGGATTCCTCAGTTGCCGCTCTAGCGTTTGCGCGAAGCGTCCAGACGTAGCTGTTGGGCTGACCGGGGGCGGGAGACATATCCCAGACGTTGTTGTACTGCGAGGACTGGAGGTCGCTCAACACAGAGTACTGAGAGGGATCAATGTTGTGGATCAGGATATGGGTATCGTCGATGCGGCGGACTTCGTCGTAGTGAACATTCTTGGAGCGCAATGCGGTGGTGACGCGGTCCACGGTGGTGTCCGTCTCCTGCGCGATGGCCTCCTGGACCTGGACCTGAAGAATCAGGTGAGTACCGCCTTGCAGGTCGAGGCCGAGCTTGATCTGGTTCCGGAAATTGTCCTTGACCTGCGCGAAGGAGGTAGGAAACGTCGGATAGCCGAAAAGGAAATAGAGACAGAAAAGAATGACTCCAAGAATGAACAGCGCTTTCCATTTGAGATTGGGATTCATGGTTAACGAATAGGACGCGCCTTCCGGCGAAGAGGTGGCTTACTTTGCATCTTCCTGCGCCTCCACCTGAGCAATCGCCGCACGCGCGATTCGGATTTTGACTTGCGGCTCTGAAGAAATCTTCAGAATGACAGCTTCTCCATCGATGCCGCTGATCGTGCCGTAAATGCCGCTGCCGGTGATGACCTTATCGCCAGTTTTCAAGGCGGAGAGCATCGCCTGAGTTTTCTTGCGCTGGCGCTGCTGCGGCAGGATCACCATGAGATACATGATGCCGAACATGAGGGCCAGGGGAACCAGGAAGGTGCCGAAGCCGCTCGTTGGCGATTGAAGAAGGATTGCTGCTGTCATGGTCCGTTTTTAAGTTATCAGTTTAAGTTCTGAGTAAAAATCCCGACACCGACTTCTTCCGTTCTGAATCTCCGTTTGCGTCGTAAGAAAATAGCAAGGACTCAGCAGGCGAAAGGCCCGCTTCCCTGCTCTACGACTTTCTCACTCTGTATGAGCAACTCCGACCCGGCCGGAGTAACTGGGCGCCACGCGGATGGCCCGCGCGGCGCTCTCCTTCCGGACCTACGCCCAGCGACCTGAACGACGTTGCGACTCAGGCTGGGTCCGCAGCGTAACGCGCGTGCATCTCAGATGAGAAATTCGCTAGGTTCCCAAACTCGATAGCCTCTCGGATTTGCCGCATGATGTCAAGGTAAAAGTGGACGTTATGGTGGGTGGCGAGGATGGCGGCGGTCATCTCTCCCGCGGCAAAAAGATGGCGAAGGTACGCGCGTGTGTAGCGGCGGCAAACATTGCAAGAACAATTCGAATCGATGGGGCGCTGGTCTTCGGCGTAGCGGGAGTTCTTGATGAGCACGCGGCCTTCGCTGGTGTAAAGGCAAGCGTGGCGCGCGGCGCGCGTGGGAAGGACGCAATCCATCATGTCAACGCCGAGCGCGACGTAGTCGGCAATTTGCTCCGGGCGGCCCACGCCCATGAGGTAGCGCGGGCAATCTGCGGGTAGGAGCGCGGTGACTTCGGCAGTCATGGCGCAAGTAACTTCGTGCGGCTCGCCGACGGCCAGGCCACCTACAGCGTAGCCGGGAAAATCGAGCTCGAGAAGCTGGCGGGCGCTTTCGCGGCGCAAGTCGGGAAACGTTGCGCCTTGCACGATGCCGAACTGCCGCTGTTGGGGAGCGTTGCCATTTTTCTGAGCGGATTCTAGAAAATATGCGCGGGCGCGACGGGCCCAGGCCGTGGTGCGCTGGAGCGCGGTTTCGGCTTGTTCGCGAGGTGCGGGAGTTTCGATGCACTCGTCAAGCACCATGGCAATGTCCGAGCCCAGGGCGAGCTGAATCTCGGTGGCTTTTTCGGGCGTGAGGAGATGCTCGGAACCGTCGAGATGGGAACGGAAGCGCACGCCTTCGTCGGTGACTTTGCGGAGCTCAGACAGGCTGAAAACCTGGTAGCCACCGGAATCGGTGAGAATGGCGCGTGGCCAGGACATAAATTGATGCAAACCGCCGCAGCGGCGAATCAGCTCGTGGCCGGGACGCAGATAAAGATGATAGGTGTTCGCGAGAATGATTTCCGCGCCGAGCTCTTCGAGTGCTTCCTGCGTAAGCGCTTTGACGGAGGCTTGCGTTCCGACGGGCAGAAAAAACGGCGTCTGCACGACGCCGTGCGGCGTGGTCAGGCGCCCGCGGCGCGCGCCGGTCACCTCGGTCTTCAGGACTTCAAACGAAAAAGGCACCCGCTCAGTGTATCAGGAGAAGATGAAGGCAATTCCGACGCGAATCACAACGTAAACCGCCCATGCGGTGAAGGCGATGGCAAAGGACTTTGCTCCCCTCAACTTTCTAGGATTTACCGCAGCAAACCCGATGGCCAGGAGAATCAACGTCCAAAACTCAAAAATGTCTATGTTCTTGCAAAGTGCGATGAGCCACTTTGCCGAATCCTCCGGAAGGAGGGCTGCCAGGTTAGCCGCCACGGGATTGTCCAAGTCGGCCGTGCCGTACGGCTTCAAATACAAGATCAGTAGGAATAAAAGACTACTTACAAGCCCTGTCAGAAAAGCGTGAGTCGTGATGCTCAAGGCGGTGATGAAGTTCGTGCTGACGCCGCCAATTAAGCTGTAGACTCCCCACATGATGAGTCCAATAATCAGCGCGCCAAGAATGGGAGCGCAAGCGCCGATAGCGTAGGTAAAAGGCGCGGAAAACTTCGCGCCAGCTTCAATTTGCTGCTGCTTCTGTTCGGGCGACAGTTGAGCAGCGCGTGGGTTCTTGTCGATTTGCTGGCTGATGTAGTCGCGCCAGTTCATGCGCTGGTTGATAGAAAAACTGACGCCGATGCTGAGGACGGTCGTTAGCAGGACCGGCAGCAGCCAACTGGGCTTTCGGACAATGTCTTCGAACGTAGCTTTCGGCGAGAAGAAGACACCAATGACGCGGCCAAACGGGCTGATCGCCGCCTGCGGTTCGGCTTGCGCTTCAGGCATAGGGGTAGGTGTTGTAGCCATCGAAGACTCCTCCACCACAATATTTGAAATTACCAGTGCTTGATAGAAGTACGCACGGGAACGGTACAAAATTTCAGGGGAGATTCTAGCTCAAAGGCAACAGGCTGTCAGAAGATCGAGATCGGAGAACAGAGATCGGAGAACAGAGATCGTAGATCAGGTTCAGGGAAACTTGAAGTTGGCCGCTTTTTCAGAGAGGGAGAATGGCCTTTCTACCGCTTGGCGAGGGGCATAACGAATTTGAGTGCTGTGTGCGTGCCGGAGAAGCCGACGACCTTCACGTCTTTCAAACTGCACTTGCGGCCCGCGGCGAGGACCTCGTTTTCCGTGATGTCTTTCTGGCCCTTGGGATAAACGATCCAGAGTGCCGCTGAACCCTGCATGGATTTAGCGATTTTGGAGAGCCCGGAAAAATCTTCCTTCGATTGTGCCGCGAAGAAAATGTGCTTTGCGTCCGCCGAAACTCTGCCTTTGTTGACGGATTTGGTTAGGACGTGCACTTCATCAAGGAAATCTACGTCGAATTGCCCGAGCAAAGACACTTTGGCTCCAGCCTTCACTCCGAGCTTTTCAATGCGCGGTTTTGGATGAAGAATTTTCTCGAGCCATTTTCCCGCTGACGGGCCGAGCTGAAAGGTGGCGAGACCTTCCGCAGTCTGCAAACGAAGCTCACCGTCTACTGTCTTTGCCGACTTGATACTGGAGAAAGGAATCTTCAGCCGGAAGTCGCCTCGAAAAAGAACTTCACTTGTTTCGAGCAGCGCCTTCCCCTCCGACTCCTGCTTGCCAAATCGCACCTTGCACGTCGCTTCGTTCCCCATCGCGGTCCACCTTCCCCGGCCAAACTGTTGGAAGAGTGTACCTCTTCTTGACATGCGTCCGCAGCGATTTCAGCCACCATAGTAAGCTTGAGAGTTTTATGGCCACCGCAACCGCACATCGCGTTGATTGGAACCTCATCTGGGCGCAGCGCGGGTTCCGCTATTTTTTTGTGGCCATGTTCGTGTCGCTCTTCGGCAGCGGCATGAACTTCACGGGCGTGAGCTGGTACCTCCTCGCGGCTACGCATTCCACGGTCAGGGTCAGTTGGCAGGTCATGGTGATGACCGTACCCGGGTTGTTCGTCCCATTCCTCGGCGGCGTGCTGATTGACCGCTTCGACCGGCGCTACCTGGGCATCATGCTGGACCTCGTGCGCGGGTTCTTTGTTTTGCTCACCGCGTACATCGCGTGGCGAGGGCATCTCCAACTCTGGCACCTCTACGGCATGACGCTGATTACCGGCACGGGCTCTGCCATGTATTGGGCCACGGTCAACGCGCTGGTGCAGGAGGTGCTTCCACCCAGCCAGTTCACCGGAGCGAATGCCGCCGTTTTGGTTGGCGTGCAAAGCGGAATGCTGATTGCCGGCGCGTGTGTAGGCTTCCTTTATAACGCCGCCGGAATCGCGGGCATCCTGGCCATCGATGGCGCTACTTATTTTGTTTCCGCGTATTGCCTCTACGGTGTCCGTAGGGGATACGTTTCGCCGCGCGACCGGCAAAAATATCCGCGGGACTTCAACGAAGCCACGGAAGCGACTGCGGAAGCCCTGGAAAGCGGAGAAATGCCGGAAGTGGCGGAAGCCGGGCTTTCACTCGCCGTCTACGCCGACATGCGCGAAGGCTTCGCCTATTTGGGGCAACAGCCGCTGGTACGCGCCTTGGGAATCACGCACTCCATCATGATGGCCGCCGTGGTCAGCGCCAACGTCGTGCTCGTCGCCCTGGCAAACGACATTCTTCATGCTGGCGCGCGCGGTTTGGGCTTTCTAGAGGCCGGCTGGGCCACGGGCGCGATTTGCGGAGGATTGATTGCCAGCCAGCTTCCCAGCGCAAAACGCATGCCGCTCTATGTTGCGGCATGTGCCGTGCTCGCGGCAGGCCACATGGCCACGCCATTCGTGGCATTCCTTGTGGGCGCGGTGATGATGCAGGTGATTTTCGGATTTTGTCGCGCGCTTGGCGGCGTAGTCGCACAATCGTCACTGATGTCCATTGTGCCCCGCCATTTTATGGGGCGCACCCAATCGGCCATGGCCATCCTGACGACCGTGGTGCAGCTCTTGATGAGCTTCGCTCTGGGCTGGGTCGCCCAAGCCGCCGGGCTCATCGCCGGATACACATTGCTCGCGCTGCTTTACACAGGCTCGATCATTTCCGCCGTTCGCGCCCGGCAGCTCATGCGCTAGCGTGCGGGTTTAGCTTGCCGGCGCGGGAACATTCTTGCCGCCGAGCAGATCGACGGCATCTTGGTACAGCTTGGCGCGCAATTGATAGCGCTCGTTGGCACGCGTGATGTAGCGCACGGCCACTTCGACGCCGCCGACCACCGGCTTGACACTGATCGCCGGCTCGACCGAAAACGAACTCATTTCGCGCGAGCGCGCGGAGCGCCGCCACTCTTCCTCGGCTTTCTTGGCGCCTTCCTTCGTGGCGTCCGAAACCCTCTTGCGAATTTCCTGAACCACCGGATAGGGATCCTGCCCCGCGGGAAGAGCCAGCTGCAACTCGTCCCAGAGCCACTGGCCGGAAGTCGAGAAATTAAAGTAGTGGCCCTCGATGGCGAAACTGTTGGTGAACGTCACGCGCCTGCCAGTAGGATGGCCGGAATCGGTCCAGTTTCCAGTTTCCAATAACACGGTATGGAACGGGCCAATCTCGACCACCTCGCCGGTCACACCGTTAATTTCCACCCAATCGCCCAGGCGGATTCCATTCTTCCCCATCAACACAAACCATCCAATGAAGCCGACGATGAAGTCCTTCAGCGCGACAGTAAGTCCCGCCCCCGCAAGGCCCAGAAACGTCCCAAGCTGACTCGGCGGGCCGATGATCACCAGTACGATCAACAAGAAGGCTACCAAGCGCACCGTTACGTGAACTACGGTGTGCAGGCTCTGCATCTGGCGGCGGTCCATGCTGAGCCGGCCGAGCAGCTTGTCCATCAAGGTGGCAAAGTAAACGCCAAACAATGCGATCGCCAGAATAATAAGCACGCCGTCCAGCGCATAATGGACGACCACCCTTTGTTGGGCGGCCACAATGTCAATCCATTTGGCGTAATTGTCCGAAAGCTGCTTCTGCAGGTCCACGCGCCGGTCAAACATCGAGAGCGTTTTCTGCTCGGAAGCAACCTGCCTGGTTTTGAGCAGCAGGTCCGTAGAATCTTCATGACTCTGCGCTTTTTGCGAAGCAGTTGTATCAGTCGCCCCTGATTTCTTGGAATGGTGGGCCAGGTGAGGCGTGGCCGCTTTTTCCGCGTCGATCTTGGCGTCCAACGCGTCGTGTTGCTTGGACAACAACGCAGCTGAGGCATCGGCGGCGCTTTTTGCCTCCCAAAGCAGAAGCTGTTTCGCGTGCAACGCGCTCCATTGCTGGTAGCGATGGATCAGGCCCGGCTGATCAGGCGGGGCAGGGACGCTGGTGGGAACTGACGTTCCATTCTTGTCGCTATCCTTATGTTCCTTGTAAAGCTCCTGAATGCGGCTTTCCGGATCGCCGCCCGCGCGAATCAAATCCTGCTTCGCGTCGTCCACTTCGTTCTGGGCCAGATTTAGATCTTCCTGGGCAATTGCCAAGTCGTCCTCGAGGGCCTCTTTGCGGTCGCCACTCGCTTTGGCAGCCGCGGCGGTCAATTGCTCGACCTGCGCTTTGTCGCTGTCGAGAACTTTCTGCGCCTTTTCCAGGCGGGTCTCGATGGCCTTGGCCTCCCCTTGCAAGACCGGCGGATGGTCCTTGGCTTCGTGCATGGCCTGATCGAACGCGAGATCCACCTCGTCGTCGGCCAGCTTCAGCGCTTCGGCTGCGAGCGGTTTCTCTTCCTCCGCCATCGGCAGCTCGGCGAGTTTTTGCGCGGTCTTGAGAGGAGACTGATCCACAGGCTGTGGTTGAGCAGCAACGGGTTGTTTACCCTTGCTAACGGAAGGCGGAACCTTGGGCGGCTCGCTCGTGCGAATCAGTCCG
>Ga0126380_10000703_pt1 | contig 11731 bp, 10 predicted proteins | sample PanSoiMetPlot_26_FD_92544 | JGI IMG/M metagenome (GOLD analysis project Ga0126380, IMG submission 92544) | Tropical forest soil microbial communities from Panama - MetaG Plot_26 | ecosystem: Environmental > Terrestrial > Soil > Tropical forest > Bulk soil | place: Panama | collected 2016-02-17
GCGGCACAGTAGTCCTCGGCCAGCTGCGCCAGCGCGGCCAGCGACTCCCAGCGGTCCCGCGCGGCACCCCGGCCGGCGGGGGGCTCGGGGGCCAGCCCGACCCCGGCGAGGATGTGCCGCACCTCCGCGACCGCGTCCGCTCCGGTGGGCGGCCCGGAGGCCGTCCCGTCCGGGCCGGGCTCCGGCCGCGCGCTCCGGGCCGCAGTTCGCAGCAGCCCGGTCGCCTGGCGCACCTCGGCCCGGTCGAAGAACCGCTCCGCCCCGCGCACCTGGCAGGGCACGCCCAGGCTGGCGAACGCGCGCTCGAACCGCTCGGTCTGCGCGTTGATCCGGACCAGCACCGCCATCTGGCGCGGCGGTACCCCGGCATCCATCCACTGCCTGGCTCTCGCCGCCACGGCCGCTGCCTCCGCCTCCTCATCGCCGTACTCGGTGAACTCGGCGAGTGGCCCGCTGGCCCGCTGCGCGACCAGGGCGGGCCCGGCCAGGGCGCCCCTCCCCCGGCGCCCGCCGGCCTCGGCCAGCCGGTTCGCGCAGCCGACCACCTCCGGCGTGGACCGGTAGTTGCGGACCAGTTTCACCACGGTGGCGTCCGGGTACTCCGCCGCGAAACCCATCAGGTAGGCGGACGTGGCGCCGGTGAACGAGTAGATCGTCTGCCGCGGATCGCCGACCACGCACAGGTCGTCCCGGTCGCCGAGCCACGCGTCCAGGAGCAGCTTCTGCAGCGGGTTGACGTCCTGGTACTCATCCACCACGAAATAGCGGTAGCGGTCGCGCACCTCGGCGCCCGCGCCCTGGTGCTCGCCTAGGATCGCCGCGGTCAGTTCTAGCACCGACTCGAAGTCGATCAGGTGCCGGTCCCGGCGCAAGTGCTCGTAGGCGGCGAACACCCGGCCGGCCGCCTCGGGCTCCACCGGCGGGGCCCGGCGGTGGCTGGCCGCGGCCCCCGGGTAGTCCTCCGCGCGCACCTGCATGGCCTTCGCCCACTCGATCTCGGTGGCCAGGTCACGCAGTTCCGGGCCGCTCGCGGGGACCCGCGCCGCGCGGGCCGCCTCCGCGAGCAGGCTGACCTTCGAGTCGAGCACGGCCGGCGGGCGGCCGCCTACCGTGTGCGGCCAGAAGTGGACAAGCTGGCGCAGCGCCGCGGAGTGGAAGGTGCGCGCCACGACCCGGTCCAGCCCGGATCCGGCCGGCCCGCCCAGTTCGCGCAGCCGCCCGCGCAGTTCGCCAGCGGCCCGCGTGGTGAACGTGACCGCGAGCACGTGACCGGGGTTCACCAGGCCGGCCCGGACCGCGTAGGCGACCCGGTGAGCGATCGCGCGCGTCTTGCCGGTGCCGGCCCCGGCGATCACACACACCGGGCCGCGGGCGGCCAGCGCCACCTCACGCTGCTCGGGATCGAGCGCGGCGAGTACCGCCTCCGGGCCGTCGTCCACCGCGCACCTCCTTCACCACTGTCATCCTCGCGCATCCGTCCGACATGCGGGGAAGCTCAGAGTCGGGCCCGGTGTTCCATCTGCGGAACTACTCTGGGGAAGGACAGGAGACGCGGGTGTCACAGCGAGTAACGATGTACACCACGCCGTGGTGCGGCTATTGCCGCAGGCTCAAGGGCCAGCTTGCGCGGGAGGGGATCGAGGTCGCCGAGGTTGACATCGAGCGGGACCCCGCCGCCGCGGACTACGTGATGTCCGTGAACGGCGGAAATCAGACGGTCCCGACTGTCGTGTTCCCCAACGGGACGGCCCTGACAAATCCGTCAGCCGCACAGGTCCGGGAACGTCTCGCCACCCTCGTCAAGGGATCATGACAAGCGGAGACACCACTTCGGGGGACGCTGCCCGCCCGCACGACCCGGAACCCGGCGAGGCTGCCACCACGAAAGACAAGTCCTGGCGGGCTGCCCGGAAGCCGGGCAAGCACGCCGCCCAGGGCCCGCCAGGCCGGGGCCTTGGTCAGCCGGGCCGGGCCGAGGCCGTTCCCTCCAGCGGGGCTTCCGCGGAGCCCCGGAGCCCCGTGCTCGGCGCGGAGCCGGTGGCCCGCCGCACCGCGACCGGCTGGCGGGTCGGCGATGAGGAAGTCTCCGACTTGACCAGCGCCATGGTCCTGGCCGACCTGCTGGCCGCCGACCTGCCCGCGCAAGGCGCGCCGGTCCCCAGCACCCCCGCCGCGACGCCGCCCGAGGACGAGCCTACGGACGCCCGCAGGCTGGAGCAGACCGTCGCCCAGCTGGAGCACGCGCTGACCGCCCGGGTCCGGGTCGAGCAGGCCATCGGGGTGCTCGCCGAGCGGCACCGGCTCCGGCCGCGGCAGGCGTTCGAACTGCTCCGCTCCGTGGCGCGGGCCCAGGGACGGCGGGTCCTCGAGATGGCGACCGAGGTCGTGGAGAGCGCCACCAACCCGCTGCTGCGCATCCCGGAGGAACTGGCCAAGCCGCCGGTGGTGCGCCGCCGGGGCCGGGTGCGGGCTGACTGGCAGCCAGAACAGCCCTGATCCGCCGGTCAGCCGAGGGCCGCGAGCACCTGCCGGGCCATGCCCTGCTCACCGAGCTGGTTCGGGTGGAACGGCACCGCGAGCGAGGTGGGGATCAGGCCCTCCACCCACTTGCTCCCCGGGGACTGGCAGACGTCGTGCCCGATGCTGGCGGTGTAGGTGTTCACGAACGTCGCGTTGTTCGCGGCGGCCACCGAGGCGAGCATCGAGTTCAGCGCCTTCTCCACCCCGCGCAGGTACGGCACGTCGCCGAAGGCGATCGGCACCTCGGGCCAGCAGCCGTCGCCACTATTGGGCAGGATTACCGGGTACCCGACCAGGAATACCCGCGCGTTTGGCGCGTCGGCGTGGATGCCCTGCAGGTCGGCGGCGACCTTCGGCGCCGTCGCGCTGATCTTCGCCCGGAGCTTGTCGGTCCCGCCCGAGGTGTAGTGGCTCCTGCACGGCGAGCCGAACGGGTTGGTGAGGCTGAGCGTGGTGCAGTGGATGATGATGTCGCTGAACCCGATGTTGTTGCCGCCGACTTGCAGCGTGACCAGTGAGGTGCCGGCGGACAGCGCGTTGTCCTGCGGTGGGTTGGTGCCCAGCGGCACCGACTGCAGGTGGGTCATGTTCACCGTCGTCGCGCCCTGGCAGCTCACGTCGGTGAACGTGGCGGCGCCGGTGCCAGCGGCTACCAGCGACGGGTAGTTGTGGGTGGACCGCAGGCAGCCGACCGGGGACCCGGTCTGGTCCGGGACGAGCGGTGCCGCGGTGTAGGAGTCACCGAGCGATACGTACCGGGGCGGGCCGCTCGCCGCGTGCGGGCCGACAAAGCCCGCGCCCGTGGAGCCGGACAGCGCGATGACCAGGAGCGAGCTCCCGGCCACGGCGGCGCAGGCGCGGGAGACAGCGCCGCGCAGGGCGGGGCGGGCGTCACGGTGGCGCGAGACCTCAAGGCGCATCGCAGACGTCTCCCCCTCCATCCGGTTACCGTCTGGTAAGGAGATGATGAATGCAGCGTAAGCCCTGCGTCAATGGGCTGGCGCTGATCCGGCGAGCGCTCGGGCAGGCTTGCCTGGCTTTGCGCTTCCGTCAGCTAAGGACCGGCGGCGCCCCAGCGACCGGCCGCAACGACGGCCACCGCCAACTCTCAACCGCCCCAGAAGCTACAGGGGCCCCCGTGGTATTGTCAACAAGGTGGTTGAGAATGAGGGACTGGACCGGACTTATGGGGCACTGTCCGACTCCACCCGCCGCGCCATACTGATCGCGCTGCAGCACGGCGAGGCCCGCGTCCGCGATCTGGCCGAGCCATTTCCCATGTCGCTCGCTGCCGTATCCCGTCACATCGGGGTGCTGCACGCGGCCGGCCTCGTCCAGCGCGAGGTACGCGGCCGCGAGCACTGGATGTCGGCCCGGCCCGAGCGGTTGCACGACGCCGAGCAGTGGATCGCCCGGCAGCTGCGGTTCTGGGAGCAGCGGGCGGACTCGCTCGCCGCCCTCTTCGAAGGGCCGCACCGCCCCCGATGACCGGCGAACCCGCCGCTGTCGAGGCCGCTGCCGAACGCACCTGCGGTGATCTTCGGACAGCCGGGCGATCGTGCCATTGGGGATGCTTCGGCACGGGTTGACCGGCCAACCTGCCGATCACCACAACCGTGCATATCGGCGGGAGTGCGCGCGCCTGCGAATCCTCAGCCGATCACAGCCCGTGAGACCGGTACGCCGACCCGCGGATTCCAATCGCCGACCATGCGCTCTACGTTTATCAGCGCCGGGTATCGCCAATTGTGCTCATATCAGCCATTTCTGGCCTTCCTTCGGGAGGCCGGGCGGCGTGCAGGCCGACTCTGAGGCCGGGTTGCCGACTGGGCCCTACGGATGCTGAGAGGCGGCAGGTAGCGTGCAGCGGCCGGACAGGCTGGTCACGTTCTAGGTGCAGGCGCCCTGTTGGTGGCTGCCGACAGGCACGGCGGTGAGCCGGGCGCCGTCCAGAACCAGCCACCCCGGCCTCAGTTTCGGTTACTCCCCGGCACATCATTGTTCGCGTGCTCGCCCTCGGCGGCGCGGCGAGCGCGCGCTTCCGCTTCGGCCTTGACCGGCTGCAACTGCAGTCGCTCCATTCTCTTGCGCACGTAGCCTGGCAGGAACGGCTGGAATGGCCTGGCGACACCGTTGAGATGGATCTCGCCGGTCACGGTGAATCGTGTCCCCCCGGGGATGGTCTGGAAATGGTTGATGAACAGCGCGTCGAAGCGCCGGTGAACCTCCCGCAGGGAAATCTCATCGGGGGGCCGGACCAGCAACTCGTTAATGACCATGCCCTCGAGGTGGTCGACCTGCAGGACAAGCGCCGCCCCCTCGCGGCGCAGCAGCCGCACGCCCTTGATCGTTGGGAACAGGCGGGGCCAATTACGGTAATCGGCGTAGACATCGCAGACCATCGCCGTGGGCGCGCTGACCATTGTCGAGGCTACTACCGTCATCACCTGCACCATCTCCTCAGATCGTCACCCGATCGGCGTCGCCGCGACGCAAGCTCCCCAGGGCACACGGACGCGCCAGCCGGCCACGCCAGTCGCCTTTGCCGGACGAACCAGCAAGATGAATCGTGCCTCTGCTGAGGCTCGAACGTGGCGCGCCCGCCATCCGTCGCACACCTGGCGTCGGCTGTGCGTGCTTTGATGGAGGACTTGGCCGCGAAGAATGGAACGTGCTTGGCCATGGCTAGGTCCGGCTGCCGCCGAGGCCGGGGTCGGCGCTGGCCGCCGAACCGGCCCGTTGCTGGCCGTCTGGGGCGGGCACCGGTGCCGGGGCGACCTGGCCAAGCCGCCCCTGCCTGGTAAGCGGCAATGCCAGCATGATCGCGGCGGCCATGACCGCGAAGGCGGCCGCCGGTTGTTTGATGAGCACCTGGACGATGAGTGCGACGACCAGCCCTCCGGCGTTGCCGGCGAGCCAGAGCAACGCGGTGGCCGTGGCGCCCGCGTCTCCGGCACGGCGCTCGGCGATCTCCAGCACTACCGGCAGCGCGGTCAGCAGCAGCGCACCGACGAAGAACATGACAAATGCGCCCTCGATCAGCCCTGGCCGCGCCGCGAGGGCGACGCAACCGGCCGCCGTGACGAGCACAACTGCGCGCAGGAGGCGTGCCTCGGCGTGGCGGCGCGCGACGAGCGGGGGGATCAGCGCCGAGCCCGCCACCCCGGCCAACACCATCTCCGCCAGCAGCCCGCCAGCGTTTGACGCGGAGACACCGGCCGGTTTGAGCAGCGCCTGCAGCCAGGTGGACATGGCAACGAAAACGCCGAATCCGGCGAGGACAAGCCCTGTCAGCGCGCGGATCACCGGGTCGGACCAGATCATCCGCAGCCGGTCGCGCCCGGCCGCATGGCGGACATCGCCCGGGCGCCGCCCCCTGTGCCTAAGCGTGACGAGCAGCATCAAGGCTGCTGCGCTCGCGTATGCCGCGCCGATAAGCACCAGCAGCCCGACCTGGCTCGGGCGGCTCAGGATGGAACCGATGACCAGCGCGAGCAGCATCCCGCCGAAGATACTGGCCGAGCCGACGGCGATGCCCGTCGCCCGTTTCGCGGGAGCCAGGTATTTGCTCGTGAGCTTGGCCAGGGCGGTGAGCACAAAGGGCTGAGCGACCGCGATGACAAGCTGGCCGGCCAGGACACGCTCGTAGCCGCCGCCAATGCGAAGCAGCGCACCGCCAGCGGTGAGCAACGCGCCGACCGCGAGCCAGGCACGAAACCACCGGTCCAGCAACACCCCAGCGGGCAGGGCAAGGATGACGTAGATAAGCGGGAAGACGTTCGCCATCCAGCCCATCGAGCTCACCGCGACACCGTAGTGGTGCGCCGCGACGGTAGTGATTGGCGCGAAGGTCAGCCAGAGCATCTGGTTCGCCGACGACACCGCACAGTACGCCGCGACAACCGCCCAGCGGTTGTCCGGCGCCCGGCCCGCCACCTGCATCGCGTCGTGTCCGCCACGGCTCATGTTGCTCCTCCTGGCTCGCGCGGTGGGCGGGCTTTCAGGTGATGCTGATGTGCGAACGGCCGGTCACTGGGGCCTGCCACGCGGGCGAGGCCTCGGCGGGCAGGAAATCTCGCCGCGCAGCGAATCCATGAGGCCATCGCGCCGGTCAGAATGTGCTGAACACGATATCCTCCACGCCCACGTGCGCTGCTGGCGCGCAAACCGAATAAGCCGTGCCGAAATGCGCTCCGAGCAGATGGCTGAGCCCGAAGTATTCTCCCATCCACGGGATTTTCGGGCCCGGAAGGCCTGGCACCGAGAAGTTGCCGCACTTTGAGGCATCGAATTGCGCAAGGGTGCGGACTGGCCAGTGCTCTGCCATCGCCGGTGCCACAGCGGCACGATAGGCGAGAGGCCAGACCGCCTCGCTTGGCTGGTTATCGCCGAAATCATACCAGGTTACCGCAACAAGTCCTGGTGAGTCGGCGGCGATCGACGGCAGGATCGCATCGCCTGCGGGACGCGCTATCACATTCGGCTGCGCCCAGGTTGAGCCACCATCACGTGAAATCCGGAGATTCACGGTGGAAGGGGTATTGCTTGCGCCGCTCGTATTATCGGCTGACACGACATAGAGATTGCCAAGCCGGTCAGCGGTCACGGCCTCATCGAACTGTGCGTCGAATAGGTGACCGCTCGTGTCCGTCGGCACGAACTGCCGAACCTGCGTGACGGTCTGTGGGGCGCTCCAGGTCGCGCCACCATCCGGTGAACTGGCCATCTCAAGATCTTTGGGAACCCCTTGTGGCCCGGGCTTGCTCGTCGGCGAGCTTTCTTCATAGAAGAGGCGCAGTGCCCCATTAGGCAAGACAACGACACGTGCGTCCTCCTGCCTCTGGGATGATGGCGCGACTGCACTGGGCGCGGACCAGGTTTGGCCGCCATCGAGGCTTCGCGAGAAGACGATGGCGGAGCTGCAGGGACCGCTCCCTTCGCAGTCGGCGCCACTACGCTGCCAAGTGGCATACACGACTCCCGCCTGGTCGGGGTCGGCTGTGATGCTCGGCTTGTCATCGAACGAAGTGAAGTTCGTGATGTCTGTTGCGCCGGACCATGTGGCGCCGCCGTCACCGGAGCGATTCACGATGATCGCGGTGTCAAAGCCCCCGTCGTCAGCGGGGCGGCCGACCACGCTGGCAAGGTAGACGTTGCCGGCCCCGTCGAATGTGAGCCACGCGTCGGCCACACCCAGTTGCCCGGGCGTGCACGTGTCAGCCCCAGGCACGGTGACCTCGCGCCACGTCCGGCCGCGGTCACGCGAGTAAGAGACGACATTCCCTCGTGAGGCATACGAACGGTCCTGCTGCCAAGCCACGACTATGTTGTCGCGGTTACGGGGATTGACCGCCATGGACGGCTCGGCCGTGAAATTCTGGATCGTCCCTGGAAGCCCGGGGCAGTGTGCCAGCGGGGAGGGCCCGCTCAGCGTGATGGCAGCCGGTCCGTGGGCAGCGCTCGATGCGGCGGTCAGCAGGGATGCGACGACCACCGCACTCACCCCAACGAGGCCAACGAGTTTCATGCGGTTCACTCCATGCTCTCCCATACATTGGTCTGGACGTACTACGGCCGCTGGGAACCGCCGTGGAGGCGGCCAGCGCCAAAAGTGTGATAAGGCTTCTGATATCCGCTGAGAACAGATCTGGCGGTCGCGACCTTTCCAGTCATAAGGGAACAGTTAGCGGGGCCTTAGAAATGTGAACTAGCGGGTCAATCACGTCCTCCTCGTGTACACCAACCTCGGTGAGTGCGCGATAAAAGGCTGGTGGCTCGACCCAGTCCTCGGGAAACAGCAGACCGGATCGAGACGCTCCATCACCCAGAGCCAGGCTGGCAAACGCTGCGCATGAGATACCGGTGCAGTTCGCAAGCGAGGTCCACATGGACGACTGCGGCCCGGGAGCTGGCGTGCGCCGCATCAGGGTCAGGCGCTCACCGTCCTTGATGCCCGTCGCTTTCACGGCAGCCGCCCCCCGCCAGGTCCAGTGCCTTTTCCTCGCCGCCATCCAAATGAACTCGAAAAGCTCGCTGTGGCTTATTTCACCGCGCCGGTACTGCGCCCAGATGCCTGCCATTCCGTGCCGCCATATCCTAAGAGGCCCGCTCTGGTCGTTGAAGACACGCTGCGCCCACTCAACGCCGTCGTCCAAAGTGATCGCCCCGCGTGTGATCGCATCGGCGATCCCGCGAGACAAGCCGTTGACGGGCTGCGGATGCAGCCCCCCCATGCACCTGATTGCGGAGGCATGAGGGAACCGGCGAGGCAACGTGATCGGTTCCGGGTGACCGACCTCGTAGAGCCGGAAGTTGCCCAAAGCACCGGCAAGTGGGTAGGTCTCGCTGGCCAGGAACGCCTCAACGCTCGTCGCCTGGCCGCTGCGCCAGGTAGGCACCGGCCCGCGGATGACCTCAAGCCAGTGCTCGATGACGGCGCGGCCATAGACGTGCGGGCCTTCATCACCGAGTGCCCAGCACACATCCAGGGTCTCGACCTCGTCCAGGTCGTTTGCGATATCCACGGCGAGCACGTTGGTGAATCCGGGACTGTGTCCGCAATCCTTCAGGCACCGGATGCCTGAGCCGGCCAGCATTGCCTCTGCCTCGATCGCGGTCAGTGTGCTGGCGGGGTCGTCGTCGTAATCGAGGTAGTCGACCCTCTCTGCGACGCATGCGTTGATAACCGGCTGGGCCGTACGAGTGAATGGCCCGGCGCCGTTCAGCACCATAGTTGCGCCGCGGATGGTGTCCCTGACCCGGTCGGCGTCGAACAGGTCGAGTGGGAGGGCCGTCACACGCGCACCTGGCAGTTTCGCGGCGAACTCTTCCAGAGACCGCCTGTTAATGTCCGTTAGCACGATGTGGTAGCCGGGCTGATGCTGCAGGAGAGTACGGACCACGGCTTGAGCTACCTCGCCAGCGGCGCCGATCACAACAATCGTGGGATGGGCGCCACTGGTCACGCCATCAGCCCCGGGAGCTCAAAGGCCGCCGCCTGCTTCCTGGTCATGCCATCTAGCATCCGGAAGAGGCCCATGTCCATCTCGACGGTGGACCCGTCGGCCATGTGGTTCTCAAGGAACCGGTCGCTATCGCTGCTGAGAACGACGACGATGTCGGCGCCCGGCTGACTGCTCGGCGCGTGCACGCTGCCCGCCGGCTCGTACGCGACCGCGCCGGCGGGCAGTTTTAGCCCCTCGTACTCCCACTCGCCGGAGATTGTGTACGCGATCGCCTGGCAATGGTGGACGTGCTCGGGCAGCACCGTGCCGGGCCCGAACCGGAACTGGAACACCACCTGCCGCCGCTCCGGATCGGCGACTAGCACCTTGATGTGCACGCCGTCCACAAACGGGACCGGCAGCCAGTCACGGCCGCTGCCGTCATAGACGCGGGTGGGATCTTCTTGCCTGCTGTCTTTGCCTGCCATGCGCACGAACGCTAGAGCCCTGCACGGCTTTGGCGCTTCACGAAATCCGCAAAGTCAGCGGCCATCTTTAGGGATTGCCCCAAGACCGCCGACGTTATCTCCGGCCAGCACGCGCTCCAGGCGCAGTGCGGCTTCGAGCTCGAACCATGCAGAGGTCAGCGACCGGCCGATCAGCCCCTCGATGATCTTCAATCGGTATGCCACCGTCCGGTCATTGACACCGATCGACGATGCGGTAGCCGAAGCATTGAACCCACAGCGCAGGTAGGCCGCGAGAGTCCGGCGCAGCTTGTCCGCATTTCTGGCATGCCCGAGTGGGCCAAGGACTTGCTCGACGAACTGGCATGCTGCGTCATGGTCTCTCAGGGCGAGAGCCTCGACAGCCACGTCGGTGTACCGGGTGAACCGAGACCGCAGCGCCATGCCGATGCGCTGCGCTTCCCGGGCTTGCCGATGGGTGCGGCGAAACCCCTCCACCCCGGCGCCGCTCTCACCGACGGCAATGGAGGTGCCATCTGGGATCCCGATGCGGCGTATCCGCTGCCATGATTCAGTTCCAAACTTGGCGCGGCCGCCAAACCAGCCCCATGCCGTGCTGTCACCCACCTTGACGCATAGAGCAGGGCGTTCCAGCGCGCGCCCGATCGCTGCGACTGCCGCTTCGGGGCGGCCGCCCCACACGATCGATCCGAGATTCCATCCGCGCAGATGATAGTTCAACTCCGCCGCGTCTTCGGTGGCGCCATCGAGAACAGCCAGGACAGCATCGAAGCGTCGCTGTTCCAGCTGCCGAGCCTGCCGCCGGCATTCGGCCTGGTATTCGCTGGCCACAACCGGCAAGACAGCCTCGATATAGGCGAATGCGTAGCGATTCAGCAAACTAAGGACCGCCTGCCGTCCTTGCGCATCCGGCACCGACCGCTCAACTTCCTCGATGAACGCCTCCCAGGCAACCGCATGGCCGACCCGATAGGTGCGCAGCAATGCCTCAAGCGGGACCCGGGCGCGCGCGGACTCCCGTGCCTCCTGCACTGCCTCAACGGGCAACTCCACGGGCAGCACCGCACCGCCGTGCGGCGCCGCGTCGTCAGACAGCACGGCCAGGCCAGCCCGCAGGTTCGCCCGAGCGCTGGCCCGGACCGCAGCCAGAACAGGCTCATCTCTCGCCAGCCCAAGACCAGGAACCTCAGCCGCGTTGCGGCGGATCATGGACTCGACAAGCTCATCCTCGCGCGACGCGACAGCAGCAACGACCAGTTCCAGGGCGATTCGAAGGTTCACAACCGCGCCTCTCTTCGGCCTTCGCCATTCTAGGTTCCCAGGCTGCAGGCCAGCCCGGCGAAGGATCTAGGCATCGACAGCAGAGAGGACTCTGATAGCGACCCGCCTCGGCATGCCTCCAGCCCGCGGGTCGCCGAGGTGCTTAGGCGATCTTGCGGTGGTAGGTGGCCATGGCGAGGGCGTACGCGACGATGAGGATGCCGGCACACCAGGCCAGGGCGATCCAGATGTCGGTGCTGACGGGCTGCTGCGCGTACAAGTCGCGGATCGTGTTGACGATGGGCGTCACCGGCTGGTTCTCGGCGAAGGCGCGCACCGGTCCGGGCATGGTTGCGGTGGCGACGAATGCCGAGCTGATAAACGGCAGGAAGATCAGCGGGTAGGAGAACGCGCTCGCGCCATCGACGCTGGTGGCGGACAGGCCGGCGATGACGGCGAGCCACGTCAACGCCACGGTGAACAGGATCAGGATGCCGGCGACCGCGAGCCAGGCCAGCA
>Ga0126380_10000704_pt1 | contig 11730 bp, 8 predicted proteins | sample PanSoiMetPlot_26_FD_92544 | JGI IMG/M metagenome (GOLD analysis project Ga0126380, IMG submission 92544) | Tropical forest soil microbial communities from Panama - MetaG Plot_26 | ecosystem: Environmental > Terrestrial > Soil > Tropical forest > Bulk soil | place: Panama | collected 2016-02-17
CAGCACGCGAACGTGATAGTACAAATCCCCGCGGCCGCCGCCGTGCGGGTCGGGCAAGCCTTTGCCTTTGACGCGGAACACCGCGCCGCTCTGCGTGCCTTCGGGAATCTTGAGTTTCTCGTCGTCATTCAACCCAGGTACGGGAAGCTCGGTGCCAAGCGTGGCTTGCGCAATGCTTATGGGAATCGTGCAGTACAAATCCGCCCCACGCCGCTCGAAGAAGGGGTGCTCTTTGACTTCTAGCACCACATAAAGGTCGCCGTTGGGACCCCCGTTCGGTCCAGGCTCGCCCTCGCCGGCAACACGAAGGCGCGTCCCCGTATCCACGCCGGGCGGAATGCGCAGTTCGATGGTTTTCTCGCGCTCCATGCGCCCCTGCCCGCGGCATTCGGGGCAGCGCTCCTTGACGATTTGTCCCGCGCCCTGGCAAGTCGGGCAATTGCGGCTGATCTGAAAGAAACCCTGCTGATAGTGGAGCTGGCCGCTGCCACGACAGTCTGGACAGCTAATGACGCCGGTTCCCTTCTTTGCGCCGGTTCCGTTGCAGGCTTCGCAAAATTCCTGGCGCGGTAGTTTGATCTTCGTGGCCACGCCGGCTGCGGCCTCTTCGAAGGTCAAGGTCATGTCGTAGCGCAAATCGGCGCCACGCTGGACGCGCCCACGTCCGTGGCCCCGCCGCGATCCACCGCCAAACAAATCTTCGAAGCCAAAGAAATCGCCGAAGATGTCGTGGAAGTCCTGAAAGATAGTTTGGTCAAATCCCTGACCGATGCCGGCGCCTGAAAGCCCGGCGTGGCCGTAGGTGTCGTAAACCTGCCTTTTTTGCGAATCGCTAAGCACGCTGTAGGCTTCCGTGCACTCGCGGAATTTCGCTTCCGCTTCGGTTTTGTTTTCAGGATTGCGGTCGGGATGCCATTGCAGCGCCGCTTTGCGATACGCGGACTTCACTTCTTCCAGCGTCGCGGTTCGCGAAATGCCCAGCACTTCGTAGAAATCTCGTGGATTCCTTTTGGACATAGAAATCTAGCTCTCCCTCAGTTCACGACCTCTTTCGATGCCGGATTCGAATGCACTGCTACACGAACCATCGCGGGACGCAAAACGCGTCCGTGAAAAACGTAGCCGGGCTGGAACACTTGAAGAATCGTGCCGTCTTTTTCCTCGGTCGTTTCGGTGCGATCCATGGCCTCATGCAGATGCGGGTCGAAGGGCTTCCCCACAGGGTCAATGCGTTCCACGCCGAGTTTGGCAATGTTGTCGAGCAGCTGCTTGTAAATGAGTTCGAAGCCCTTGCGATAATTCTCATATTCGGCTTCGCGATGCGCCGCGAGCGCGTGCTCGAAGCCGTCAATTATTGGGATCAAGCCTTCGACCACACGTGCCGTGGCGCGCTTGGAATCCTCGAACCGTTCCCTCTCGATGCGCTTGCGATAATTCGCAAAATCGGCCTGGCTGCGCAGCATGGACTGGCGCAACTCTTCCAGGTCCGCAGTCAGTTTTGCCATCTCCGCGTTCTCCTTTGCGGAGTCCGCGTCCATGACTTTCGTATCTTCAGACTGTTCGAGCTCCGAGCTGTCCACATCCTTGTTTATGTTTATTTTCACTTCTTTGTCACTCACCGAGGCACTTCTCCTGTGTCCTTGAGATTTCAAAACTCAGTCAGATTTTACTGAGAGCCTCACTGAAGAGCTGAGCCACGTAAGCCACCGCAGTCATTGCGCGCTCATACGGCATGCGTGTGGGGCCGAGCACTCCCAGCGAGCCTTGCACCAGGTCGTTCCGCATGTACGGAGCGCTGATGAGCGCCAGATTTTCGCCGGTCTGCGAAATCTCCTTCACGCCAATCAGTACGTGAACCGGCTCAGGCGCCTCGATGCATGCGTTCAAAAGGGTCACAAGCCGGTGCTTCTCCTCAATGGCCGCAAGCAAATCGCGAAGCTGCGACTGATCAGCAAAATCCACCGCCTCGATGATTTGCGCCGTTCCTTCCACGTGCATTTGCGCCGCGGACTCATCGTCCAGCACGCCGGGATCGCACAGCGTCAGCGCGTTCTGCGCAATTCCTTCGTAGCGCTCGCGATCCGCCGCCAGCTTTTGCAGCAAGTCGGTTCGAATGGTTTCGAGCGTCCAGCCGGAATAATGGCGGTTCAGGAAGTCCGCAGTAGCGTCGAGCTCCGTCTGGTTAAAACGTCGGCTGGGCTGCAAAATCTTGTCCCGCGTCTTGCCGCCCGGTGAAATGAGCACAACCACGACTCGCCCATCCGGAAGCAGCCACATCCGCGCATGCTCGAGCACCGTTTTGCTGAGCGGCGGCGAAACAACGATTCCCAAGCCATTCGAGACTTCCGCAAGTACGTGGCCCGCGCGCTCCGTAATTTCCGCCGCCGTTTTTGCGCCGCCCATTTCTCGCTGAATCCACTCTCGATCGTTGACGCTGATGGTGGCCTGCGAAGCAATCTCCTGCGCAAAAAAACGGTAGGCCGCCGCGGTAGGCACTCGCCCCGCCGACGTATGCGGCTGATAGAGAAAACCGCTGTCTTCCAGGTCCGCCATCACGTTTCGAATTGTCGCCGTGCTCAGCGACTCCTCGAATCCCTTGGAAATCGCGCGCGAAGACACCGGCTCCCCCGTTTCAATGTACGTTCGAACGATGTCCGCCAGAACTTGGCGGTTCCGCCGTTCTTGCAGAGCCGCAGTTCTCATTGCTGTAAAGCCCTAATTCTCATAGCAGTAGTGCGTAGTGCTCATCGCGGAAGCAGCGCAGCTCGCACGGCAGCATTTTACTGCGAATGCCAGTAAGCCCATCTTCTATTGTAAAAAGCGTGTCAAGTACGGTCAACGCACGCGCGGCGCCCTCGTCCGAATGGCGACGGAGTGCCAAGGCCAGCACACCGGGCGAAAATGCGCTCAGGTATTGACCTGATATACGTTCAAGCCGTAACTGGATGGCAAATCTGACCTCTTCCGCGGACGATACTTAGTCCAGCGCCTTCGATCTCTGCGGAGCCTATATCTTTTTTCTCCGGGGGGGGCGATATGAAGAGAACCCGAAAAGCCAAGACAATGCAGCAGAGAGCGACCAGCTCCAAAGTCATCCCCAATTCCCCCGCGTCAAGGCATACTTGGCACTCCGTCATTGTAGACGCCGAGGAGCAAATGGCCCAATTGCGACGGACCATCGAGTGGACCAACCATTACCTGCGAAGCCGTCTGGACTCCTGAGTGGGCCGGAACCGCCTGTTGACGCCAACACTACGAGGTCGCCTAGGCCCTGGGTGTTCGGGCGATGGATATTTAAGCGTTGTCGATTTGGGCGCGCTGTAGTTTGTCGGAATAGTCGATGTAGACCGTTTTCCACTCGGTGAAAAAATCGATGGCGGCGATGGCGGCTTCGCGGTGGCCGTTGCCGGTTTGTTTGGTGCCGCCAAAAGGCAGGTGTGTTTCTGCGCCGATCGTTGGCGCATTGACGTAGACGATTCCCGTGTACAAATCGCGCGTGGCTTGGAAAGCGCGATTTACGTCGCGTGTGTAGATGGACGCCGACAATCCGTACGGCACGCCATTGGCCACTTCAATTCCTTCCTCGAAGCTGTGAATCGGAATCACACTTACCACCGGGCCAAAAATCTCCTCTTGCGCGATGCGCATGCTCGGCGAGCAATCGCCGAAAATCGTCGGCGCGTGGAACCAGCCGTTGCTGTACGCGCCGTCGCTCAAACGATTTCCTCCTGTCAGCAATTTGGCGCCTTCGTTCTTGCCAATTTCAACGTAGCTCATCACCGTGTTTAGCTGCTGCTCGTTGATGACCGGGCCCATTTCCGTCGTGGGATTCAAGCCGTCTCCCACTTTCAAAGCCTTGGCGCGCTCCACAAAGCGTGTGACGAACTCCTTGTAAACGCTTGTGTGCACAGCAATCCGGCTCGCCGCCGTGCAACGCTGTCCCGTCGTTCCGAATCCGCCCCACACCGCGCCATCGATCGCGAGGTCGAGATTGGCATCCTCCGTGACAATCATGACGTTCTTGCCCCCCATCTCCAGACTGCAGTGTTTAAAGTCCGGCGCGCAGGCTTGCGCAATGATGCGGCCCACGGAAGTCGAGCCGGTAAAGCTGACAACTGGCACCGCTTTATGCTGTGAGAGGGGCGCTCCCGCATTGGGACCATCGCCGCTCACAAGATTCACAACGCCGCGCGGCACGCCCGCTTCGGTCAGTACCTGAACAAGATTATAGGCAGAGAGCGGCGTATCATCGGCCGGCTTCAGCACCACGGTGTTTCCACTAATTAGTGCCGGCATCATTTTCCAAGACGGAATGGCCATGGGGAAGTTCCACGGCGTAATCATTCCACACACACCAATGGACTGACGCACGCTCATCGCAAATTTGTTCGGTAGCTCCGAAGGAGTGGTTTGGCCGAAAAGCCTGCGGCCCTCGCCGGCCATGTAATAGGTCATGTCAATGGCTTCTTGCACGTCGCCGCGGGTTTCGGCGAGGATCTTGCCCATTTCGCGGGTCATGTCCTTGGCAAATTCTTCTTTGCGTTGCACCAGCAATTCGGCGGCGCGAAATAAGATCTCCGCGCGTTTGGGGGCGGGGACGAGGCGCCAAGTGTTGTAGGCTTCTTTTGCGGCTTCCACGGCCAGGTCGACGTCTTCGTCGTGCGAAGACACGAACATTCCGACCAGCTCATCAGTATTTGCCGGGTTCCGGTTTTCGTAGGCTTTGCCCGAACGCGACTCCATCCATTCGCCGTTGATGAAATTCTTGAAAACTCTTGGGGCAACTGCGGTGGCCATACTTCCTCCTAACCCTCTGATGCTCTATTTTTAGCTTTGGGACAGTGCGGAATGCAGCGCGAGCCACTTTTCCGTGGAAACAAAATCTTACCGTCGCCCTCTCATCGCGTCAAATCGGGGCTTTTGGGGAAGGAGCTGAGTCGTTTTCATTCCTGCTTCTCGTTCGAACTGTCCACGGGGCAAGCAGTACACTGAGGAGACCGCTGAGGGAGGCATTGCGATGAATGGTCTCAAGTTGTTGATCTGTCTGGTGCTCGCGGGTGGAGTGTTTGCGGCTGGTTTGCATACCAGTGCCGACAACTCGGAGGCCCAGACCAATCCGATTCTTATGAATACCTGTTTGATTACGAACAATGTCGGTCATCTCGTGAAGTTTTATGAAAGCGTTCTCGGAATCAAAGCGCAGCGTTCGGGGGACGAGTATGCGGAATTTCACACGGGCGTTGGTGTGCTGGCAATTTTTTCAGCGGAAGCGCAGGAGAAATATATTCCGGGCTCAGGGGAAGCGGCCCGCAACAGGAGTGCTATCCTGGAATTCAAGGTCGCTGATGTTGATCACGAATATGCGAGACTCCAACCGCTGGTAAAGACCTGGGCAAAACGGCCGACAACCCAGCCGTGGGGTACGCGTTCGGTTTATTTCCGAGATCCGGATGGCAACCTAGTGAACTTCTATATGCCGGCGAAGAAGAAGGCCCAAATGAAAGAACGGGAACAAATGGAGCAAACGATCAACGCTCTTCGCGCGGCTTATGCGGCATTCAATAAAGGAGATATTGGCGCAGCAGTGGAACCGCTGGATGCCCAGATCGAATGGACTGAGCCTGGCGAGTTTCCGGGAGGCGGGACGTACCACGGACGGGAGGGCGCCAGGCAATACCTTGCACAATCACGTGCGGCCTGGGCCGACGTGATCAGCGAACCAGAACAGTTTATTCCCGCCGGCGACCGGATCGTCGTTTTTGTTCACGTCCGGCTTCTACCTAAGAACAGCAACGAGTGGCAGGAGGCGCGAATTGCGGATGTCTACACCTTCCGCAATGGCAAAGCGATCCAAATGCAAGCATTTGCGGACCGGCAGGAGGCGCTGCGCTGGGCTGGCGCTGAAGTTGCGAGCCAGTAAGAATGTACTCAGACGCAACCTGAGCGGCATAGCCGTGGCCGCTTTGCCGTTGCGCTTTCTCCTGGCTGAAGCAGGAGATGTTTCTGGTCTCTACCTAAGTAGAAGTCAAGTTGGCCCTGTTTGACGGTAAATGTCTCAGTAAAGTCTACGTGGCTTATGCTTGAAAAGAAATTGACGGGAAATGGCCGTCTGATAACATGGAAGTCCGCCCGCAGCGCAGCGGATAGAATGTCACCAACCCTGGCAACGTCGGTGGGAGTTGCTGTCTTGCGGGTATGGTGAACCAATGAAAGTCAAAATCCAACTCCGCCCTGAACTCTACAACCAGATTCGCACCCTGGTCCAGGATGAACTGAACGAGCAGAAAAACAGGCAGAGAATCGAGCAGCTTGCGATGAAAATCAGCGCTCAGCTCAACCAACTGGCTGGTCCAAAAACAGGTGCACAAGTGGTGCAAAAGTCGATTGGGGCACAGTTCTAAAACGCCTAATACGACTCGATATTCCCGCAAATCCTTGCAAATACGTTATCCGTGTAGGAACACAAGACTTTTAAGGCCGAGTGCCGGGCTCGCCGGGCGGATGCCAGGATTCATGAGAAGCCAAACGAAGCGAGGTGCCATTGTGCTTGATGAGAAGCAAGTTCGCGCTATTTTGGTCTGCGCTTTTGAGAACCTGCAGAGACAGAACACCGTCCTCTATTCCCTGACAACCGAACTGGAAGCCGTGCGGGATGTGCTTTGCGAGCATGCGCCGGCATACAAGGCCTTGTTGTCGCAAAAGCGAGCGTATTACGTGGCAGAACTCAAGTCAACCGTCGCCGATGATTTCACAAAATTTGAGCAGATCATTCAGCAGTTGAAAGAACCTAAGCTGCCCTGATCTACGCCTTAGGGGTGTATCACTGTCTGCGCTCGCGCTCTGGCCTGATCGCCAAGTGCGGGCGAAGGCTCACCAGGTTCTTCAGTGTGTTGTACCAAAACGCCGCGCCCAGGCTGAGAAAGGCTATGGTGAGCAAAAGGCCTAGCACTTGGGCCGAGGATCGCAGTGAGAGTGGCTCGTCCTGGAAGAGCTTGGGCTCTGAGCGCGCAACTTCCCTCCTTAGCGAAGCGGACTGGTCAATGAGCTTGTCGGATTCGCTGACCAGTTCGTCGTTTACCTCTTGCTGATAAGCGGCAACGAGAGTCTCGCGCGCGGGACTTCCATCTAAGGTCGCGCGAAGCCAAGACTCCGCCTCCTCACGGCTTGCAAAGCCCAGCGAAGTTTCAAGGGCGCGCATAGCTTTGTATTTCGCTTCAGTAGTGACGCTGTCTTCGGCGGGAGCCGGGGCAGCCACTTTTTCTCGCTCTTTGCCCTGTGCTTTTTGCTTCGCGGGAGACGCTTCCGGGATGGCCGGGGCGGTGCTCAAGATCGAAACCATGGCGTTGCGGTAGACGTCAGGCACGATGTGGGCGCTTCCCTGGGGACCCGAGAGTTGCTCCGCGTTTTTTTCCAGGGCCTCCGCAGTGGCGGCCAATCGAGCGCGCAGCTCAGCGCCTTCCGACATCGACCGGAACAGCCGGACGGCGTCAAAGTGTGCTGCAAAGACGAAAATACAGGAAAGCACGATCGTTACCAGACGTGTTTGGAAGGCGAAGCGCTGCGAGGCCCTGTCCATAACGTAATCGAACCAGGCCCGGACGATTTCCAAGCGCGACTCGGACGGAGTGGAAGCCGAGGTGAATGCTCCGGTGGCAGCGGGAGGGGATTCCGGCTCGAGTTCCTTCGCTGGCGCCGTCGCGTTCTCCACTGCGAAGGCGACGGTTGCTTCCCTTCCGGTGGGCCCGGCGTGGCGAACGATGCCTTCGTCGAAATCCTCAGCCGGGGAGAGACCTTCATCGTACAGCGACGACGCCACCGAGGCGTGACGGACAATGCCCTCATCGAAGGGGGGTTTCGAGCGGACGATCGCACTCTCTTGCGGTGCTCCTGGCCTGGACCTGGCTCCCTGCTCGTTCCCGCTCCACGCCGTCAACAGCATTGCGCGCTGGGCAGGATCGGGCAAGGTTCCGGGAAGCGGTTCGGCGAGCTTTTCGAAGATGACGGGCAGCTCTTCTACACGGATGAAAGTGGCCACGCGCCAGCGACTTAGCAGCCCGCCAAGAATCGCCCCTACGAGCGCCCCGGTGCGCCAGGGATGGTGGCAGAAATTGATCACTGAAACATGGCCAGCCAACTGGTCCGCATATTGGCAAAGATCTGGGAACCAGTGCTTGGCGATAGCCGCTGCGGTTGGCGTGATGAAGAAGCCTCCAACCGCACCTACGATCCACGGCAACAGGGGAATCGAAGCGCCCATGCCTTGCAGCTTTCCCGCGGTCTCCGGCGGAATGAACGGGAGCTTGTCCGCACGAAGGCGAAAGTGCGAAAAGATTGAGTCAGAAATCGCGGGGTGACGCAGGACTCTGCTGGCAATTTCCTTTGCCCAGCGGCTGGCTTCCTGACCGGGACAGGCGGTTTCGAACAGATCAACCAAGCCGCGCCGCAAATTCGCGCCGCGCAGACTTAACAAGCTGACGACCACTTGCGTGGCCGCCATGATGAACAGGCTGGCGACAAGCATGAGGACCACAAAAGTGATGACGATGTCAAGGTGTTGAAACATAGGAACTTCCTGGGATGAGGGCCATGAAAAGTGTAGAAGAGACTGCGTTGGCGAGTGCAGAAAACGTAGCGTGAGTGTCTTTATCGTTAAGAGGAGATATCGGTCCTTTTAGTAACCGAAGAAATAACGCGATGCGATATAGTGACTCTTGAAAACGCGCTTCAATTTTCAGTATGTGACCGAACGGCCGTAAAGCCCCGTCACCATCGGCGGGTTTGTGTTTGGAAAGACGCATGTCTATTGACTAGCGGAGTTGAACTCTGGTTTTGTCTGACACCACCACGCTGCCCTTCATCACCCATCGCACGTTGTTGATGACTGCGTTGATGTCGGCGAGCGGGTCGCCTTCGACGGCGACGATGTCGGCAAAATAACCCGGCGCGACCGCGCCGAGTTCTTTTTCTTTGCCCAGCAATTCCGCCCCATTGGTCGTGGCGGTCCGCAGCGCCTGCTCCGGGGTCATTCCTGCTTTTACGAACCAGGCGAGTTCGCGCGTGTTTTCGCCAAACATTGTGTAAATCGCGTCGGAGCCCATGGCGAATTTCACGCCGGCCTTGTGCGCCTTTCGCGCCGTTTCCAGATTGCGCTCGATGAATGCCTTGGTCTTCTCCTGAAAACCGTTCGCGTAGCCAATCTTCTGCCAGTTGTCCAGGTAATAGCGGTTGTGATCGATCGTGGGGACGTAAAACGTGCCGCGCTTGGCCATTTCGGCGATCGTGGCATCCTCCATGTCCGTGGCGTGCTCGAGGGAATCGGTTCCCGCACGCACCGCGTCGCGCGCGCCATCAGGACCGTAGGAATGAATGGCAATCTTTTTTCCGAATTGGTGCGCGGTGTCCACCGCGGCTTTGATCTCGTCGTAGTTGTAGGTTTGGAAGCCGGTAGTATCGTCGTCCGTGCCCGTGGACGCGTACATTTTGATGACGTCGGCTCCCGCGGCGATTTGCTGGCGGACCGCGCGAAGAACTTCGGGCACGCCGTCGGCAATTCCTCCGGCTGGACGATTCAGTCCCGGCTTGTAAGGTGTGTTGGTGATGTACAGCCCATAGCCGCAGACGAACATGCGCGGGCCGATCATTTCACCGCGGTTGATGAGATCGCGCATGGCAATGTCCATGTATTGGTCCGCGCCGAGGTCGCGAACCGTGGTCACGCCCGCTTCCAGTGTGCGGAGCGCGCCTTTTCGTGCGAGGAAAACTTCTACGGCGGGCGGACTCGCCGCAAGCTGCTTCAACATGGGCTGCCCGGGAGCCTCGTCGGTGTACATGGTCACGTGCGTGTGCACGTCGATGAGTCCAGGCAAGCCGGTCAACTTCGAGAGATCGATCACTTCCGCGCCCGGAGGGATGACGGACGCGTCGGTGGTCACCGCTTTGATGCGCTCGCCTTCGACAATGACGATGGCTTTCGCCCACAATTTCCCCTTCGCATCCCATAATTTGCCGAAGCGCACGGCTTTGATTGTTTTTCCGGCTGGTTTCTCTTGAGCCGACGCGAAAGAGACTCCGAGCGCAAGCAGCACGATAGAAAGAAACAAGCGAATCCGCTTCATGAAGCACACCCCTTTGCTGAGCGCGCATTTGCACCGCGCAACGCCCGCACTGAGTGACTGCTGAAGGCCCTCCTCAGGGGGCGGCCGCTACGCTTTCTAATTTAGTTAGGGAAGGAATGCAATTGGAAAGAAGAGTGCCAGGCATACGCTGTCATTCTAGGCCCCATCCGACTTGACCTGAGCTTGCCATTCACAGCCGAAGGGCGAGGATGGGCGAGGAGCTTCTGCGATCAAAGCTGGCCGACTGTGGATCGGGGGGACCCTTCGGCCGCAAAAAAGGGCGGCCTCAAGATGACGCCGTTGGCGGTTGCAGCGTTTTCCATCAAAAAAAAGGAGTAGTCCGTTGCAACGCGGTGCCGTCCGAGTCGAAGGAGGGATCAGTTTGGGTGCTGCGAAGTCTGGGCGGCGGATGAAGTAAGTTTCGAGGGGGTGTTGGAAGGTGCCGGCCGGGCTACACCTGCTATGGAGGAGCCCAAGCCTAGTTGCTGGAGGCTCCTGGCGTCCAGGTTCCCAGTCGGACTGAGGCCGTGAGCTTCTTGAAACTTCTTGAGGGCCTCTTGTGTGGAGTCGTCCCACTCGCCGTTGGGGGTCCCTGTGTAGGTGCCGTCTTTCGCGAGCGCCTGCTGGATTTCGCTGATGCGATCGGCCGTTGGCGCTTGCTGGCCGCGCTCCTTGCGCCTGGACTTGGCCTGTTTGGAAGTGGCCTGTTTGGAAGACTTCTTGCTCTTGCTGGGTGAGCTTCTGTGCGCGGCTGATCTGGTATGCTTCTTTGCCGCAGGACTTTCCGCTTTCACCGAATCGGAAAACACACCCAGCCCCACTGCGAGGAGCAGCGACGACGCCAGGTGTGTTGCATTCCGAAGTGTGATGCGCATGATTGTGGATCGAGCCTAAGTTACTGTTGGTTGTCTGACGGAACCTTGCCCGACAAGTATAGCGTCAACATGCGGTCGCCATCCTGGCGGCGAAGAACTTTGAAGGTGATGTCGTTGCCGGGCTTCAGGCCGGACACCGCTTTACGATAGTCAGCAACCGAGTATATGGGCGTGCGATTGATTTCGGTGATGACGTCGCCGCGGCCGAAGTTGATGTCTTCGGCGAACGAGGCTGGTTCAACTTCCGTTACGACAACGCCTTTCTGTCCCTCCACCCCGACGCGCTTGCCGCGTTCAGGTGTCAATTCCTCGACGTGGAGGCCGAATTCAGTGGGACCGGCTTCGCCAGGCTGCTCGCCCTGCATGCGGCCGGCGGCATTGGGAAACACTCTCGTACGGTCTCCAACCTCCGCGGTCGCTTCCTTCTGTACGCGGTCGCGTATGTAGGTAAGCTTGACCTTACTGCCAATCGGTGCATCCGCGATGGGATTGACGAGGTCATTGCCGGTCTTGACCGGATGACCGTTCACGCTGGTGATGACGTCGCCGCCCTTCAGTCCGGCCTTTTCCGCCGGGCTGCCGGCTTGCACGTTTTCAATCACAACGCCGTAGGGCGCGCCGAGTGATTTGAGGGTAATTGGGTTGGTACTAATTTCTTCCTGGAAGCTTACGCCGATGGAGCCGCGCGTTACCCGTCCTTGCTTGATGATTTGATCGTAGACGCGAATCGCGGTGGTTGA
>Ga0126380_10000705_pt1 | contig 11728 bp, 10 predicted proteins | sample PanSoiMetPlot_26_FD_92544 | JGI IMG/M metagenome (GOLD analysis project Ga0126380, IMG submission 92544) | Tropical forest soil microbial communities from Panama - MetaG Plot_26 | ecosystem: Environmental > Terrestrial > Soil > Tropical forest > Bulk soil | place: Panama | collected 2016-02-17
GCTGGCGACAGCCGCCAAGGTCGACAACCTGGACCATGCCAGATGCTGGTAGCCGGGTACTATCTCGCTGGCGCAGTGCGGCTCTTCGCCGCGCGGGGCACAGCGCCAGTTGCGTACGTTGGCGGCGATGGGAGCCATGCGGCCGTGGTAGCGGGTCTTAAACGGCCGGACGAGTGTCGCTCGCGGGCCGCTGCCAGTATTGGACGATAGCGATCGAGTGTGCGAAAATCGCACTATGGCTGACAGTGGTTCTGTTCCTGTCCTCGACCTTGGCCGACGTATCAGCCAAGCTCGCCAAGAAGCGGGCATCACACAGGCCGATCTCGGTCACGCTATCGGGCTGGACCGGACGTCTATCGCTAAGTTGGAGGCTGGCGCGAGGAAGGTTTCAGCGACCGAACTGGTGGCTATCGCATCGGTTCTTGACCGGCCGATCGACTGGTTTGTCGTCGAGTCACCCCCATCGGTGGTAAGTCGCCGAACCGACGCGGCCGTCGGAGGCCACTCGCTATCGATGGACGTCAAGATCGACCGCCTGGCCCGCGACGTGACTTTCCTGATCGATCAGGGGATCCTCGCTGACGCCAGCAAGCGGCCCGCCCTTGAATTGCCATCTGACGTTGCCGGTGCAGAGGTTCTAGCCGCTCAAGCACGACATCTCATGGGCGCTACAGACGGTCCGTTGTATGACCTGCAGCGCGCCTGCGAGCGTGTTGGGCTGCTTGCGTTCTCGCTTCAGCTCGGCGAGGCAGGCGGTGACGCGGCATACGTAGAGGTCGGAAATATGGGCGTGGCCCTGATCAACGGGGACATAGACCCGGGCCGCCGCCGTTTCGACCTCGCCCACGAACTCGGCCATCACCTCTTCGGTGATGCCTACGCACCCGAGGTCGCTGTAACCGGGGGCGAGGACGTGGAGCGGCTGATCAACGCCTTCGCGATCCACGTTCTGTTGCCGCGCGCGCCCGTCACCGCTCTGTGGAGGGCGGTGGTGGACCATGACGCTCGACTGGCGGCAGTGGCGGTCTCGGTCAAGTTCCGCGCGAGTTGGACCGCCACCTGCAGTCAGCTGCGCAATCTCGGCCTGATCGACGCCACTGAGCGCGAACGGCTCATCGCGACACCCCCGACTGCCGCAGACTTCATTGCTCTTGGTGAACGCTGGGAAGCTGAACTCCAGCCTCCCGCAATCCCGCCGGAGTACGGCAAGCGTGTACTCGGCGCCTACCAAGCGGGCAGGCTCTCTGCGTCGCGAACCGTCGAGCTGCTATGGGGAACCGTGACGATCGAGGAACTACCAGAGCAGCGCGCCGTCCCATTGGAGTCACTGCGACGGGAATTCGATCGCCTGCCGTGACCACTCTGGTATTCGACAACACGCCACTGAGCCACTTCGCCCGCGCCGGTGCCCTCCCAGTCCTAGAGAGCATCACAGCTGGCCTCCGCCGGATCGCGCCCGCTGAGGTGATACGAGAACTCATCCGCGGCACATCACAGCATCCCGCCCTCGCCGCCGCCATCAGCCTGCCTTGGATCGAGGTAGTCGAGCTGACCGAAATCGAGGAGGTCGTCGCTTTCGCCCACTACAAGGCCGAACTCGGCGGCGGGACGGAACGCAATAACGGCGAGGCGGCAGCCTTGGCCTGGACCGGCGTGCACGGTGGAATTGCGATCATCGACGAGCGGGCAGGAACGCGTGCCGCCAGGCGTGACAACATCGAAGTCCACGGCACCCTCTGGCTCATTACTAACGCGATACGCAGCGGCAAGCTGCCAGAGGACCAGGCGGTCAGCATGATCGACCGGCTCGCCGCCACCGAGATGGCGCTGCCAACCGACGGCGCGGGCTTTTTGGCATGGGCTTATGAGGAGGGTCTCCTTCCTTAAGGAAGGAATTGTTGGTCATCTCTATAGCGTCCACCGAAAAGCTCATCCATGATCTCGGCGCCTGTGGTGATCACTGGCCGCAGCTCCCGGCGGTACACGACCTCCGTTGTCCTGGTAGATGTGTGCCCAACCAGGCGCGCAATCTCCTCGGTGCTGACCCCGCGATGGCTCATCAGACTCACGAACGAGGTCCGTAGCTCTCGAGGCGTCCAGGTTTCTCCGATCCCCGCCGTCTTGCATATGCGCTTGAACATCTTCCGGATGTTGGCCGCGTCAAGGGCGGCGCCGAGATGAGTCGTGAACACGAACCCGGTATCCTGCCATTCTTCCCCGGCCAAGACTCGTTCGCGGGACTGGCTTTCGAGGAGTCCACGGAGCGCCTCCACCGCCATTCGCGGAAGGCCGAGTGTGCGGCGTGACCGCTCAGTCTTGGTCTCGCCATGGACGCGCACCGATCGCCACACGGCCACATGAGGCGGAACGGCAGGCTCGGCATCCGGGTCGCCATCGAGGTCCATGTGATCCCAGCGCAGTGCCCTGGCCTCTTCGGTACGCACCCCGACCAGCAGGCTCAGCACAATGTAGGCATGCATCAGCACGGCCGGACGGCGCACGTCCTTCAGGCCGGGCCGCAGTTCAAGAGCGGGCAGGGTCCATGCCGCGGTGATGACCGCCACGGCCTGCTCCAGTGTCAGCGACTTCGACGGGCGCCCTTCCCGGCCTTTGGGGGTATCAACCAACGTGGCGACGTTGCGCGCCACGAGATCGTTGGCCTCCGCGTGCCGGATGGTGCGCTTCAGCGCGAGGTGGCCCATGGTCACGGCAGCACCGGAGTACTCGGCAGCCATCCTGAACAATGCCAGGCGCACGTCTCCTGCTGTTAGTTCGCGAAGCTTCCGGCTGCCGACGACCTTCAGGATCGGCTCAAGCACGTTCTCGTTCTTCTTGATCGTCTTGGCCGACCGTCCCTCAAGCCCATTCCCGAGCCAATCCTCCGCGGCCTGGCGTACCGTGTAATTCGCGTAACCAGTCTTCGGGATGATCCTCTGGTCGAGTCCGCTATGGAGATCTCTGAGCTTGTCCACGACAGAGGCCTTGGTCTTGCCGCTGACTTTCCGCCGGTTGCGCTTCCCGGCCTCGGTGTATCCCATCGTTATCTCACCCCGCCAGAGCCCCGGACAGTGGCGGTGGCGTTCGGGGTCACGGCAGGGTCCACGATGCTCGAAGGAGATCCCGTCCTCACCGCGTCTGCGCCGGGTAGCCATGGTGCCAGGCTAGCGACAGGTGGGGACAATTGGTGGTGACAACGGCCACACTCGTCTAGCCATCCCCAGACCCACCCAGACCCAAAAGCTGCAGGTGAGAGGCACTGTTACTCAAGTCAATGCTGGCCGGAGGCGGGCCAAGTCTCCATGGTAAGGAGAAGGTCTACGGTTCGATTCCGTAAGGGGGCTCTGCAGGTGGTTGGCCTATTTCGATATTGATATCGGTCCAATTTGTCGTTTTCGTGGACCGAGTCATGGGAGACGCTCGAACGCTCAGAGTGCTCACCTGGCTCGTTACCTGATCACTCTCTGTAATCGAACTTGCCTGCGTCCATGGAGAAGGTATTGATACCGGAGGTCGTTATATGAACCTGTCGGCCTGCCCGCTCCTTACGAGTGGGGAGGTGCTGTACAGCCACGTTCCAGTCCGGGTTGGCGGGCACGTTCGCCGCCGCGGACGCCGACGCCACCCAGTCGAACAGGATCGCGTTCCGGTCCTTTTCCGCGACCAGCTGGTGCCGGTTCTGGAGCAGCCCGTAGTAGTGCTCCATCGACCCGGCGTCCCACCGCTGGCTCCCCGGCGTTCCCAGTCGTTCCAGTCGCCGGGCAGAGGCTTGAACCAGATCATCGTGTTGGCGAGGAGCAGCCACCAAGGACCCGGGCGCGCGAGTGCACGATGTGAGAATTCCCGTTCGGTTGCACGGTGCTCCGATAGCCGTAGTCCAGCGGTCCCCCCAGCAGCTCGAGCCAGCGCCGTAGCTTGAGGACCTCGTCGTAAGCCAGGTCGCTCGGCCCGGCTTCGATCAGGCAGACCTGCCGGCTGGGGTCCTCAGACAGCCGCGCCGCCACCACGGCACCGGCAGTGCCGCCGCCGACAACGGCGTAATCGAACTCGTCAACAGCCATCACAGATCCTCAGACGGCCTGCATTAAGGCGACTGTGCTGGCCGGCGGGTCCCATCTCCGCAGCGAGAAACAGGCTCTGCGAGTGGTGAAACTCTCCGCGCAGACGATCCCGGCCCGCGGGTGTCAGTCGCAGTCGCATCGCTGTCTCCACCAGGGTAGGTACCCGCGATCCCGGTTGCGCGTCAATCTGCTGGTGCCCGATAGTGGACGTTAACTACCGGTGCTCGATTAGGCAAGGGTTCAGCTTCGCGCTCCTCGCGCGTGCGCCGGTCCGCACCCGGCGAGTGCCCGCGAAGTATGGCACAGGCGCAGCGGGAGGAGCGGATCAAGATGACCGACGCGGCCATGCAGGCAAGGATGTTCATCGCCGGCGGGTGGACGGCCGCGGCCAGCGGCGCCATATCCATGGCCGCGAGCCCCGCTACGGGTGAGAGCCTCGGCCCGGTTCCCGAGGGCGACCGGGAGGACGCCCGGCGCGCCCTGGACGCGGCTGCGCTGGCGTTTCCCTCCTGGTCGGGCGCCTCTCCATTCGACCGTGCGCGCCTGCTCCATCGCATCGGCGAGGTCTGCGAGCGGCGGGCAGACGAGCTGGCCCGCATGTTGACCCTGGACCAGGGCAAGCCGCTGCGCGCGGAGGCGTACGACGAGGTCCACGAGCTGATTGCGTTCTGGCACCTGGCCGCCGAGGACGCCGTTCGGCTCGAGGGCATGATTCCTCCCAGCTCGTCTTCCGACAAGCGAGTCCTGGTCATGCGCCGCGCGCGGGGTCCGATCGGCGTGATCACACCGTGGAACTGGCCGTACACCATGCCCGCCGAGCTGATCGCGCCGGCGCTCGCGTGCGGCAACACGGTGGTGTGGACACCAGCCCCATCGACCGCCGTCTGCTCCGCCCTGCTGGCCGAGTGCGTTGCCGAGGCAGACCTTCCGGCGGGGGTGTTCAACTTCGTGACCGGACCTGGACCGGTGGTGGGCGACGAGATCGCCGGAAACCCGGCGACGGCCGGAGTGGCCTTCATCGGCTCGACCCGAACCGGCCTGCAGGTGGCGCAGCGCGCGGCCGGGAAGGCACAGCTGCTCGAAATGGGGGGCAACGGCCCGCTCGTCGTGATGGACGACGCGGACCTCGGGTCGGCCGTCGCGGCGACGATCGTCGGCTGCTTCCTCTGCGGCGGCCAGAGCTGCACGGCGAGCGAGAGGCTCCTGGTCCACAAGAACGTCCGTGAGGAATTCGGCGCGCTGCTAGCCAAGGCGGTGAGCCAGCAGATCCTGCTCGGCGATCCGTTCGACGCCGCCACGACCATGGGCCCGCTCAATAACGAAGCCACCGCGGCCAAGATGGATGAGCACGTGGCCGACGCCGTCGACCGCGGAGCTGTCGTCCTGACTGGAGGCAAGCGGGTCGGCGGGTTCCCCACCGACCTCTATTGGGCCGCTACCGTCCTCGACCGGGTCCCATCTGGCGCCGCCGCGGCGACCGACGAGACGTTCGGGCCGATCGCCCCCATTGTCGAGGTCTCTTCGCTCAACGACGCGATCGCGTTGACCAACACATCGCCCTACGGACTGATGTCAGCGATATTCACCCAGGACCTGAGCGCTGGGCTCCGCTACGCGGAGAACGTGCGCAGCGGCATGGTCAACATCAACGTGACCACCAACCACTGGGAGAGCCACCTGCCGTTCGGCGGCGGCGCTGGAACCGCCAGCGGCATCGGGCGGGTCGGGGGCCGGTACCCGATGGAGACGTTCACCGAGCTGCGCACCGTGATCTTCACGGCGTGAAGCTGTCCACTCGCATAGAAATCCGCGGGGAATGAGATCGCAGTGTTGCTGGACTTCCGCAGATGGCAGGCAAATCGGGAAGTCTCCAGACACAAACATTGCTGGTCAAGGGTTTGCGAACAAGCGGGAAGTGCCAACCCCTGCAGGCACACGTGCAGCCCGTAACTCCGTGGGCGCGCGTGGCAGCGGTCCCCGGGATCAACTGCCTCAGCCATGACGCCGCTGCCTGCCTGCTCGTGGACGGCCGCCTGGTGGCCGTCGCCGAAGGCGAGAGCTTCCAACCGTGAGCAGCACACCAAGGCCTTCCCGGGCGCGGCGATCCCCCTCTGCTGGCAGCCGGCTTCCTGCCGGGCGAGATCAGCCATACCGGCACGAACGTCTCCGACCGCGACTTGGGTGGGCTGCCGTGCCACCCCGGGTGCGGCTCAATCTGGACCTCGTCAGCCAGGTCGAGCGGCTGGGCCGGCTGGCGCCGGGCCGCGAGGGCGGGTGCTTTCTCGGAACGCACCAGGAGCGCCGCCCGGTACGCGGGACCGGACCGGCCGACGAAGTCCGGCATCGACGCCCTCCCCGAGCAGCTCGGCCGTACCCCGCTGCCGCGCGGCAGCTCCCGGCTACGTGCAGATCGACCCGCGCGGCGCCGAGCTCTTGTTCCAGATCATCACCGGGCGGGACGAATGCGCCTCGATCCGGATCGGGACCAGCCTTCCTTTCAGATGAATGGGGCAGCATGTTCGGCGACCCCGGCCGGTCGCCGCAATCGTTGACCGGGTCACCTTCAACGCGCACATCATCGAGACCGGCACCGAGTCTTACCGGCTGCGCACCAGCGGCCTCGGCGGCCTGACCGGCCCCGCCTCGAATGCCAGGCGATCGCGATGATGGCCACGATCGCACTAGAGCCGGCCCGGCGACGACTCGCCGCATCCGTGGTAGCTCAAGTGAGTCCGGTCGTCACCCACCGTGGCATCCAATGTGCGCACAAGCAGCCATGATCTGGTGTTCTCACTTAACTCGCCCTCATCGGACATCGGGCGGCGGCGGAACCAGACCCGCCCGGGATGCCGAACGCTCTGCTGGACTGTTACCGGCCGCAGCCGCGAGCGCGCGCCGGGCGGCTTCACTGGTACTGGCGTTCGGGTCATACTGATTCTCTAGGGCGGTCACCGTGACATGTACCAGGGAGCGCTCCATGGCCATGCCGAGCACGGACACCGACGAGCTGGCCAGGTTCGGTTACAAGCAGGAGCTGGACCGCTCGCTGGGGCTCTTTTCCTCGTTCGCCGCCGGGTTCAGTTACATCTCGATCATGACCGGGGTGTTCGAGCTGTTCTTCTTCGGCTTTTTCTCGGGAGGGCCTGCGTTCATCTGGACCTGGCCGGCTGTGTTCGCCGGGCAGATGCTGGTCGCGCTGTGCTTCGCGGAGCTCGCCGGGCAGTTCCCGCTGGCGGGGTCGGTCTATCAGTGGTCGAAGCAGATCGCTCGGTCGTTTACGTCGTGGATCGGCGGCTGGGTGCTGAGCGTCGGCGCGGTCGTCACGCTGGCCGCGGTGGCGGTCGCTTACCAGGTCGTCGCGCCGCAGATCTCGTCGAGGTTCCAGATCATCGGCACCAAGGCCGACATCGGCCTGGTGTCCACGCCGGGCGGCGCGAAGAACGCCCTGCTGCTTGCCGCCCTGCTGGTGGTGTTCACCACCGTGATCAACATGGTCGGCGTCAAGACGATGGCGCGGATCAACAACTTCGGCGTCGCCGCCGAGCTGGTCGGGGTCTCGCTGCTGATCATCCTGCTGGCCGTGCACATCACCCGCGGCCCCGGCATCGTGTTCCACACGTTCGGCACCGGCGCCGGCCACACGTTCGGCTACTTCGGCGCCTTCCTGGTCGCCGGGCTGATGAGCGCCTACGTCATGTACGGCTTCGACACCGCCGGGTCGCTCGCGGAGGAGACGCACGACCCGCGGCGGCACGCGCCGCCGGCGATCATCCGGGCGCTGGCCGCGGCGGGCCTGGCCGGCCTGCTGGTGATCTTGTTCGGGCTGATGTCGGTGCCCGACATCCACGCCCCGCAGCTCGGCACCTCGGGGCTGCCCTACCTGGTCAAGGCCACCCTGGGCGGCACCGTCGGCAACCTGTTCCTGATCGACTCGCTGATAGCGATCACCGTCTGCAGTCTGGCCGTGCACGCGGGCGGGATCCGGATGATCTTCACGATGGGCCGCGACTCCCGGCTCCCGTTCGCCTCGGCGATCGCCAAGGTGCACGGCAAGTCCAAGACGCCGCTGGTCCCGTCGCTCGTGATCGGCGTGCTCACCATCGCCCTGCTGGTCCTGAACGTCGGCAACCAGCGCGCGTTCTTCGTGCTCACCTCGGTCGCGATCATCATGTTCTACATCGCTTACCTGTGCGTCACCGGGCCGCTGCTGATCGCCCGGCTGCGCGGCAAGTGGCCCACCGCCACCCACGGCCCGTACTTCTCGCTGGGCCGCTGGGGGCTGCCTGTGAACCTGCTGGCCGTCATCTTCCAGGTGGGCGTCATGGTCAACCTGGCGTGGCCGCGCGCGGCGGTCTACGGCGGCGACCACTGGTACTACCAGTGGGGAGCGTTCGTCTTCGTCGGCCTGCTCGGCGGCGTGGGAGCGCTCTACTATCTGCTGGTCCTCCGCGGCCGTCCGACCGCGGTCCTGCCCGAGCACCGCTCTGGCCTTGTGCCCGCGGCCAGGATCGGCGCGGTCGGCGAGGAGGCCTGACCTACCCAGTGGAAGACATCGCCGGGTTCCTCGGCTCGCACCCCCCCTTCGACGAGCTGGGTGCTGATGAACTGGCGCGCGTCGCGGCCGTGACCGAGATCGAGACGTTCCCCGGGGGAAAGACGATCTTCTCGCAGGGCACGGGGCCGGTCGAGTACCTCCGGGTCGTCCGCGCCGGTTCGGTCGAGATCCTCCATGACGGGCGGGTGCTGGACCTGCTGGGCCCCGGCGAACTGTTCGGGCATGCCTCGATGCTGTCGGCGCTGCCTGCCGGGTTCGAGGCACGCGCCGCCGAGGACACGCTCTGCTGCCGCATTCCCGCTGACGTCATCAGCCCGCTGCTGGCCCGGCCGGACTTCCTCCGGTTCATTGCCCGCTCGATCATCGGCCGCGCCGCAGCCGGGGCAGGCCGTGCGCCGCCGGTCGACCCGGTCCAGCGCCGTGTCGCGACGCTGATCCGCACCCCGCCGCTGCTGTGCCGCGCCGACGAGCCGATCCGCGAGGCGGCGAAACGGATGACCGCCGGGGAAGCGAGCGCGGTCCTGGTGCCGACGGGCGAAGCGCTTGGCATCGTGACCGACCGTGACCTGCGCTCGCGCGTCGTTGCCGCGGGAGCCAGCCCCGACGCGCCGGTCTCCGCCATCATGACCGCGCCCGCCTACTCTGTCCGCGCCGACAGCCTTGGCGGCGATGTTCTGCTTGACATGCTCGACCGCGGCATCCATCACGTTCCCGTCCTGTCTGCGGCCGGGGAGGTCCTAGGGGTGGTGGACGGCGACGACCTGATCGCGGCGGAGGCGCGCCAGCCGTTCCTGCTGCGCCGCGCCATCGACCTCGCCACGACCGCCGCGGACCTGGCGTCCGCGGCGGCGGGGCTGAGCCCGATGATCATCGCGCTGCACGACGCTCACGTCGCAGCCGAGCAGATCGCAGCCATCCGTTCTGTCGTACTGGACGCCCTTACCCGGCGGCTCGCCGAGCTTGCCGTAACCGAAGCGGGTGACCCCCCGGCTGCGTTCACCTGGTTCGCGCTTGGCAGCCTGGCCCGCCGGGAGGCCGTGCCGTCCTCGGACGTTGACAGCGCGCTCGCCTGGCACGACGAGCACGCAGGCCCGGAGGCAGCTGCCTACATGGCGCAGGTGGCCCGCGCCGTAGACGACGGGCTCAAAGCGTGCGGAGTGCAGCCAGACGCGCACGGCACGAGTGCGGCCAACCCGCTTTTCGCGCGGTCGCTGGCGTCCTGGCGTGCCTCCGCGCAGAGCCTCAGCGAGAACCCGACACGGGAGAAGGCGCTCATCCTCGTCTCGATCCTCACCGACAGCCGCCCGCTGTGGGGAAGCGGCACTGGCACGGGGGGCACGGGCACCGGAGCCTCGGTCGCCGACGCGCTGTGGCAGGCACGGAGTCATCCCGACCTGCTGCGGCTGCTCGCCCGGTTTGCCTTGCAGTTCCGCCCGCCCACGGGGTTTCTGCGGGATTTCGTGGTGGAGCACTCGGGGGAGCGGCGGGGCCAGCTCGACATCAAGCACGGCGGGCTGACCCCCATCATTGACCTCGCGCGGTGGGCCGGGATGGCTTCAGGCGCCCCGAGCGGCTCGACCGTAGAACGGCTGCGCGCGGCTGAGGCGGCTGGGACGCTGGACGGCCCGGATGCGCGCACCCTGATGGAGGCGTTCGGCTTCATCTTCTCGCTGCGGCTCGATCACCAGGTAGAGCAATTGCGGCGCGGCGAGGCGCCCGACGACTTCATCGACCCCAAGACGCTGAACCTGCTGCCACGGTCCTACCTCAGGGAAGCCTTCCGGGCCGTGGCCTCGGTGCAGACCGGTCTGGCGACGGAGCTGTCGCTGGGTGTCCGGTGGGGCTGAAACCATGTCACTGGAGGTGCCATGAGCGCAGCACGGAACGACTTCGTCATTGTCGGCGGCGGATCTGCAGGCAGCGCGCTCGCGAACCGGCTCAGCGCCGACCCGGCCAACCGGGTCCTGGTGCTCGAAGCCGGCCGGCCAGACTACCCGTTCGACGTCTTCATCCACATGCCCGCTGCGCTTACCTATCCCATCGGAAGCAGGTTCTACGACTGGAAGTATGAGTCAGAACCGGAGCCGTTCATGGGTGGGCGGCAGGTCTATCACGCCCGCGGGAAGGTGCTCGGCGGCTCGAGCAGCATCAACGGGATGATCTTCCAGCGTGGCAACCCGCTGGATTATCAGCGCTGGGCGGCGGACCCGGGCATGGACGCCTGGGACTACGCGCACTGCCTGCCGTACTTCAAGAAGATGGAAAACTGCCTGGCCGGGGGCGGGAAGTGGCGCGGCCACGAGGGCCCGCTCGTGCTAGAGCGCGGGCCCGCGACGAGCCCGCTGTTCCAGGCATTTTTCGACGCGGTGCAGCAGGCCGGGTACTCACTCACCGACGACGTCAACGGCTACCGGCAGGAGGGCTTCGCGCCCTTCGACCGCAACGTGCACCGCGGCAGGCGGCTGTCCGCCGCCCGGGCGTACCTTCATCCGGTCATGAACCGGCCGAACCTGCACGTGGAGTGCCGGGCGTTCGTGACCAGGATCCTCTTCGAGGGCTCCCGGGCGACTGGTGTGGAGTACCAGACCGCTACCGGCAGCGTCAGGAGGGCGCTCGGCGGCGAGGTGCTCTTGTGTGGCGGCGCGATCAACTCCCCTCAGCTGCTCCAGCTGTCCGGGGTGGGCAACGCAGAGGAGCTGTCCGAGCACGGCATCAACGTGGTCGCGGACCTGCCTGGCGTCGGCGAGAACCTGCAGGACCACCTCGAGGTGTACATCCAGCACGGCTGCAAGCAGCCGGTCTCGGTCCAGCCGGCGCTGAAATGGCAAAACCGCCCGTGGATCGGCGCCAACTGGCTGTTCTTCCGCAAGGGCCCGGGCGCCACCAACCACTTCGAGGGCGGCGGGTTCGCGCGAAGCAACGACGACGTGGCCTACCCCAACCTGATGTTCCACTTCCTGCCCATCGCGATCCGCTACGACGGCTCGGCACCGGCCGGCGGTCACGGCTACCAGGTGCACGTCGGGCCGATGTACTCGGACGCGCGCGGGTCCGTGACCATCACGTCGAGCGATCCGCGCCGCAAGCCGGCGCTGCGCTTCAACTACCTCTCCAC
>Ga0126380_10000706_pt1 | contig 11704 bp, 9 predicted proteins | sample PanSoiMetPlot_26_FD_92544 | JGI IMG/M metagenome (GOLD analysis project Ga0126380, IMG submission 92544) | Tropical forest soil microbial communities from Panama - MetaG Plot_26 | ecosystem: Environmental > Terrestrial > Soil > Tropical forest > Bulk soil | place: Panama | collected 2016-02-17
AAATGTCATTCTGAGCGAAGCGAAGAATCTCGGATCATTTCAATTTCGTTGCCTATCAAGCCAATAGTCAGAGATGTTTCGCTTTGCTCAACATGACAGCGCCGGCTGTCCGGCGCAAAAAAAGTCCGGCGCGCGCAGCTTCGGTTTCGGTTAAACTAAAACATGAGCGTGCGAGTTTATGGATGCAATCATGTGGCCATCGAGGTGGACAACATTGAAAAAGCGGTCGCGTTTTACAAGGACGTTTTCAATCTCGAACAGATGAGGGCGGGCGAAGGCGATGCTTTTTTCAAATTGGGCGAGCATCAGTTTCTCGCAATTTTCGAAGTGGAAAAGGTGCAGCGAGCAAACCTTCGCCATTTCGGGATCATGGTTCGCGATGACGCACAGCTGGAGGAAGTTCGAAAGAAACTTAAAGAAAAATATAAACTCAAACTGGTGCCGCCGTTTCGGTGCGATTTTCGCGATCCGTGGGGCAACCGGATTCAGGTTGTCGATCTTCACGATGAATCGCTCGTCTGGCTCTTGCCTTATGGCGAGGTCCAGAAAGCGGGCATCAAATTCGATACGAAATAATCATGCGGCTCGTTCTGAAGAGCTGCACGATTCGTCCGTGGCGATTGGATGATGCAGAGTCGCTCACTAAGCACGCGAACAATCGCAAAGTCTGGCTCGCGCTGCGCGATCGCTTCCCGCATCCGTACACAATCCAAAACGCGCACGAATTCTTGCAGCAAGCGATAAGCGAACAGACGACAACGAAATTTTGCATTGAGGTCAACGGCAGAGCTGTTGGGGGAATGGGTATCCACCCTGGGCAGGATGTGAATCGACATACTGCGACGCTAGGTTACTGGCTCGGCCAGGACTTCTGGGGCCGCGGCATCATGACCCAAGCGGTAACAGCTTTGACCGATTTTTGGTTCGACAATTTTGCGCTCCGCCGAATCTCTGCAGAGGTGTTTGCGACCAATCCAGCTTCGACGCGTGTATTGGAAAAGGCCGGTTTCGTTTTTGAAGGACGCCTCAACAATAACGTCATCAAGGATGGAAAGCTTCTCGATTCACTACTCTACGCCAAAACGTTTTAGAAAATTGACGCCCGAAACGTTATCTCGCGCTGTGACCGTACATCACGCCCACTTCGCCGTGGACCTCGTGGTCGCTATCCGGTTTGCGAAAAACGGAATAAGAGTCTGCTTGCGCAGCCTGTTTTGTTTCTGCGCAACCCGAAAGCAACGACCAGACTGAAATGAGGATCATAAACTCTCGCACAAACACGGTTCCCACTCGATCTTCTTGATTCGCAAGTCAAACTGGAAACCCGGGAACCGCTGATCTCGGCAGCGACGACTCTCGAGAATTGCTTCGTTTCAATTGCGCGACAGTTGCGCAACGGATAAATGAAGATTAAGCCCATAACCAAACTGATTCGATTGGCGCCGCCGCGAATCCCAATCCTACGAAGGTAATGATTTCATTTATCGTTCCCGCGTACAACGAAGAGACAGAGCTTCCCTGTACGCTCGCCGCGATTCGCGCTGCAGCTTCTGTCGAAATGCAGGCGTTTGAAATTATCGTGGTTGATGACGCATCGACCGATGCGACGCCAACGGTTGCCGAGCAAGCCGGTGCCCGAGTCGTCTCGATCCGTCGACGCCAAATCGCGGCTGCCCGGAACGCCGGAGCGCGCGCTGCGCAGGGGGAATATTTGTTCTTCGTTGACGCCGATACGCGGATCGAGCGAACTCACATTGCGGAAGCGATGACTGCTTTTGCAGCGGGTTACGCCGGCGGAAGTGCGCGCGGAGTGATGGATGGATTCGTCCCGCTCTGGAGCCGCATTTTCTTACGCGTGTTTTGCACCCTTTATTTCGGCCTCAATCTGGGCGCGGGCGCATTTCTCTTCACTACACGCCGCAATTTCACGGCGACTGGCGGGTTCGATGAGCAATACTTCGCCGGAGAAGAAGTGTATTTTAGCCTCGCGCTGAGAAAACTTGGCCGTTTCAAAGTGCTACGAAAACCTGTTCTCACGTCAGGCAGGAAGTTACGCATGTATCCGGCCAAAGAAATTCTCGGCACACTCCTGATCATGATCCTCGGCGGGCCTCGTATGGCGCGTTCGCGCTCGAGACTGCGTCTATGGTATGACGGAAAACGCGAAACAGACGCTGCAGTATACGATTAACACAGACGCCGAGACGCCACGCTTCAGGGCATGGGTTGCCAAAATGCGCTCTTCGTCTACATTAGCGCCTTCGTTATGGCAGAAAGCAACCAAACGTTGAGTTTTAAAGAGTTCCAGTTGCATGAAAAAGATACCGGCAGCGCGGATGTGCAGGTCGCACTTCTCACGCACCGGATCGAGCATCTGACTGAGCACCTAAAGACCAACCGGAAAGATCATTCTTCGCGACGCGGCTTACTTAAGATGGTCGCGCACCGCCGAAGTCTGCTTGATTATTTGAGCAAAACAAAAGCCGATCGTTATAAGAAATTGATCGACAAGCTGAACTTGCGCAAATAAACGCGACCATTGGTTCGCGTCCGATCGTTTGAAGTGCTCAAAGCCGCAAGTAAATTAAAGATAAGATATAACCGGCAGTTCCAGGTGCGGTAATCACCTTGGATTTTAGGTTTTAGTTTCGGATCGTGGCGTTCGCAGCAGCGAGCGGTCCTCGTGCGGGTTTAAAACCTACAGTCAGGGTGACCGGCCTGGAATCGCACATCCAGAAAAGTAAAATGCAACAGAAGGTCACGGCCCAAATTGGGGCCACTCCAATCTCAATCGAAACGGGCAAAATCGCCAGACTCGCAGACGGCGCAGTCGTCGTCACCTGCGGTGACACGATAGTGCTGGTCAGCGCCGTCTCAGCAACCGCGATCAAAGAAGGCCAGGATTTTTTCCCGCTAACAGTCGATTACCGCGAAAAAGCGGCGGCAGCTGGGAAATTTCCGGGTGGCTATTTTAAGCGCGAGGGACGTCCTACGGAAAAGGAAACGCTCACGTCGCGCATGATCGATCGGCCGCTGCGGCCTCTCTTTCCGCAGGGATATTTTTACGACACGCAAATTATCTCGATTTTGCTCAGCGCCGACGGCGAGAATGATCCCGACATTTTGGCGATTAACGGTGCGTCCGCCGCGCTGTCTGTTTCGGATATTCCGTTTGCCGGTCCAATCGGCGCGGTGCGCGTTGGCCGGGTCAACGGGGAGTTCGTCGCGAACCCGACGCATACGGAGCGTGCTGAGAGCGATCTTGATCTTGTTTATGTCGGCATTGAAGACGACGTAATCATGATCGAAGGCTCGGCAAGGGAGCTGCCGGAAGCCGAGTTTATCAAGGCGCTCGAGTTCGCGCATGGGCATGCGCGCGAGATGATTCGAGTTCAAAAGGAATTAGCTGGGATGGCTGGCAAGTCCAAGCGGGAACCGCAATTGCTACAGGTGAACCAGGAGCTACTGGACATCGCTTACCGAGTTGCGGGTGACCGGATTGAGGGCGCGCTTTATACCGAAGGTAAAGTGGCGCGAGCGAAAGCAGTAGATGCACTGCGCGAGGAAGTGAAGGCAGCGATTCTGGAAAAACATTCGGAGGCCGATCCCTTCGCAATCTCGCAGGCATTCGATTACGTCCAAAAAAAGGCGTTTCGCGTCAGCATTTTGGAAAAACAGAAGCGCGTCGATGGCCGCGGCTACCAGGATTTGCGGCCGATTAGTTGCGAAGTGAGCGTTCTGCCCCGTGCGCACGGCTCGGCCATTTTCCAGCGCGGCGAAACCCAGGCCGTTGCGCTCGCGACACTGGCGCCAATCGAGGAGGCGCAGATGCTCGATGCTTACGGCGGCGGAGAGCAATCGAAGCGGTTCATTCTGCATTATAACTTTCCACCATTTAGTGTAGGCGAAACGGGCCGGACAGGCGGCCCCGGGCGCCGCGAAATTGGCCATGGCGCGCTCGCGGAACGCTCGCTGGAACCGGTTGTGCCCAATGAAAACGATTTTCGTTACGCCATCCGGATCTCGAGTGAAATCATGGAGTCAAATGGATCAACCTCCATGGCGAGCGTTTGCGCGGGGACGATGGCACTCATGGATGCAGGTGTGCCAGTGAAAACGCCGGTTGCTGGAATCTCCGTCGGGCTGGTCACGGATTTTGGAGATGATCGTCAATTGAAACGATACGAATTGCTGACCGACATCATTGGCTCCGAGGACCATTTTGGAGATATGGATTTCAAACTCTGCGGGACCGACACTGGCGTTACCGGTTTTCAGCTGGATTTAAAACTCCCGGGTATTAGCCAAAAGATCATGGCGGAAGCGATCGAACGGGCGAAAGAGGCGCGCAGGAAAATTCTCGGCATCATGCACAGCGCACTTGATAAACCGCGAGCGGAGTTATCGAAGTACGCGCCGCGGATCGAGACGATCAAGATTAATCCAGAAAAAATCGGGGCCCTCATAGGGCCCGGCGGTAAGACGATCAAGGGTATTGTCGCGGAGACTGGCGCTGAAATTAATATTGAAGACGACGGTTCCGTGCACATTTACGCGACCAGCGGCGAAAGCATGGCACGCGCGAAAGAAATTATCGGTGGCATGACGCGCGAAATCGAGATCGGGCAGACGTATCAGGGACGCGTGGTCTCGACGAAGGAATTCGGCGCATTTGTCGAAGTTTTCCCAGGTAAAGATGGGCTCGTGCACATCTCAGAGCTCGCGGATTTCCGAGTGAAACGGACCGAAGACATTGCCAAGGTTGGCGACATCATTTGGGTCAAATGCATCGGCATCGACGACAAAGGTCGCGTAAAACTTTCGCGGAAAGCAGCGTTGAAAGAACGCGCGGAAAAAGAAACCGGACAGGCGGTGTAGTTGTAGCTGGGGTTGGCAACCCCGGCTGGTCGATAAGGCGGTTAGGTCTTTTGGCGTTCAGGGGCACGTCCGCGACGGTCGATTCTTCCTATGGCGAACGAGACGATTGCGCTACATTTGTAGAACCAAGCCACCATGATTACCCCCACGCGGCTTTCCTACGTCGTCCTTGCTTCCACAATTATTCTTGTTGGTCTTCTTCATCTTGGCGTGCCTCTGCTGGTTGTCCTGTTTTCTTACTTTGCATTGCGCCAGTTCTATTTTCTGACAAAGAGGAAGTGGCTGGCTTTGATCTTGTTTGGTGTTGTTGTGGCCGGGATTGCCACTGCGGCAGTTTTTCTCACTCGTGCGGCCGTTCTCGCGCTGCCGGATGTGGCTGATACTTCCATTCCCTCCGCCAGCGCCTGGGCGCAGAAACGCCAGATCGAGTTACCGTTTAATGACTTTGAAAGTCTTAGGCAGGCTGTAATGAACGTGCTTGGGCAGGAAGCACATTACCTGCGCAACGTTGCTAATTTTGCCAAGAGTGCGACGGCAGTGCTGGTTTTTTGCGTGCTGGGAATCGTCGCGGCTGGGAGCCTCTTTATCAAAACTGGCCTGGATCCTTACCGCGGCACTCACCGCGTAAAGAACAATCTCTACTCCATTTGCTGCGATGAAGTTTCCACGCGATTCCGCGATTTCTATCGCAGCTTCGCCACGGTCATGGGCGCACAAATCATGATCTCGTCTATCAACACGGTATTGACGGCGATTTTTCTGGTCGCGGTCCGTCTACCGCATACGCCAGTGCTCATTGCTGTCACGTTTCTTTGCGGTCTTGTACCTATCGTCGGAAATCTGATCAGCAACACGATCATTGTTTTCGTCGCATTAACCGTATCTTTAAAATTGGCGATTGGGGCCCTGGTGTTTCTAGTGGCGATCCACAAGCTCGAGTATTTGCTAAATAGCAAAATCATCGGAGACCGGATTCGGAACCCTGTTTGGCTAACCTTGATTGCTCTGATCCTCGGTGAACGACTCATGGGAATCCCCGGCTTGATTCTGGCGCCGGTTGTACTGAATTATCTGCGAGTGGAAATGTTGACTGTTGAAGTGCCCGCTGCGAGGGAGTCTGCCATGGAAACAGTTGGCCACTTGGATCGTTAAATCGGCAAGCGATCTTTTCCGTTTCTAAGGGTTCAACGTCTTAACGATTTAACGCTGAAGATTGTCATGAAGGCCGGTTTTCGTTTTTGTAATTCCGAGCGAAGTCGAGGAATCTCTCGATCCATTACAACTTTGATCAGCCGATGAAGGCCGGTTTTCTGGAGAAACTAATCGAGCGACTCGGGCGCATTGGGCCAGAAGAAGTTCAAAATTACTTTCTGCGCCTGGCCCAGGAGAAAGGTTTTCTGGAAACCGTCTTCAATGCCATCCATGAAGGCATCATTGTCACCGATTCAAACGGTCGGGTCACCTATTTGAACGATGCCGCGTGCAAATTGTTTGGTCTGGAGGCCGCAGAGGCCATCGGAAAGCGCCTCGACGAACGCGTTCGCGGCCTCGATTGGAAATCGCTGACCCAAAGCGGCGGACCGCTCAGTCGGGACATGGAAATTTTTTATCCGGAAAATCGCTTCATCAATTTTTACATCGTACCGTTGGTAATTGAATCGCGAGATTCCGTCGGCGGAATCGGTGATTCCGCCCGGCCGGGATCGCCGATCCCGGCTACAGGGCAACAAGTTGGACACGTCATGATCCTGCGCGACATCACGGAGAGCAGGCGGACAGCGCAGCAAACCATCGAGTCAGAACGTTTGAATGCTCTCACGTTACTGGCGGCAGGCGTGGCGCACGAAATCGGAAATCCCCTCAACTCGCTGCACATCCATCTGCAATTGATGGAGCGCAAGGCACAGGAGCTGGATCGCAAAGAAAAGGCGGAGCTTCAACAATCGATTGATGTGGCCCGTTCCGAAGTCCGCAGACTCGATTCCATTGTCACGCAATTCCTTCGTGCGATCCGGCCATCGCAGCCACGGCTCCGCCCGGAGAATGTGAACACGATTGTTGAGGAAGCGGTGCGCTTTTTCACTCCCGAAATTCAGGACCGCGACATGGTCGTAGAACAGGAATTGCGGGCCGATCTGCCTTTGCTTCAACTGGATCGCGAGCAGATAAAGCAGGCGTTTTACAACGTGATCAAGAATAGCCTCGAAGCCATGAGGCGCAATGGCACCCTGCGTATTCGCACCGATCTGGACGATACACACGTGATCGTCAGTTTCATTGATACCGGTGGTGGGATATCAGCAGAACAATTGGGCCGTGTCTTCGAGCCTTATTTCACAACCAAGCCGTCCGGCACCGGACTCGGATTATTAATCGTACGTCGCATCGTACGCGAGCACGGCGGGGAACTCTCCATCGAAAGCACTGACGGGAAAGGCCTCACGCTTACGATTCGGTTGCCGTATGTCGACAAGCGAATTCGAATGTTGGAAGCGGGAGAAAACAAAACACGCCTTCAAGAACCCGTAACGCTCTGAATCCGCGCAAGACGCTGTCACTCGCCGCCAAATCCTTTTTTCAACCATCCTTCAAACTGGCGAAAGAGAAGCCGGAGATAGGCTCCCGGCGATTGCTTGAATAGTTCGATAATGCGCGGACTCAGATCTTGCCCGGGATCATCGATCGTTCCGAACAGACGCACGTCGGTCCATAGATAGCCGTCCTGCTTGCTACTAAAGACCTCCTGCGGATTCGGTAGCCAATCGAGATATTCGCGGGTAAGCCCAAGTCTGATCGTGCCCCGCAAACGACGTTGATCGATCGACATTTCTCCTTCGATCCGGAATTTTCCTTTTTCTTCGATGGCAATGTGGTTGATATCAATCTTCGGATAATGCCAGCCAAAGCTCAGCGAACAATTATTTAGCTCCAAGTGTTCGAATGATTCCTTTTGCGCCAGCTCTGCGAGCTTTTCCAGAACTGGAAGGTTGTCGACTCGCCCGTTACTGACACGCAACGAACCTTCGCCGGAAGAGCTTTCTAGTTTTGGGTTTTCTCCAGCCCAGTGCGCATCGCCGGAAGCGCTGCCAGCCAAATGCCTTCTCCATTCGGCCGGTAACCAGGAGCGAATTGGAACCTGACTGAAGTTCGCCTTCAGATCGACGCTTCTATTCTTTCCGATGCCGGCGTTTGCTTGGGCGTGGATGCTCTCGTCGCTGTCCGAATCTGATGCCAGATCGATATCGTAAATTGTGAGGAGAGTCTTGGTGATGAGAAGATGCGCGCGGCGGAGGTCCAGATCTGGAAGAAGAGCCATCTTCAATTTGCCGGTGGTGGCAACGTATTCAAAATCTCGCCCGTGAGGTGTAATAAGCAGTTCTGTGCCGAAAAATCCGGCCCGCTCACCGCGAAATTGCCATGTTATATCGGCGTGTTCGGATTCGATCCTCTTCATATACACCCTGTTTGGCAAAAAAATGGCAAACCACGGCTTTGGGGTCATTGCTTCAGGATTCGCTTTGTAAATCTGAATTTCGACGTCGCCTGATTGAACGTGAACGTCGCTGAATCTCCACTGTCGTAAAAACACTCCCAACGGGTCAAATGTCGCCGTAATGTTCCGACCATTGAGCGATTTCATTGCTTTCGCCCCGTTGCGCGCTTCAAAGCTCTCGCTTTGTGCCGTGAAAGCACTGGTACGGTGGATCGGCGAATAGTGGCTGGCGGGGAAATGCAATCCTTTCGCCGTTTCCTCTTCCATTGCTTGCCGGAATGCGTTGCTCTCGATGTAGTGAGTCAGCAACGGGCTGTAAAAGATGGCCACGGCGCCACTGGCCGCCATTAGAAAACCAATCGCAATCGCCGCCAGGTAAATCAGCAGTCTTCGTCGCAAGGGTGCAAGGTTACAAAGTTAAATCGCTACAGAGTCAACGAACGCCCCCTTCGTGTCGTAACTCTTTTGACCTTTTTAATGAATCACCGCGCCTTGCCCGTCATTCCCAGCCGCGAAAAAAGAAACGCATAAATGTCGGCCAATTGTTTGATGCGCTCGTTCAATGCGGTGCCGATGCCGTGACCTGCACTGGTGCTCGTCCGCAATAGAATCGGGTTCTCGGATTTGTTCGCTTCATCCAGGCGAGCGACCATTTTGCGCGAATGATACGGCGCGACCCGCCCATCGTTGGCACCGGTCATCATCAAAATGGAAGGATATTTCGTTCCATCGACAACATGATGGTATGGCGAATACGCATAAAGGGCCTTGAATTGGTCAGGGTTTTTCACAGTGCCAAATTCGGTGACGTTGAACGCGCCATTTGGCGCGAGCTCCACGCGCAGCATATCGTAAATTCCCACTTGAGACACAACCGCCCGCATCAAATCGGCGTGCTGGGTGATCATTGCGCCCATCAGGAGGCCGCCATTACTTCCGCCCTGAATCGCTAACTTTTCGGGGCGTGTGTACTTCTCCTTGATCAAGTATTCAGCCGCAGCGGCGAAATCGTCGAACACGTTTTGCTTTTTGGTGAGATTGCCAGCCTTGTGCCAGTCTTCACCGAATTCTCCGCCGCCTCGAATATTTGCCACCACATACACGCCGCCACGATCGAACCAAAGGCGCCGCGTGAAATCGAATCTCGGTGACATACTGAGTCCGTACCCGCCGTATCCGTAAAGCAGCGTCGGGTTCTGTCCGTCTCGTTTCATGCCTTTTCGGAAAATGATGTTGAGCGGAATTTTTGTTCCGTCTTTGGAGGTTGCGAATTCGCGCGTCACTTCGATGTCGGCAAATGAGACGGGGGACGTCTCACGCAGCGCCGTTTTCACGGGCTCACTCTTTTCCTTCGCATAATGGAACCAGGCCTCCGGTTCGGTATAACTTTGGTTGCGAAACAGAAGGGAACCATCCTCAACGGCAACCATTTCCTGCACAGCAGATATTTTTGGAATCGGGATGATTGTTTCGCCTTTGCCGTCCAGGCCGAAGCGGCGGATTTGAGATGGACCACCAAGCAAATCACCAATGAACAGAGCGTCGGCTGTCGGTACGATCTGTTGGATAACCGCCTCGCCAGTTGGAACGATCTCAACGGCTTTGCCTAACTCTGGCGTCTCCAGCGCCAGACGCAGAACTTTTCCGTGCGGCGCGGCGTTGCGCGAAAGAAGATACAGCGCGTCATCGCGTCCGAAGTGGGCGGCTTTGATCTGATCGCTGAATTGTGTGATCTGCTTCCAAATCTTGTCCGGCCCCATCAGATAATGTGCAATATCGCCGCCATCGCCATTCGCAACCGAGGCAAGAATATACTGGCCGTCGCGCGAAGCTTCTAAAACGATCTCTGCGATTCGCGGGAAGTCTTTTCCGATGGCGTAGGTATCCTTCGAATCCAGCGTACCGAGCTTGTGAAAATAGACCTGCTGATAAAAGTTCAGGTCCGCCTCGGACCGCTCACCTTTTCTGGGAAAGCGTGTGTAGTAGATCCCAGTGCCGTCGGCGTTCCATGCTGCGCTGCCACCCGCAGTCGGATACTGCACGTGGGCAATCGTGTCAGGCAGCGCTTTGCCAGTGGTAGTCTCGTAAAAGTGAAGAGTGCCGTCTTCACTGCCACCTTTGGAAAGGGACACCGCCACATATTTGCCATCCAATGACGGAACAAACCAATCGATCGCGGTGGTGCCTGTGGCGTCCAATGTGTTAGGATCGAGCACGACCTTCTCGGATTTGAGATCGTCAGCCGATGTGAGGGTGACGAGCAACGGTTGTTGCTTTGGCGGCTGGAATTTCATCACGAAAAACAACCCGGGGCGCGAGACAAGCGACGAATAACTGGGCGAAGTTTTTGCGTACCACTCTGTTAATTGCTTTTCGATCGCGGCCCGGTCCGGCAATCGATCGAGATATTGCCTGGTCCGCTGATTTTGTGCGTCCGACCAGGCTTTCACGTCTGGCTCATCATCTTTTTCGAGCCATTGGTACGGATCGTCGACGGTCACTCCTTGGTACTTGGTTGAAACCGGTTTCTTGGGAGTTGCGGCTGCGGCTTCGGCAGCTGGTAGATCAACCAACGCGAGCGCGGTAGTCGCACTAATAGCAAACAGGAAACGATTGGTTTTCATCGCGCGAAACCTAACAGAAACGGCGAAAAGCGAATGACGAAATTTGAATCAGGGAGGAACGGCGCAGTTAGGATAGCGATCGTACGTCATTCGGGCTTCTTGTTTTTCTCGCCAGTCGCGATTCGTGCCTGCTTATTTTTCTCAGCACTTGTTTGTCCAGCTGTTGGTGGTGTGCCACCAGGCACCGAAACCGCGTATTTTGGATCTTTAACTTGCTTGCGAACAGCTGCGAAGAGTTTCGTGATTCCTGTCAGGCTAACGCGATTAGCAATGAAAGACGGAATAAAACCACCCGTGTCGGTGTAAATGGAATACGTGGCGCGAGTTTTGTTCGCACCATCGGGCTCGAGTAGCCATTTACCCTCGCAAAGTTTCACGCGCACAACGCCTTTTTGTTCTGGCGGCCCGAGGTCGTTCGCAGGCGCCCAATGACTGGCGAAAGCTAGGCCATTGCTAACGGGCCATGATTTCTTCCAGACTCGCAATGTGTAATCGCGGTCCGCACAAACTTTTGGCGAAAGCCTTTGATATCCAACCATCGAATCAACATCCCGTTTGATTAGCTGGCACTCGGTCATGTATGGCATGAACTTCGGATAGTTCTGAAAGTCGTCGATCACCGCCCAGACAGAGCTGGTGGGCGCATCAATCGGGCCGACAGCCTTAAATTCCTTGAGGTTGGAGCCTGGTCGCAGGCGGTCATAAATCA
>Ga0126380_10000709_pt1 | contig 11684 bp, 8 predicted proteins | sample PanSoiMetPlot_26_FD_92544 | JGI IMG/M metagenome (GOLD analysis project Ga0126380, IMG submission 92544) | Tropical forest soil microbial communities from Panama - MetaG Plot_26 | ecosystem: Environmental > Terrestrial > Soil > Tropical forest > Bulk soil | place: Panama | collected 2016-02-17
CGGGCCGTCTGGCGGGGCTTCCACATCGCGGTCCAGATCGAGCGCGGGGAGATCGACCACACCCCGGCACTGTTCGTCATCGACCAGCAGGGCCGCCAGCGCACGGTCTACCTCACCCAGATGAACTACGCCAGCATCCCCCAGGCCGCGCAGATCCTCGCCCAGCGCGTGTCCAGCCTGCTGCCCGGGCACCCGCCGCTGGCCAGCCGTGGCCCACTTGCCTACATCTCCGGCCTCACCCCGGCAAAGCCGGTCACGCTGCCCGGCGTCCCGTCCGGCTCGGTGCGCCTGGGCCCCGGCCGGCCCCGGCTCGTCATGTTCTTCGCCACGTGGGTCGCGGAGTCCTCGGACCTGCGGGCGCGCCTGCTCGACCTCAACTCCTACGCGCGGGCCGCCCGGCACGGCCGCCTGCCCGGGCTCGTCGCGGTGGACGAGGCGACCACGGAACCGTCACCGGCCGCGGCAGCCGCCTACCTCAAGGGCCTCGGCAGGCCGCTGCGCTACCCGGTGGCCGCCGACCCGACGGGCAGGGTCGCCGACGGGTACGGGGTCCTGGACCAGCCGTGGTTCGTGCTGACCTCGGCCACCGGGAAGATCATCTGGAAGCACGCCGGCTGGCCGGGCGTCCGCGCGCTGAAGGCCGCGGCACGCCGGGCGTGATCGCCCGGGATGGCTAGCAGGCGAAGGCGGGCCTCTGGATCCGGACGAAGGCGGGCCGCTGGATCATCGCCCGGCACATGCGGGCCCGGGACGCCAGGTCACGGGGCTTGACGACCAGTTCCCGCGCGGCGGGGGACTTGCTCCCCGGCACGTGCTTCTGGCTGCCCGGGAAGCCGAACGCGATGGTCACGGCGCAGGCGACGGCGGTCAGCGCGGCCGGGAGCAGCACCATGGCGCGGATCCGGGCGGCAGGGCGCCGGGCCATCCACCGGGACCAGTAGGCCAAGGCGGCGAGCCGGTCGGCCACCGGCCGGACCGCGACATTCTCGATCCACGGCATCTTCTCGGCCAGCGTCAGGCGGGTAAAGATCGAGAACAGTGAGACGAGACGGGGATCGGATTCAGCGAGCTTGCCCTCGATCGACTCCAAAGCGCGCCGTTGACCGATGGGTAGGCTCATTTCGAACATCTCCGCTCTGCTGTCTTCGCCTGGGTCGCCGCTGCCGTAGGTGTTCTAGGTTACCGGCCGGGAATGCGCGGTGACCAGCGGATTCGGGTACCGGTGCCGCCGGGGACGCGAGGAGCGGAGATTGCCCAGGGAAACGGTGTTCCCCCGCACCGCGATGGGCCGGGCGGGGTAGCTTTCCGCTGCTCGGTGCGGGACGGCTGCACCGGGTTCTCGGTGCCGGACGGCTACACCGGGATCGCCGCCCCCGACACCAGATGTGCCTGTGGGGAAGCCAGGAACAGGTAGGCGCGGGCGACGTCATCGACCTTGGGCCAGGACTCGTGGTCGGCGTCCGGCATCGCGGCCCGGTTCGCCGGGGTGTCGATGATGCTAGGGACGACGCAGTTAACGGTGATCCCGGTGCCCCTGACCTCATCCGCGGCCATCGCCACCAGGTGCAGCACGCCGAGCTTGCTCACCGAGTAGGCGAACCCCTGGCCCCGCGTCACCTGCGCGGCCCGGCTCGCCGTGTGCACGATCCGGCCCTCGCCGGTGCGCCGCAGGGCAGCCAGCGCATGCTTGGTCACTAGGGCGGCGCTGACCAGGTTCAGGTTGAGCTGGGTAGTCAGTTCACCGTGGTCGAGGGCATCCAGCCGGGTGTGCGGCGCAAAGCCCCCGATCGCGTTGACCACCGCCCAAGGCACCGGTTCCTGGCGGAACAGGTCCCCGAGCGCGGCGTCGTCCAGAACGTCCACCTGGTCAAAGCGCACGCCGTCCAGGCGCCGGCCGGCCGCGGGCAGGTGCCGGTCCGCCCCGGTGACCGTGGCCCCGGCCGCCGCGAAGGCCGCGGCCAGGCCCCCGCCAAGCGCGCCCGCCGCGCCGAACACCAGCACGTTCCGGCCCGGGTACCCGGTCTCAGGCATGGTCACCCTCCTTGGTTGTCCGCACGTCAGTTGTCCGCACGCCCGGCGGTGAGCCGGTGGCCCGCGCGTCCGGCGGTGAGCCGGCGGCCCGCACGTCCGGCGGTGAGCCGGCGGCCCGCGCGTCCGGCGGTGAGCCGGTGGCCCGGGCGTCCGGCGCCTGCCGGCGGTCTCGGGCCCGGCGCCCGCGCCGCAGGACGGCGCGGAGGATCCAAGCGCCGGCCAGGACGGCAAGGGCGATCAACAGGTAGAGCGAGTAGCGGGTTATGGTCTCGTAGACGCTCCCGATGTTGTTGCCGGCCAGGTAGCCGACGGTGCTCCACACGCCGACCCACAGGACGGCACCGATGGTGTTGAACACCAGAAACCGCGGCCACGGCATCTCGACGATACCGGCAATGATCCCGTTCAACTGGCGCAGCCCCTCGATGAAGCGCGCCACGACGACGATCTGCCCGCCATAACGCCCGAAGAAGCGCTCGGCCTTGTCCAGCCGCTCCCTGGTGAGCAGGACGTACTTGCCGTACCGCAGCACTAGCGCGTGCCCGCCGGAGCGGCCAATGAGGTAGCCGATGTTGTCCCCGACGACGGCTGCCAGCACGGCGATAACCCCGACAGCGACGATGTTGAGCCGCCCGGCGCCTGCGTAGACCGAGGCGGCGATCAGAATCGACTCCCCCGGAGCCGGCACCCCGAAGTCCTCCACGAGGATGAGCCCGCCGAGGGCCAGGTAACCGTAGTCGTTGAGCAGCGGCGCCAAGCTAGCGAGGAACCCTGGCAGGGGAGTCGCGGACATCGTGGCGCCTTCCGGTGTTGGCGGCCCGCGCCAGGTGGTCGGGCACCGGCGCGGTGCCAGGATGCCGAAGTTACCGGATTCCTCTCTACCAGCCTGGGGCCGCTGCGGGGTGTAATGGCCGGATGAGTGGCCTAGACAGGGGGAAGGGCGGCACCACGCACGCTCCGGGGGCCTTCGCCGACATGGTTGCGTTGCGGGAAGCCTGGCACCCGGTCGCGTTCGGGCGCGACCTCGCCGACCGGCCCGCGCACGCCGATCTGCTCGGCCAGCCGCTGGTACTGTGGCGCGGTCAGGACGGGCGGCCGCGGGCCAACTCCGACCTGTGCGTGCACCGGGGCACTGCGCTGTCCCTCGGCTGGGTCCGCGGTGACGAGCTGGTCTGCCCCTACCACGGCTGGCGCTACCGCGCCGACGGCCGCTGCGCCGCGATACCCCAGCTCGAAGACCCGGCCCGCGTCCCGGCCAAGGCGCGCATCGGCGCGTTCGCCTGCCAGGAGCGGTACGGGCTGGTGTGGGTGGCACTGGCCGAGCCGCGCTGGCCCTTGCCCGAGGTGCCGGAACTGGAGGATGGCTCCTGGGTGCTGGTGACCGCGGGGCCGTACCGCTGGCGCTGCGACGCCGCCCGCCAGGTGGAGAACTTCACCGACTTCGGGCATTTCCCGTGGGTGCACCCGGGGCTGCTTGGCGACCCGGACCGGCCGGTCGTGCCGCGCCACGAGGTCCGCACCGAGGGAAACGTGCTGCATTACTCGATCGTCCGGCCGGAGGCGGCCAACACCGACGACTTCCCGGTGTTCGGCAACAAGCAGGCCGGGCCGCCCGAGCGGCGCAGCCGCTACGAACTGCACCTGCCGTACACGATCGTGCTGCGCCTCGGCTGGGGCGGCGAGCGCGGGATGGTCTACTTCTTCGCCTCCCAGCCGGTCGCCACCGACCGCAGCGCGGGATACGTGATCATCGGGCGCAACTATAACCTCGACCAGCCGGACCGGGTGCTCCAGGAGTTCGAGGACACCATCTTCGGCCAGGACCAGGTGGTCGTGGAGTCGCAGCGGCCCGAGCAGGTGCCCTTCGACCTGGCGGCCGCGCTGCACCTGAAGTTCGACGCGGTGGCGGTCGCCTACCGCAAGGCGATGCGGGCGCTCGGGCTGGCCTCCAGCGCCCCGGCGGGAACGCCGGGGGCGCCGCGGGGCTAGGGGCGGGCCCGGCTTCCTCGACGGTGAGTTCCGCTGCGGGGCTAGGGGCGGGCCCGGGCTTCCTCGACGGTGAGTTCCGCCGCGGGGTCGGCCTCCAGCCGCTCCTCCGGGATCGGCAGGCCGCTGCGCACCGAGCGGCCGTACGTGCCGTCGTCCAGTCGTTGCAGCGCGCGGTCCAGCGCGGCCAGCCGCTCCCGCAGGGTCTCGGCTACGGAGTCGTCCTGGCCTTCCTCGGTCAGCGACAGCGCGGCGTCCTCGATGTCACCCGTCTCGGCCACCTCGTCCTCGGTCTCCCGGTCCTGCTGCCCGGCCCGCTCGGTGTCCCGGAGCAGGTCTGCCACCTCGGCGCGTTCGGCCAGCAGTCGCGCTCGCGCTTGCTCGTTGTCCATGGACGGCAAGGGTAGCCGGAACCCGCCGCCCGCCCGCCGCATCCCCGCTCCGCCACCACCATCGCGAAAGAGGGGCGGTGTCAGGCGCGACAGTTCACCCAGCGGAGTCACCCGCAGCGTGGCCCCGCCCACGCCGAACACGCAGGCGAAGCCGCTGACGTCCAGCACCTCGAGGCCGAGGACGCCCTCGTAGAAGTCCCTCGCCTGGCCCAGGTCGGTGGCGGGGACGAAGGCGATGGCGCGCGCGGATTCCAGCGCCCACCCACCGTAGAAGACCCTGCCCGGCACCGGGAGCCCGCTTCAGGCTGTCGTAGTGACCAGGAGCACAGTGGCGGCTGGACCTGGCCGTGGCAGGCTTGGGGCATGCGGTTCAGTTCTGAGGACCTTGACTGGGCGTCCGGCGTAGTCGGGCGCTGGGTGCCGCCGACGCCCCAGTACGTGTGGCCACTGCTCGCCGAGTACGTCGGCGCTGAGGTCTGGGTCAAGCACGAGAACCACACCCCGACCGGGGCCTTCAAGGTGCGCGGCGGCTTGGTCTACGCCGAACGGCTGCGCGCCGAGCGGCCGGAGATCAAGGGGATCGTGTCGGCGACCCGGGGCAACCACGGCCAGAGCCTGGCCTTCGCGGGCCGGGCGGCGGGGATCGGCGTCACGATCGTGGTCCCCAAGGGCAACAGCCCGGACAAGAACGCGGCCGTGCGGGGGTTCGGCGCCGAACTGATCGTGCACGGCCGCGACTACCAGTCCGCCCGGGAGCACGCCGGCGAACTCGGCGCCCAGCACGGCCTGGAGACCGTCCCACCGTTCCACCCGGACCTGGTGCTCGGCGTGGCCACCTACGCCGGGGAACTGTTCGGCGCCGCCGGGGAGCTTGACACCGTCTACGTGCCGGTTGGCATGGGCTCGGGCATCTGCGGCATCATCGGCGTGCGGGATCTGCTCGGCCTGCGCACCGAGGTGGTGGGCGTGGCCGCCGCCGAGGCCCCGGCCACGGCCCTGTCATTCGAGGCCGGGCTGGTGGTCACCACCGAGACCTCGCAGACGTTCGTCGACGGCGTCGCCTGCCGGGTCCCGGACGCCGACGCCATGGCCACCATCAACGCCGGCGCCGCCCGCGTCCTGGCCATCAGCGAGGACGACGCGGCGCAGGCGATGCGGGTCCTGTTCAGCACCACGCACAACGTTCCCGAGCCCGCGGGCGCTCTGGCCCTGGCCGGGTTGATCGCCGAACGGTCCCAGGCGGCGGGCAAGCGGGTTGGCGTCATCCAGACCGGCGGGAACGCCGATACCGGCCTGCTGCTCCAGGTCCTCGCCGGGCAGACGCCGACGGTCTAACGGCTCGCCCCACACCCGCCGGCCCTGGCGCCCCGCTGGCCCGGCACCCCGTCGGCCCCGCATCCCGCCGGCCACGCACCCGCCGGCCCGCACCTGCCGACCCTGGTACCCCCGCCGGCCCCCATCCCGCCGGCCCTCGCACCCCGTCAGCTCCGGCACCCCGCTGGCTTCTGGCCGGCCCCGCGTTCTGGGTGCCACGGGGACCGGGGCCGCCACGGCCGCTCGTAATGCATGAAATCCCATGCCCGGCCGCGTTCGCAAAGCCGCAGCGGCGTCCCCAAGACACCGAGGCGGCCGTGTCGCCGCTGCGCGATCATGAGCGGGTGATGGCGAAAATGCCTGAAGGCAAGCAGGGTTTCCGCGAAGGCGTGACCCGGGCGTGGTGACCGGTCATCCGAGGGCTGCGGCGGGGCAGGGCATGCGGGTGCTGCTGGCCAGCGAGCCGGGCGCGGCGGAGCGGCCCAACGAGGATTTCGCCGCCGCCGTCCCGGGAGCCGTGGTGCTGCTGGACGGGGCCGGGTACGTGCCGGATTCGGGCACCGGGTGCGGGCACGGTGTCGCCTGGTACGCGCGCACGCTGGGCGGCCTGCTCGCCGCCGGGGCCTGCGATGACCAGGTGCCGTTGCCGGACCTGCTCAGCCGGGGGATCGAGCAGGTCAGCGTGATGCACGCGGGCACCTGCGACCTGCGGCACCCGGCCACGCCATCCGGCACCGTGATCATCGTCCGCGAGCGCGGCGGCACACTGGAGTACCTGGTGCTGTGCGACTCGGTGCTGCTGCTCCTGCGCCGCGCGGGCGAGCCCAGTGCCATCACCGACACCCAGCTGGAGGAGACCACGACCAGGCTCCGGCCAGCCGCCAGCCTGCCCGCCGGGACTCCCGAGTACGACGCGGCGTGGCGGGCCTACGCGCAGCGGGTCGAAGCCGCGCGCAACCAGCCGGGCGGCTTCTGGGTCGCCGCCGCGGACCCCAGCGCTGCGGCGCACGCGGTGACCGGCGCCGAACCGCTGGCCGCGCTGTCGGCGGTCGCGCTGCTCAGTGACGGGGCCAGCCGCCTGGCCGACCGGTTCCAGCTAGCCACCTGGGCCGAAATCGGCGCCAGCCTCACCGGGGAAGGCCCCGCGGGCCTGATCCAGCGGGTGCGGGTGGCCGAGGCTGGCGATCCCCGGGGCGAGCGGTGGCCCCGGAGCAAGATCTACGACGACGCGACAGCCGTTCTCTGGACAATGGCGGCCGGCCCCGAAGCGCCTGAAGGGCACCGTGCCTGAAGGCCCCCCGGCGCGCCCGTCCTGCGCCTTCTCGTCACGGTCTGAGGCCGTCGCCCGATTCGGGCACATCTTTACCCATTTGTCACAATGCACCCCTAGCCCTATTGTCCGGCAGGATTGGATAATTGTCCCGCTGCCGTCGGGTGGTGACGGTAATCCGTCAGGAGGTGGCAGGTAATGGGGAGAATTCGATCAGTTCCGGGGATAGTCGTGCCGTTGCTGGCGCTCGCGGTGGTGCCATCAGCGCTGCTAGATACCGGTGTCAGCCGCGCCGATACCTCGACATGCGGTTCCTTGAATCTCGGGGCGGGGGCGACGGCCAAGGGCGGTGAGCTTTCGAATGCCGCCTTCGTGTCCGCGGGCCAATCTTGGGACGTGGGCAACCTTAGCTCTTCGCTGCACGCGAACCGGACCTTGATCGAGCGGTTTGACGGGTCGGCATGGTCGGTCGTCCCTTCGCCGAATCAAGGCAGCGGGAACAACGCCCTCAACGGCGTTTCCATGATCCCGGGTGCGGGATGGGCGGTCGGATTTGCACAGGCCGGGCGTCATCAGCCGTTGGCCTTGCGCTGGAACGGGACGCAGTGGTCACTGGTCCCGGCTGGGAGCTTCCCCGACGACGCGCTCTTTACCAGCGTCGACACCCTGGCAGGCGGAAGCGCGTGGGCGGTCGGTTTCCAGCTAACCGCTGACGGGACCCGGCGCACGCTGATTGAGCACGCATCGGGCGGGGCGCTGACCCTTGTTACGAGCCCCAACGACGGGACTGCCGCGACGGATAACTCGCTGATGGCTGTTGGCGGGACGAAGGCAACCGGATTGTGGGCCGTCGGCTGGCAGGAGAGCCCAAGCGGGCTGAAGCCGCTCGTGCTGCGCTACGACACGACCCAGCCGTCGCCCACGTGGGTCTCGGTGAGTGGCGCGGGTGGCGTGCCGTCGCCGGGGAAGGTCGAGACGGTCCTGACCGGGGTGGATGTACGGACCGCCAGCGACGTGTGGGCCGTGGGTTACTACAGCGATGGCAGCGCGGAACGGCCACTGGCGCTGCACTGGAACGGCAGCACCTGGAGCAGCTCGCCGATTCCCGGCGCCGGGTCCCTGCGCAAGGTAAGGGCGATAACAGCCAGCAACGTATGGGCGGCCGGCACCTACTACAACGCGAGCGTGCAGCGCCACCAGACGCTGGTGGTGCACTTCGATGGGACGGCATGGACGACGGTGGTCTCGGCCGACGCCCCCAAGTCCAGCGACGAGATCATCGGCATTGCGGCCGACCCGGCGGGGTCGTCGATCACCTTGGTGGGCCGGCAGGGCCCGAACCCGCTCCTCGAACAGGCGAGTTGCCCCACGGGGCCGGTCTCGCTCCCTGCCCGGAGTCCTGCGCCCGTCCCTCCCGTGCCGGCCGCCCCGGGTGTCGGCCCCGCGCCGGCGCCGCCGCCAAGCACGCCCCCGGCGACGATCCCGGTCCCAGTGACGTTCACCGACCAGGCTCCGGCAGCGGGCATCAGCGGCCCGCAGGACTGGACCTTCAGCGGGACCGTCACCGATTTCAACGGTGATGGCTGGCCGGATATATTTGTCGCGCGCCATTGGCACCCGGCCAACCTCTGGCTCAACAATAAGGACGGTACGTTCAACCCGACTGATGTGACCTATTTCCAGTCAATCACTGACAGGCACGACTGCCGGTTTGGTGATTTCAACAAGGACGGCCTGAAGGACTTGTTCTGCAGCGTGGGAGCCGATCGCGGCAGCGCTGCGAAGTCAAATGCACTGTACATTCAGCAGCCGGATCACACGTTCGTCGAGCAGGCCTATCAGTGGAATGTGTCCGACCCGTGGGGGCGCGGCCGATACGGCGCCACCTTGGATGCGAACAATGACGGCCACCGAGACATTTTCTACGGCACGGAGTCGCTTCGCCCTGACGGCATGCCCTCCATAAACCGGTTCTATGTCAACACGGGGCACGGATCCTTTGTCGACGACCCGGCCATGGGCCTCGATCTCAACATCGGATCACTGTGCGCGCACCCCGTCGACTACAACAGTGACGGCTGGCCGGACCTTCTGGTATGCGGGGAAAGCGGCGGCCTCCACCTGTTCAGAAACGTTCAGGGTCACGGATTTACCGATGTGTCCCCGGTCCTCGGGGCCCTGGCGAAGCCCTTGGACGCCGTTATGGCCGATGTGAACCACGACAGCCGCCCCGACCTCATCACGCTCGCCCCGGCCAAGGTCGCCGAGCGGCTCCAGCTCGCAAACGGAACCTTCGCGCCGCCCAAGACCATCCTCACGATGAAGAGCGGAAGGTCACTCGCGGTCGGGAATGTCAACGGCGACCATAATCCGGACATCTACGTCGTCTGCGGCCGGATCGGGACCGAGAACGCGCCGGACTACCTGCTGGTCGGCAACGCCACAGGCGGCTTCACCAGCCAGACGATCCCCGAAACGACCGCCGGCGGTGGCGACCGCGCCTACCCCATCGACTACGCCCACGGCGGCCTCACCTCCTTCCTGGTACTTAACGGTCAAGTCCCGAATCCCGGTCCAGCCCAGCTCATTACGCCGCAACGCTAGGCACCGACCCGGGCGGTCTCGCCGAGCGTGGGCGCCGCGCGGCAGCGCGCGCGGCGCCCGGCTTTAGCCATCCCGGCCAGGTGCGTGCCTGACGGACGTTTCCCCGCTGGCCGGGTACAGAAGTTTCCCCCTCGGCCGGGTATAGACGTTCCCCCTCGGCCGGGTATAGAGGCGGGGTACGCTCACAGCCTCGGAGACCACCGTGCGTTCGGCGTGACTTTACCTATTCGTCACGGTGTGCCTCTGGCCCCGCAGGCCGCAGGCACGGATAATGCTGTGCTGCGGTCGGGAGGTGACGGTAACTGTCAGGGGGTTGCGGGGAGTGGGGGAACGTCGTTCGTTTTTGCGGCCGGTTGTCACGTTGCTGGTGCTCACGGCGGTGCCATCCGCGCTGATTGGTGCCGGTGCCAGCCGTGCCGACGCCTCAACGTGCGGTTCGCTGAACCGCGCGACGGGGGCGCTGGCCGCGGGTGGTGAGCTTACGAATACCGCCTTCGTGTCCGCGGGCGAGTCGTGGGCCGTGGGCAACGCTGGCTCGGCGGAGAACGCGAACCGCACGCTGACCGAGCGGTTCGACGGGTCGGGATGGTCGGTTGTCCCTTCCCCGAACCAGGTCACCGGGAATAACTCCCTCAACGGCGTTTCCATGATCCCTGGTGCGGGATGGGCGGTCGGATACTCGCAGGCCGGGACGTACCAGCCGCTGGCGTTGCAGTGGGACGGGGCGCACTGGTCGCTCGCCCCGCCCGCGGCCCTCACCGGCAACGCGCTTTTCACCAGCGTCGACACCCTGGCCGATGGCAGCGCGTGGGCGGTCGGTTACCAGACGGCAGCTGACGGGACGCGGCAGACGCTGATCGAGCAGGCCTCGGGCGGGACGTGGACGCCGGTGCCGAGCCCCAATGACGGGACCGCCACGACGGACAACTCGCTCACGGCCGTCGGCGGGACGCAGGCGACCGGATTGTGGGCCGTCGGCTGGCGGGAGAGCCCCGGCGGGTTGCAGCCGCTGGTACTGCGGTACGACACCGCCCAGCCGTCGCCCACGTGGGTCTCGGTGACCGGGGCGGGCGGCGTGCCAGCGCCGGGCCAGATCGACACGGTCTTGACCGGGGTGGACGTGGTGTCGGCCAGCGATGTGTGGGCCGTGGGCTACTACTTCGATGGCAGCGTTGACCACCCGCTGGCGCTGCACTGGGACGGCACCAGCTGGAGCAACTCGCCGATTCCCGGCGCCGGGCTGCTGCGCAAGGTCAAGGCGATCGCGCCGGACAACGTGTGGGCGACCGGCACCTACTACAACGCCAGCGCGCAGCACGATCAGTCACTGGTGGTGCATTTCGACGGGACGGCATGGACGACGGTGGTCTCGGCCGATGCCCCCGACGCCGACGACGAGATCATCGGCCTTGCGGCCGACCCGGCAGGGTCGGCGATCACCCTGGTCGGCCGGCAGGGCTCAAAGCCGCTCATCGAGCGGGCGACCTGCGCTACCGGGCCGGTCTCGCTTCCTGCCCGGGCAGAAGCGCCGGTTCCGCCCGTGCCGGCCGCCCCAGGCATCGGTCCCGCGCCGACCCCGCCGCCGCCAACCCCGCCCGCGACGACACCAATCCCGGTGACGATCACCGACCAGGCGCCGGCCGCGGGCATCAGCGGCCCGGTGGACTGGACCTTCAGCGCGGCTGTTGCCGATTTCAACGGGGATGGCTGGCCGGATATTTTCATCGCACGCCATTGGCATCCAGCCAACCTGTGGCTCAATAATCAAGACGGCACGTTCAGCCAGGCCGATGCGACGTATTTTTCACAAATTACTGACAGGCACGATTGCCAGGCCGCCGATTTCAACCAGGACGGCCTGAAAGACATATTCTGCAGCGTCGGGGCTGATCGCGGCAGCACGGTGAAATCCAACGCGCTGTACATCCAGCAGCCGGACGGCACGTTCGTCGATCAGGCCTACCAGTGGAACGCGGCCGACGTGACGAGCCGCGGCCGGTACGGCACCGTCCTGGACGCGAACCACGACGGCTACCCGGACATCTTCTACGGCGCGGAGTCACAGCGCCCCGACGGCCTGCCTTCCA
>Ga0126380_10000710_pt1 | contig 11680 bp, 7 predicted proteins | sample PanSoiMetPlot_26_FD_92544 | JGI IMG/M metagenome (GOLD analysis project Ga0126380, IMG submission 92544) | Tropical forest soil microbial communities from Panama - MetaG Plot_26 | ecosystem: Environmental > Terrestrial > Soil > Tropical forest > Bulk soil | place: Panama | collected 2016-02-17
AATCGAGTTCGCCAACTTCCCAAATGACTTGCCCCGCGGTCGAGTAAAGCAGAACGTGTTTTTTGCCGAGCGGGAAAAAGTCAGGACATTCCCACATTTCGCCGGAGTCCACAGGATTGACGTTTTCTTTTCCGGTCCACTCGCCTGAAGCGAGCGGGTGCAGATACTCCCAATTTCGCAAATCTTTCGAACGATAGAGCAGGACGCGGCCGCCGACTTTGTATTGGCCGGAAGCGACGCCGAGATACCACGTCTTTGTTTCTTGGTCCTGCCACAAAAACGGATCGCGAAAGCCGGCAAGCTTTGGATCATCCGGCGGCTGAATCACCGGCTCTTTCCATTTATTCCACGTGCGCAGTTGCGGGTCAGAAGACGTCGCGAGGCATTGCACTTCGCGGAAGTTGTGCGCGCCATCGCGAAGCGTGGCGCGATCCGGCGAAACCGTCTTCACTCCCGTGTACAAAATCGTGGCGACGCCGTTGTCGTTGACCGCGCTTCCCGTGAAACAGCCGTCGGCGTCGTCCCAGCCCGGAGTCGGCGCGAGCGCGACCGGCATGTGCCGCCAATGAATCATGTCTTCGCTGACGGCGTGATTCCAGTGCATGTCGCCCCAAACGGCGGCGTTCGGATTGTATTGATAAAACATGTGGTAGAGGCCGTTCCAGAAAATCGGGCCGTTGGGATCGTTCATCCAGTTTCTCGAGGGAAGCAAATGGAATTGCGGGCGCAGGGGATCGGCGGCGAGCTTTGCTTGTAGAGTGTCGTCTGACGAAAGTTGAAATGCGGAGCGGCTGAAGCGGGGAAACGCGGCGAGAGAAGCGGAAGCGCCAACGGACCTCAAAAATGCGCGGCGAGAGGACGTCACAAAGTACCCTCCTGCAAGGAGCTAGAATTTATCCCATAAATTCGGGAAGCGTCATCGGTTTTTGGATAAAGAGCACAGGCAGGAATGCCTGTGCCACTTAGGCGGCGGCGAATTCGCGGAGTGAATCGCGGAGACGGCGCACGACGCGATCCTTGCCGAGAACGACCATGGTATCGAAGAGCGGCGGCGCGACAGCCTGACCGACAATAGCGACGCGAATGGCGTTGATAAGCAAGCCTGCTTTCACACCACCTGCTTCAGCAACGGCGCGCGTCGTGTGATCGCAGGCATCGTGATTCCATTCGGGCAAAGCGGCGAGCGCTTCCGCAGTTTTCGAAAGAAGGTCGGGAACTTTGGGATCCTTCCAGAATTTATCCTTTGCCGCCTGTTCGAGCGGAAATTCATCGGAGAAAAAGGCGCGAGACCAGCTCGAAAAATCGGGCAGCAATCGGACGCGCGGCCGCAGTAGATCCACAGTTTTCGAAAACCACTCCTGGCCTGAAGTGGCCCATTCGGTCTTCCAAAGCCCACTACGTTTCAGTTCTGCTTCGACGTAAGGCACCAACTCCTCGATCGGCAGTTTTTGCAGGAACTGCGTGTTGAACCATTCGAGCTTTGGGCGATCGAAAACTGCGTTCGTATGGCTGACACCTTCGAGAGTGAATTTTTCTATCAACTCGCTCGTACGCAAAAACTGCTCATCGTTTCCCGGCGCCCAACCGAGCAACGCCAGGAAATTTCGGAATGCCTCCGGCAAGAATCCTTCGGCGCGGTACATGTTGACATCGGTGGCGCCGTGGCGTTTCGAAAGGCGCGACTTGTCCGCACCCAAAATCAGCGGAACGTGCGCAAAGACCGGCGGCGTAGCGCCAAGCGCGCCGTAGAGCAAAACCTGCTTCGGCGTGTTCGAAATGTGGTCTGCGCCGCGAATCACGTGCGTGATGCGCATGTCCACGTCGTCCACGACGACGCTCATCTGATACATGGCCTGACCGAACTCCTCGCCGTCTTTTCCCGAACGCAGCAAAACGAAATCTTCGATTTCGTCATTCGAAAATTCGCGCTCGCCGAACACAGCGTCAAAGAATTTTGTTTTGCCGCCAATGGGTACTTTGAAGCGAATCGCGGGCTTTACGTCCGGAGTTGAGGGTTTTCCATCGCGGCAGGAACAACGCACGATGCGGCGCACCTGAGCAGTTCCAGCACCTTCCTCCGCGTGGTCGCCGCCCACATATTTCTCCGGCGGGCAGAAGCACAAGAACGCGGTTCCGTTCGCGAGCAGCTTCTTTGCGGATTCGCGATACAAATCGGTGCGTTGCGATTGATAAAACGGGCCTTCATCCCAATCCACACCCAGCCACTGCAAACCTTCGAGAATTCCGTTTACGAGTTCCGGCTTGTTGCGCTCGGCATCGGTGTCCTCAATGCGCAGAATCATCGTTCCGTGGTAACGACGCGCAAACAGCCAGTTAAATAGGGCTGTGCGGGCGCCGCCCACATGCAAATATCCCGTCGGTGAGGGAGCAAACCGAACGCGCGGCTGAGTTGGAGTTGAGTCAGGGTTTCCAGTCATGAACGGTGAAAAATCTCCATCCGATTCGAAAAATCCAGTTTAGCGAATCTCAAGCTTTGTCGCAAAACCCCAATCGCCTTGGAAGCCAGCCGCGTTTGTGTCCTGGTGGTAACCCTGGGTTGTTTACCTCTTTGGCCACCAGTACCCCCGTACGGTTGCACAGGTAAAAATTCCTGGCACATAATCGCTGTACTTTGCTTTGTGCACGACTGGTGTGTCTTTAGCCGGACGTGAGCTGCTGCTTTGGCGCGATGTTCCGTGCCGCAACGGTTCGCGAGACTGTTGAAACTCCCGATTTGGGTGGTTAAATAGCGTCTGTTCCACTGACGCAAAGGCGAATGCAACGTTGACGGATCATGGATTCATAGCCCTGGCCCTGCTTGTCGCCATGTCTCTTGTGGCGGGATTCTTCGCCTACATCCACAGCGTCAAGCGGCAGCCTTACATGCTGTTGTGGACGGCGGGCTGGAGTCTGCTTGCGCTGCACTATCTTGGAACTGCCTTCGCCGGCCAGCCAACGGGATCTTCGATTCAAAGTTCCTTGGATTACTGGCTTTTTGGAATGGCGGGCATTCTCTTCTTCCTTGGTGCGCAGCTTTACGCGCAACGTAGACCCTGGTTGACCGTCGCGATCGTGGCCGCCGCAGTGCTTGCGGCTATTTCTGCGGCCAACTTCTTCTTCCGCTTTCCTCTCTCGGGCATGCTGGTGGGAAGCCTCGTGTATGTCGCCACAGGGACGATTTTCTGGGCGGAAAGCCGGCGCCAGGAGACGCTTGCCGACCGCTTGCTGGCAGTCGTTTTCTTTGCGTGGGGCACCCTCGGCGTATCGTTCGTTATATTTCAGCAGCAACTGCAAGTCCGAAACCTTAGCCATCAGCCCGTGTCGTCGTTCCCCGCTGCGTTCGCGGCGATGCTGATGGTGATGGCGCTCTACGAGGAAGAAAAGCGCCGGGTCGAGCGCAACATGCTCGCGCTTTCGAATTTGAATCTGGCAACGTCGAGTTTTGTCGGTGGAGAGATTCATCGCATGCTTTCGCAGGCGCTTGACCGTGTGTTGGGAGTCGTGCGCTTGCCGGCGGGCGCGTTGTTTTTGCATCACGGCGATCCGCAAGGCCCAACATCTGTGGTCGCGGCCGGACTCAGCGATGAATTTTGCCGCATCGTGCAGCAGGACGGCCTGGACGATTATCTCGTCGGCCTGGTAGCGCGGCTCGGCGGGCTGCTTGGATTCCGCGACCTGCGCGACGATTCGCTTTCTGCTCTGGAGAAGGAAGAACCGATTCGCCGGTTCCGCCAGCTCGCCCTTGGACAGGATTTGCGCAGCCTCATCGCGATCAGCCTTCAAGCCAAAGAGCAGGCGTTTGGAGTTCTGTTGCTGGGTTCGCCGGATAGCCGGAAATTTACACCTGCCGAATTGCGATTGCTGTTCGCGCTGGGCCACCAGATCGGCATGGCCGTCGAAAACAGCATGCTGATCCAGCAAACTTCACGCCGCTCGGAGGAATTGCACGTCCTGAATGAAATCGGGCGGGCGCTCAGCTCGACGCTGCAAAAGGAAGACCTGTTTCGCAAGATTTGGGAAGAGTTGCGCAGGCTGTTTGACGTCGAAAATTTTTATATCGGTTCGATTGACAACACGCGCGATGAACTGCGCTTCGATCTGGAAATCATAGACAACGTGCGCATGCCGAAGCGCACGCGCCCCGCGGGCAATCACATCACCGAATACATCATCCGCACGCGGCAGCCCGTGCTCATTCGCGACAATTATCTTGAGGAAGCGAAGAAGCTGGGCGTAGAGCCGATCCTCCAGCGCGGCTGCTTCTGCGGCGTGCCGCTGGTCGCCTACGACCGGGCCATCGGTGCGATGGCGGTATTCTCCGATCAGGAGCGGGCTTTCGATGAAGGGCATCTTGAACTCTTGCGCGTGCTGGCCAGCGAAGCGTCCATCGCCATCGAAAATGCGCGGCTCTTCCACGAAGAACGGACGAAGGCGCGGCATCTATCTTTGCTGAACACGATTTCGCGAAATGCCATCACCACGCTCAATCCGGACGAAATGCTGACGAAAATTACGGAGCAGATCGAAGCCGGCCTGACCTATGACCACATCGGAATCGCCACGCTGGACTACGCCACGCGCGAAATTGTGATTCAGGCGGAAGCCGGACAGAGGCGCGGCGCGCTTGGCCAGCGCATTGCGCTGGGCAACGGTTTGCTGGGACAAGTAGCGCGGACCGGCAACATGGCGACGTACAGCGCCGCGGTGCCGTCCGACTCCACGTTGAAGCCTCTGCTACCGGATTCGGTCGCGGCCATTGGTTTGCCTGTTTTCTATGCGGAACAATTGCACGGCGTACTGTATGTGGAATCCAGCGAAGCAATTGAATTTTCCGAGGAAGAAATCCTGCTGCTCGGCACGCTCGCCGATCTTATTTCCGGCGCGCTGCACAACGCATTAACTTTCCAGAAAGCGCAGGAGCAGGCGATTACGGACGGGCTTACGGGCGTCAAAACCCACCGCTTCTTTATGGAAGCGCTGTCCGCCGAATGGAAGCGTTCCACCCGCGCAGGCCGCGCTTTCGCACTGGTGCTAATGGACCTCGACCGTTTCAAGTTCGTGAACGATTTTTACGGCCACCTGGAAGGTGACCTGGTGCTGCAGCGCGTCGGACAGATTCTCGAGACGAATTGCCGGCGCTCCGACGTTGTCGCGCGATACGGCGGAGACGAATTTGTGATGCTGATGCCGGAGACTTCGATGGAGCAGGCGCGGCAGCTCGCCACAAAACTTCGTGGCTGGGTCGCCTCGGATCCGCTTTTGCGCGAGAAAAATATTTCCGCGAGCTTCGGCATCGCCTGCTACCCGTTGCACGGCTCTTCGCCACAAGAATTGATTCAGGTGGCGGACGCTTCGATGTACCTTTCGAAGCATCAGGGCGGCAACGCGGTTTCCACCGCAGACCATTTCGATCCCAACGAAGCAAAGAAATGGAAGCGCGACGTGCTCGAGGCATATCTTGGCGTCACGCTGAAGCGGCTCTTCGCGACTGGCCCCGAAGCTTTCGAAGAAATCTATCAGCGGCTCAAGCAATTCACCGAATCGCTAGCGGCGACAGAAATTGGCGGAGCCACGCCCGCAGTTTCTGAGCAGCGGGAGGGCCCGCAAGCGCTGCCACAGGCTGTACTGGATACGGTGACCTCACTTGCGTTCGCCATCGACGCAAAGGACCACTACACACAGGGCCACTCGCAAAAGGTTTCAGCTTATGCTGCGCTAATCGCGGAAGCGATGAACATGAACGACGCGGAAGTGGAAGAGGTTCGTCTTGGCGCAGTTCTGCACGACATTGGCAAAGTGGGAATTCCGGAGCAAATTTTGAACAAGTCCGGCCCTTTGAATCCCGAAGAGTGGGAGCTCATGAAGTCGCATGTCGTTTTCGGCGCGAAAATTCTGGAGCCACTCACGCCGCTGGCGCGCATTCGCGAAATGGTTTTGCACCATCATGAGTTTTTTGATGGATCGGGATATCCGGACGCGCTTGCCGGCGAGCAAATTCCGCTGGGGGCGCGAATTGTGGCCGTGGCGGATGCCTACGACACAATCACCAGCGATCGGACGTACAAGAAGGGCCGCGCCGCTTCCGACGCACTCGCAGAACTCGAGCGCTGCGCAAACGCTCAATTCGACAGGAAGATTGTCGAGGCTTTCGTTCAGGCGATGCGGCAGCAGCCTAATCCGATTATCGAAGTTAGTTCGCTTTCCTCCAGCCGAAATTCGTAAGGCATTCCGCACAGTTCAAATCAGCGATAAGCTAGCGCAGGGAGAAACGTTCGATGCAAACGGCAAAAGTGGTGTGGACGGGCGGCCAAAAATTTCGCGCGATCAGCCCATCGGGACACACGATTCATCTGGATTCCGACCGTGCTACAAATACTGGGCCCGGTCCAATGGAGCTGCTATTGATGGCCCTCGGCGCGTGCACCGCAACCGACATCGTCATCATCCTGGAAAAGAAGCGGCAAAAAGTGGAATGGCTGGAAGTGATTTGTTCCGGCGAGCGCGCTTCGGACCCTCCGACGGTTTGGAAGAAGCTGGAAATCCTGTTTCGAATCGGCGGAAATCTCTCGGAAGACGCAGTCAAGCACGCCATCGCACTCAGCGCGGAAAAATATTGCTCCGTCGCGGCCACTTTGCAAAAAACGGCCGCGCTTTCCTGGAAGCACGAGCTCGTCCGCTCCTAAGCCCTGCGGGGACCGTAACCACAACTTGCAATAGTACGACTTTACCCTTGCATTCATTCCGGCAGCACGTTATATCAGGTGCACCTCATGGGGGCCCTCTTCCGGTTGCTGGCTCTTGGGATGTTGTCTTTCTGCCTCGCTGGTATGGCGACGCTTGCGCAGAAGCACACCGGTCTGTCTCCGCCTGGCACGACGATTCCGCTTTCCACAATTCCGCGAATCACCCGCCCTCCCAAGCTGGAAGACTTTCTCGAAGGCCGCGCCCGCGAAGCGGAGCTTGTCGTCAAGGATTTCCGTCAAAACATTCCGGGTGACGGCAATCCCGCGAGCGAGTTCACCACCGCTTATCTTTCTTACGACCAGAAGAATCTTTACGTCGTCTTCGAATGCATGGATTCATCTGGCGCTGTGCGCGCGCATCTTTCAAAACGTGAAGATCTCGACCAGGACGACGGTGTCGGCGTTTTTCTCGACACGTTTCACGACAAGCATCGCGCCTACTACTATTTTTCCAATCCGATGGGAATCCAGCTGGACGCCATTTACACAGAGGGCCAAGGCTTCGACTACAGCTTTGACACCGTATGGAAAACCGAAGGCCGCCTAACCAAAGATGGCTACATCGTTTGGTTTTCCGTTCCGTTCAAGAGCCTGCGCTTTTCCCACGATCCCGAACAAACCTGGGGAGTCGCGCTCTATCGCACGATTCTAAGAAAGAGCGAATACGACTATTGGCCGTATGTAACGCAACGCGTTCAGGGGCTCGCGCAGCAATTTGCTCCCGTGAATGGCCTCGAACACGTTTCGCCCGGCCGCAACATTCAGTTGATTCCTTACGGTCTGCTTGCAGGAAATCATTTTCTGGACCAGCCGGTGGATGGGTCGGCGCCACGTTATCGTGACGTCTTCGAACATCGCGCGGGACTCGACGCCAAATTTGTAGCTAAAGATTCCGTCACATTTGACGTAACGCTGAATCCGGATTTCAGTCAGGTCGAATCGGACGATCCTCAGGTCACCGTCAATCAGCGGTTCGCTGTTTTCTTCCCCGAAAAGCGGCCCTTTTTTATTGAGAATGCCGGTTTCTTTATGACCCCGGTCAATCTCTTCTTCTCGCGGCAAATCATGAATCCGCAATTCGGCGCTCGCATGACCGGCAAAGTCGGTTCGTGGACGCTGGGCGCTCTTGCCATTGACGACCGCCAGCCCGGCCAGGATCAGCAGGCTCCCTTTGACACGCGCGCGGTAGACGGCGTCGTTCGAATAGCCCGCGAATTCGGCAAGCAGTCCTATATCGGCGCGTTTGCCTCGACGCGCGACTTCGCGGACACCAGCAATCGCGTTGTTTCGCTCGACGCGCGGCTGAAGCTCAGCAAAAACTGGGTGAGCGACATCCAAGCAGCGCACAGCTGGACGCGGCAGGATAATCGCCTTCCGCAGCTCTGCCAGAATTTCGAATTTCCAAGCGCGGGGCCCAACGTTAACGCATCATCGCAACAAGGCAATACGCTGTACGCGGACCTTTCTTACACTGGCCGCCATTTCGTCATGACCAATGTCTACTCCGATTACAGCCCGGGATTTTGCACGGAACTTGGTTTCGTCCCTCGCGTGGATATTCGCCAGCAAACTTCCGGTGCGGGATATTATTGGCGGCCGGTCAAAAGCAAAATCGTGGACTTCGGGCCATCGGCAAGCGAGACCGTCGATTGGGACCACAACGGCGTTTTGCAGGACTGGGGAGCCGCCATCGGTTTCCAAATCGATTTCACCCGCCAGACCACTTTCATTGTCAGCCGCGGGGAAGCTTACGAACTCTTCTCCAACATTCCTTTTCGCAAGCACAGTACGGCAATTCAATTCTCTTCCGCGCCCTTCAAATGGCTGAGTTTTACAGGGCGCTACACCACAGGCACAGGCGAGAATTTTTTCCCCGCAGGCAACCTCGCCCCATTTCTCGGAAATGTGAATCGCGTCAATCTCGGCTTCACCGTGAGGCCCTCTGCTCGATTTCGCATAGACGAAACGGCCATTTACTACCGCCTGGGCACGCGCGAAGGTTCGGCTCCCGCTGGGTTCGATCCGGGCCATCCCATCTTCAACAATTACTTGCTTCGCACCAAAGTGAACTACCAGTTCACGCGCGAGCTTTCTCTCCGCATGATCATGGATTACGACGCAACACTGGCAAACACGCAATTGCTGGACCTGCAGCGCAACCTCGGCAGTTTTGACGGCGGCCCGGTGCAGCCTTCGAAAAACTTCGTTCCGGACTTTCTGCTTACATATCTCGTTCATCCCGGAACGGCGCTCTACATCGGATATAACAATAGTTTCAGCAATCTGCGTCTCGACGAAACCACCACGCCTTCGCAAGTGCTTTTGCAGCGTTCGCCCACCAACACCACTGGACGTATTTTCTTCGTTAAACTGAGCTATCTTTTCCGCTACTAAGCTCGCCTGACCTACTTCGCTTGTACAGCGGCGGTGGCATCGCTTAGAATTTCTTTTCTTTGTTTCCAGGTCGGTTCAAGAGGAGTTTCATGTCCCACCGCATAGCGGCGAAAATCACGGGCGTTGCCGGCTTTGTGCCTCCGCATACCATGACCAACGACGACTTGGCGAAAATCGTCGAAACCAGCGACGAATGGATTCGCACGCGCACGGGAATTCGCGAGCGGCACGTTGTGGACAAGGGTATGGCCTCATCTCACATGGCCACGGAAGCCGCCAAGTGCGTGCTGCAAATGACCAAGACGGACCCTGCGGGTATTGGCTTCATCGTGGTGGCGAGCGTCACACCCGACATGTTTTTCCCGGCGACAGCTTGCCTTGTGCAGGATCGCATTGGCGCGACGAAAGCTTGGGGATTTGATCTGTCCGCAGCTTGTTCCGGATTCGCCTATGCACTGACCGTGGGTGCGCAATTCGTCGCGTCGGGCGCGCACAAAAAGGCGCTGGTCATCGGCAGCGACACGATGACTTCGATCTTGAACTATCAGGATCGCGCGACTTGTGTCCTTTTCGGCGATGGCGCCGGCGCCGCGCTAATCGAACCTGCCGCCGATGGCGAAGGCATCCTCGATTTCGAACATGACGTGGACGGCTCTGGCGGCCAATATCTCTACATGCCGGGCGGCGGCTCGCTCAATCCCTCCACTGTGGAAACCATCGAGAAGAAAATGCACTACGTGCATCAAGAAGGTTCGCAAGTTTTCAAATACGCAGTGCGCCGCATGGCGGACCTTGCCGCGCATCTAGTCGAGCGCAACGGGTTAAAGAGCGACGATATCGCGCTCGTCGTGCCGCATCAGGCGAATCTGCGCATCATCAAAGCCATGCAAGAGCGCCTCGGCGTGGAAGATGCAAAAGTCATGGTAAACATCGACAAATACGGCAACACTACGGCCGCGACCATTCCACTTGGTCTGTGCGACGCCGTTGCGCAGGGCCGGCTCAAAAAGGGTGATTTGGTGTTGATTCTCACCGTGGGCGCGGGCTACACCACGGGCGGCATTCTTCTCCGCTGGGCTTACTAACTATCGAACGCCGGGCGGAGGCGCTTCGATCTTTTTTGGCGTCCAGAGCAGCAACATCAACAATCCGGCTGCGAAGAAAACAGCCACAATATTCCATCGTTCGCCCATAAACTTCAGAACCACACCAAAGAGCATAATGCTTTCCGCAAAGGCGAAAGACACGATGTTGCCGCCGCGCCATCGCCGCAGAACCGCCTTATTCTCGGGATCAGAAGCAAGAGCCGCAGCAGGTGCCATCACGAGCCTCTGGCGCAGAATCAGACCGACCGAAATCGTGGAGATTGCCCCAAAACCTAAAGCCAGGGGAAAAACCGCGGGCACCTGACTCTCCGGCAACTTAAGATAAATGAGAAGCCCAAAATACATGAAACATGTGGTGACAAACGCGAAATGAATCAGCCGAAGCTGAGAGTACGTGGACCCCATGTTTGAGTTTCCACCGATCCAGATTGATTGACGCCGTATTTTGCGAAGTGCTTCGCAGAAAAGCAAGCTAGATGACAATCAAATTAGACTAGTTTAGGGAAGTGGGTTTGTTTAGCAGGAGCGAATCGAGGCCGCCAGTGCAAGATTCGCTTGCAAGCGGCGATCGATCTGCACCGCGACGTACCGCGCGCAAAGTACGCGTTCGCGCTCGGCCCATTGCGCAATCGAATCCGAAAACCGGCCCGCCACTTTGCCAAACGCCTGCACCGCATGGTAATAAATGCGCACCAGACCGAGGCCGCGCCAGCCGGGCCGAAGGTCCGGCGTAAGATCGTGCAGTTCAGCGAAAACCGGGAAGTGCTGGCCGCTCAATTCGCCGTCGTGGACGCGGGCAGCTTCAAGAACTCGCTCAGAAACCGGCTGAGATGCGACGCCGACAACCAGGGCGCGCCAGTAGTAAGCGGCAAACTGACTTAGTGCCACAACCGAGATCGTAAGTAGCATGGCGGAAAGCATTCCTCAGCCTCGCGAACAGTTTGACGGACGGTACTGCGCCGGACAATGGGCCGAGGGTACTACCGGAACTGGTCCTCCTGGAGTTTAGTCGGCAAGTGTGGTAAAGCTTGATTCTCATAAAGTACTGAAAATAAGGAGTTTATATGCTGCGTTTGTGGTGGAGTATTCTGGCGGTTTGTTTCCTGCTGAGTGGTTTTCTTGCCGCTGCGAATATGCAGAAAGCGCAAACAGAAAAGGGGGACGAAATCGCCAAGGCCGCAATCGAATCCGTCCTCAGCGCTCAACAAAAAGCGTGGAACGACGGAAATGTTGACGCCTTTCTCGAAGGCTATTGGCATTCCTACGAGCTCACTTTTTCAGGAAGCAGCGGCGTCGCCCGGGGCTTCAGCGCCGTGCGTGAACGCTACAAAAAGAGCTATCCGGATCGGCAAGCGATGGGCAAACTGGATTTTTCTGGTCTAGAAATCCGCTCGCTAGGAACCGATGCCGCTCTGGTTCTCGGGCGTTGGCATCTTG